>ERZ1034962.117-NODE-117-length-46891-cov-6.699932_pt1 | contig 46891 bp, 41 predicted proteins | sample MGYA00520696_ERZ1034962 | MGnify/ENA primary metagenome ERZ1034962 (study PRJEB33766, sample SAMN09781770) | gut metagenome | biome: gut microbiome | host: Homo sapiens | place: Madagascar | study: EMG produced TPA metagenomics assembly of the PRJNA485056 data set...
CGAAGCCCTTCAAGTTCGGCGCGCGTCTGCGCCAGTTCCCCGTTCAGGCGGTGGAGTTCCGTCTTCAGTTCGCGCACGCGCGCAACGCGCGAATCCGTGAAGATGTCATGGGCTGTCATGGGGGAGAAGTATAGCATAATTTTTTTTAAATACCCCCTTGCGCGCACCGCCGAGGTCTGTTATACTATCCAGCGTTTTCACGACACCAAGTGCGAGCTTAACTCAGTTGGTAGAGTGCCACCTTGCCAAGGTGGTTGTCGAGGGTTCGAGTCCCTTAGCTCGCTCCATTCGTGACGGGGAAACATTGTGAATGGGAGCATAGCTCAGCTGGTAGAGCAAGTGACTCTTAATCACTGGGTCGTGGGTTCGAATCCCTCTGCTCCTACCATTCGCAAGTTCTCTACCGTGGCTAGGTAGCTCAGTTGGTAGAGCAACGGACTGAAAATCCGTGTGTCGCCGGTTCGATCCCGGCCTTGGCCACCAATCCTACTATCGAACTCGGAGACGTCCGAGTTTTTTTTTTTACCTTGGTTTCGTCATCCGCCCAAATTTACAAGGGCTTCCGCGAGGTGGGGGAGTCTCTGCCGTGTCACTTCGGGGGTGCGTGACGAGGGGTGTCGTGAGGGGGTTTCTCGGCCTGACTGCTCTCCGTTGCGTGTCACCGGTGACACGGACGGTTGTGTGATTTTCCTCAATGAAATCGCGGTTTTCCGTGTGACGTCGGCGTTTGTATGATTCGGGCGCATTTGCCTCGTCAGAAACTCATTTCGGCCCGTAGAGCAGTTTTCCCAGCAGCCGGAGCTGGAGCGTGTGTTTCATGCACACTCTCGGCAATGATCGTGCTGGCTGGTGCGAGCGGCGAGAACTTCGTAAAATAATTTCTAATAGAATAGTAATGCCTTACTATTGACACGGCGAACACAATCGTGATATAATATGCGCCATCTAACGGAGAATAGTCTACATGAAGTGTTCTATCAAGGCAAAGGTGGTGCAACCGCTGATGGAAGTAGCGCGGCGATACTCGATGAAACCCGAGTTCGTCACGCTGGCTGCTGCCTATGTCGTTTTGCTGGCTACAAGGCGCGCAGAGGCGTTCCCGCTGCCGGGGTTGAAGGATGTGCTGGATCGCGAGACGGCGCTTCCTGCCTATGTAAAGGCGTTTCTGGAGTCGAGCCTTTCGGAGCATTGGGCGGAGTTCCAGCAGGTTGCTGGGCCGGTTGACGCGGATTCGCTGGTCGATTTCTTCAGCAACGAGGTGACGCTGATGTTGATGGAGTGCCGCCACGACTTTTCGACGCACCCGGTCATTGACCAGCTCTGCGTGGGGTTGCTGGAGATTTCCAAGGGAAACAGCGTCGTGGATCTGAACTGCGGGATCGGGAAATTCGTCAGCAAGGCCTGGTTCTCTCTGTGGGATGCCTCCGGAAGCGACGAGGGGCTGTCGGTGTCGGCCTATTCGCGGAATGCCGAATTCGCAGCCATCACCTTCATCGTGTGCGATGTGACGGAGGTCCGGGCGAAGATTCATGCCCAGAGCATGTTCATTTCCCATGAGGAGCGCTACGATCGCGTGCTTCTCATCCCACCGTTCGGGATTGAAACGCGGGCGATCAACATTCCGATGACGCAGGCGGTTCTGTCGGAGAGCTTCAAGGGGTTTCCGGAGCTGCGTCTGTCGTCCGCCGATTGGGTGTTCGCGGCCCGGGCGGCAAGTCTGATGGCTCCAGGGGGCCGGGCGGTTGTGGCCGTCCCGATGCAGGCCCTGAACGGAACGCAGAGTCAGGCCTACCGTGAGTTCCTGGTGCGGAATCAGCTGATCGAGGCCGTGGTTTCCATCCCGAAGGGCTTCCTGAATGGAGCCCAGGTCGGTTTTGCGCTCGTGGTGATGCGCGAGGGGGCTCGCGAGATCAAGTTCGTCAACGGCGAGGACTATGTCCGGATGACGGATGGCGGGCCTCTGCTGGATGTGGCGATGCTCCTCAAGGACTATCGTGACCTGAACGATTACGAGGCGGTGACCACTCAGGCGATCGACAAGGTCTTCGCCCGCGACTGCAATCTGACGCCGGACTTCTATCTCGGCGAGGAGCTGGTATACAACAACTCCCATCCGTTCGGAAAGATCGTGAAGGAGATTCGCCGCGGAGCCAAGCTGCCGATGTCGGCCTGGAAAGCGGTGGAGGGCGATTCGGACTCCACGGTCAAGAAGGTTGCTTTCAAGCATCTGGCCGACGGACTCGTCAATGAAGAGCTTCCTGGTTTGACGGAGGTCCCTCCGGGGGCCGAGGACGCGGTGCTGGCGTCCGGCGATCTCCTGATTTCCCGGATGGGGTTTCCGTTCAAGGTCGCGGTCGTCGATCTTCGTGAGGAGAAGCTGGTCGCGGACGAGAACGTGTGGATCGTCCGGATGGGCGGGAATCGGACGCTGGCCTATTATCTGCGGGCGTACCTGGAGAGCGAGCGTGGAACCCGGTGGCTCTCGCGGTTGAGCGCAGGGGCGACGCTCCGGACGATTTCGGCGAAGAACATCGAGAAGATTCCGGTCCCGGATGCGGACGAGAAGACCCGAGCGGCGATTGCCGGGGAGCTGGAGAGGACGACGATCCTCGTGCGGGAGAACCGGAAGCGGCTGGAAGAGTCGCTGGCCTCGATGAAGAACGTCTTTGATGATTTGAACAAGAACGGAGGTCTGTAAGATGGCGATCAAGAAGTCTCAGCTGTACACCAAGCTCTGGCAGGCGTGCGATGAACTGCGCGGCGGCATGGATGCGAGCCAGTACAAGGACTATGTGCTGGTGGTGCTGTTCATCAAGTACATCAGCGACCGTGCCAAGAACGGCGATGCCGATCTCTACATCGATCTTCCGAAGGGCTGCACCTTCGACGATCTCGTGGCGCTCAAGGGCAAGCCGGACATCGGTGAGAAGATGAATGTCATCCTCGCCAGGATCGGCGAGGCGAACGAACAGCTGGCGGACACGATCACGAACGCCGACTTCGCGGACGAACAGAAGCTCGGCAAGGGCAAGGATCTCGTCGAGACCGTCTCGAACCTGATCGGCGTCTTCCAGGACAAGGATCTCGACCTCTCTAACAACCGGGCGGCGGACGATGATCTCATCGGTGATGCCTACGAGTACCTGATGAAGAACTTCGCCACGCAGTCCGGCAAGTCCAAGGGGCAGTTCTACACCCCTGGCGAGGTGAGCCGCGTGATGGCGCGGGTCGTGAACATCGCCGAGGACAAGCGTCCGATGATCTCCATCTACGACATGACCTGCGGATCGGGTTCGCTGCTGATCCGCGCGGCGGTCGAGTCGGAGCGGAAGATGGACTCGATCGCCATCGAGGGTCAGGAGAAGGATCTTGCGACGATCGGCATGGCCAAGATGTCGATGGTCATCCACGGCATCGACGACGCGGAGCTGAAGCACGGCAACACGATCTCCGATCCGCAGCACAAAGTCGACGACACGCACTTGAAGACCTTCGACTACGGTTTCGCCAATCCGCCGTTCTCGGTGAAGGGCTGGATGAAGGGGGCGCAGGCGAATGATCCGTGGGAAGCATATCATCGCGGGCATCATCGGGCTCCCGGCGAACCTGTTCTTCGGGACGGGCATCCCGGCGTGCATCATCATCCTCGACAAGGGCGGCGCGTTGACGTCGAAGGGCATCTTCATGATCGACGCCAAGGAGGGATTTGCCAAGGACGGCGCGAAGAACCGTCTGCGCGAGTGCGACATCCGCCGTATCGTCGACACCTGGGAGGCGCAGGCGGATGTCCCGCACTACGCACGGATGGTTCCGTATGCGGAGATCGAGAAGAACGACTTCAACCTGAACATCCCGCGTTACATCGCGCCGGTGGACAGGGAAGTACATCAGGATATCGTCGCACACCTCAAGGGCGGGATCCCGGAGATCGACGCGGCGGTCTTCCCGGTGGCGCTCTTCAAGCATCTGCGGAAGGGGTATGTGAAGCTCAACGGTTCGGCGGACGAGGTCGCCGCGAACCTGGAGGCGGATCCCGTGACGACGGATGCCGCGGCGAAGTACACGAAGATGTATCGCCACTGGCTCGAATACTTCGACGATCAGGCGCACAAGGTGAAGCCTGGCGTCAATCCGAAGAAGCTGATCCACGAGTGGGCCGGATGGCTCCTGAAGGACACGCAGGGCTGCGGTTCGCTGGTCGATGCGTATGACGTCTACGAGATCCTGATGAACTACTGGTCCGAGACGATGCAGGATGACTGCTACCTCGTCTCGCGGGACGGATGGAAGGTCGAGCTGCTGCCGCCCGCCAAGAAGAACGCGACGTGGGAGAGCTACGTGTGCGATCTCCTGCCGGTCGAGGTGGTGGCGAACGCCCGCTTCAAGAAGGAGAAGGACGGCATTGCCCGGCAGAAGATCGAGCTGGAGGAGGTTCTCGCAAGTATCGACGAAATCGACGAGAAGCTGGGCGACGAGGAATCCGAAGAGGAGATCGACGAGGAGGCGCTCAAGGCCGAGCGGAAGAAACTCGAACAGAAGGCGAAGAAACTCAAGAAGTCCATTAAGGATGCGACGGAGGAGCTGACCACGGCAATCGTGAGCTACTATGCGAAACTGGATGAGGCGACCTTGAAGCGGCATGTGATCCGCGACAAGTGGATCGCGACGCTGACGGAACGCTTCGCTGCGGAACTCGCCCGCGTGAAGGCGAGCATCGTCACGGACGTGCAGGGGCTCGCGGGGCGTTATGCCGTGACTCTGCCGGATGTCGAACGGGAGGTGAGCGATCTGAGCGTCAAGGTCGCCGGGCATCTCGCGGCGATGGGAATCGAACTTTGAGGAGGGCGGAACTATGGCGAAGAAGAAAAAGAGCAATTGGGATAATCTGGAGCCGCAAAAGTCAAGTGCGGCGCAGTACCTGACCTACATCGCGTCGGTCGGACAGGTCGACGAGCGGTTTGAGATTCGTTACGAAGACGAGAACATCTGGATGAGTCAGAAGATGCTCGCGCAAGTGTACGGGGTCGAAGTGCCGAATATCGCCTATCACCTCCGGAAGCTGTTCCAGGATGCTGAGTTGGATAAGAATTCAGTTATTAAAGAAATTTTAATAACTGCGCAAGACGGCAAGAAGTATACCGTCTATCACTACAATCTTCAAGTTATCATTGCGCTTGGCTTCAAGATCGACAACGAAAAGGCCGTCGCGTTCCGCAAGTGGGCCAATCAGATCGTCAGCGAGTACACGATCAAGGGCTGGGTGATGGATGTGCCGCGGCTCAAAGACGGTTCTCCGATCACGGATAAATACTTCGAGCATCAGCTGGAGCGCATTCGCGAGATTCGCCTGAGCGAACGCAAATTCTACCAGAAGATCACCGACCTTTACGCAACGGCCATCGACTATGACAGGACCTCGAATCTGACGCGGATTTTCTACGCGACAGTTCAAAACCGGATGCACTGTGCCGTTCATGGGCATACGGCGGCGGAAATCCTGTATACGCGAGCCGATGCAGGCAAAGAACATATGGGCCTGACGAACTGGGAGGACGGGCCGGACGGGAAGATCAAGAAGTCGGATGCCGTCATTGCCAAAAACTATCTGACAGATGAAGAGCTGGGGATCCTTGAGCGCATGGTCAACGCCTTCCTGGAATACGCCGAGACGCAGACGATGCGGAAGATTCCGCTGACGATGGAGGACTGGAAGACGCGGCTGGACAAGTTTCTGACGTTGTTCGATCAGCATGCCCCCAAGTATGCTGGTGATCCGATCGACGCCTACAAGGCACAGCTCTACGCAGAATCCGAATTCGAGAAGTACCGTGTCGTCCAGGACAAGCTCTTCATGAGCGACTACGACCGCTATCTCATCGCACTCGAAGAAGAAATCAAGAAAAACGAGAGAGGGGGAGGGCGGGAATGAGGAATGAGGAATTAGGAATGAGGAATTGGGGGATGAGAATCAACTCCGATTTGTCCGATTGTCTCGCTAACGCTCGACAGACGTCAAAAATGCGGAACGGTAGTGGAGCATCGGAATAACCGGAGTTTATAAACGACAGGATTGAGAGGTTGACGGAATGAGCGAGAACAATGAGTTGGCAATGCCGTCGGATCGCAACTTGCTTGCCGATGCGCGGAAGATCATCGACACTGCGCGGGCCAACGCCGTCCGAAGCGTTGATTTCAATCGCGTGATGATGTATTGGAATCTCGGCAAGCGGATCTTCGAAGAAGAGCAGCAGGGCAAGGAACGGGCGGAGTATGGGGCCAAGATGCTTCAGAAGCTTGCGGATGCATTGGTTCCTGACTATGGGAGCGGTTTCTCCTGTCGTCAGCTGGCTTTCAGTCGTCAGTTTTACCGAATCTACCCAATTGTGAACGCACTGCGTTCACAATTGAATTGGACTCAGTATAGGTTGCTGATTCAGATGGATGATCCGCAAAAACGTGAATATTACGAGCTGGAGTCGGTCAACCATTGTTGGACGGCGCGAGAGACGGAACGGCAGATACACGCGCAGCTCTGGGAGCGGCTTTGCCTGAGCAATGACAAGGCGGCGGTGCTGGCCGTTGCCCGGAAGGAACGTCTGCCCGGAAGCCCCGTTGAGATCATCAAGGATCCCCAGCGGTTGGAGTTCCTTGGACTTGAGAAGAAGGCGAAGTATTACGAGACCGATTTGGAGCAGTCCATTATCGACCACCTGCAGGAGTATATGATGGAACTTGGAGATGGGTTCCTGTTCAGTGCGCGCCAGAAGCGAATCATGCTGGATGACAAGGAATTTTTCGCTGACCTCGTATTCTACAACCGGCTCTTGAGATGCTTTGTGATCATCGAACTCAAGACGGGCGAACTGACGCATCAGGATCTTGGGCAACTGCAGATGTACGTCAACTACTACGACCGAAAGGTCAAGCGGACAGATGAAAACCGTACCATCGGAATCCTCCTGTGTTCGTCAAAGAGCGATGCCGTGGTGAGGATGACGTTGCCGGAAGACAACCAGACGATTCTCGCCGCCGAATACAAATTGCAGTTGCCATCCGAGGAGCAGTTGTTGGCCGAAGTCCGTAAGGCAACGGAAGCGTTTGAGGCGATGCAGGATGCGGAGCGAGAAAATGAGGAATTAGGAATGAGGAATGAGGAATTGGGGATGAGAATCAACTCCGATTTGTCCGATTGTCTCGCTAACGCTCGACAGACGTCAAAAATGCGGAACGGTAGTGGAGCATCGGAATAACCGGAGTTTATAAACGACAGGATTGAGAGGTTGACGGAATGAGCGAGAACAATGAGTTGGCAATGCCGTCGGATCGCAACTTGCTTGCCGATGCAAGGAAGATCATCGACACTGCGCGAACGATTCGCCATATGGACGAGGTTTCATGTTAAAGAGGAGAGAAAAGATGGGTATGCATAAACTTAGGCCTGTGGCAAGAAGGAACATCATGCTGGGCCTCGTTTTTCCCGCGCTCATTTTCATGAGCGGAGGATGTGCCTCGAATGTGGCGATAAGCGGGCGCGAGGAGTCGCACGAGATTGTGACGAATTCGTATTCAAGCGTCCGTTATGACGGATGCTTCTGGAAGAATGACTTCTGGGAGGATGACTGGAACAGCAAGAAGGATCGCCGTCGGACGCTGAAGATGGTACGGGTAAGGGTCTATCCCTGGCAATCCGTCATGGCGGTCGTGTCTTTGGGTGCGTGGGTGCCGATGTACCTTGACTGGGAACTGAATGGAGACAAGAAATGAAGCGGCACAATATTGCAGTGTTTTTTGATGGAACGGGGCAAGACCGCAGCCGCAAGCCGATGGCTGAATGGAGCAATGTGGTTTTGCTGCATGATGCAACGGTGGTGGCGCAGGAGAACGATCATGTCATCCAGTCGCGCAAGTACGTCAATGGCATTGGTACGCGCCGAGGAGAAGAAGTTCCGGGCGGATGGTTTGGCATAGATCTCGATACACGAGTGGAAGAAGGATATGATTTCATCTACGAGAAGGTGAACAATGCCCTGGAAGATGGAGAGGAGCCGCATCTCTATTTGTTCGGATTTAGCCGTGGCGCCTTTGCCGCGAGATGGCTGGCGTCATTGCTTCAATTCGCCGGGGTGCGGAGGGACGCTGTTTCTACGCGCAAGATTATGCAGAGCCATCGTAGCAATGATGTGAAATCGGTTCTATCATGGGAGAGATCTGGTTTGCTGATCCGGGATGTCTCCATAGATTTCCTGGGGGTGTGGGATACGGTAGAGGCTTCGATTGACCCAAGTTTTGGAATTGAAGATGTGCCGGAAATCGTCAAGCAGGGCTATCATGCGCTGGCGATCGACGAATGGCGTTATACTTTCAACCCGACTCGATTCAACCCCTCGGCGAAGGTGTCGGAAGTCTGGTTCCCCGGCTGTCATACGGATGTTGGCGGCGGATATGTTGAACGTGCGATCGCCAACGAATCATTGCAGTGGATGGTGTCGGGCGCAAGAGATGCCGGGTTGGTTGTGGATGGGGCGGCCTTGGCACAGGCGATTGCCAGCCGATCGAATCAACTGATCTATCATGACGAACTGGAGGGGAATCCGCTTTGGACGCAGTTGAATCATGCGGCTGGATATCTTGGAAAGTTCTTCAGAAGGGTCAAGGAACGCGATTTTCTGCATCCCTCGGTTAGCCTGTTTTCCACCGATGCCCCGAAGGATCGGCCGCCTCTTCCCGACACATGTGTCGCTTGGGATGGGCGGACGAATAATCGCGGAATAGGGATCGTTTAGCGAATAGCCGTCGCGCACCAGGCCCTTGAGGACAAAATCAACAGAACAGGAGGATCCATGATGAGCAAAAAGAAGAAACCAATAGTGGCAATCTGTTATGACTTTGATGGCACACTGTCGCCACTCTATATGCAGGAATATGGATTCTTTTGGGGCTTGCCGAAAGCTACGCGTAAGGAATTTTGGACTAAATCAAACGCTGCGGCCAAAGCCGAAGGCGCGGATCCTATTCTTCGTTATATGAAGATGATGATTGATGAGGCCCGGTATTATGGCGGAACATGCAAGATGACCCGACAAGCATTCAAGGAGTATGGCAGGGACATTAAATACTTCAAAGGCGTGGAGACCTGGTTCAAGCGAATCAAGGACTATGCCGCGTCAAAAGGAGTGACCGTCAATCATTACATTATTTCCTCTGGGCTGAAGGAGATGGTCGAAGGAACTTCAATCGGCAAGCATTTCAAGCAGATCTATGCCTGTTCGTTTCTGTATGAGAATGACGCTGCTATCTGGCCTTCACAGGTTGTAAATTACACGACGAAGACGCAATATCTCTTCCGCATCAACAAGGGAGAGGAGGACATCTCAAGCTCGGCGATTGTCAACTCCCATATCGATCCAAAAGACCGACCTGTTCCGTTCGAGAACATGATCTATATCGGCGATGGAGAGACCGATGTCCCCTGTATGCGTGTGGTAAAGGCGCAGGGAGGCCATTCCATTGCGGTTTATAATCCCCGTAAGCCCGACGGGAAGTCGGGCGCAGAGAAGCTCTTCCGTGACGGCCGAGTCAATTATGTCATCCCCGCCAATTATTCTGAGAACACTTTGATGGACAAGGTGGTGAAAGGCATTATCAACAGGGTCGCGGCGCAGGCAAATTTGGACCGTGCGTCAGAAATGGCGATACCAGCAAGTGGCACGAGCCTTGATGTGGATCGTGGGGAGGTGAAGGTCAAGGAAGTGGAGAAAACCGAACAGGGAGATAATGCAGAGGCACCCTCGATTTACAATGGTGGGTCCTGTTTTCAGAATGGTACAACGAGTGATATGTGCGAAGATAGAGAATAGAGTTCGAGGGTAGGCGAAATTATGAGCATGATAAGCCTTTATACGAATTCCGTGAATAACCTGCGCCGCGAGATCGCGCGCTATCAGCAGGAACGTAGTCGTGCGTCCCAGGAGAAAGCGCGATTGTCTTCTTTGATTGTAAATGAGCAGAGACGGATGAATTCGACCACAAGTGTATCAACGATGAAGTCTGCCGCATCCAACATCGAGCGATATCAGCGACAGGCATCTGAATGTGATCGGAAAATCGCAGATGCCGATCAAAAGTTTGCTCGCGCACAGGAACGGTTGAGCCGAGAGGAACAAAATCTTTCAAGAGAACAGGCTCGTGAGGCAGAGAAACGGCAAAAAGCGCACGATGTTCAGATAGGTTCGATATCGGCAGTTCTGGCAAAGACCAATAGCGTTGTAAGCCATGTTCAATCTGATCTTGAAGATTTGCGACGCGAAGCCAATCGTGTTCGAGTTTTGTTCCTTGCGGCGAATTCGACGGATACGGATCGTCTACGGCTTGATGATGAGGCGCGAGCCATCCATGAGATGATTCGTAAGTCTGAATATCGAGACTCAATTGAGTTTATCACGCGGTGGGCGGCTCGGCCTATGGACTTGATTCAGAGTATTAACGAGACAAGACCGGCGATTGTGCATTTTAGTGGGCATGGCGCGGAAACAGGAGAACTTGTTTTTCAGGGTGATGATGGAAATATGAAACTCGTCCGTCCCGATGCCATGTCCGCCGTGATTTCGACCGCTGCGGATTCTGTTCGGCTTGTGTTCTTCAATGCGTGTTTTAGCGAGATTCAAGCGGCTGATGTTGTTAAACACATCCCGGCGGCAATTGGGATGAAGGTGTCTATTAGTGATGATGCCGCCCGCATTTTCGCAAGCCAGTTCTATTCAGCAATCGGATTTGGCCGTAATCTTGATGATTCGTTTAGACAGGCAAAAGCCGCATTGATGATGGAGAATGTACGGGAAGAGCAAACGCCAATCTTGATTTTAAAAAATGGCGTCAATCCTAAGGATGTAAATTTTGTTACACTTTCCTGACATGGAAATGATGAAATCGTCAATGCAGAGTCGATAGGAATATGAAGATGAAGGATCTGCTGGATCAAAAGGTATGTGATTCAATGTATGACATATTGAATCACACAACGATTTTCCAATATGACGAAGATCTGAAAGCAAAACACTCGCAGGTATGCGCGGTACTTGATCGGTTGCGCCATGCTGTGAGTTGGGTAAACAGGCATCTTGAGACTCCTACGGGAATTCATGCTCCGACGCAGTTGATGACGTTCATGATGTTTGCAAGTCTCATTAAGGATTCGATTGAGAAGCTGCGCAGTGATTTGGGGTTAAGTGCGGTCTTCTTTGACAAGGGGCGTCCCGAAAGCCGACAGTTTTTCTCGTCTGTCTGCCAGAGAGAACCGTTGAATATCTCGGCGTCAGAATACCCGACAGACGATGCATTCTTCCAGTATTTCCGTTCGTTGGTATTTGCTCACTCTGGGAAAGTGGAGATGTCGCAGGGGATACTGCGGCCAGGCGAAGTGCAGTATTGCCCGTTTATTGTTGAACATGGATTGAAAGAATATGCGAACGAGCCGGATGATTACGTTGGGGTGATGATTTATTCCACGGAGAAGGACCGGAATTGGAAAACCCTTCGGATTAGGTTTTCCATATTAAAGGCATACTTGAAATCGCGATATGAATCATTGGGGCTGATATTGTCGAAGATCAAGAAGAAAATTAAGGCTGATCGTAAGGCTTGGACAAAAATTAGGGTGGACCCAACTCTTTCGCCTCTCGAACAACTGAAGTTCATGCGCAAAGAATTTGAATATCGATGTCAAGGCCGCATGTCATACGAAGCTGAGCGGCTTGTTGAACTTCTAGAGGCACCATGTTCTTTGTCCGAGAATCAAGAATGTGTTGATGCGTATCGCGAGGAGATTGAGAAAACACTTCCGCAACTGGTTAAATGTTTTGAAGGACTTGATTATTCAGGCTTTGTAGCTATTGTTGATCATTTTGCCGAACATGAGATTGATGAAGCGCGTAAGTTGAATTACACACTGAGGAAGATATTTGAGTACTTAAACGAAGAGGATCGACGTGAATGGGCGACTTGTGATATTGACATGATCGCGCAGGATTTTGCCAAGAAATGGGTGCGTATTGACCAGAACCTAATGACGGATGAGGAATTGAAGATGCTAATCACTCTTGCCTGTTATAATGAATATGGGCGGTTTCAGCCTATTTCAAAGGAGGATTGAAAAGTGAGCAAAAACAAGACAAATTTCTTTCGTGCGTCGGCTGAGGATTTCAAGAAGACCTCCGGTTCGCCCGTAGTGTATTGTGGAAGTGCGGAGTGATGTGTGCGGAGTACAGACTGCCCGCGGCGGCTGATGCAAAGGAACACAAGAGAGTTTGAGATGTAAGATTAACTCCGATTTGTCAGTGGCTGCGCTAACGCTTCGCCGAGAGCTGGAAATGCGTTAGTGGAGCACCGGAATAATCTGAGTTCAAAAAACAGGATTTGTAGGATTGAGAGATAGCGCCATGAAAACGACGAAATTCAAACCCAGCGAAGTCGGCCCCATTCCTGAGGAGTGGGAGGTGAAGGCCCTTGGCGAAGTCGGGGTTTTCTCTAAAGGGCTCGGTGTTTCGCGTTCAGAATCCAATTCGGGGGCGTTACCATGTGTCAGATATGGCGAGATTTATACGGACTACAATGACTATATTAAAGAGTTTAGGTCGTTCATTTCCGAGAAGGTTGCGGCAGGAGCAAAGTTGATGTCACCAGGGGATATACTGTTTGCAGGCTCTGGTGAGACGAAAGAAGAAATTGGCAAAACTGTAGCTTTTTTGGGCGGAGTTGATCGCGCGTATTGTGGTGGAGATATCTTGATCCTTTCTCCTTCACGGGGCTATGATTCGAAGTTCTTGGGCTATGTTTGCAACTCGCAACCAATAGCGGCTCAAAAAGCTTCCAGAGGGCAAGGTGATGCGGTCGTTCATATTAGAAGTGGAAGTCTTGCAGAAGTCGTCATCCCAGTGCCCCCTCGCCCCGAGCAGGAGAAGATCGCCGAGGCGTTGTCGGATGTCGACGCGCTCCTGGCGGCGATGACGAAGCTGATCGAGAAGAAGCGCGCGGTCAAGCAGGGTGCAATGCAGCAGCTCCTCACCGGCCAGAAACGCCTCGCCGGCTTCACCGGGAAGTGGGTGGAGAAGCGGTTGGGGGATGTTGCGGATTTTATGACGGCGACTACGCCGACAGCGTCGATAGATCTGAGGTGGTACATTGGTACGGAGAATATGCTTGCCGATAAGGCCGGAGTGACTCAGAACTTTGCATCCGTTCCATATAAGGTGGTTCGCGAATACATCAAAGGAGATGTGCTTACATCGAATATACGTCCATATCTCAAGAAGATCTGGTTGGCTGATCGCAATGGGGGTTGTTCTACTGATGTGCTGGTTCTAAGAACGCATGATCGGGCTGTTTGCATTCCTGAGTTTCTGGTAATGCTGGTCTCCGACGACGCGTTCTTTGACTTTGCAATGGCCAATGCCGTAGGGACGAAGATGCCTCGCGGAGATAAAAAAGTTCTTGTGAATTTTGAGGTAAGGCTTCCTTCTGTGCCAGAGCAACAGGCGATCGCGTCGGTGTTGTCGGATATGGACGCAGAGATCGCGGCACTTGAGGCGAAGCGGGCGAAGTATGAAAGCATCAAGCAAGGCATGATGCAGGAACTGCTTACGGGGAAGACAAGGTTAGTATAATTACTTTAGTTTCAAATAAAAGGAGAGTCATTGCCATGAACGCTGAACAGTTCAAACCTGATGACGTGTGTTTCTATATTCGCCCTGTTAAGAAGAAATGCAGAGGTCGGCACGAGGATGAGGTCGCTGAAGAAAATGTCTTGTTTCAAAGACTTGAGTGCGTTGCAGATGATTTTACTACTGTGATGGAGTCGCTGTTGGAATATGCAAGACAGGTATTGGAAGTGGCTCACAATTCTATTGCGAACAATCTGCACGGGTATCACCAGGGACTGTTGTCGGTGATAAAAGAAGCTCCGGGAAAGAAAAGAACAGATTATGAAATGGTCGTCAGATTTAAGAGCACGGAGGAACAACAAGGTACTTGTGATTTTGTTGTACCAATCCTAGACTTGGATAAGGCTCTCAAGATTAATGAATATCTTTCAACGGCAATTGCTGCGCCGAGAATTCTCTGCAGTACGATTTTACAGCAGATTGTAAACACATGGGAATGTCTACTTAGTAATTTCTTCTCGGTTCAAATGAGCCTTCAAAGGAAATTGATAAATGGGAAGCTCTCTATTCCGTATGAGTCGATTCGCAATATTCGTGACGTGTCAGAAGTTCATCGATTAGCAATCGAGCAAACTGTTTATGAAATCATGCGGCAGGGGACGAGAGACCAGATTGTGGCGCTAAAGACATATTTCGGAATCGATGCCTTAAGTTCATTGAAGGATATTAAGGTTCTTGAGGAGATTGTTGTACGGCGACATACGTTAGTTCATTGCGGAGGAATTGCATCTGGGGATTATTGTCGATATGTTTCACGGTTGGGGCTTAAGGAACCCAAGATTGGGGCTGATGTTTCGCCGACGGTTGACTATATTTTTTCGGCCTGGGATGAAATGTTCTCTACGGGGGCTATAGTCTCGCATCTAATATCATGCCAGAACCTTAAGAGTTGTTCAGGAAAAGAGTCTGAGAGACTATATGGAGGACAGGCTGATAAAGCTCTCCTTGCAAGGTCGTATATGGCTTTGGAAAAAAGAAGGTATAAAGTCGTGCAACGCATTGGAGAATATGTAAAGCACCGAAGATTGCATAATGAATGGACGCAAAAAGCGTTGTTCGTGAATCTTGCCTTGGCGTATAAATATCAAAAAAAGGATGGTGATTTTGCATCTGTATTGAATGAGTTGGATGAGCATTCTTGCCCATCTGATTTTGCGGCGCCGATTGCGTGTTTGCATGGTGATTTTGATAAGGCGTTTCGAATTGTTAAACGTGGGTGCAAACAACGGGATTGTCGAAAGTCGCGAGAGGCCATTCGACAACTCATCAAATGGCCAGTCTATGCGGAATTGCGAAAAACCAATAAGTGCTCGGAATTCCTGCAAACAGATCAAATCAGGGCATTGGCAACAGAATGTGAGAAGGAAGAGCCTAGAATAGATTTTGTTAGTAGTGAGCCGAAGCATGATGATTCATTGATGGAGTTGTTCGATCTGTGTCAAGAAAAGGGGCGACGCAATGAGTAATCGCGCAATTAATCTCAGAATATCGTGATTTATGGGCATACGACTGAAAGGTTTTGACTACACGCGGCCATTCTACTACATGGTCACGCTTCGGCGGCTGGAAGGGCTCGCCGCGTTCTCGGCAATTGATGGTCGAGGGATTGTCGAGAATGCGATTACGCGGGCGTTTCATGACGTCATCAAGAACTTTCACTTGCAGTGGTATGTGGTCGAGCCGATCTGGTGCTACGTGATCATGCCCGATCACATTCATCTGCTGATCAAGCTGGCGGCAGGTGAGAAGAGGGTGGCGCTCGGCACGGTGGTTCACCAGCTCATGCGGGCTCTGGCGGGGGCGTATTGGGAGAACGCCCCGAGGGAGACCGGCCCGACGGAGCGGGACTGCGCAAGACAGGGAGCCGCGGAGCGGGGCGGAGCAACGCAAGGAGCGTGTTGTGCGCAGGGGCGCTCTGTCGCCCCGATCTTCGCGCGCGATTGGCACGATTGGATCGTGAAACGTGATGGCCAGCTTGATGCCTTCATAACTTACATTCGCGAAAACCCAATGCGGAGTTGGCTTCGCAGAAGCCATCGCGAATATTTTCAGCGTGTCAATGAAATTGAGTTTCTTGGCCGCAAGTGGTATGGCTATGGCAATGCGGCCTTGTTGAAGTTGCCCGTCATTGAGCCGTTCCGCTGCTCGCGCAAGTGGGCCGAAGGAGGCGAAGAGTGGAGCGCGGCGGTTGCGCGGGCGTCGCGCATTGGGCCGGGCGGCGCGGGCATCGGCACGTTCATGAGCCCTTGCGAGAAGGCCTGTGGCCATGCAATTGGGCTTGCGGGTGGGCGATGGATCGTGTTATCGCCCGAGGGCTTCGGTGAGCGATGGCATCCCGGTCGGCAGTATGAAAAATACTGCGCCGAGGGGCGCATGCTGTTTCTTTCGCTGTGGCCGGCGATGGCCCGTGAGCCGACAAGGGCCGAGCTCTACCAGCGGTGCCATGAAATGGGCGATTTGATAGACCGGCCCGACGGAGCGGGCCTGCGCAAGACAGGGCTTGCGCACAACTAACTTGGAGGCATAGAAATGACCGTTGAAATCGAACGCGCTGTTCAGAATCGGGTGATTGCGCTTCTGCGCTCGAAGCTCGGGTATGGCTATTGGGGAAATCTCAAGGACCAGGACAACGGCAATATCAATGCTGCGGTGCTGGAGGAGTTTCTTGCGAACGTGCAGAAGCTGACGAAGGCGCAGATCTCGGGCGTTGTCGCCAAGCTCAAGCAGGCGGCGCACTGCACTTCCAAGACGGCGCTCTACAATGCCAACAAGGACGTGTATCGCATGTTGCGTTTCCCCGTGCCCGTTCCGACCGAGCCGGGCAAGCCGATGAAGCAGGCGTGGCTCGTCGATTGGAAGACTCCGCTCAACAACATCTTCTCGATCGCCGAGGAGGTCAGCGTTCCAACGACCGGCGGTGAGGCCACGCATCGACGTCCTGACGTGTGTCTTTATGTGAACGGCATCCTGTTCGGCGTCATCGAACTCAAGAAAGCGACCGTGTCCATCGAGGAGGGTGTCCGCCAGAACTGGCGCAACCAACAGGACGGCGAGATCCCCGGCTTTTTCTCGACGACGCAGCTGCTGGTTTCTGGAAGCGAATCCGAGGGCATCAAGTACGGGACGACGCTGACGCCGCCGAAGTACTGGCTCAAGTGGAAAGAACCGTGCGGGAAACCATGTGCGGAGAGCGTGTTCACACCTGCGGAGGTGAAGAACGCGATGGACCGCTCGATCCTTCAGATGTTCGAGCCGAAGAGGTTCCTGGGACTCGTCCACGATTCCATCGTCTTCGATGCGGGCGTGAAGAAGGTGATGCGTCCGAACCAGATCTTCGCGCTCGATGCCGCCAAGCCGCGGATCGAGAAGAAGGAGAGCGGCATCATCTGGCACACGCAGGGGTCGGGCAAGTCGTTGATGATGGTCTGGCTCGCGCAGTGGATCCGCGAGAACCAGGCGGACGCTCGTGTCGTCATCATCACCGACCGCGACGAACTCGACAAGCAGATCACCAACGGGTTCCGTGAAGCGGGCGAAAAGCCGCATCAGGCGACCAGTGGGGACGATCTCATCGCGACGCTGAATACGAGCACGGACTGGCTGGTGACGTCGCTCGTCCACAAGTTCGGCATCGCCCGCAATCCGACGGCGGAGAAGCTCTCGGCCATCGACAAGAAGCTGCGCGGCAAGCCGACGGTCTCGCAGTACATGGAGCAGATCGCCGAGCATCTCCCCGCCGGGTTCAAGGCCAAGGGGAACATCTACGTGTTCGTCGACGAGTGCCATCGCACGCAGGGCGGCATGCTCAACAAGGCCATGAAGAAGATCATGGGCGAGGGCGTGATGCTGATCGGCTTCACGGGTACGCCGCTCCTGCGCGTCGACAAGGGCGAGCTGACGTCCGCGGCGAACTTCGGCACGTACATCCATACCTACAAGTTCGACGAGGCGGTGAAGGACGGCGTGATCCTCGACCTTCGCTACGAGGCGCGGGACGTTGAGCAGCAGCTCAAGGAGGACGTCACGTTCGACACCCTCTTCGACGAATCGACGAAGTCGCTGACGCCGCGGGCCAAGGAGGATCTCAAGACACGGTGGGCGAACATGCAGAATCTGTTCTCGTCGAAGGAACGGATCTCCCGCATCGTCGCCGACATCTGCAAGGACATGATGCTCAAGCCCGCGCTCAAGAACGGGTGGGGCAACGCGATGCTCGTGTGCGAGAACGTCTATCAGGCGTTTCGGTACTATGACATGTTCGAGTACGGTGGGACGCCCCTGAAGGGCCGCTGCGCCGTCGTGACAAGCTATGACGGGAAGGCCCCGGATCTTTCGGAGGGGTATACCGGCGATGCGGCGACCGAGGCCGAGTACAAGCACAAGATGGCCAAGTACATGTTCGGCGACCGCACCCCCGAGGAGTTCGAGGAGTGGGCGAAGGACTGGTTCATCAACCATCCGGGCGCGATGAAGCTGCTGATCGTCGTGGACAAGCTGCTGACGGGTTTTGACGCGCCGTCCTGCACCTATCTCTACATCGACAAGAAGATGGTCGACCACACGCTCTTCCAGGCGATCTGCCGCGTGAACCGGCTCAACGGCGAGAACAAGGATTTCGGGCACATCGTCGACTACAAGCATCTCTTCGAGAACATCCAGGGCGCGATCGAGGATTATACGAACGGAGCGTTCTCCGGCTACGACAAGGAGGATGTCGCCGGGCTCCTGACGAACGACATCGAGGCCGGGAAGCGTGATCTCGAAGAGGCGCTCGAAAAGTGCCGTGCCCTCGCCGAGCCGGTGAAAGCGCCGAAGACGATCGACGAGTATTTCGACTGGTTCTGCTACGATCAGGTGGCGACACCGGCGGAAGACCACGCGGATGAACTGCAGAAGAACGCCCAGAAGCGCGAGGACTTCTATCAGGCGTGTTTCGCGGCGGTCCGTGCGTTTGCCGCGATCGCGGTTGAGATCCGCAAGGTGTACACGGACGAGGAGGCGTTGGCGCTCAAGAACGAGGTGAAGGACTTCGATCAGATCCGGGATGCGATCATGAAACGCTGCGGTGACTTCGCGGACCTGAAGCAGCTCGATGCGGAGATGCGGGCGCTGCTTGACGACTACGTGACGGCCTCCCATGCGACGAAGCTGGGGGATCTCGACAACTTCTCCTTCCTCGACGTCATCAAGAAGGATGAAGACGGGAAGCCGGAATCCACGGATACAGAGGAGACCGAGGCGGCGGGTGGCGAGCGCGGGGTTGCCGAGACGATGGCCGCGAACGTGCGTCGGTATGTCTTCCGCAAGCGCGAGACGAATCCGGCTGAGTTCCGGAAGTTCTCCGAGCGAATCAATCGTCTGCTGGCCGACTATCTCCAGGAGAAGATCGAATACAAGAAATTCCTCGAGGACATGGTGAAGCTCTGCGAGGAGCTCAAGGCCGAAAAGGAGAGCCGTGATCCGCGAATCGATACGGAGGCCAAGAAGAATCTGCTGGACAACCTGGGCGGGGATGTCGAGCTCGCCCTCAGGGTCTACGATGCGGTCGTGGCGTCCGTGAAGCCGGGATTCAGGACGAACACGGTGCGTCGCAAGAAGGTCGAGCATGCGCTCGCGATTGCGCTGGCCGGGACGGATTACAAGTCCGCGGAGATCTACCGGATCGTCGAACGGCAGGTTGAGTTCGACGGAGAATCGGTGGATGTTGGAGCGGAGCTGATGTAAATGACGGTATCGGGCATAGAAGTCGCGGTCGAGCGCAAGGCGATCAAGCACACGCACCTTTCGGTCTTCCCGCCGGACGCGCGTGTGCATGTGAGTGCGCCGCTCGACTTGTCCGAGGCCGATTTGCGGAGCTTCCTCGTCTCCAAGACACCGTGGCTGCGCAAGCAGATCGCCGCGGTCCTTGCACAATCACGGCAGGCCCGGCGCGAATACGTGAGCGGGGAGAATGTGTATCTTCTCGGCAAGCGCTACCGGTTGGTGGTGAAGAAGGACGAGGCGGCCGTTTCTGTTCGCGTCGAAGGCAAGAACGTCATCCTCGCAGGACGCGGCTTGGAGGCCCGTACGGCGCGTGAGGCCCGGATCGTCGAATGGTACCGGGATGAGCTGAAGCGCGCCCTGACGCGGCTTGTGGCGCGTTGTGCGGCGAGTGCTGGGGAAGAGGGCGAGATCTCGTTCGAGGTTCGGCGGATGCGTAATCTCTGGGGATCGTGCAATGCCCGGAAGCGGCGGATCTGGTTCAACCTGGCGCTCGCCCGCGTACCGATCCGCTGCATCGAATATGTCGTGACGCACGAAATCGTCCACTTGTCCGTTCCGAATCATTCCGTCCTCTTCGAGCGGAAGATGGACAAGCGCCTGCCGCGGTGGCGCGAGGCGCGTAAGGAACTCAATGATTTCATCGCCCTGCCGTTGGGTGAGGAGTAAGAAGGTTAGACATGAGCCTGGTACACGAGTTCTGCAAAGAGTATCTGAACGGAGATCTATCGAAGCTCCGTTGGTTCAACTTTGGACAACTCGCGAGGATCCCACGGCAGTTTGATTATGCCAAGTACGGGGCGTCGATCAGCGGCCGCTTCGATTGCGATGACTGTAAGCTGATGCGGGATGTTTATGAACAGGTTTGGGGCGTGAAGTCACCTGATTGCCGCGGCGACACGATTTGCTCGTTCAGGACAGTCTTTGGCAGGGAGTATGGAGAGGGGAATAAGACAAAGCTGAGAGATGACCAAATCAAGGGTTTCGCCTCGTTCAGAGGTCGGAACTCGCCGCGTACTCTGATCCGGAAGGCATGGGATTTCCACGACACCTATCATACCATCGGGAACTTCCTGCCCCTTCCGGACAAGAAGGTGGATGGAAAATCCTTGAACACATACCGATACCGGCAGGGCGTGTGGAATGATGATTTCGGGTCTTTCCTTGAAGCAGTCCGGATGTATCTTTGCGGCGAAGGGATGGCGTGTGGCAGGTCTGAGCTGCCGGAACTCTTCATCCGTCTCATGGATGAGAACTCATTTTTCTGGGATCGATATCGAGGGGCCGATGGGTTTCGCCGGTATGTGGCCGATTTCTTCCTGGAGGATTTTGTCGGCCCAGATGGAAGGGGCTTTCCTCGCAAGATTGTTTCATGGAACGACAAACGAGTTCCCGATGACGAATTCGTGAAGGCCGCGTTTGACTACGTGGCGAGGTCTTCCGAGATGATCTATCACCGAGCGACCAGGATACTGGATGCACTTTCCTGCGGGGAGCGTGGAGGCTCGAGGGATGACACCCGATTCAACGAAATGTGGATGCGGAGGTTTGGCGCGAATCTTATTCCGACCAGGACCGGCATGGAGCAAGTCTGCCGAGCCCAGAAGATGGCGGGAAGTCCAATGCTGGAGGCATTGATTGCAGAAATGCGCCGTGCATTGGATGCCAAGCTGTATCATGTTGCCATTCTGTCAGCATTGACACTCCCGGACGTCTGCTCGTGTGTTGAATCGCCAGAGCTTCGCGATAACATTGCCGAACGTTATATCCGTTGGTGTGATGACAATCTTGATTGCTGCAGGGATCGGCCGGGGAGAGAGAATGGCGTTCCGAATGTCAGTGGTGAGGCGATCTACAATCTACGGAACAATCTCCTGCACACAGGGAGCGCAGCCGTTGATCAGACGAAATTCAAGCGGGATGATACCAATTATCTGAATCATCTTGTTTTGATGGCAGGAGTTTGTGAAGGTCTGCAGGTCGCCGCGAATATCGACTTCCCCGAATACATGGGGATCAAGGCACGGAAGGCCATCATCACGACGGTGGAGGCGCTCGTGCATTCGATCTGCGATGCGGCGGAGATTTGCTATCGGGAGCACAGGGCTGAATTTGACGGAGGTCTGTCGCCGATACTCGATTTCTCGAAGTTTGATGAGATGACTTAAAGGGAGCAGTCGTATGGATAAGAGTATAACACTAAACTTTCTGCCGATTGGACCTGCTGATTACAACGTGCCGTGCTTCTATCGACCTGTATCGTCGCCGACGGAGGCTCGACAGTATCCTGATGATTATCTTCTTGTCAGGCATAACGATTCGGGGACGACGAAGTTCTGGTTGACGGCGACGTACAGGGCCGGATTCGCGCCGTACCGCTTCAGGCTGTCTGAACATTCAGGTGCGGGCACTTGGCTTTGAAGACGATGCTGTCGCCCGTTCTGATCGATCATCTCAATCGGCAGGGATGCCATGCGGAATCGGCCGGGCGGTTGTTCGGGGGAATTGACGTAAAGGTGAAGCAGTATCCGGCGGGATGGCAGGGGTTCAAGTGTGAGTTCACATGGATTCCATCCATCGGATGACATGGGTTGCTCGTCCGATTCCATTTCTTCCGTCATCCGACTGCAGCCAGGACAACGGATGTCCAGAAGCTGAGTCTCAGTGTCAACAAGTTCGGTTCTCCGAACAAGGACATGTACGCCGACCTCCGGCAGTGGCTGGCGGCGTTTTTCGACCGGTTCATTTCCGGGCAGGAATTCTCGCCAGCCGCTGGCATGCAGGCGCTCCGATTCGAGGAGTATTGCCAGATGCCAAGCTGCACGCTCCATGACCGAACTTACGTGTTTCAGGGTGGCCAGCAGAGCGCCAGCAGGCCGTATTTCGGGATTCGCTCGTTCGGTCCGTATCGCAAGATAAATGATGCCCCGACATTCGTTTTCGTCTTCAGGAACGATGATCGCGATGCGGCACGGTTCCTGTATTTCAGTCTCCTTGGAAGTTGGCAGAATGGCAGTCGCTAAATTATTACATAAAACCGGACAGTTCTTGTACTACTTGAATCCTAACTCACTTGACAGGAATCTTGAGTACAAGACCGGCTCAAACCTTAATCCTGTGAAACCAAATCCTGCTGATGGGCATTTTAAGCCATAAGCGAGAATGTCAACTATGAACTACATGAAAACAATTGCTGATTATGAAGCTGCCGTCGAGAGGCGGCTGGAGAAGTCCTACGAGCGGAACGGATGGATTGCATCCGCTCATGTTTCGTTTGACGCGGACTATGTGGACTGCCAGCTTGAGAAGTTCGGCAGAGAGGAAGTCCGGGACGATGCGGATGCGCTCAATAGCATTGAAGCATTCCTGTCGCAGGAGTTTAGATTCCGCCTCGCGGACAAACCGACCGCGTTGCGCCGCGATTCCGAGAAGATTCCGAACACCATCGCCCCATACCATCTTGTGGCAAACGTCAAGGTCCCATTTGACGTCCGCAAAGTGGCATAGGAACAAGAGGCGATCCTATGGCAATGCCGCAACGAGATAACAACATCGATCAGATCCATCGGCTTGAGGGCTTGATCGCCTACGCCGAGGAGCAGAAGGATTGGGACGAGCTGGAACGGCTCAAGGAGCGCCTCCGCAAGTTGGTGGAGTGGGTGTAGGAGTTCTCCAATACACACGACGGAGAACTTTGGAGAGAATCGTAAAAACATGAAATATGCTTGAAAAACAAGGGTGAGCAGAGAAAGAGAACAGTCAATGAAAACTCGGTGGCTGCGCCACCAATTCCCATCTAACTCGGAGACGTCCGAGTTTTTTTTTATTGGTTTGCGTATAAAGCCCAATTGTCTGGTTGTTTCTGTCCTTGCCGAGTTTTCTGTCGTGTGTGGCAACGACCGCGCTGCGTGACCTGCACTCGCCGCCGCCGCAGGGCAGGCGTTCTCCAAGTTCGCCTCGTCGGACATCACCCTTTCCCCGAATCCCGTATGGAAGGACGAGGCAAAGACAGTCCTCGTCATCCCAGTCTCGACAACCATGGCATGGGGACGATTTTCGAGGAGCTGATTCGTCGCTTCAACGAGGAGAACAATGAGGAGGCGGGCGAACACTGGACGCCGCGCGATGTGGTGGAGCTGATGGGCGACATGGTCTTCTCTTCCGTCTCGGACAAGATCAAGAACTTGATCTGCACCTGCTGCGACGGCGCGTGCGGTACGGGCGGAATGCTCACGGTCGCACAGGAGCGTCTGACCGCGCTCGCCAAGGCGAACGGCAAGAAGGTGTCGATCCATCTCGTCGGGCGGGAGATCCTCGACCCGCGCTTCAACGCCGCCATCGGCGCGTGTCCCCACGCACCGAAATGGACGAATCAAGCATTGAAAGAACGGCTACGCCAATGTCCGCATCCCGATGTCAAAAACACCGTCCGACCATCGCGCCGCCTTGAACACATTCGCCTGTCGCCGTAGGCGATCAGGTTGCCCGACAAGCGCGATGCGCCCGCCGCGAAGCGGTCGGGTCGGGTGAGCGCGTAGCGCGAACTGCGGAGCAGCCGCAAGGCCCCGCGCGAGGAGCTTTCGCGGAGCGAAAGTCGCAAGAGGCCGAGCGACGGGCATAGCAAGCAGATACTTTTGAGGAGGTTCAACCATGACTGGATTCAACAGAAAACTGCCCGATTACAATTTGAACAGAGCGGGCAGACTATGATAAGATACGTGCCGTTGAAAGCAATCATGAGGACTGTCACAAAATGGAGAAGAACGGGAACCTGATTCTGACGGGCTGGGGGTACGCGGAATACGTGGCCTCGGCAGCCGTCGCGTTGAAGGCGCTTGGCGGCCGAGCGGACGTTTACGGCGTAAGCCGCAGGCGTCTGCCGGAGTTCCTTGGGGCGCTCGCGAAGGAACGCGGAATGCCGCACTGGAAGCGCATCTACCTTCTCGGCCTCTCGTTGAGCGGCGATCCTGAATCGCTCAAGGCGGCCCTTGCAAAGCTGAAGGCAAAGGGCGTGGAGGTGACGTGGATAAGCGCTCTTGAAATGCCCGAACACATTGCCGCCCTGCTTGGCGGCGCCCTGAAGGTGCGCTGCTATGACGGGAGCCTTCTTGAAGCGGTCGGGCAGACGTTTGGCGTGGACGTCGAGGCGTTCATGCCATTCCTCAAAGATCGGAGGAGAGTGTCGGCGGACGTTCGTGCCTACTTCACGCTGATCGACACGGCGCAGTTCTACTACCGCAATTACCAGGACGAATCTCTCTACGCCACGACCGCCCGCTATCTCGCCGGCGGCGTTCGCCCTGCGGCGTGGGAGCCGGATGTCAGGAGCGCCGTCGAACATTACGACCGCTACGGTAACAGGGAGCTTATGGGGAAAAGCGGTGCGATCACGACCTTGCAGGATCGCATCAACCGGGTGGCGGCGCATGAACACGCCCGCGTCCTCATCCTCGGCGAAAGCGGCACCGGCAAGGAGACCGTCGCCCAGCAGATCCACACGAAGAGTCCGAGATGGAAGATGCCGTTCGTCGCCTTCAACTGCGCGAGCGTGACGAAAGGCCTCCTGGAGGACCGGTTCTTCGGACACGAGCGCGGGGCGTTCACGAACGCCGTGGAGCGGACGGACGGTTTGTTTCTCCAGGCGGACGGCGGCACGCTCTTCCTTGATGAGATTGGAGAGATGTCGCTGGAGGTTCAGGCGCTCCTGCTGCGCGTCCTCGAAGGAGGTCGGTTCATGCGCGTGGGCGGCAAGGAGGAGCTGAAATGCGACGTGCGGCTCATCACGGCCACAAACCGCGACTTGCCGCGCCTCGTGGTCGAGGGTAAGTTCCGCGAAGACCTCTACCAGCGCCTCAATGTGGTGCAGATGAGAACGCCGTCCCTGCGCGAACACAAGGACGACATCCCGATCATCGCCAACGCATGGTGGCGCAAGTTCCACGACAACGCCGTTCTCAAGGAAGAGCAGATTGCCGCGCTGATGGATTACGACTACCCCGGCAACGTCCGCGAACTCATCAACATCCTTGACAGGGCGACCGCCCTGGAGGAGTCTGATTTTGAAGCCCTCATGCGCGAACACAAGGAGATGAACGCGGGGCTTTCGGGTGGCCTGGAATTGAAGTCGGGACGCATCCCAGACAAACTCGAGGATGCGACGCGCCTGCACATCCGCCGCGTGTACGAGAAGTACGGACAGAATCTCACCCGCGCCGCCGAGGCCCTCGACGTGAGCCGGAACACGGTGAGGAAGTATTTGTAGGGGAGGGGATTGTTTCCCGTAGAGAGGAGTTTTTAAATGGAAAAGAATGAGATCGTGCTTTTTGAATCGCGAGATGGCGCGGTGACATTGCCGGTATCGGTTCGGGATGAGTCGGTGTGGCTTACGCGCATGCAGATGGCGGATTTGTTCGACGTGACACCGCAGAATATCACAATCCACCTAAAAAAGGTGTACGCGGCAGGTGAGCTTGAGCGAGAGGCAACTAGTAAGGATTTTTTACTAGTTCAAACAGAGGGCGGTCGTCAAATTACCCGCTCTGTGAATTGCTACAGCCTTGACGCTATAATTTCCGTCGGCTATAGGGTGAATTCTACGCGAGCCACCCAATTCAGGATTTGGGCGACAAGGATACTAAAGGACTACATCGTACGTGGCTATGCCATCAACCGCGAGCGGATGCGTCAACTCGGGCAGACGGTTGAGGTGATGAAGCGCGTCGCCAACAGTCTTGACGTCGAGCAGGTGCTGGATGTGGTCAATGCCTATTCGACGGCGCTTGACCTGCTGGACGGATACGACCATCAGACGATTGCCAAGCCAAAGGCAAAGGGACGCTCGGTCGCGCTGTCGTACGAAGAGTGCCGCCGGTTTGTCGACAGCATGAAGTTCGCTGCGGATTCGCCGCTGTTCGGCAATGAAAAGGACGGCTCGTTCAAGTCGGCGCTTGGGGCGGTGTACCAGTCATTTGGCGGCAAGGACCTCTATCCGTCTTCGCAGGAGAAGGCGGCGAACCTGCTGTATCTCGTGACGAAGAACCACGGCTTCTCTGATGGCAACAAGCGAATCGCCGCCGGATTGTTCCTCTATTTCCTGAAGCGCAACAAGCTTCTTCTCCGCAAGGACGGCACGAAGCGCATCGCCGACCATACGCTCGTCGCACTGACGGTGATGATCGCCGAGTCAAAGCCGCAGGAGAAGGAATTGATGGTCAATCTCGTTATGACGTTTCTCAAGTGAAAGGACAATTGCAAATGATCAAGGTCGTTAAGGATGACATCACGACGCTGGCGGTGGATGCCATCGTCAATGCCGCCAACCAGGTGATGCTTGGAGGCGGCGGTGTTGATGGGGCGATTCACGATGCGGCGGGCGAAGAGCTTTTCAAGGCGTGCCTCAAGGTGCCGGAGGTGAGGCCGGGCGTGAGGTGTCCGACGGGCGAGGCGCGGATTACTCCGGGGTTCAAGCTGCCCGCGAAGTTCGTAATCCACACCGTCGGGCCGGTCTATCGCGACGGACAACATGGAGAGCCGGAGAAACTTGCCGCCTGCTATCGCAACTCGCTTGCGCTTGCGGCGGAGAACGGCTGCAAGTCCATAGCCTTCCCCTGCATATCGACAGGCGTGTACGGCTATCCAATAGAGGACGCGGCGAAAATTGCGGTGAGAGAGGCGAAGGAGTTTTTAGCCGTAAAGAACGCAAAGGACGCAGAGAGGGATGTCGCGTGTCCGCACGCGTCGTCGATGGAAATCATTTTCTGCTGTTTCTCGGAACGGGATGCGGCGGTGTATAACTCATTAATTCAATAACCATACAGAAAGGAATCAACCATGTACTACCATGTTCGTCTAGACAAGACCTTCCATAATGGATGCACCGATATGGATTCGCGAATCGAATGGGATTTTCGTTCGCTGAAAAAAGCGCTGGCGATGATAGGTCGCGAATTTGGCGCAGATGCTGCGTGTTGGCGCATTCAGGATGTTACAGATAGAACGCTTGATGTCATGCGTCTTGAGAATGAACTTAAAATGGCGCTGGAATCAACGTGCCAGTCCATTGTCATGACATTCAAGGATAGTGTTTCGGCAATTGAAAAGTATGATCACTATGAGTTCTTTATCGCTATGCGGGATGAGACAGAATGCCCTCCGACATTTTCGTTTAGCGAGGAAGAAGAGGCAACTATCATTGCACCAGAAATCGTTTTTGAACCGGATGTGGGAAAAGACCTTGTAGATATTTTGCGTTCGTTTGACATTACGGACGAATTTGATTATGTCAGCAAGGCATTTGATGCAATTCTTGAATTCTATAATGATGATGAAGAAGATGTCCCAAACGATGTCCGCGAATTGAAAGGGAAAGAAAATCTTGCTGCCGAAGACTATGTTGTATTGGCAGATGAATGTCAGAGTTGTGGTGACGAACAGCTCGCAGCACGATTGTATGTTGCGGGTTACCGTGCTGATGGTGAACCTGGAAAAAGAGGCGAAGCTTTAGTCAAGCTCGCTGATTTGTACATGAATTCGGAATGGCCGAGGAATGGTGGCAGAGAGTGGGATGTGATGAAGGCTGTCGACTTACTTACGGAGGCGTTGACGCTTGGTTGTGTCAAAGAAGCCAAAGAAGTGCTGGAAGGAATGCGAGAACAACTTTTTGAAGAGTACGAAGATGAACCAGACGTGGATTATTTTATTCGCAACTATCAGGAAGATGCCCTTTGCCTCGCTGCGTTTTGCCTTGGCGTAGGGATTGGCTGGGAAAAAGATGTGCCGTCTGCAACGCGACTCTATGAGGCAGCGTTGGCACAAGGTTATGAGCGGGCGACTTACTACTTGAAGGAGATTCGTTCCGGGCGGGTCTAATGATATTTGCGCACTCAAAATGACTGAAGGAGCAATGACATGAGCAACAATCCAGCATTTGGAATTTCTCTCGCCGAACTTTTTGCAAAGAGAATTTTTAGGATACCCGACTACCAACGCGGTTATGCATGGGGAGAACGTCAGTTGATGGAATTGTGGCAGGATATTGAAGACATTGAATCTGATGGAAAATGTGGATATCGAAGCCATTATACAGGGACAATTTATGTCGAGCAAATTTCGTTGCCCGAAGATGATTCCTGGCTCATGGACCATCATTGCTATTCTGTTGTCGATGGGCAGCAGAGATTGACAACGATTTCGCTCCTCATGTTTGAACTGTGGAAGTCCATTGGCGAGGATCTTGAGTATAGAGACGACATGCGTCGTGACTTCATAGTTTGTGAGAACAGATCGAAAGTGAAAAGAGTTTACAAGTTCTCTTACATGGGAGGGCAAGAGCGCTTCCTTCACAAGGTGATCTTTGAGGATACAGGTATACGTGGCGAAGCTGGTGCGGAAACTGTGTATACACGAAATCTTGTCTCGGCCAAGAAGTTCTTTGCCGAAAAAATATCCAAGTTGAGTGAAGCAGATAAAAGCCGATTGTACTTCAAACTGATAAAAGCATTACGGTTTGATTTTCGCCCGATAAATGATTTAGATGTTCAGGCCGTTTTCGAGACGATGAACAATCGTGGCAAACCGCTTACTGTCCTTGAAAAACTCAAGAATAGATTGATGTATCTCACGGAAAAGTTATCAGATTATGATGGAGATAAGAAAGAGCTTCGTCAACAAATAAATGACACATGGGGGAACGTGTATCGCAAACTGGGGCAGAATCCGAGAAACATTCTCGATGAGGACGATTTCATTTCTGCACATTTGTCATTGTACAGAACACCTAATGAGCCAACATTCTCAACGCAGCTTGCCGAGAAGAAGTTATTTGAGATGTTTTCAAATCGTGCTGAGGATTATCCTCTTTCAGGTGATGATAAAATACGAGAACCTAAAGTTGATTTTAGGAAAATCCAGAGTTACATACGTGACCTTGATAGCTTTGCCGGATATTGGTACGACATAAATAATTCATCCATTGAGACAGAACAGAAAATTCTCGTGCTGAATCGTTCAAAGGAGATGAAAATCTTTTTGTGTTCTTTGCATTCGAGTGGGCATGACTTTGAGGAAGCTCTCAAACTCGTGGAAAAGATTCTTTTTAGGAATCGCGTACCAGGACCCAGACTTGACGCTTTTGTTCGACTTGCGTGGAAAAGATTCTTTTTAGGAATCGCGTACCAGGTGCTTCCTTCAAGGATGAAGGTTCTTTCGCGACGGCAGCCCGTAGATTGTACAATGGTGAAGAAGAGCTCGCCGTAGTTATTGATGCTCTGCGATTGGAAATGGCAGAAAAACCAATTAACCCTGCGAATGTTGCGCTTGCGTTCGCAGCTTTGTTTGATTATCAGCGCGGAGGAAAGGGTTTCCATAGGTGGACAACCTTGAGATACTTCCTGTTTGAGTATGAAAAATATCGCAAAGCGGAAGTTCGTGAGTATCGTGATTACGTGACCATCCGTGATTATGAGAACACATCTGTTGAGCATATTCTTCCCCAAGATTATGCGAATTGGCGTGATACTGTGAAATCGTTTGTTGCCAAGGTGCCAGTAAGCATGGAAAAGGGCGAAAGTTATTCTGAGAAAGTACTGATCAACACATTGGGCAACTTGATGTTAATATGTTCTCAGAAAAATTCATCTCTACAGAACGACGCTTGGCTTGTTAAAAGGAAAAGATATGAAACGGGAACTTTCAATGGAAGGGAAGTTGCAAACTGTTCGGAATGGACATATAAGGAAATTGCGGAGCGTGGGAAAAAGTTGCTTATGTTTCTTTCTGACAAACTCGGGATTGCGCGAACTGCATGGACGCAGCCTTTATTGGATCAGTCTCTGTACAATAATGAACTGATAGCCTCTGCAATGAGAAATTAATTTTGGCACAGGAGGTTATTATGATCAAAGAGAGCGAACACTTATATTCAAAGAGAGAGCGAGTTTTATTGCGGCGACTTGATAGGTTGTTTATCGAGTGGCAACGGCAATGGGATGGAGATACTGGGTGGTTTGTCTGGGATGGTTTTTATCCTGGATATTTGAATATGTCGAAGAAGATTTTGTTTTGGGGAAGAGATAGTTATGATATTTACAATACGTATGATCTTCCAACCCCTCATTGTAGTTATATTTCAGATTTTATTCCAAGATATCAAAACGGATGTATGGATGATGGTAAGAACATAAATCGAGTACGGTTCCACAAATTGTTACTCCAAGTGGCTTATGGACTCCTCCGTAAGCGTTTTCCAATAGAATGGCAGGACATCTTGGACGCAAAGAGCATTTGTGATACAGGTAGAATTTTTAATGAGGTGAGTTTTTCATTCATGAATCTTGGTAAATTAAGCCATGAAAGTTGTGAATCTTGTGGTGTGAATGCAGATTGGGACAAAATAGATTTGTCTGTGAACTTTTCGACAAAAGGGAGAAACTTTATAAAAGAAGAAGTGGAATTGTTGGCTCCTGATTTGATAATAGCAATGAATTTCAATGAAAACCCTCTCGGGCGTGATTATTATAAGGCAGTTTTTGGCTCAAACATTATCAGATCAGACCATGATATAAAAGACTGTACTTTATATGATGTTACATTATCCGATGCGAAGCATGTTCCACTTCTTGACTGCTGGCATTTCTCTGGTCGTTTCAACGAAGAAGCTTACATATACCGACCAATCGTAGAAGCATTACATGCAATTGATTTTTATAAATGATTTTTTATCTTTCCAATCGCTCTATCTACGAATCCGTCATTTGCGGGATTGTGCCGCAGGCGAAGGAGCGGTTGTGGATCGCCACCGCGGACATCACGGATATGTATGTCAACACTGGCGGGCGTGATATGGTGCCGTTCTTGGAGGTGCTGGACGGGATGGTGAAGCGCGGGATCGAGGTGCGGCTTATTCATGCGAAAGACCCTGGCCCGAACTGGCGGGACGACTTCGACCGCTATCCGACGCTCTGGACGGCGATGGAGCGGATGCTGTGTCCACGCGTGCATTTCAAGTGTATCATCGTCGATGGCGCGAAGGCGTACTTCGGTTCGGCCAATTTGACGGGTGCTGGGATGGGTGCGAAAAGCGTGAAGAAGCGCAACTTCGAAAACGGCGTCCTTACAGACGATCCGGCACTTGTCGAACCGCTTGTCGAGCAATCCGATTCCGTTTGGCGAAATGCACCTGCAGCGAAGCCGTCAGGTTCCCCGACGAGCGCGATGTGCCCGCCGCGAAGCGGTCGGGTCAGGTGAGCGCGTAGCGCGAACTGCGAAGCAGCCGCAAGGCCCCGCGCGAGGAGCTTTCGCGTAGCGAAAGTCGCAAGAGGGTGCGCGATTTTTGTGCCGACTGCGGGCGGCGCGACTTTTGTAGCGATCCGGTGAGGTAGTTTGACCTGACGCAGTAGTTACTCAACACAAATCAGACAAAGTGGGTTAATTCTTTTTGCGCCGCCCTGATTGAGTTATAAGTGAGGTCGAGGCAATTTGGCAGATCGGGGTCGCATCCATATTCGAGCAATAGCGCTTCAATGGTTGCTATTGAGGCGACTCTTTTGTTATACCAAGGATGGCCTGCCAAGTTCCCCTCATGGTACAGAAGATACCAAAGCGCATTGTTGCCGAAGATGTCTTGGGTGTTGCGGAGCGTCCCTGGGATCGACTTCTCGATCTGTTTGAGGAGTGGGACGGCGAGATGCTGATCCAATGAGGATGCGCAATAGAATGTCAGAGCGTCAATTGGGAGAAACCTTGCTACGGCATCGAAGTTGCCGAGAAGGATGTTGATGGCACTTGCATTCATGAGGTGCAGCAGAAGGTTTTTTGAGAGTTGCCGATTGCTCATCGTCAGCATGATGCTGAATTGAGCGGGATTGTCGGCGGCGATGGAATCAATCAATGTTTGAGGCAGTTTAGATGCATACGAAGAACTGAACTTATCGTAGAATCTTCGCTTGCAAAAACCGCGAGGGTATTCTGGAAGCGGGTTACCATTCGTAAATGCCTGATAATACATTTGCTTGTATCGGTTTGCGAAGATGCGCCGATCTTCTGTCCAACGATATCCGCGCATTTGGATAGCACAAAATATTGCCCGTGCAGTGCGCGGCAGAATGTGCGTCGCTTCAACGATTGTTTGATATTGAACAGGGATGTCTGATCTTGTGTCATGTATTCGGGCAAGTGTTGCAAGTTGTTGTGTTGTAAGGTCAACGAGGTTTTCCGGTCGATAGATATCCCATACAAACGCTGATGAGTCAAAAAGCGTAGAGAGTGGACGAAAAGTATGATATCGACCATCGCTCAATAGAACCGTGCGTTTTTCGCCGCCAATGCTGTAATCTTCGTCAAGTTGTGCATGGTTGTCAATGAGAAAATCGATCTGTTCTTTCGTTGTCATGCCTTCCCTAACAAGATTATCGAAACAGAGTACGGTCTTTACAGCTTCATCTATTGAAAGTCTCATTATGGCATCATTTCTTGTACAGATATAATAGCAAGGGGTGTGCCAATGCATTTTTTGACAAAAACATGCATGGTTGGTGCAAGATAATTGAGCAGTCGGTCAGAATCTGAACAGCGTAGGACTGAAAACAACGCATTTTCAGGCTGTTTTCCTGTTGGCACGGATGTTGCCTATGTCTGGCATGAGAACGAACACGAACAACATGACGAAACCGTGCTTTTTGCCACGACGCTGTATGGTGGCAGCGGTCTCCTTTCTCTTGGCAGGGAATCTATCGCCGTTCGGCATGAGGTTGTTAGATTCCCTCAACGTAGAACCTCCGTGGTCTGACGTTGCCTTGTCGATAGTCCTATTTGCGATTAGCGGGATAATCTATTGCTTGATTTGCCCAAAGAGGAGAAAGATGATATGACAGAGACGAATGCGACAAGTGAATACTGCTGCACATGCCAGAGCTGGCATGGCATTAGAAAGTATGAGCCAAGGCGGGGGAAGGTGAAGTACGAGAACTGCGCACCCGACACGCCATGCAACATGAACTATCGAAAGCCGGGAGCATGTCCCAAGGGCAATTGTCGTGGATATGTCCGCTGGGTGGAACTTGGATGATGCCGAAAGGTTGTTTGAAAATGAAAAGCGTAGAACTTGCAGAGATACAAGCGACTGTTGCCCGTCAATTCTCGATCACAGCTGATCAGATGCTGTCGAGAACTCGTAATCAGACGGTTATTCTCGCATGCCAGATTGCAATGTACATTGCGAGGATTCATACGACGAAGAGCCTTCCAGAAATTGCGGCTTCGTTTAATAAAACACATGCCGCAGTTCTTTACGGCATCACGACAATTAAAAAGCGTCTCGAAGAGGAACCTAACCTGTCGTCAACAGTATCTGGCATTCTGGAGGAACTTGAAGCAATTGAATCAAAAAGGAGAGACGAAGTGAAGTTCAACGAGACAAGGCAGAGGTTCGGTGATGTTGCGACGAAGCTACAGGCGGCGTTGGCATTGAAAGATGTCTTTATCCAGGTCGTTTCATCAGAGCAGAGCGGGAGGTTTACGAAAGTCACCGCCAAAATGTCACCCAGCGACATCAAGTGGCTGATCGAAAACAAATTCACGATTCAAAAGGAAATCGGCAGCGATTCTATTCGGGTTGTCGAATCGGACGATGGGGTTGTGTCGATTGAGGTCGGCTTGCCATTCGAGCGCTGGAAGGACTTGTCGTACCATGACGTAATGTTCGACGTGTTCTATGGCTCTGGAAAGGCCGAAACAGAAGATATGTCTTTGCCGGTCATATTCGGAAAGATGTCGAACGGAGAAATTGTCACCCGCGATCTTGCGCGGTTGCCGCATCTGCTGATAGGTGGCCTGACGGGTTCCGGCAAGTCGGTGTTCTTGAATTCGCTTATCTGTTCGCTCGTCCAGAACCATTCACCCGAACAAGTACGATTCGTCCTAATGGACCCCAAGAGAGTTGAGTTCGGGATATATGCGAAGTTGCCACATCTGTATTCGTCTATTGTCCATGAACCGGAACAGGGCGTTTCGACGTTGAAGGACGTCGAAGCCGAAATGGATAGACGACTGGATTTCTTCAGATTGAAAGGATGGCGCAACATTGCGGACTTCTACAGGGCGAATGCAGAAGCTCGAATGCCATACCTTGTTGTGGTGGTTGATGAGCTTTCAGATTTCATAGTTGGATCGGATGGGGCTTTTGAATCTACTGCCAGCCGGATTGCTGCGATAGGAAGGTCGGCTGGTGTACATCTTGTAATGGCCACCTCCCGTCCTGACGCAAAAATTGCATCAGGCAGCTTGAAGGCGAACATCCCGGGGCGGCTTGCGTTTAGGGTCTGTCAGAAGGTCGATTCGCATACCTTGCTGGATGAATACGGGGCGGAGGAACTTCTTGGACGTGGCGATGCCTTGCTAAAAGACCGCAAGGGTGCGGTTGTTCGATTGCAAGTCCCTTATATTCGTGACGAGGCGATTATGCAGATTGTCGAATCGGCGATTGTGAGATATCCCGGACGGCAGCTTGCTGATGGAGTTGCATCGCCATCAGCCGAAAAGGAGGATCATGAGTCTATGTATGCACGGGCCTTGAATTTAGTCCGCACAACGCGGCGGGCTTCGATATCTTGGCTTCAGCGGCAGTTGAATATCGGATACAAGGATGCGGCTCATGTTATGTCGCTACTTGAAGAGCGCGGCATAATCGGTCCGGCAAACGACAAGGGGTCACGCGAAATCTTGATCGAGGATAATCGAAGGGGCGAGTAATGGAGCATGATGGAATCACTGTATTTCAGCGGTCGATAGAGACTTGTGCTGACCCGGCGGAAATTGCGCGGAAGGTGAAACTGGCGTTCAAGAGGATGCCGGGGGAGATGGCGCTTGCCTGTTTCGCTAAGGTGATGACGGCGGAACTGCCTCATCCGATAAAGGTGGCGGTATGGGATGCCGTCCGTTACTCGCACATCTGGTGGGGCGTGGACGAGGTGCTGAAAGGTATCGTGATGGAGAATCCAACCGTGCAGCAGGCGTTCGCCGACGCCGTGCCGATGCGGAAGTGGTTTGTGGAAAAAAGGATCGAGGGTTATGAAGGCATTTGCATGACGCTTGGCCCAGAAATTGTGTTCACCCAAGGTTTTGTGCAGTCGGACTTGCATCAGCTTATATTTCTCATTGCCCATTTTTCTGACGAGGACGCCGCAGAAAGGATTAGAAGCCATGTGGCATTACATGGGAATGCCGCATCCATCACAAACTACTTGGATATGAGGGGTAACAATCTGCTCTGGTATCTTACCTATCGGGACGATCAAAACGCACGAGGTGGTTTCGCCTGTCCGTGCATCGAACGCGAGCTGCTGCGGATTGGTGTAGATCCAAACCGTCGCAACAACATCGGCCTGTGCTGGAACGACGTCAAGCGTCATGTCATTAGGCCGAATCTGTAGCTCGTTCACTATTTTACCACATGATAAAAAGTGAACGGCAGAGAGCTGGGGGGCTACGGATTCCCAGTTCATTTTTTCTTGGCACGGATATTGCAAAAGGTTGTGCAGGAAAGGAACAATCACATGGCGGCAACATACCTACACGACTTCACGTTTCGCTCCAAGGGGGAGGAAATGGATTTCCAACGCGCGGAGCGGCGAACATGCTTCGAGTTCTTCTATCCATTGAACATGTTTCCCCAGAAGGGTCTTCGGCGGGTCGAGTTCGAGCCTGTTACCATATTCTACGGCGGTAACGGGTCGGGGAAATCAACTGTACTCAATATCATTGCAGCGCGGCTGAAGGTTCTGAGGGAGATTCCTTTCAGGCCTGGTCAGTTCTTCGACTGGTATGTGAACGGCATTGACCGCGACGTAACAGAGCATGACGGTAGCGTAACACACATCCATGTTGACCCCGTGTCCTTCAACTCTGATTTGTCGGAAGAATGGAAAGGCATCCCAGCCGAAAGCAGAATCCTGACAAGCGAGGATGTCTTTGACAAGACATTGACCGTCAGGGGCAAAAACCGCGAGATCGACCGGCAACGCGACATGGTAGCGCAGAAGTGGTGGGCTTACAGCGTCGAGGGGAAGCATACGAACATGACCTCGTTGCATGGACCTGAGTACGAAGCATGGAAGAACCAGCACTCGATGAGGGGCAAGTCCATGTCGAGAGAAAGAACTCGCGCAATATGCAGATGTAACACATGAATCCGATTCCGCCATCTGGAGGCATCCTCTCTCTCGGGAGGTTCTTGCCGAGACGAGAGGAATCATCGTGTATCAGGAGCAGGTCGTGTTTCTGTTGCGGAAGTTCGCTCGCTTCACGCATGATGAAGCTGAAAAGTGCCGCAAGTACATCTCCAAGATGATGCCCAAACGCTTTGACTACGCCGAGCGCTTTATCACAGGCTGCATGGAGAACCCCGAATTCAGAGTGGGGACGCTTGCGCGAGGCGATGTGGCAAGAGCAGAGGCGGAACGCATATGGGATGAGCTGTTGAAAATGGAGGTTGGCTGTTTTGCAACCTTGAAGGCTCATGATGTATCATTCACGCGCCTCGCTTCTCAGATTGCATATCTGAAATCAGTTTACTTTACGGAACTGATGTTTGCGCGCGAAGAATGCCGAACCGCCTCTGCTGAGAGCAAAGTTGTCGGCGAATTCACGCTCGACAAATTAAGGGCGCAATTGGAGATGGCATGCAAGTCACCTGCTCCCGAAGAATTAAGCCCCTCGCTTGCGCTCCGCTCCGTTGTTTGCTATACTTTCCACTCACTTTTCACAAGGAAGGAAAAAGAACCATGAAGATGATGTGGCAGCCCTCGAAGATTAAACGCGCGCGCAAGATCGGTTTCCGCGCCCGCAAGGCGACCAAGGGCGGTCGCAAGATACTCGCGAACCGTCGCGCCAAGGGTCGCAAGCGCCTGACGCAGGTCTAAGGGACGTCGCCGTCCCATGTCCACGCGGCTCTCCGGGGCGAAGTACAAGAGCGTCTTCGACCGAGGACGCCCGTTTCGTGGGCGTCTTTTCGCCGCGTGGGTTCTGCGTTCGCCCGACGCCGGCCGCCAAGCCGGCGTTGTCGTTTCAAAGAAAAGCTTCCACGACGCGGTGGACCGCAACCGGGCGAAGCGCATTCTGCGCGAGGGCTTCCGACTCGTCGCGCCGCAGTTGGCGGTGGATGCGGACTGGGTTCTCGTGGGGCGTGCGTCGTTGCGTGGCAAGCGCACGGCGGACGTCATGGACGAGTTGCGCTACGTGGCCCGGAAGGGCGGTTTTCTGCTGAAGACGGAGGAACCCGTGTGAGGCAGATCCTGATTCTCTGCGTGCGTGCCTACCAGGTGGTTCTTTCCCCGTTGTTTCGCGGCTGTTGCCGTTTTGAGCCGAGCTGTTCGAACTACGCAATCGAGGCTTTGCAGGTGCATGGCGCGTTCAAGGGCGTGCTGCTTGCCACATGGCGCCTTCTGAGATGCCACCCGTTCGGATCCTACGGCTATGACCCCGTCCCGCCAAAGGGGCGCTGGAAAAATGAAGGTATGACATCATGAACAAGACGGAAAAACTGATTGCGGTTCTCCTGGGGCTCGCAACGGCGGGCTGGATGTGGTATTCGATCAGCAGCCAGAAGAAGGCGGCGGAAGCGGTTGCGCAGTATGCCGCCGCGCACCCCGAGGTGCTGCGCCCGGCGGCCCCCGTGGCGCCGAAGCCTCCGGTCGAGGCCGCCAAGGAAACGGCTCCCCAGACGGCCGCGCCCGCCGTGCCGCAGAAACCGAAAGCTCCTGAGAAGTTGGAGACGCTGGCGAACGGGGAGGTCGCGCTGACGCTCTCCACGCGCGGTGCGGTCGTGAAGGCCGCAAAGATGCTGAAGTACGCACAGAATCCCGGACCGCTCTCGGAGAAGAACCCGGCGCTTGTCCTCGATTTCGGCTCCGCCCCCGCCCTCGCGCTTGAAGGCTTTGCCGGCGTTGAGCCGGATGCCGACTTCACGGTCGCCGAGAAGGGCACGAACTTCGTCGTGTTCGCGAACGACGTCGTGACACGCCGCCTGACCCTGAAGGACGGCTATCGGATCGAGGTCGAGGAGACCTTCGCGAAGCCTGACGCCGCCGCGAACCGCCTCTCGCTCGGTGCGGTTTCGATGGGCACGTCCAAGAACGACATCCTCTCCATCGACTCCTGGGACAACGGGGGCCGCAAGCCGCACGTCGTCCACCACGGCGATGACGGCGATTCGCCCCTCAAGAGCTATCTCGTCTCGATTTCCGGCGGTTGCGGCGGACGCAAGGGCGCGGCGGGCCTTCCCGAACGTTCGAGCGTCGACTACCTCGGTCGGCAGGACTGGATTGCGGTGAAGAACCGCTTCTTCGTTTCCGCCCTTGCCACCTGCAGCGAGTCGAACACGGGTTTCCGCGCCACGATGACGCGCGACCTGACCAAGACGGACTATGTGCTGAAGAGCGTCGTCGCCGAGGCGGCGTTTGCCGGTGTGCCCGCAAAACGCGCCTATACCTTCTACCTCGGTCCGAAGAAGCAGGCCCTCCTCTGGGACCTCGGCATGAAGGACGTGATGGAGTTCGGCATGTGGCGCTGGCTCTGCTATCCGCTCGTGTGGGTGCTCAACCTCTTCAATTCCCTGATTCCGAACTACGGCGTCGCGATCATCCTCCTCACGATTCTCGTGCGCCTCGTCTTCTGGCCGCTCACGCACAAGTCGACGGTCGGCATGCGCCGGATGCAGGAAATCCAGCCGAAGGTGAAGGAAATCCAAAAGAAGTTCAAGGACAATCCGCAGCGCCTCCAGCAGGAGACCTGGGCGCTCTACCGCGAGAACAAGGTGAACCCGCTTTCGAGCTGCCTGCCGATGCTCGTGCAGATCCCCGTGTTCATCGCGCTCTTCACGGTGCTGCGTTCCGCCGTCGAGCTGCGCTATGCGCCGTTTCTGTGGATTTCCGACCTCTCCGAGCCTGAGGCGCTCTTCGCGAGCTGGTTCCCGTTCGGCGGGCTCAACATCCTCCCGCTCGCGATGGCGGCGCTGACGGTACTCCAGAGCGCGTTCACGCCGTCCTCGGGCGACAACCGCCAACAGCGGATGATGATGATCATGATGCCGCTCATGATGCTCTTCTTCTTCTACAACTTCCCGAGCGCGCTGTCGCTCTACTGGATGCTGAGCACGGCGTTCGGCGTGGCGCAGGCGTGGTGGATCAAGACGCGCTACGGCGCGCCCGCGCGGTCCGCCGGCGGCGCCGTCGATCCCGACGCGGTCGAGATGCCGCACGTGACGCGCCAGATGCGGCGGCATGGGAGGGATTAGGTTCTAGGTTTCAGGTTTTAGGTTTCAGGTGGTAGGTGGGCTATGGTTCTGCTAAAACCTGAAACCTAAAACCTAAGTTCTAAAGGAGGATTCCATGAGTGAAATCGTAACGACGGAAAAGGCGCCGAAGGCGCTGGGGCCCTACAGCCAGGCCATCAAGGCGGGCGGTTTCGTGTGGTGTTCGGGTCAGATTCCGATTGATCCGGCGGTCAATGCCGTGACGGCGACGACGATCGAGGGGCAGACCCGCCAGGCGATCACGAACCTCAAGCACGTCCTGGAGGCGGCGGGTGTCGGACTGGATGCGGTCGTGAAGACGACCGTCTTCATCAGCGACATGAACGACTTCGCCGCGCTCAACGCCGTCTATGCCGAAATGTTCGGCGACACGAAGCCCGCGCGCAGCTGCGTGCAGGTGGCGCGCCTCCCGAAGGACGTCAAGCTCGAAATCGAAGCGATCGCACGGGGAAATTAAATCGCCTGACGGCTTTAAATGGTTAAATGATTAAAATCCTGTAGGGGAATCCATTGGAGCATCCTGGTTTAAATCGTAATCCGATTGTTTGGTCGTTTTGTCGTCAGAAATTTTAACCATTTAACTATTTAACACCTTTAAAGCGAAGCGATTCAACCATGAAGAATTCCCGGAGGACCGCCGCCTTCATCGTCGCCCGTTGGCTGGCGACGCACGAGTTTCCGAGCGAGATGCTGCCGCAGGAGGGGGCGGACCGCGCGTTCGTGCAGGACCTCGTCTACACGGTCGTGCGACGGTTCCGTCCCCTGCGCGTCGTCCTCGGCGCGTTGATGAAGACCTGGCCGAAGGGCGAGCTGGAGGCGCTGGTGCTCGTGGGCGCGGCGCAGATCCTCTACATGCCGGACGTGCCGGACTTCGCGGCCGTCCACGAGACGGTCGCCGCCGCGAAGACGGGTGGCACGGGGCGTCGACTCGACCGTGTGGTGAACGGCGTCCTGCGCAACCTCATCCGCCGCCGCGCGGAACTTGAGGCGAAGCTCGCCGCCGCTCCGCTTGCGGAGCGCGCGAGTTTCCCGAACGCCCTCGTGCGGCGCTGGATCGCGCGCTACGGCGCCGAGCGGGCCGAGGCGCTCGCGGCGTGGCACAACACGCCCGCCGAGACGTGGCTCGCCTATCCGCCGCAGACGGCGGAGGACGGGAAGGTCGGTTCGTTTGTGAAGCTGGCGCGGGGGCGGAAGGTCACCGAGGTCGAGGGGTACGCGGAGGGTGCGTTCCTCGTGCAGGATCCCGCGACGGCGCTTGCCGTCGATCTGCTGGACGTGAAACCCGGCCTCGGCATCCTCGATTTCTGTGCCGCCCCGGGCGGCAAGACCGCGCAGATCGCCTGGCGCCTCGGCGGCACGGGACGGCTCGTCGCGCAAGAAGTGAATCCGAAGCGGCTGCGGCGTCTCCAGGACAATCTGGCACGCCTCCGGCTCGATGGGGTCACGGTGACGCAGTCCGCCCCCGAAGGCGTCTTCGACCGCGTGCTCGTGGATGCGCCCTGTTCGAACACGGGTGTGCTGCGCCGCCGTCCGGACGCCCGCTGGCGCTGGGACGCGGACCATCTGCGGCAGCTCGTGGGTCTCCAGGCGCAGATCCTCTCCGCCGCCGCCGCGCATGTCGCCCCCGGCGGTCTCCTCGTCTACTCCACCTGCTCGAACGAGCCGGAGGAGAACGAGGAGCAGGTCGCGTCCTTCCTCGCGGCGCACCTCGATTTCACGGAAGTCGGCCGCCGTGCCTCCCTCCCCATCGAGAGCGGCCACGACGGCGCCTTCGCCTGCGCCCTGAAGCGCATTGGCTGAGAGGCGGCGCGGGTACATTGCGCACGGTTTGCGGACGCGCTCGGGCGTGTTCGTAGAGACAGGTGCGCGTGCCTCTACAATACCTGGCCAGCACATGGCGACGGCCCGTGCGAAGCGTCCAGAAGGCGCTTCCCCGGCGACCTCTTGCCTTGTGGACCGGCGCGGAATTGGGTATACTATTCAGACTTGTGTCCGCCGGACCCTGTTTCATATCGTTGCCGGGCGGGACGCAACGGAAGGAAAATTGACATGAAGCAGTTGACGGCAGATGAACTTCGCGAGATGTACCTGAGCTTCTTCGAGTCGAAGGGGCATGTGCGCATCTCCGGCGCGAGCGTGATTCCAGAGAACGACCCCACCGTGCTCTTCACGACGGCGGGCATGCACCCGCTCGTGCCGTACCTGATGGGGCAGATGCCGCATCCGGCGGGGACGCGCCTCACGGACGTGCAGAAGTGCGTCCGGACGGGCGACATCGACGAGGTCGGCGACGCGGCGCACCTCACCTTCTTCGAAATGCTCGGCAACTGGTCGCTGAACGACTACTTCAAGAAGGAGGCGATTTCCTGGAGTTTCGAATTTCTCACGCAGAAGCTCGGTTTCAAGCCGGAGCAGCTGAACGTGACGGTGTTTCGCGGCGAGGGCAAGGAGGGCGACGAAGGCTACATTCCCGCCGACGAGGAGGCCGTCGCGATCTGGAAGTCCGTGGGCATCCCGGACGCGCGCATCTTCCGCCTGCCGCGCGAGGACAACTGGTGGGGCCCGGCGGGCACGACGGGCCCGTGCGGACCCGACACCGAGATGTTCATCGACACGGGCAAGCCGAAGTGCGGGCCCGACTGCCGCCCTGGCTGCCACTGTGGCAAGTACGTCGAGATCTGGAACGACGTCTTCATGCAGTACAACAAGAACGAGGAGGGCAAGTTCGTCCCGCTCGGGCGCCACAACGTCGACACGGGCATGGGCGTGGAGCGCACGATCTGCATGATGAGCGGCGCGCCCACCGTCTACGACACCGAGATCTTTGCGCCGATCATGCAGGCGATCGACGACCTCGCGCACGTGCCGGCGGGCATGGACCCCGCCGAGGTGCTGAAGGCCCGCCGCGTGATCGCCGACCACATGCGCACGGCGACGTTCATCCTCTGCGACCCGAAGGGCGGCGTGAAGCCCGGCAACGTCGGCGCCAACTACGTCCTCCGCCGCCTCATCCGCCGCGCCGTCCGCTTCGCCCGCATGATCGGCATCGCCCCCGGCTTCACGCTCAAGCTCGCCGAGGTCGTCTGCCGGAAGTACAAGCACGTCTACCCCGAACTGGAGGCGAACCTTGCGACGTGCAAGCTCGACCTCGAAGCCGAGGAGGCGCGCTTCAACCGGACGCTCGACAAGGGCGAAGCCCGCTACAACAAGGTCGTCGGCGCCCTGAAGGAACACGGGCAGACGCGCATCTCCGGCAAGCTTGCGTTCGAACTCTACGACACGTTCGGCTTCCCGTTCGAGATGACGTGCGAGATGGCGGCGAAGGACGGCCTCACGGTGGACAAGGCGGGCTTCGACGAGGCGAACCGCAAGCACCAGGAGCTGTCGCGCACGACGTCCGCCGGCTCGTTCAAGGCGGGTCTGCAGGACAATTCCGCCGTCGTCACGCGCATGCACACGGCCACCCACCTCCTCCACGCCGCGCTCCACCAGGTGCTCGGCCCGACGGCGCTCCAGAAGGGCTCGAACATCACCGCCGAGCGTCTGCGCTTCGACTTCACGTGGCCGGAGCCGATGACCGCCGAGCAGAAGGCCGCGGTCGAAAAGCTCGTCAACGAGTGGATCGCCGCCGGCATCCCCGTCACGAAGAAGATGACGACGGTCGAGGAGGCGAAGGCCGAGGGCGCGATGGCGCTCTTCGGCGCGAAGTACGGTGACCAGGTGAGCCTCTACTCGATCGGCGACATCTCGAAGGAGATCTGCTGCGGTCCGCACGTGGAGAACACGAAGGAACTCGGCAGCTTCAAGATTCAGAAGGAGCAGAGTTCGTCCGCCGGCGTGCGGCGCATCAAGGCCGTCGTCGGGAATCTGTCGTAGCGGGGGCGGAATGGACGCCCTTGCCGGTCTGACGGCGCGGTACGACGCCTACGTGGACACGTTCCGCGTGGACGGCGCCCTGCCGCCGATGATGGCGCTCAAGCGCCTCCACACGGAGAAGGTCGTCGAGAACGCGCGGCTCATCGCCGCCGGCGAGGGCTTCGACGCGCCCACGACGCAGGTCTGCCTTGCGGCGGCCCTCCTGCACGACACGGGCCGCTACGAACAGCTGAGGCGCTACAACACCTTCCGCGATTCGGATTCCGTCGACCACGCCGTCCTCTCCCACGGGATCGTCGTCGAGCAGGGTTGGCTGGACGACGTGCCCCTCCCCGCCCGGCCAGTCCTCGACGCGGTCCTCTTCCACAATCGCCGGGATCTGCCCGAAGGACTTGACGCGCTCACCCGCGCGGCGGCGCAGACGGTGCGCGATGCGGACAAGCTCGACATCTTCCGCGTGCTGGAGGACCAGATCGCGACGACGGACTGGCGGCACGACTGCCGGGCGTTCTGGAACCTGCCGACGACGGCGCGCCCCAACCCCGCCGTCCTCGCCGCCATCCGCGCGGGCCGCCCCGTCGACTACCAGAACATCGCCTCGCTTGCGGACTTCGTGCTGATCCAGGTCGGCTGGATGGTTTCCGGCCTCGCCTACGCGACGACGCGCCGCCTCTGTGCCGCGCGCGGCCACCTCGCGTTCCGCCGCGATTTCCTCCACCAGCTCACCGATGACCCCGCCGTCGATGAGATCTGTTCCCTCGTCCGCTCCTCGCGCGCGTGTGCTATACTACCCGCGTGAACTCCAGGACTGAATTCGGCACCCATTTGAAGCTGTCCGTGTGCGGGGCGTCCCATGCGCGGCGGATGACGTTTACGCTCGCGCACCTGCCCGTCGGTCTGCGCGTCGACGAGGCGGCGCTCGCGGCGTTCATGGAACGGCGCGCGCCGGGGCGCGACGCCCTTTCGACGGCGCGCCGCGAACCCGACCGCGTGGCGTTCACGGCGGGCCTCGTGGACGGCGTGACGACGGGCGCGCCGCTCTGCGGCGAGATCGCGAGCGTCGACATGCGCCCGCGCGACTACGGCGCGGAACGGACGATCCCGCGTCCCGGCCACGCCGACTTCGGGCAGTGGATCGAGATGGGCCGCATCCCGACGGGCGGCGGCAAGAACTCGGGCCGCCTCACCGCGCCGCTCTGCGCGGCGGGCGGGGTCTGTCTGCAGTTCCTGAAGACGCGCGGCATCGCCGTCTCTGCGCGCGTCGAGACGATCCACGGCGAGACGGATCCGGAAAAGATGTCCGACGAAATCGCGCGGGCGCGCGACGCAGGCGACTCCGTGGGCGGCACCATCGTCTGCACCGTCACGGGCGTCCCGGCGGGCCTCGGCGGCGCGCTCTTCGACGGCCTCGAATCGGAGCTGTCCGCCGCGCTCTTCGCGATCCCCGGCGTGAAGGGCGTCGCGTTCGGCACGGGCTTCGCGTGTACGCGCCTCACGGGCTCGATGTTCAACGACGCCTTCACCGTGGAGGGCGGCGTGGTGCGCACCGCGACGAACCGCCAGGGCGGCATCCTCGGCGGACGCGCAAGCGGCATGCCGATCACGTTCCGCGTGGCGCTGCGTCCGACGCCGACGATCTTCCTTGAACAGCCCTCCGTCGACCTGAAGACGATGCAGCCCGCACCGCTCGCGATGAGGGGACGCCACGATCCCTGCATCGTCCGGCGCGCCGTGCCCGTCGTCGAGGCGGTGGCCGCCTTCGCGCTGGCGGACGCCCTCCTCGCGGACGAGGCCGCGCATCCGCGCATCTGCCTCACCCTGACGGGGCGGACGCTCGCGGAGGACGTGGCGCAGTTCAACGCGCAGCGGTATTTCACGGACCTCGTGGAGCTGCGCGTCGATCTTCTCGATCCCGCCGAACGCGCGCACGCGGCCGCGTTCCCGTCCCTCGTCCCCGTCCCCGTCATCCTCACGTTCCGCCGGAAGGTGGACGGCGGCGCCTTCGACGGCCCCGAGTCTGAGCGCATCGCGTTCTTCCGTGCCGCCCTCGCCCCCGCCCCAAATCCCCCAAAACCAACTTTCGCCTACGTCGATTTCGAGGACGACTTCCGGCACGGCGACCTGTCTGTCTTGGCGCGGGCGGCGGGCGTGCGGATCATCCGCTCGCGCCACGACTTCACGGGGCCTGTCCCCGACATCGTGGCGGCCTGTCGCGCGCTGCGGGGGGACACCGACGAAATCCCGAAGATCGCCTTTCTGCCGAAGACGTTCGCCGACGTGGAACGGCTCTTCGCGGAGACGGCAAACTTCACGGACATCCCTCACATCCTCTGCGCGATGGGTCCGCTCGGGCTCGTCTCGCGCGTCCGCGCGGTGCGCACGCACTCCCTCCTCACCTACGCTTCGACGGGCGGACTCGGGAAGATCGGGCACGTCACGCCGTACGACCTGGTGCGCACCTACCGCATCCGGTCCGTCACGCCGTTCGCGCGCGTCGTCTTCGTGCCGGCCGGCGAGGTGGAACGGACAAATCTGCACTTCGGCGACGAGGACGAGGACGCCGTCGCGTTGCCCCTCGTGGAGGAACGGACATGACACGCCTAGAACCCGGTCTGCGCGCGGGCGAGCTGCGCGTCCCCGTTTCGAAGTCGCACGCGCACCGCGTCCTGATCGCGGAATTCCTCGCGGGGCGCACGGTGTCGCTTGCGCCCGACGCGGCGGACTGCGACGACGTCCGGGCGACGAAGCGCTGCCTCGCCGCGCTTGCGGCGGGGGAGACGATGCTCGACTGCGGTGAAAGCGGCACGACGCGGCGGTTGCTGGGGCCCGTCGCGGCGGCGCGCGGGCAGACGGTTGAATGGGTGATGCGCGGGCGGCTCGCGGCGCGTCCCCAGCTGGATTATCCCGACATGAAGGCGGGCGTCTTCCGTCTGCCGGGCGATGTGTCATCGCAGTTCGTGAGCGGCCTCCTCTTTGCGCTGCCGCTCCTCGCGAGCGATTCCGAAATCGCGCTCACGACGCCGCTCGCCTCGCGCGGCTACGTGGACATGACGTTGGCCGTTCTCCGCGCCTACGGCATCGCCGTCGCCGAGACGCCGACGGGCTTCCGCGTGCCGGGCCGCCAGGCCTACCGCGCACCGGCGGAAGGCCCGATCATCGAGACGGACTGGTCGGGTGCGGCGTTCGGTCTCGCGCTCGTCCACCTCGGCAACGCCATCACCTTCCCCGAAGCGGCGCG
>ERZ1034962.118-NODE-118-length-46674-cov-42.492718_pt1 | contig 46674 bp, 63 predicted proteins | sample MGYA00520696_ERZ1034962 | MGnify/ENA primary metagenome ERZ1034962 (study PRJEB33766, sample SAMN09781770) | gut metagenome | biome: gut microbiome | host: Homo sapiens | place: Madagascar | study: EMG produced TPA metagenomics assembly of the PRJNA485056 data...
ACTCCACTGCCACCACTGGGTCGATGATACCCTTCAAGCCTTCCTCAACAAGACCGCCACCGCTAAAGTAGGTTCCAGCCTTAATGAGAGTGCCATCAAGGTTCTTCAAAGAAAACTTAGGGTCACGCTCAATAGCTTCTGCAATATGAATAGTCTTCTTGTTGGCTTGTTTCCATCCCTCAGGTTTCTCCATCATAGATTTCAGAGAGAAACGAATATCATTGTTGTCGGCAGAGAAATCACCATTGTTATTCTCGGCAGACTTGATTTGGTTGGCATCCAGAGCACAATAGGAAATCTTGGTAGGCTCATAGCTATCATCCACCTCTTCAACAAAGATGGCTCCATCATAGCCTTTCTCCTTAATCTTGTCAGCCATGCCCTCTTCATCCATGATACCCCAAAGATTGTCCTGAGTGTCCATGCCCACCATGTACTCCCAGCCAGTCACATCTTCGTAGATTCTATCATAGTCTTCGCCAGTCAAATCCATCGGTCTTCGGATATTCAGGAAGCAAGGAACCACATTAGCCTTGCCGCCACGATGTCTAGACGAATTGGATGCAAATTCCTCAGCTAAGCCCTTATCAGGAGAGAAGAAGAATCCTTCTGCCTTCACCTTGTCTTCAAGCCCCATGATAAAGCGGACACCTTCCTTCTTCTCAAAGGTGTTGAACTCGGCACTTCTGCCATGCCAAACCACCATAGGTTCACCATTCTCATCCACCACCTTGGAAGCATTCTCAGGGTCATTCTCCCAATCACCGAACCAGTTCTTGAAGTTGGTAGTACGGACGGTTGCCCATTGTTCAGCATCCAGTTTGGTCTTCTCACCATTAGGAGCAGTCATATAGGTTCCGTTTGCCTTGGCATCAGCAACAATCTTCTCCTTTTCTTCTTTCAGAGAGAAACGAATATTGTCGCTGCTATTGATAGCATCCATAGTAACCTTCTGTCTGTCCTCTGCATTTCCACGCTCATAGCTGCTCACATCAATGCCAGCCATCTTCAAGGCATCTACCACATCGCTTGGAGTATCGTTTGGAACAATAGCCTTCTCAAACTCGTCAAGACCATAAGGACGCATAAACTTGGTCTCAAAGTAAATAGAAGGCTTATCATTCTTGACAGCTTCAATAAGTTCATTCAATTTGTTGATGTCCTCGTCTGTCAAGTCCACACCATACTCTTCCTTGGCATATTTCTTTGGATTCTTCTGTGTGGCAACCTCTTCCAATCTGTCCATGCCATAGCTTTCAAATGGTTCTGCATCAGGTTGCATCTTATCAGCCAACTCATCATAGACAGGTTGCCATTTTTCTTGAAACTTCTCAACATCTTCATAGTTGCCAGTCAAATTGCCCTTCTTCTTGCGGATTTGGTCAAGAGTCCCCATAGGTTTCAATATGGATGCTACGAAATGACTGAAAGAAGCCGAACCAACGGAAGCATTCTTGCCATCTTGTTTCATTACCTTCACGGCATTCTCCACAGTGTTAGGCAGATACTTACGATTGCCATCTGGCTTATATCCAGCAAAGATAACCTCCTCCACATTATAGCGGTCATTGAGTTTTTCTTTCCATGAATCGAAGTCTTCCTTCATGCCTTTGTCCTGAATGTATTGTTGTGCAGCTTTCATCGTTGCATTCTCATCCACCTTACCAGAAGTCTCCGCATCACGCAGTATGCCATCAACGAAACGAGACAAAGCCCCATAGTCATAGCCATGTTCCTTCATCCAATCAACATCAAGTTGTTTGTTCTTGGCAATATTAGAGTTTGGTCTTTTCTTGATAAACTCCTCGTCTTTCTTAATGAATTTCTTGATGTCATTGTCAAACTCTTCCTTATTGCCATCATACACCTCACGAATAAACAAGTCAAGGAGTTTCTCCTTTTGCTCATCCGTAGTATTATAGATACCATTTAATTTTCCCAAGATACCCTTCACCTCATCATGAAGTTCCTTTGGATATTTGCCTTCAACATGAACCAACTCAGGAGCTTTTCCTTTCTCTTGCAAGTAAAGATAAGCCAATCCGTTTGTTTCACGACCATCCATGAAGCTATTGATGGCATTTCTTGTGAGAGGTTGCATTTCCTTTGGAACGGATTCTATGTCGTCGTAAGCGACATCACCACCATTGCCACCAAACTTCTTTTCTACTGGAGGATAAATAGGAGTCCATGCATCTGCGGCATAAGTGCCGATATTCTTGCCTGTTCTCTTGGCAATTTTTTCTGCCTTCGGTATCAATGTAATCTCTCCATAGCCAGAATATATTCCATTCTTTGAGTCAATCACACCCATGGAAGGTGCGGCAAAGCCACCTTGCTTGATAGCCTTGCGAAGCTTATCAAGACTGATGTTGTGCATACCAAACATGGTTTTTTCGTCCTTCAATGAAAACTTTTCGCCATTTTCCTTGGCAGTTTCAGAAGAATTGTCTATCTTTGCAGCAGAGCTGAGCGGAGGAGTGGAAAGGCTTTCCACCTTATCATCTTTAGGAGTTAACATAATGAGTTCGCCGCCATTTCGTTCAGCTTGTCTTTTTATTCTCCCAAGATTTCTTTCATCAAGTGTATACCAACCTACAACTTCAACATTATTTTTGTTGTCGTTTACTTCCAACACGGTGATAGGACTTTTATCATCCAGCTTGATTGCAACCCAATGGTTAGGCTTCTTTGTTGGCTGTGTATGCCCTACCAAATCTGTATTGTATAAAGCATCATTCAATACCTTTTTGCTTTCAGCAGGAGTAAACTTGTGAGCATTCCAATTCTTCTCAAAAATATTCTTCTTGATAACAACTGGCTTGCCTTCTGTTCCGATAGCATCAGCAATTTTCTTTGGTAAGCTAGGCAATTCTACATTTCTGGTAGGATGCAAGAAGTCTTCATCCGTCAACTCATCAACGGACTTAATCTTATCCAGCTTTAAAGTACCATCCTGATTCAGAGGATTCCCCTGATTATCCTTCAACGAGAACTTTACTTTAGCATAGTCTGCAAATGGCTTTAGCTTACGATTGCTCGTATCAAGCCACTTGTCGAACTCGTCCTTGCTTGCTCCAGTAATATTGCCAAGACCTTGCCAGCCATCACTATAGTTGGCGAGATAAGCCTTTTTGGCATCATCCATGGAGTCATAGCCATACATCACCTTATGCTCATCAAACGAGCCATCAGGATTCACTTGGTCAACGACAAACACATCACCATTCCAATTATCAAGGTCTGCTTTGTCGTTGATGAACATATCCAGATGGTCGCCATCCTTACCAAACTTACCACGGATATAGCCATAGGTATCGTGCATGGTTACTTTCCACTCTTTGCCATTAGCATCCTTGCCTGAACGAGTTGAACCCTTTGGATTTTCTATTGTGTAATCATAGCCACCGAACTTGATGTGTCCCTTTTTGTAGTTACCACTCTCCTTCTGTGCGTCAGATGGATTGGTTTCTGTTTCTTCAATAGCAGACTTCAAACGGAGAGAGAACTTGGTGTGCTCTATGATTTTCATATCCTCAGGCTTGAAGATAACATAGTTGGTATCATTTTCCTCAGCACCACCCATGATGGTTCCAGCAGGGTACTTGATGCCAGTAAAACCAAGAGAGGAAAGGAACTTACTTACATCCTTTGGCTTGTAATGCGTCATCGTTGGAAGAACCGCAGCATATACATTTTTAAAAGGTAAATCCAGTTTGAATCCTCTCTTCTCAAAAGATGAAATATCAACACCATTCTTAGCCAAAGCATCACGAATAGCATTTATTTGTTTCTCATTCAATGTCTTCTCCCATTCCAGATAGTTGTTACCATTATCCTCAGGTATATCCACCTCATAGAAATTACGCTTGCCATCATTAACAGACTTCCAATCAGATGGTTTTGTACTTTCAAACCATTCCAACATCTGTTTCTTCCGAGCATTATCCTTGTCGGAATTATAGCCATTCTGCAAGAACTCCTTAACATCATCATAATCTCTCTGACCACCATTAAACAAGCCAGCAACTACATCAGTATATTCATGAGCGTTATTACCAACATATTCAACATCTTGATGAGGAGCATTAGCATCTACAAGATTCGCATAACTCTTGCCAATCTTCTTTGAAGAGGTTACATAGCCACCCCAACCGAATACTTGGGAGCCAGCACCCTCGCCCATGTGGTCGAAGTCAAACTCTGTGAAGTCAGCACCGCTACCATGATATACCTTCAACGAGAACTTAGGAGCAGCAGCTATCTCCTGATTGATGCTATCCACAACATCATCAGTAACAATATCGCCCTCCTGAATCTGCTGAGGCTCACGACCTGCATTCTTCACAAGTTCCGCTTGCTCTGCTCTGGTCAAGATACGGTTCACCTTCATCGCACCAGTAATCACCCATGGGTCAGTCTCAGGGTTCGGGTTGGTACGATACATATAATAGCCATCAGTAGGCAGATGTTTCAAGCCAGCGAGAGAATGCTGATACTTGCCCGAATGATTGATACCCTCTTGGCGAGCTTCATCCTGATAATCTACGTCAGCAGCATACTCCACCTCAGCGAAGACAAAGTTCTTAGGGAAGAGAGTCTTATTTCCCTCAGCATCCTTGCGGTTGAACTGGATAGCGTAAGGCACTACACCAAGATGCCAGCCTGGTCTATAGGCTAGCTTACCGCTACCGCCTTGTGTTCCCTTGCCGCCCTGCTTAACCTGAGGTCTGCCAGTCTTGCTTTCTCCAGCAATAGGAGCCGCATCAGCATCGAGCCATACACCCACTGGAGTAGCAGCACCATCAGGGTTCGCTACCATTGGTGGATAGAGTTTACCATCCTTCAATACGAACACCTTGTAGCCGATACCCTTCTTCTTAGGTTCAGGCTTTTGACGGAGAGAGAATGAAACATCTTCGCCAGTCTCAGAGTTTGTCACCTGACCATTGGCAGTCTTCACATAGGCTTGTTCGATGGAGCGGATGATGTTCTTGGTTACATCGCTATACTCAGTACCGAAGAATGCCAACTTAATCTTCTGCAATATCTCATGGATAGCAGCGAGCAGAGGATGAGACATCTTCATAGCGAGAGTGTGAGCCAAGTTAAGGTCACGAATCATTTCACCTACCGAATCAGCAACAACCTCCTCAGCATAGTAATCTCTAGCACGTCCAGAGAATCCAGCATCAGAATATCTCTGCATGGTCTCATCTACCGCCTTGTCGAAGGCATCAGAGCCATAGGTATCGAGCACAAGCTGAGTTAACTCATTGTATGCAGCAGGGTTCAGGTTCTTGATTTGGTGGGTCATTTCGTGACCGAATATAAACTGAGCACCTTCCGTGATGGAAGAGTCAAGAGTGATGAAGATTGTACGATGAACGTTGCCATCGGCATCCGTAGTCTCCTGAATCCAGCCGTTACCCAACTTGTCTGAGTACTGCCATTGAATGTTAGCACCCATCATCTTAGCCAGTCTCTCGAAAGCCTTGCGAGTCTTCTGCCCTACGATATTGTCAACGACCTTCATATCATCCACCTTATTCTTCTCCACGTCAGCAGCACGCTCGGCAGCAGTCTGCTGCTTGCTATTCTCCTTAGCAGAGAAAGGAAGGTCTTCCTCAGACTTCTGCTCACCGAACACCTTATTCTGTTCCTCAACCTTCTTGTCAACAAACTCCTTGAACTCTCTAGCAGTATCGGCATCATAGAACGTTGCACCTTCTGTGATTTCGCTATCTATATTAGAAGAGTGTTTAAGGTCACGACCTGCATTGAACTCCTCTTGCAGTTTCCAAAGTTGGTCAAAGTCTTGCACGTTGTCAGGGAAATAAACTACCTGATTAATATTCTCGCCCTCATCAGGAACAAGAGTGCTAACACCAAAGCCATCTTTGCACATCAAGAACAAATCAGCGTAGCTATTTGACTTAGATGTAGGGGCTATCTCTAAGCCTTGTTCCTTTGCCCATTCTGCAAGTTCTACGACATATTCATTGATAGGTTCGCCTTCATTGTCAACAGCAGGGAAACCTAACTTCTCGCCATCTTCCTTAACTTTCTGCTGTTCAGGAGTGAGAGTATTTATATTATCATTTATATTGTCATTTATCTTCTCATTATCCGATTCATTAGACAAATCATTAGATTTATTATCCGATTCATTATCCAACTTCGCCTTCAACTCAGCCTTTTCATCCGACTTCGCCTTCAACTCGACCTCTGGCTCAGCCTTATGCTGCTCAGCATAGGCAGCATCCTCCTGAGCACGTTTCTGCTCTTCAAGTATGTTCTCTGCCTGAGCAATGCGAATATTTTCAACAAAATTCCTTGCTTCCGACGCCTTGAAACCGCTATTGAGTACACCGATAAGTGCGTTACGAATATCCTGAGTGTCTAGTGATTCAAGGTTGGATGGACGATTCTCCCACAAGCTATGAACGAGCGCATCAATAGTAGTTCCCTTGCCATCAGCAGCGAGCAACTGGGTCTTGGCAAAGTCTTCTCTGCTCAATCCAGTCTCCTGCTTAACACCCTTGCTTGTCTCTGTTCCCTCATAGTTGAGAGAGTGAGCACCGAGGTTGCTAGCCACATACTCCTCAGCAGTAAGCGGAGTTGTATCAGTCACGTCAATGCCAGTACTATCATACAGACGATGAAGGAGAGAACCGATAGTTTCTCTATAGAGTTGTGATACAGCCTCAGCATCATCCTTCACCGCACTCTTCAAGCGAGCGAACTTTCTTCTTGCCTTCTCAATGAGTTCCTTTCTACCCTCAGCAGTATCTTCCACCTTGGCAAGTTGTCGCTCATTATAAGCATCACGAATAGCGACAGCAGAGTCATAAGCCGCCTGAGCATCAGCAATAGCCTTCTCCTTGGCATCCTTGGCTGCCTTCTGTTCCACGAAAGTCTTACCCTTCACGGTCATATTGCTAGCCTTGTCGAGTGCCTTCTTTGCGTCAGACACATATCCAGATACGATACTATCTGCATCCTCACCGAACTGAGTATCATACAACTCAGCAGTCTGTGCGGCAGTCAGCTTCGAGAAGTCAGGATTGCCATCCTCCAGCATAGGAACGATGGTTCCATCTTCAAGGGTAATAGCAGGAGCAGCAGGAGTCTCAGCAGATTCAGGAGCCGCGACCTCATTATCAGGAGTCGCGACCTCCTCAGCAGGAGCAGCAGTCTCGCCCTCTATTGTCGGAGTCTCGCCATCTATCTCACCTCTATTCTCTCCACTATTATCCTCTATCATTGAGGATTCAGGCATAGCTTGTTTATATTCATCGAGCGACATAGAAGAGATTGTAGCCACATCTTCTTTGTTCACAGCATGAGGAACGATTGTTCCATCACTCTTCAACTCAACTACCTTAGCCTTGGCACCAGCATCACGAATGAGGAATAATCTAGAGTCAGGATATTTGGTATTACCATCCTTGTCGAGCACATCAACGAGCACCACGTTACCATTATCATTGAGAATCTGATTGAAGTCAAATGAAGGTTGAGTCTGTTCTGTATTCTGAGTCTGCTGGGCAGCACGTTCCTTCTCCATCTGCTCACGCTCAGCCTTGGCAGCTTCCAGTCTCTTCTGGTCTTCCAAGTCTTTCATCTGCTGCAAGTCTGCAAGCGAATAAGGATTCTCCACCACGTTACCATCTATAGAGATAGCAGCAGTACCATCACCATAGTCAGCCAACACCTCATAGGTATGTTCAGTACCATCAGTATCAATCACATTGAACTGGGAGCCAACTTCAATGGTTCCATCAATGATGCCAGCCACTTCTTTGATAGCATTCTCTTTTGCATCAGCTACCGCCTGAGCCTTCACATCATCAGCAGGGAGTTCTTCACCCAGTTCAGCGAACATCAACGCATCAGCATGTTCTACACTATTCGTTGTCGGGTCATAGTAGAGAATCATATCATCGCTATTGCTTACATCAATGGAGCCATCATCATGAGTAGCAACGTTACCACTAATAATGTACACACCATAGTCTTCCAAGCCACCTGATGCTTTGATAGTAGCGTTACGGACAGAGCCACGACTCTGGTCTGTATACATATCCACTCTCTGTTCTGCCTGATGTGCAGCGAGGTCAACCTTATCTTGTGCATCATCAACCACACCTTGGTATCGGGCAGAAGACAACTGGTAGTCATAGATAGCTTGGTCAAGTTTATCATCCTGCCCAGTCAGGGATTCCAGTTCCTCGTCACTCATGGCAGATAGCTGCTGCTCAGAGATACCCAAGGCTGCTGCAAGAGTCTTCATCTGGTCTTCCTGCCGAATCTGAATATCATGCTTGTCTGCATCATCAGCATCATGCCCCTCAGAGTAAGCATTATCAATATCTGCCTGATGCTGCTCCTCAGGAGTTGTTGGCTCGTTGGTAATCTCTCTTGTATTCATTTCAGCAGTCTTGGCAATATTGTAGCCACGCATCTTCATCAGGTTGACACCATAGTTAACAGCAGCATTAATTTGCTCCTTGGTCATGGTATCTCTCTTTCTGAGAATATCAGCCAGCACACCACCCATCTGCTCGTTGGTTGCGTTGTCAATCTTATCCTTGATGTCTGCCCAGTTATCGCCCATAAGGTTCTGTGCATCACTATCAGCCACGTTCACCTTATTGCGGAATCGGTAGTACTGAGCACGATTGTAGATACCTTTTACTGGTCGGGAGCCAGCACCCATCGCATACATAGAGCCAACAGAGATAGCCATACCACCGATAATGTCGAGTTGCTGCTTAGCATCAAGAAGGTCGCTCACCTTACCTTCACCATCCAGCAGGGCATGAAGAGGAATACCAATCTCCTCCTCCATAACTTCCTCAGCGAAACCATTGATACCGAACTTCTCCATCCACTTCTTGGAATTGGTGTACCATCCGCTCTTGCCGATATTCTTGAAGAACTCAGCAGAAGCATTCATACCATGTTTCTCCATAAAGTTGACAGCACCCTTCTTGATACCATAGTTGTGACCGAAGAGTTTTTCAGTATAGTTCTCTACCATAGCAGAGGTCATACCCTTATAGAGAGCAGTACCAATAGACTCACCACCCTCATGCAGAAGATTTCCATTCTCATCGAAAGTACCAAACTTATAATCACCCTTCTCATCCTGATACAGATTACCAAGATGTCGCTGCATGATGTCTGCTCCAGTCTTCAACGCTTGCTCAGTTCCAGACATCGCATACGAGCCGATAACATCGCCTGCCACGATACCAGTATTCTTCAAGATGGCAGCACCCACCTTGCCCATGCCACGTTTAGCAGCAAATTTCAAGGCTCCACGACTGATGCCCTTGGTAATACCACCATAACCGCCAGTCAGGAAGAAGTCAGCCATAAATGGGAGACTCTGCCCTGCAATTTTCGTCCAACGATAGACGTTACCCATCTTCTCATCTTCGAGAGCCGTAGCAGCATCCGCACCCAGTTTACTCTTCAGGAGCATCTTATCAGAACCAGAGAGAGGAATGTTGTTATCCATCTTGGTCTTGATACGCTCCATCTGCCCCATGATAGCGAAGTCAGTCAGACCGAAATCCCAAGTCTTGGCAGTAAATGCAGTATTGTCAAGAGCCTTCAAGGCATCCTCACCCCAGCTACTTGTAGGATATTGCTTCACCGCTTCAAGTGCACCAATCTGCTCAGTAACCAGAGAAAGAGAGGTTGCCAACTTATTTCTATAGTCACTCTGCTCAGCAGTTCTTCCGTTACCTGCACCGATACTAGCACCATAAGAGAGCAAAGGATTTCCGTGTTGGCGATTATCCTCAGCGATAAGAGCTTCAATCTCCTTCTTTCGGGCATAGGCATCAGCCAGTTTCTTGTCAAACTGCTTTTGAGCACCTTCCTCAGTAAGGTAAGTTCCATTCTTGCCGATGTTCTCCTGCAAGTCATAGTTACCATTCTTGTCACGAACATCTAAAACGGATGGAATCTCGCCAGTATCTACCGCTACCTGATAGGCATCGTTCTGCTTGTCAAGAATAGCTTGCATCTGCTCAGCTTCAGGAAGAGAATAAACATTCTCATTGTCCGAGGTAACGTATGCGCCAGCCTTGCCAGTCTCAGGATTGTAAGCGAAATCATCCTTCACCACATTGTTTGCATCACCACCATAAGGAGTCTTATGTGTACCCAAGTTCACACGACCGAAATCCTTCTGCTGTTTCTGCTTGCGTTGTTTCAGTCTATTGTATCTGCCAGCATTGTTCATTGTCTGCTGAGCACTAGCCGAGATAGCTGCTGCCCCAGCAGAGAAACGAGCACGGTCAGCAGCACTCATAGGAACACTACCGCCCTTCGCTCTAGATGAAGTCTTACTACGTGGTTCAAAGAGTGCAGAGTAGAAACGCTCATAGGTAGATGGAACATCAAAGTTCTGAGCCTTCAAGTTCTCATAGATAGCGTGTCTGTTATCCGCACCGCCCTTTCCGTCTCTTGTCAGAGCACTCTCAAACTTATTGTAATCATCAGGCACATCATAGTTCTGTGCTTTCAGATTCTTGTATAAAGTGTATAATGGTCTTTCTGCCATGATATATATATTTGTTTGTTACCAAATTCTTGTTACCAATTCTGTTACCATTTTACGCCAGTCTTCTTCTTGCCACCCTTATTGGATGATGACGTATGGTTCTGTATACCCTTACCATGCTTACGCTGATAGGCAATCTTCTGAGCCTTCTTTCCTGCTGCTGTTTTAGGAGAGTAGCCCATCTTCCGTACTTCCTTTGCAGCCTCAGCCATACCCTCAGGGTCTTTTTCCATCAAATCCATATACTCATCAACCTCTCCTGAGTAGGAGCCTTTTCGAGAACTGCCACTACCCGACTTGTTGGCACGCAAACGACCAGTCTCTGCATTCATACGTTGTATGGCCTCTTGTGCTTGCCAATGAGAAATCTGCCCATCAGCCAGAGCCTTCTTGATAGCCAAGACAGCCTTCTTGTAATCAGCATCAGTCTGATACTTCATCTTCGACAAGTCAAGTCTTCTGTTACCTTGGTCAATTCTCTGCTGCCCTTGGTCATTCTTCACCTTGTTGATTTCGTTCTGCATATCGTGATACCTCATCTGCTCAGCGAGAGTCAGGTTATTCTTGCGAGCTTCCTCATCAAGAGCAAGTGCCCTCTGATAGCCAGCCAGCCATGATGCCCGATTCTTCTCTCTCTGAGCATCCATGTAAGCCTTGCGTTTATTCACCGCCTTAGTCATATCCGACTCAGGATTGTGTACCACCTTTGCACCTTTTGTAGCGAAGTAGATATTAGATAGCGCACGGAGACCATCACCCAGAGCAGCGATACGAGCCTTGGTACGCTCCTTCTTCTCTCTGTTCGCCCTCTGCTCAGCAGTCTCATTCAGTTCAGGATTCAGCATCTTATACATATCAGCATAAGATAGCTGCTTAGGCTGAGGTTTAGGCTCCTCCTTCTTCACGATGGGTACGGTTGGTTTATCCTCCTCATCATTAGGAGCACTCTGATTTACATCTACCCCATTGGCGATGGCTTGTTGAGTAGCAATAGTCTTAGCCCTAGCCGCCTTCATAGCATCATCGGTAGGAGTAGCAGCATTCATCTGGTCAACCTTCTTGCCAGCCGCATCAAGTTGCTGCTGGGTGAAGACTGGAGCCTGAGTCTGTGCCACCTTCTGTGCCGCATCCCCCCCACTCTGCTGCTTATTGAGCACACTCTGTGTAGTCTTCAAGCCATTATTATTTCGTAACATATCTGATACTTTCATAGGCTTATGCTTTAATCTTTGGTGCATTACCACCAATCATATTATTCAAGTCATTCGCTACTTGCTGCTGAGTAGGAACCGCACCCACCTTGGCATCCAACTTAGCCATATCTGTAGCAGTAGGCGATGCCACACTAGGACGAGCCACCTTACTCTTACCAGCACCACTATCAAGCGATGCAGCGATATTGGCAGCAGTACCAGCCACACCAGCCACCGCATTAGCAGTATCAGCAGCCTTCTCAGCATCAATACTCATCTGCTGGTTCTGCAACTGGTTCTTTCTGTTTATATACTGCTGCTCGATGTTATCCTTTCGGGCATCATTGGCAGCCACAATCTGTGAGGTAGTATCAGCAAGAGTCTTGTTGTTTGCCTCCTTCACCGCAGTAGTGGAGTCTTCCGTACCACCCATCACCGCTTGTCTACCCTTGGCAGCCTTGTTTCTGTTCTTAATCTGCTCCTGCATCTGAGTGAGCAAACGAACCGTATCAGCACGCTTGGTAGGGTCTTCATTATACTTTCTATCATACCATGCCTGATTTTCTCTCTGCTGCTGGGCAATCATCTGCTCCTGCTTTTTTCTCGCATTGCGGTTAGCTATACCGCCAGCAATACTGCTTGCAAGCCCAAGCCCAGCACCTATTAATGCACCTATCATATATATGAAAATTTAATTATTAATAATGGTACAAAGATACTGATACCATCCGAGATTCGTATTTTATCCGTTTATTTAGGTAGGTAAGTTAACGGATAAAGTTTCCGTTTGCCGAATAATTACTATCTTTGCACCAAAATAGTTAAGTCAATGGCAGTAGATAGAAATACAAAAGGTCAGTTCGAGAAAGGTCGAGCAAAGACTGGAGGTAAGAAGAAAGGTTACGAGTCTCCTATCAACAAGGAGTTTCGTGAGTTGTGCGCTGACTTTTCTAGAGAGGCTTGGGATGACTTTATGGCAGCATGGTATAAGTGTGAGCCGAAGGATAAGGTGTCAACCTTCATCAAGATACTGGAGTTCAACTGCCCTAAGCTACAGACCGTCACTCTTGACGATAAGCGTGAGGTTCACAATGCCCTCACCGAGAAGTTGAGACAGATGTCAGAAGAGGAAGGATAAAATGTAATTCATAAGAAGAACGATTATTTTTTTTCATAGGTTTTTGGTTTATAGGTTTTAAGATTGTTAGGATAACGAAATAGGGAATGCGTGAGCACTCCCTATTCTTTTTTTATTCACTATCAGCGACCACCTCTCGCTCTTCTATCTCCAGCCATATCCGTCTTGGAACCACGATTCACCGATGATGGTTTATACCTGATTCCTGCCTTGGTATGTGAAGCATCCATACCCTTGCGTGAAGCTGCCCCATATTTTTTATCGTGAGCAGCGTTGTGCCGAGCCAATTCCCTACGCTTAGCCTTCTGAGCAGGAGAAGACTCGAACTTAGTATCGTAGGCAGCCTTCCGTGCCCTAGCTGCTGGGTGCGTTCTGTAGTATTCAGCAGATGAACTAGTCATTACTAATCTTCAATAGGAGAAGCAGAAGGAACTGCACAATTAGGGAAAGAATCCCAACCATCTTCGGTTATAACAACCTCCCAGTCCTCAGCAAAAACATCAGATGAAGAAGGAACCCAAGAATCTGCACGACCATCAGGATTGATAATCAACATCTGATTGGTATAATCAATGTGCGCATTCTCACGGCTCAGCAGAATATCCTTAGCTGACTGAGGCAGCGACTGCATCGTAGGAATGATGCCGCCTTCAATATGAGAAGGAATCTGTTTGACTACAAACATGCCTTTGCCATTCCATCCCTTGCGTCTTACCGAAAGACCAGACTTCAAAGCCTCAATAACCTTACCAAAATCCATTCCGACTAGTTTACGATAAGCATCATCAAACACACTCTTAGGAGACCAAGACGTATATCCGTCCTTATACCCTACTAAGTAGCCATCTTCCTCAACGGTTGCTGGCTTAATTTCTCTACCTAGCACCTTCTGTGCTTCTGTCATAGTCATAGGCATTGCCATAACTACTTTTGTGCCAATATACATTGACATACTACTTGTTTTTTCACACATAATTAAATAATTTAAATTAATATATCTATCTCCAATAAAGTTCACGATGTTCCTTCTTCAACAAATCCCCAGTTCTACACCACCAGTCATTCGGACTCTCTTTAAGATACTCTTGAAAAATTGGGCAGTTCTGTTCATGAGTAAGGATAGGATGAGAAGTAGGCTTGAACTGATGCACACACAGTAAGTCTGCATGATTGCCGCCATATATTCTTGGTGGCATGACATCTTTCGCCTGATGCCACACCTTGTTGAGGTCAATGAGGTAAACCCCATCCAGTTCCTTCAAGACATTACCAATCTTACCAAGCACACGATTCAGGGTTTCTGCCCTATCCGTTCCACCCTTAGCAATCAACCACTGGGCATCACTCAGGGCACTTCTAATCTGCATATCAAGTTCCATAAGCCTAATTTTCAGTTGTGTTTATGATAGCTTCTGCTAACTCTACAGCATGCTTTGGCATAAAGAATCGCTTAACTAAATCATCATGCAACTCTGTTGACAATTTGTTGATTTTAGGGAGTAGATTAAGAATGCGAAGTTTTTCTGATTCAAAATCACACTCCTTGCGATGATATTCCTCTTCCAAGTCCTTCGCCTTCTTTTCGTACTCTTTTTGCAGGTTTGATTTCATTCCGACTTGTTCGTTTACAAGCTTATTCTTCATTTCTGCATAGGCTTGTTTTTCTTGGTTTCTGTCGTTGATGCTCCGATTAACCTCATCTAGCATAGTCTGTTCGACTTTCAAGCGAACGTCCTCGAAGTTAACATAGGACTCAGAAGATTCTACTACATCTCTACACATGCGTTGTTTGTAAGTTGGCAACCCAGTTATATGGTCATAAGTAGGAACGTCAACATTACGCTCTACAACTATCTCCTTGCGAAGAATAACCTTTGAACCGCTTTTCAAGGACTCATTCAACTTTTTGAGTTCCTTTACTTGCTCTTCTAACTCTGAATTGCGCTTACGTATAGCATCATACTCAGATAAATCTACATTTACTACTGCCATATTATGTAATTTTTAGTTCAACATTTGCCTACTAATTACTTAATCATCCAAATATAATTATTTAAAATTTAAATGGATAGATTTTTGATTCCTTTGGATTCTAGGTTCCCCCTAACGCACACGTATGTGAGCGAATCAGAAAACCTAAGATTTCATGGATGAGTTCCGTCAACCCCCATCATCTGGTCACTTGATAATTCTACATCAGTTAACCTAAGCAGCATAAGGAGTAGACTCCCCTCCGCTCGTCTTCTGCTATTAGTTCCTACGATTTGCCATGCGGTCTTCCTTGCAATTTATAGACTCGATGAATCGGAAGGTTTCTAGCCCATAGTCTTCCATCTTGTCTCAAACTCAGGGGAATAAAAAAGAACCCCCGAGTGTTGGTTACGGACAACGACTCAGAGGTTCATATCTTGTAGGCTTACGCCTTGAAAGGAGGACTACTTTAGTCTGTCAACCGTAACATTGACGATGCAAAGATAGAAGCTTTTTCTGAAACCACCAAATGTGAAAAAATGTGTAATTCGTTAATCTGTAAGATATTCAGATTTTAGGTATACGCTTGGTGTACAGTAGACATACAAATGATTACAAAGTTAAAGTAGGTTAAAGTATATTGGGCATTCAAGTTTATTTTGTTACCTTTGTAGCGAGTAAAACAAGCGATTTAGTTTCTTTAACTCTTTTATGTTACTATTTTGTTACCCGATAAAAATAGACCATTTCTAATAGTATTGGTTATCAATAGGTTACAAGGTTCAAATAAGCATTCATAATGTTTTTGTATAATATGAAAAGGAGTGCTTGTGAAAGTACTCCTTTTGTATATCATCTGTATACCTACCTGCTTGGTTATCAACACCTTATTTATACGGAAAATAAATTATCCGTATAATACCTGACAGGTAGGTATACAATAGATATGTTGTAGTTTTGTTACTATTATGTTACCGAAAATTTGCGAGTAACAAAAAAATTGCTTATCTTTGCAGCAAATTAATAAATGTAGGCTTATGGGAAGGAAGAAAACAATCGACAAGGAGCCAGTCACTATCAGATTTAAGGAACTTGCCAACGGAAACAAGAGCATCTATCTGGACATCTATATGGACGGAAAGAGGAGTTATGAATTTCTCAAACTATATCTCATCCCAGAGGTTGGTAGAGAAAGAGCGAAGGCAAGGGCGAAGAATGCTGAGACGATGGCTAGTGCGAATATCATCAAGGCTCAGCGGGTTCTCGACTTGAAGAACCGAAAGGCAGGAGTATTCAGCAGTAACAAGAACATGCGCTTGGTAGAATGGCTAGACATCGTGAAGGTTGCCAAGCAGAAGGCAAGTAGGTCGGATGAATCCAGCAAGACCATTGAGAATGTGAAGAAGCATATCATAAAGTTCTGTGGCGAGTCTACCAAGATGGTTGACATAGACAAGAAGTTTTGCATGAAGTGGATAGAATATCTGAGAGCTGCCACCAAGAGAGGTGGGCAACCGTTCAGCGAAGTAACCAAGAAGGTGTACCTTACTTGCTTTGGTACGGTTCTGAATCAGGCTGTCCGTGATGGTATCATACAGATGAATCCCCTATCGCTCATAGACCATAGCTACAAGTTCGGGGCTCCTGAGAGCGAGCGAGTATACCTTGATATTGAAGAAGTGAAGAAACTGGCTGCAACGGAATGCTACAGCCAACACACCAAGCAAGCATTCATGTTCTCATGTTTTTCAGGTCTTCGTATCTCGGACATCAGGAAGCTGAAATGGAGCGATATTGAAGAGGTGAAGAATCCTGACGGAACATCATCCTACCGCCTGACCAAGACGATGGAGAAGACCCAGAGAGTAGTAAGCTATCAGCTATCCAACGAGGCGATGAAATGGTTGCCTGAAAAGACGGAAGACGAACTAGTATTCTATGAACTATGCCAGCAGCCGAACATCAACTATCATATTAAGGTATGGGCGAAGGCAGCAGGAATCAAGAAGAATATATCCTTCCATACCGCTCGGCACACCTTCGCCACCATGATGCTCACGCTGGGAGCCGACATCTACACCACCAGCAAGCTACTCGGTCACTCCCGAATATCCACTACTGAGATATATGCTAAGATTGTGGATAAGAAGAAGGATGAAGCGATGGGGCTGATTGATAAGTTCTTCGACAAGGAATAAAAAATCTCTGTAAGGTAGCCAGCCTTGCAGAGATTTTTATTTTTCTAGTTGGGAAAATATTTTTTCCTAGTTAGGGAAAATTATTTTTCTCACTTACCATATTTCTTATCGAGCTTCTTCTTTAGCCAAGGTTTCATTGCTCCTATAATTCCAAAGATGATGGCGAAAGCCACACAGAAAAGTACTGGTCCAGCCTTAAAACCAAAATTTTCCATCACAACGAAGATAGTAACCATGATTGCCCATAAGACAAAGAATGTCGCTACCAATACCAAATAATAAACAAAGTTCTTCATACTATATATATTTTAATTTAATAACATATCTTGCAAGGAGTTCTGCCCATATCCTCAGCTTCCTCCTCACTTACCTCTTCAATTTCTCCTGAGCAGCGAGAGAGACCTTTGCAGTCTCGGTCGCAATGGTAACGCTTTGACGAACTGCCAGTACAGATGAAAACTTCATCACTAGAGCCAGCCGACTTTACGGCAGACTCCTTCTTCTCAGGTTCTACATCAGCAGACTTCTTGGAAGAACTGCTGCATGATACCATCAGGATGATGGCGAAAAGTAATACTATATGTTTCATACTAAAAACCATATTTTTTAGCCAAAGCTTTAGCATTAGCATATTTTTTTATTTCTGGGTCAATATCATCTTCCGCAAAATTACTTTTATCATCAGAGTCTGCCACCCAGTTAACCCCAGTAGGCTTACGATATTTGAAATTCTCTAAGTAATCATAAATATCATCATCAATACATATATGACATGATTTTTTCAGCAAAGACTTATCCATATCTTTTAATAGTATTCTCTTTACGCCTGAGCCACATTTAATGCTTCTTGAAACCTCAACATCATCACCATCCTCATCTGTAGCATATCCACTAAGAGTTCCACCTTCATTTATTGCACCACAACGTAATTCTGTATGCAATACTCCAACTTGGTCAACATAAACGTATTTACCTACTCTATTGCAAGGCTTTTTGCTTTCTGCATCTTTCTTTGCTTGTGCAATAGAATCAGCAATCTCCATTTGTCGTTCTACTTTTTTCTTTTCAGCAGCTTCATCACTTTTTATATTAGAATAAGCAACAAATCCACCACCTATTATTAATATCACAACAATCCAAATCAAACAAGATTTATCCATACCCACCACATTTTAATTATCCTACATTTGCTTTTCTCATGCCACCGCCCAAGATAGACAATAGCTGGTCATAGCGTTTCTCCAGTTCCTCGTACTTTGCCTTCCAGACAGAATCATCCTGATGAGACTCTTCTATCTTAGGTTCTTCATGATGAGGAGTCTCAGCAACCATATAAGATGAATCATCTGCATCTTGGTTGCTATACATAGTACCTACCCCACGCATCAACCACTCAGCAGACACGTCAGGATAAGCTACAAGAACCTTGGCAACAACGTTTGCAGACAAAGTACGCTCACCCTTCAACTGAGTATTAAGGGTAGTTTGAGACATATCGACTAACTTTGACAGAGCATTAACCGATACTTGCTTATCCTCTAAAATTAGCATAATTCGCTGATAAATAGTTACTTCCATACATTTTACATTTATAAATCATACTTAATTATTCATAATCGGTTAATAATTTCTTGCTAAAAATTTGGTGAATTAGCAAGAAATGACTACCTTTGCACTCGTAAACAACAAGTTGCTTAATTATTAGAAGCAAAAGTACAATAAAAAATTAAGATATGCAAGTAAAAAAGATAAAAATTATCAAAGTTTCGCTTGAAGGACGAAAAAAACTTGCTGAGCGATATGGTTGCTGTAGAGAAACAATCTTCAACGCTCTTGCATTTAGAAGTCAGAGCAAGCAATCCGAAAGCATCAGGCATGATGCCCTGAATGAGTTCGGAGGAGTTGAGACCGATAAGGTCATGTTCTACTAATAATAAAGAAGGAGGAATCCTATGAATGAAATTTCGACTATTGTAGATGGTGACCGAATGACATCACTACAGATTGCAGAGATTACTGGTAAGCCACACGCAGATGTGATGAAAGCCATCCGAAAGATGGAGCCAGCATGGTCTAAAATCAACGAAGGAAATTTTTCCTTGGTTGATTACCAAGACAAAAAAGGCGAGACGAGACCTTGCTACTCTCTCAATAAAGAAGAGTGTCTCTACATCGCCACCAAGTTCAACGATGAAGCGAGAGCCAAGTTGATTAAACGATGGAAGGAACTGGAGGAGCAACACCAAAAGCCATCCGTCCCTCAGAACTATCTCGAAGCTCTCAAATCTCTGGTCAAGGCTGAGGAAGAGAAACAGCAGCTAGCTTTGGAAAACAAGAAGCAGCAGGAACAAATCCTCACTATCAGCAAGACGAACATGGAACTCGGCAACAAGATTACCGAAATGCTGCCTAAGGTCAGCTACTACGACAAAATCTTGCAGAGTAATGCAACCATGACCGTTACTCAGATTGCTCAGGACTACGGAATGAGTGCCATGAGGTTAAACAAGGAGTTGGAATCTATGAGAATCCAACACAAGGTAAGAGGTCAATGGATATTATTTGCACAATTCCTCGAAGGCGGCTACGTTCACAGCAGAGCAGTAGACATATTAAGGAGTGATGGTCGGCACGATGTGAAGTACAACACCGAGTGGACAACGAAAGGAAGAATCTTCCTATATGAATCACTCAAAGCGAAGGGCATTCTCCCCTTAATAGAGCAGGAGAACACTCCCAGCGATAAGGGCACTGGTAGAACAGAGCCAGCCAAGGCAGCTAGTGCCAGTCAACAAACCATCAAATTCAACTGATATGATAGACCCAGAGATTAAGGAGCAGCTAGACCGCATAGAGCAGTATTCGCTCATAGCTGCAAAGAATGTGCTCAACATTAATGAAGCTGCAATCATTCTTGGCATGACGGTTAGAGGAGTGAGAGAGAACGTCAGGAACCGCATCATTCCTTGCTATAAACCAAACGTCAACCGACTCTACTTTAAAAAGAGCGAGTTGGAAGAGTGGATGACTCAGAATCGCAGAAAGAGCATGGCAGAGTTGAAATCAGAGGCAGCAGCCTATTGTTTTACCCATTAAACAGATAAACTTATGATAGCAGATGTAATGTTGATAGCCAGCGTAATAGCTTTCGCTGTTGCCGTTAAGGAAATCCACTCCTACTTCAAGGAAGTAGGCAAGTAAAAAATATGGAGATTGAACCTCACAAGAATAGTTAAGTATTAAGTTATTAGTGTGTTAAGTCTTATAATATTTCAGTCATTGAAAACAGCAGAGGTTTTTTGGAGTTTGCTACTCCCAGTCTCCACAATAACTTTGTCGTTATAATTTTACATGTTTTAAGTTTTTACCCAGCGCAAGTAACTCAGTTGGTAGAGTATGAAGGTTTATGAGCCTTCGAGGTCGTGGGTTCGAGTCCCACCTTGCGCCCCATATAGCCAGATTCCAAGGCTTTATATCGGATAGGATAAACCTTCCTAGAGAGGTACACGTACCCAAAAGGAGCATCATTAACCACAGATGGTGCTTAGACGTGGAAGTGGCAAGCGAGTACATACACCTGATAGGTGGAATTTGGAAAAACTTGGAGTTCACTTGTGAAGAAGCAGACCTGATGCCGTGACCCTTATATAATAAGGTAGCATCTAAAGGTAGGAGCGCACAACTACAAATCGGTTCTAATGCAGCCAGCACGCTTTCTTTCTATTCGGTTCAATAGTTATAATTGGTTATTTTATAGAAATCAGATATATCACAATATGTGCGATTACTAGTACTGGGAGTCCTAAGCCTCCATGAATGCAGAAGGGAACCAAGGGCGCACGGATGGTTTAAAGCCTCGGAACGTGCGCCCTATTATAGAGAAATTGCAAATATTGACATATTAGAAAATTTCATACAGATTACATTTGCGATGCGGTAGCGACCGCTCAGGTTAAACTAAAATAAAAAACTCGCCCCACCATTCGTGAGAATCGTGGGGTTTTTAATTTGAACATTTAAACCATACAATATGAGATATAAAGCAAATAGTTGTCACGATTGTCTCTTCTCGACCATGTGTGACAATCCGAATAAGAACCCAGATGGTGGCTACAGATGCAGCTTCTATCAATGGAAATATCAATAACAACTTAATACATATAAGATATGAAAGAACTTATCGCAATTCAGTCAGAACTGAAAGCCCCGAAGAGTCAGTTCAACAAATTCGGTGGCTACAAGTATCGCAAGGCTGAGGACATCTTAGAAGCTGTAAAGCCTTTGCTCAACAAGCAGAAATGTACGCTAACCATTACAGATGATATTGTGATTGTAGGCAACCGCATTTATGTTAAGGCTACCGCTACTATCAAGAATGAGAAGGGCGAGTTTGAAACAACTACTGGTTGGGCTAGAGAAGAGGAAACCAAAAAGGGTATGGATGGCAGTCAGATTACTGGAGCATCATCCTCTTACGCTCGAAAGTTTGCCCTCAACGGTCTCTTTGCTATTGATGATAATGCTGATTCTGATACCACAAACGATGGGCAGCAGCAGGCAGCGCAGCAGCAGACACAGACACATCAGCCAGTATCGCTGCAATTAAATCCAAACAACCTGAACGAAGGATTGGGTTATCTGAGCAGATGTGTTAGCAAAGACAATCTATTGTGGGTAATTCAGCATTACCAGCCACTCTGCTCTAACACTCAGTTCATGCAAGCAGTATCAGCCAAGAAGAAACAATTAGGTATACAATAATATGACAACAGAAACAAAGAAAATCACTTTGAATGTGCCAAGAGTCACATTCATTGAGGAGTCTCACCAGTACTTCATCGGCAAGAAGGAACTGAAAGGAGTCACGGGAACGCTCATCAAGAAAGCCTTCCCCGACACCTACAAGAATATTCCCGAGTCTGTATTGAAGAAGGCAGCAGAGCGAGGAGGTCTCGTCCACAATACGTTTGAAACCTTCTGCTCCATCTTCGATGCCAACATCAAGCAGTACCCGAATCCTACGGAAGAGCTTCAAGCCTTCCATAGTATGTTAGTCGCATACGATTTACACTATGTAGCATCCGAGTATCTTGTTACAGATGGTGAGAACTTCGCATCTGCCATTGATGGAATCTTTGCCGACAGCGAAGGCAACATCTATCTGGTAGACTACAAGACCACCGCCACCCTTCACTACGACAACGTTTCTCTCCAGTTATCCATCTACGCAAAATGGTTCGAGGAGCAGAATCCTGACTTGAAGGTGAAGGAGATTGTATGTATGTGGTTCAAAAACGGACAGAGCAAGTTCCAGCCACTCCCTAGGGTAGCCGATTATCAGATTGACGATTTAATCAACGCTTATCTCGCTGATGATACAGACTATCAGTATAAGGTGGAAGTTCCCGAGCAGTTCTCGGCACTAGAGCAGGAGTACAGACTAGTTTCCGCTCGTTTGGATGCCCTGAAAATCAAGCAGGATAATTTGAAGGAGCAGATAATGAAGATGATGGAAGCCAACAAGCAGAAATCCATCAAGACCAATATCGGTTCTTACTCTTATGTGGCAGCTACCACCAAGAAGACCTTCGACACGAAGCTGTTCAAGGACACGGAGCCTGACCACTACGAGCACTATCTAAAGGAAACGACTACCAAGCCATCAATAAGAATCAAACTTAATTAAGTATAGATATGAACGTTAAATTTACTGGTAAAATTATTGCAGCAGGGCAAGTTCAAATGGGAACTTCCCAAAACGGAACTCAATGGAGTTCTTGTGAGTACACTATCGAAGAGTTGAACGAGCAGTACCCTTCAAGAGCCGTTATCTCGGTATATGGCTCAGACAAGTTGCAGCAGTTCAACATTCAGTTAGGAGAAATCATCACCGCCCACATCGGATTGAAGGCACGCCAATCTAAGGAAGGACGTTGGTTCAATCAGTTGGACTGCTGGAAGGTGGAGCGACCAAATGCCCAGCCGCAAGGTCAGGTTGTCCAGAGTCAGGTTGGCGCAGCACCTCAGCCAGTTGGTGGATATTACCAACCACAGCAACAGCCTATACCTCTGAGCCAGCCACAGCAGTTTCCCCCTCAGGTTAACGCAAGCGGTCAACCTATTCAGCAAAACGCTCAATTTGCAGGTGGTCAGCAGAAAAGTGGTCTCCCATTCTAAGCATTAATATATAAGGTATGGAAATTCATCTAGTAAGAACCTCCACTGGTCTTCGCCCCTACACGGATGATGATTACGAGGAAATGAAAAAGATAAAGGTTGGTTCCATCGTCAAGGCAAACATAGTTCGACCAAGGAACATTAAGTTTCACCGCAAGTTCTTCTCCCTTATCAGAGCAGCATGGGATTGTCTTACAGAGCAGCAGCGCACAAACCTACGTTCTATAGACACATTCCGTGAGCAACTGCTGATAACATCAGGATTCAGCGAACCGCTTTACGACCTCAACGGACAGAAGTTCTTGGAGAGAGCCAAGTCTATCTCCTTCGCCAAGATGGATGAGCCAGCCTTCAATGAAGTATATAGTAGAGGTCTTGATACCATCCTAACCATACTAATGGCTAATGGTATTACAGAAGACGAGTTTAATAACATTTTACAAAATTATAGTTAGTATGACACGTAGAAACGACAAGCGCAACAACAGACGTAATCGCCAGCGCAACAACACACCAGAGTTACCACCATTTGCACAGATGCTTTTCGGAGCAATCGTTGGCAAAGGTGTAGATATGATTGCCAAGAAGATGGCAGAGATTTCCGAGGAAAAGACTCCTGATATTCATGCCGAAGGCATCAGCAATCAGGACGTTACCTACATTAATAACGGAAAGGCAACCCTATCTAAGTTGCGCATTCCTGCTGATGGTTCGGCAGTAGAGTACCCAATCCCTGATAACCTCCAGTTCTTCTTCGCTGAGGATGGTAAGTTGATGGTTTGTCAGAAGATTGAAGGAGACGAGATGCATACTAATAAAAAAGAAGAGGATGGCAAGCCTACCACTTATAATGATATTGCCAAAGAACTCTACTTGAACAAAACTGCACATTGGATTTCTGGCAGAAACATAATTCATCAAGAACGACAGAGTTTAAGTAGTTACGAAGATACTATCAACAGTACTACTCCTGCTCAGGCTAAACGTTATGCTGCTTTCAACAAGTTGCAGAACATCGCCAAGTATCTCAATGGTGACTGGAAGCCAAACTTCGATAGAAACGATGAAAAATGGAATATCAATAAAGAAGGTGATACATTTATCGAAATGTACACAAGAACATTGAACAAAGCGGGTGTTTACTTCAAGTCGCAAGAACTTACCAAGGAAGCCATCCGCTTGATGGGCAAAGAATCTCTCAACGACCTTTTCTCAACAGACTGGTAATGGCAAGCTACGCTGAAATCAAAGCAAAGCTACAGCAGGAAGGCAAGAAGATACGCAAGCGTTCATCCTACGATGAGCACAACTTGCAAGCCGCAGAGGTCAGGTATATCCGTGGGGTATATCCTGACCTTGAAGGTGTCTTCTTTGCCGTTCCCAATGGTGGCAAGCGAACTTCTCAACAAGCCGCATGGCTCAAAGAAGAAGGTATGAAGGCAGGAGTATCTGATATGCTCCTCCTGAAGCGCACCTCCCAGTACGGTTTCCTCTGCATCGAAAATAAAACACCGAAAGGTAGTCAGGAACCCGAGCAGAAGGTATTCCAGCATGAAGTAGAACGGCATGGTGGCAAGTATATCATCGTCCGCTCTATAGATGAATTTATCCAAGCTATCGACAATTATTTAAATGGTGAACTATGACAGATGAAATTTGGAAACCCATTAAGGATTTTGAAGATTCATACGAAGTTTCTTCAAAAGGAAGAGTTCGGTCATTAGACAAGATAGTTGTAGATAACTTAAAAGGTACAGAACGAAGAAGGTTGATTAAAGGAAAGATACTAAAACCTTATTTATGTAAAGGGAATGGCTATCTTTTAGTAACTTTAAGCAAAAATTCTAAATTGAAATGCAAAACAATTCACAGATTAGTTGCAGAAAGTTTTATTCCAAACCCAAATAGTTATCCTTCTATAAACCATAAGGACGAAGACAAACAAAACAACAATTTAGAAAATCTAGAATGGTGTACGGTTAGTTACAATACTACCTACGGAACAGCACAAGAAAGGCATTCTAAAAATTCCATTAATAAAGGTCGTTCTAGGTCTGTAGTTCAGTTATCTTTGAATGATGAATTAATTTCCATATATCCATCATTTGCAGAAGTAAAAAGAGAGTTAGGATATGATGCTTCATACATCAGAAGAAAATGCTATTTTAAGTACGGAAACAATATTGCATTTGGTTTTAAATGGTTAACTTATGAAGAATATGAAAGAAGAAATACAGAAAGCCATTAACCTTTTAAAGGAAAATGGATATGAGGTAAAGAAGATTATCCTTGACAAGGATGATGAATATACTTTCGATAATATTTGGAATTTATACGATAAGAAAGTTGGCTGCAAAGATAAGCTAAGAAAGAAATGGAATAGTATGAGTAAGGCTGACAGAAAAGCAGCTACAGAATATGTTCCATTATATGTGATTGCAACCGAGGATAAAAAATATCGCAAGAACTTCCAAACCTTCCTCAACCAGCGAGGATGGGAAGACGAACTCATCGGAGCCACACCACCGCCAGCAGCCGTTAACGAGAACTCTTCCGAAATCAGCCGACTTATCGCAAAGACGAAGGCTGGACAGAACGTAACAAATGCGGATAAGGACAACGTTTTCAAGACACGCATCATAGGAATGATAGAGCTTCTGCAAAAGAATCCTCATAGCCTATGCCGAAAGCAGTTGGAGATATATCGTGATAACGGAACCTTGGAACGCTTGGGCATCCAATGGAATCCATAAACCACAAATCTGTTTACCAAAATGATAGCAATCAGTAAGTACAACAAGCAGCATCCTCTTAGAGTCTTTGAGGCATTCGCAGGATATGGCAGTCAGAGCCTAGCCTTCAAGTACCTCAAAGATAAGCATCCTGAGTTCGACTTCAAGGTAGTGGGCTACTCAGAGATAGAACCATCAGCCATCCAAGCCTACGGACTCCTGCACGGAAGAGATATATCTAACTATGGAGACGTGACAAGGATAGACTGGAATGAGGTTCCCGACTTCGACTTCATATCATGGTCTTCACCATGCCAAGACTTCGCCAATGCAGGACTTCGCCAAGGAGCAGAGGAAGGCAGCGGCACACGCTCATCCCTTATCTTTCAGGAGAAAAGAATGCTGGCAGTAAAGAAACCGAAGTACGTGATGCTGGAGAACGTAAAAGGTCTACTCTCTGAGAAGATGAGGAAGTACTTCTTCCAGTACGTCAAAGACCTTGACTCCTTCGGTTACACCTCCTTCTACAAGGTACTGAATGCAAAAGATTACGGAATCCCTCAGAATCGTGAGCGCATCTTCGTAATATCCATCCTACGCACAGAAGACGAGCCGAACCCAGAGTATCACTTCCCTTCTCCCATTAAACTAGAGACAACGGTTGAGGACATCTTAGAAGACAACGTATCTCCCGAATATTTCCTATCCCAGCCCCTTCTCGAAAAGTATCTCACCAAAGCAGACATCAATGAATCAATCGAAAAACTCTACCCCGAAGATAGCAATACCGAAAACTGCTGATGGATGCTCTGTAGCAGTCACAGCCAGTTTCTCTATGATAAGTATCATGAACCTCATAAACACCGCTCATTATCCGAAAGGTGGAGTTCTTATCATAAAAAGAGTATGATAATATACAGAAACAAACATGGGAGTTTTAAAGGTGGTTTATTTAAAACGAAAATATCACCAGCCATCACAACAGCTTCCTTTGAACACAATACATTTATCTTAAAAATAAAAGAATGTGCGACAAAATTATAAAGCTGGCAAACCTCCAAATCAAAGGCAGAATAGAGCAGCAGACCAGAGTCTACTCCACCAAGGGAATCTCTCCTACTCTCAATTCTGCTATGGGTCACGGAGGTAACTGCATTCCACTATTCTTAATAGTCAAAGAGATATGATAACAGGAGGAAAGAGAATGAAATCCCTGCTCCTATCAGGGAAGGTGAAGCCTGATGTTGGCGGTCAAGTTCTCGACATCTACAACCAAGCAGTAATGCAAGGAATCTCCCCTACCATCAAGACAACCATTGATACAGCAAACATGACATTCGTAACCATCATGAACAAAGAAATCATTCACACCGCTCCTAACGGAAAGCGATACTCCATCCAAATCAGGAAGTACACTCCAAGAGATTGTTTCCGACTGATGGGAGTACACGAAGCTGACATAGACAAACTCCTGAGCAAGGAGAAGTCTGGTCAACTCATTATCAGCAAGAGCAAACTATATGCCCTCGCAGGAAATTCAATAGTAACCAACTGCCTGACCGCCATGTTCGAGGAACTGATATTCCCCTCAGGAAATCACTACCACGACAAGACTGGTCAGCTATCACTCTTCTAGCTTATGGATATTTTTGGATATATCAAGGTAGGCAAGCGCATCAGTAAAGCACACAAAGCCATGTTTACCCACAAGACCATGGTAATATGGTACAAAGGCAACCCAATCATCGGAACAATGCACGATGGCTTGTGGTATCAACAAGACTTGAACGGAATGTTGGAACAATTAATGTTCCAGTCCGAAGTCACCCACGTCTCATTTTTACCTTCGCCAAATGAAGACAGAGAAAGAAAAAATCCTAGCCATCATCGCAGAGATTCAGGCAGAGCGTGAAGCTGCCCACATCGTGCCGCCCCACGTCCTAACAGCCGAAATCATCAACCGAGGATGCCACCAGCCATATCAAGCCATCAACGAGTTATGCGCAGAAGGAAAGATAAACTGGTGCCGCACCCTCAACGATATGGCATTCACTATCAGAAAATAAATCAAAACAATATGAAAAATATAACGCAGAAAGAACTGGCATCCTTAGCAGAAGATGCTTTTAAGAATGCCGAAAAGCATGGTTTCTATACTGAGAGCACAGAAATAGAAACCGAATTGATGCTCATCATCACGGAAATGGCAGAAGCTGTTCAGGCAGACCGACACAATCGCCACGGAAGTATTGAAGACTATGAGAGCGAGATTCAGATGGGCAGAGATATTCCTACCGCCTACAAGAACTCTCTTGAAGGAACGGTTGAATCCGAATTCGCTGATATTGCCATTCGTATCTTATCTCTCTTGGGATGGATGAACAGCAAGACATCGATTAAACTAAAAAGCGATTCTATCCTTGCTGACAAATATGAAGTTGCCAAAATTCAATGTCGTGTTCTAAACATAATCAATAATGGCAGTATCGCAAAAGATTTGTACCGACTCAACGGACACTTTAGTATGTTTGTTGATAATGAGTCTTGCTATTGGTTCGTATCAGATACCCTTCAGAATATACTCATGAGTGTATTCGCAATCGCCCACATTCACAATATCGACCTGATGGAGTACATCAAGTTAAAAATGAAGTATAACGAATCACGTCCGTATCTTCACGGATGCAAATATTAGGAGGACAAAATTATGTTTGGAATAGAACAGATTTCAAGAAGGTGCTTAATGACTTTGAGCGATGGCAGCAAGATTCAAGCTACCATCTACATTCCAAAGCCCACCAAGCCCATCTTCCCTGAGCAGATGGAACGCAATATCATCGAGAATTTTAATAAATCGCAACCTCTTGCAGTAAACAAGGTTGTCAAGTGTCACATTATGAGAAATTAAAGTTATGGAAGATTTATCTATTGGGTCAGAAATCATCTTGAAGGTGGTAGAGACCGAGAAAGAACAATGCAATGGTTGTTTTTTCGATGAGATATGTACCGACATTTATGAAAAAGTTTGCGGAAATTTCAAGTGTGTCGCAATCGACAGAAAAGACGGAAAGGCTGTTCAATTTAAAAGAGTAAAGTAATCATGGTGGACGATAAGAAAATAGAAGCTGCTGCTAATAAGCATATTGAGACAGAGTATGCTAGATACAATAGTGGCGAGGTTGAGGAAGAAATGATTTGTCTTAGAGGCAAAGATAGCTTCAAAGAAGGTGCTAAGTGGGGTATCAATGAGCTATTAAAGGGATTGCTTCACCCTGCTAGCGAAGTTCCACGTAACGACAACGGAGAGGTTCTTGCGTTCTCAAGAATATTCTGTAATAGAAAGCTCTACAACATGAACGCTATGCTCGATAAGACTACTTGCAATACATATCAAGAAATGTGGGAAGAGCAAGTCTATATGTTCCGATTGTCTGATTGGATATTCGTAGATGAGTTGTTTGACTTGATTACGAAAGGAGGTAAACAATGATTAGAAAGGTAACAATGTACGAAGGCATCTGTGACGGCTGTGGTAGGCGATTAGAAAATAATGGTGGAGATATAGTTGCTTGGAGCGATAAGTCTAACGTATATTTTTTAATGCAAGAACGTGGATGGCAGTTAATTGACGGAAAGTTTTACTGTCCAGACTGCAATGATACTTTCGGTAAGGAAGTGGATAAATATGTAGATAAAAAGAAAGGAGGAAGCAATGAAAGAGCTTAAAGATTTGGTTGCTGGTGATGAGGTACTAGTTGTAGGTATATCTTGCAGATGTATCGCCAAAATTGATAAAGTAACAAAGACTCAAATTGTTGTTAATAACGCTAGATTTAGAAGAGATTCGGGCAGGCAATGCGGTGGCGATACCTGGAGTAGGAAAAGTATATCTGTTCCTACAGAGAAGGAAATATCAGATATTAAAGAAGAGAATCTTCGTAATACTCTCGTCTACGCTATCAGTTCTTTTGATTTCGAACGCTTATCAACAGATGAGTTAAAACAAGTGTACAATATTGTAAAAGGCAAAGAAAAATGAAAAAGAATAAACACTCATTAAAGATAAGTCGTAGCTACTTTGGCGAAACTACCCTTGATGGTTATCCTATAGCTACATATTCAAATAATGAATTGAATATTCTAAAGAACCTGCTAGAAAAGGTTCTGTGTGAAGTAAATGGATATATTCATCTTTAGAAAAGTAAAGCGTATGGCACAGAAAGAATTTAGGAAACCACCTCGTTATATGGTGGGTGATATAGTTTATAGTCACGGATTTATTTGTATTGTCTGTAGCATCTATCCGTTCAATATAGATTATTCTTACGACATGAAAGTTATTGATGGGCAAAGCTTGGGCAAAATTTGTCAAAATGATATTATGCACGTTCATATTTGGGAAGAGTTTCTTAAAAAGAATGGATGGACATGTTATCGCTCTGAAGGAGAATATTTTGGGCATAGGTGGTATAAACACCAAGAATACCCTTTCACTTTGCGATATAATAATTTCTTGGGAATTTGCGGAGTATCTTTCAATGACGGAAAAGACGATACTGTTATGATAAAAAGTGTAGATGAACTCCAACATATTCTTTTTGGCTTGCAATTAGATAGTAACTTAAAAATATAATGATATGACACAGAAGTTTATTATTGGTGATGTTGTCATGTACGGCAACAACATCATGATTATCAAAGAGCCAAGAGAGGAAGGTCACTTTGACTTGCTTTGGAATAACTGGATTATATATTGTTATATTAACATTGAAGAAATAAAGCCAGTTCCTCTCACTCCTGATATTCTAGAGAAGAATGGATGGAAGTCTATAAATGGTAAGTATGCTTTAAAGATAAAAAATGCAAATTATGTAGTACTTGAATTTACAGAAGATGGTATATATGTTTACATAAATGAGAAAACCATACTTTTTACAATAAAGTATATTCACGAACTCCAACACATTCTCTTCGGTCTAGGACTTAACTCAGAAATGGAGGTGTAGGTATGGCAAAGTGTCCTTTTAATAAATATAAAGAGTGTCAAGAATCAGATTCGAGATATTGTTATTGTACTCTTCCATGTGATGTGTATAATAATTATAAGAATAAGTTGTTAACTTAAAAGTATAGAGATATGAAATTAGGAGAACTCAGAAAAATCATAGCAGATATAGACACAGTATATGATAATTGTGATGTAACTTGTTATGAGAGCAATGGTAATTTAGGATATGCAAGTATTGCAACTACTGCTTATCTTGGGAAGACGTATGTAAATCAAGGCTATCCTATACGTAGAACATTTCAAATTCAATTTGAATTACCAGATAAATGAAAAATAATTATTTAAAGTAACTAACCACCCTCTACTTGGCAACAGGGAGGGGGGAAGAAGAGAAAATGGAAGTATGGATAAGAAAGAGAAATCAATCAATAGTCATATTGGTAAGGCTATAGGCTATTCAGATAAAGCTCATTACGAGTTGCAAACCGCTCTAAATATTGCTTTGGAAGGAAAAGGGCTTAGTGACGAGGAAAAGGAACTTCTAAGCGTTGACTTTGCAACAGGGCCAGAAGAAGCCGTAGAGCGTGTTGCTGATGGTAGTTGTAATGATGAATATATCAGTGCATGGGATAGCCCAATTAGAGACTGCCGAATATCTGAGGTATATCGCATGACAGGTGAGCAGATACGTGAATATTTTAATTTGTAACTATGGATAAGAAGAAAGTTAAAGAGCTGATTGAGCAGATACAGAAGTATTGCGACCAAGCTTATAGCCCTAATTGGCAACCAAAGTCATTTGAGGAGTTTGTTAAGTTAGGCAACATCTGTAGAGAAGCTATCAAGGAGCTATCCAAGTCAGATTGGGTATCTGTTGAGGATGGGTTGCCCGAGTATGGCGAGAATGTTCTTGCTATATCAAAAGATGGGTATATGAATGTGTCTTACAGACGTAAGATTCCAAGAGATAAAATTAGTAGAGAGGTTATGGATGATAACGGATTCATTCTAAACTTCAATTTGCATTGTAGCACTATCACTCATTGGAAACCTATTGATAAGTTGGAGGAATAAATATGAATAAAAACGTTTGTGATAATACATTAGTCTTTGGTAGCTGCCATGCTAGAAGTTGTATTGAAGTGCCTTCTTTGAAGGCAGGAAAGGCTAAATGGAAGGCTTTCTATAAAAAGTTTCCTTGGCTTAAAGGTCAATCTTTCTATCTTAGACGTTCATGCTTCTGGGACGGAGGTGAAAGAAATCTGAAGGCAATAAAAATAAAACTTAAAAAGATATAGTTATGGCATGGGTAGCAAAAGATTATATCGGAGAATGGATATTCAACTGCAAGCCTGATATGTGGGCTGGTGATTGTATCGAACATAATTATTGGTTACCACAAGATAGATATGGAGCTTATGGAAAGACAAATAACAATTAGCATAGAAGAGTATAACAAGCTCATTGATATGCACACGAAAAGAGAGGAACTTCCCGAAAGGATAGAAGTAAAGAAGTTCAAATCAAAGTGGTGGAAATGGCTCAAACGAGCATCATGTTCGCTTCTTCATTACAACAAGAATGCGGAGCAGCAGAAACTCATTAAACGTTGTATTAATGAAACTGCAAGTATCATACGAGAGAATCTCATAAATGGTTATTGGAGAGGTGATTTATCTGATTATTTAAAAGATGGTAATTTTGATGTGTCATTAAAAAGTTACAAAGATACTTCCTATTATAATGTTATGCAATGGCTGGATAAAAATAAGTAGCGTATGGAAAATAATATGTTTGAAGATATTGTCGCTGAAGGCAATATAGTTGTGATAGGTAATGATTGGATTGTGCTATGTAAGTGTTGGAAACCAGAATGTCATAATCTGTTCTGTTATCTTTATCTCCATAAGGAATATAAGGATTTAATGGTAGGCTCTCATTTCACAATGACCGAGGATAAAAAGAAATCTACTCGGTTGGCTACCAACGAGGAGCGTCTTATGCTTTTTGAAGAAATGTTCAAGTATGGAATTGCTTTCGATAAGCACGACCATCATTTGGTTGGAAAGTTAGTTGGTATATGAAGATTAGATTAGCTAAGAAGATAATGAAAGCAGACATTTATGCTGATTATCCAAGTAAGCATCCTTCACCTTACTGGAAAGCGAAGTTTAATGAAGCTTATAACGGATATGGTTGCTTTATGTTCTGTGATGATAGAATCAAGTGTAAATACCGAAACAAGTTCGACCATCGTATCAAAAAGGCAATTAATTTAACAATATAAGTAGCGTATGAAGAAGATTATATTATTATTTGTATCGGTTATATTCCTGCTCGTTTCTTGCAACGATAACAAAGGAATTAATGTTCCAACATCAGACTCTATTAATGAAATTAAAGTAGAGAAGCTATTTGTTGTGGATGGTATAACCGTATATCGTTTCTATGATGGTGGCAGAGTGGTTTATTTTACCAACAAAAAAGGTGTGGTAAAGGCTCTTCATGACGAATATGACCCTGTAACAAAAACCACAAGAACAAAGGTAGTAGAAACTTTATGTAACGAAGAATAGTTATGGTTAAACCTTACAGAATCAAGCATAAGGCTAGCGGATATTTCTACCAACGTTACAACGGAAGTAACCTTGGTAAGAAAGGCAAGGTGTATATGAATAATCAATCACCACTTACAATGTGTGATAATGAGAACTTTATACGTATTCAGATTCGTCACAACACTTTAGCTTATAAGGCATTGAAAGATATGCTTGCTAAATATATTATAGGTAAAGATGATGAGTGTGAATATCATAGTACATCTTACAGAGTTCCAAAGAGTGAATTTGAAAAAGAAGTATTAGCGTATGAAGAATAAGATTTTAAATTTAGTCAAGTCAGCCGTTTGGTTCGTATTGTGTTTGTTTGTAGGAGCATTGATTTTTGAGGGCATTCGTTCGTTTGCTAATATCAATAAACCTGCAAAGAAGATTGGTACATCAGTATTCACCGAGGAAGGACACGATTATCTAGTTGTGGACACGAAACATGGTGTTTGCGTTATCCACGCTGAGAGTTGTCCTTGTCGTAAAAATAAGTAGTTATGAACAAAACAAAATTACATTCATCATTACTCTTCCTAATGCTTAAACTGGAAGAGGCAAAGAGCAACCCGATGTCTGACAAGAACTTTGTTGCTGCATTGACGGAAGTGCTCAGATATTTCCGTGATAACGGAGAGTTGAAGAAAGCCTATGAAAGCCAAAAGGATTCATTGGCAGATATGGCTAATAGTTCTTGGGTAAAAGCACTAAAGGAATATGTTGCCTCCAAAAATCAAGAAGACGGAGTTGATGCAAAGTTACCTGATATAGATGAACTTATTAAAAAACTAACTTCTGATGAGTTCATCGAAAAGAAAATCAAAGATATTCTTGGAGAGAATGATGTGGATAGCGGAAAGGAGAAATAGCTTATGGAAAAACGAATAATATTAAACGAACAAGATATAAATGAGTTTCACTCGGATGCAGATGTTCTGCAATGGATATACAACTTACTGACGAAAGAGTATCGTTTAAGTGAATACTCAAAAAATATACCACGCTTTGCTAGAATAATTAACAAGTTAAAGAATTTATAGCGTATGAAAATAGAAATTACAAGAGTAACGGACTGGCAGCGAGTAGTGGATGCTGCTCGGTTCACACAAGGTAAGGAACCGCTGGGACATGAGCCTAGCGATGAGTTCAAGAAACAGATGATTCTCAGCGAGCATTCACCGCTCAGAGAATTGGAGTTCGATATTAAGATGTATGGCATACCATATTGGGTGAGCAATCATTTTGTCCGTCATGTTCATGCTCAGCCATTCGTTTCCACATCTAGACCAGATATTACTGGCTCCAAGGTATCACGTCACGATATGCGGCAGGATGATTTGGTCAACTTGCAGTTATCTCTCAACGCTCAGGAGATTATCAATATCTCGAAGTTGAGACTCTGCAACAAGGCATCAAATGAGACAAGAGAGGTGTGGTACTTTGTTATTGATGAATTGGCATGTATCGAACCTTTGCTTGCATCCGCTTGCGTTCCTCAATGTGTATATAGAGGTTTCTGCCCTGAGCCGAAATCATGCGGAAGAACTAAAAGCAGCATATTTTCAGTCATAAGAAAATACTACAAAAATCTCGAAACATACCAAAGCAACCAATGAAATATCCAAAATTTAACGTCAATGAATTTGTCGGTGGGCACTTCGAGTACACCACTCCCTGCCCATTCGGCATATACGGCAAGTACACCAACGAAATACTATATGTTGGCAGCCTTGCTTGCCAGCGATGCGAACACTTCCGAGGAATCAATAAAGAAGATGGTATCGTATCTTGTGGAATCGAATAGTTTTAAGAGTGCAGCCTATCTGCATTCTTCTTAATAATTAATCAAATTTTATATATGAATACAAAGAAAATCTCAATTATTCAGCGTATCAAGGAAAAATTCCTTGGCAAGCAGTTCTTTATCGCAGTAATCGCTAACAAGGGAACCAGTTCCTACTTCGTCAACTCTACCATCTACCGCTCAGAGAAGGAGGTGAAGGCTTACAAGAAGTACATCACCACAGACGAGCGTATGAAACAGAGCTTCGATTTTGTAGGCTATTATGGTTTCCGTTCAAAGTTCGACTTCCGCATTCCTCTTAGCGGAAAGCCAGTATCTGTAGAAGAGGCAAAGAAACTGGCAGAGAAGTAGTATGGGAAAGTTGATAGACCTTACTGGACAGCGTTTCGGCAGATTACTCGTCTGCCGAAAATCTGATAAAGAGAACCACCAGCATGGTGCGTTCTGGATATGCAAATGTGATTGTGGCAGGGGGTGTACGGTTCTAGGTTCTGCCCTTCGTGACGGACGAACCAAATCATGTGGCTGTTACCGCTCAGAGCGAGCATCTGCCATCATCACCAAGTATGGCAACCGCAATGGTAGACCAAAGCGGAAAGACAAAGTTAACGGATAATATCCATTTTATCACTTTTCATATTATATTTGCAACATGAAATTCAAGTATTTAATAGATAAAGTCAATGGTTTCAGGCACCGCAACGATTTTGTGGTACTGGACGGAAGAGCCAACTCGGTCACGCTCTCCAAGGGCATCTACGACCACATCATGAAGAAAGAGCGTACAGACCATTCTATCTTCGTGTTCAGACTATCTGACAGAGGTACATACGGATTCTGCATGCGTGAGGACTGGGAAGAACTTCGCAAAGCCAACACCGCCTTCGCTCAGCTTCAATTCAATCAGAAGTATAAGAAGGTAGGTTTCAGAAGTGACTTCCCTTCCATCACCGCCATCCTTGATGAGTACAACCTTCCTCTCAACAGAATGGTTCGTCTTACTTGCATCCCACGCAAGTCAGCCAAAGGCGAACCTTATTACGAAATCATGCGACCAAACTTAAATTCGAGCACATGGCAACAAGAAAAGAAGTAATACTCAAAGGGCTTACCCACTCTCCATCCGACTACGATTGTCAGGATGGGGAGTTGGCAACCTGCCTCAACCTCATCAACGAGGATGGGGCACTCCACCCTATCCACCAGCCAGTAGTAGCAGAACAGAACATCACGCTGGATGCAGGAGATACCATTGAACTGGTGCATAAGGTAACACACGATGAAGCGATTCACTCCCACTACATCATCCGAAAATCAGATGATACTTGGTACTGGATGGAGAAAGGTGGAGACGGAACCAAGAACACCATCGACCTGAACGGATTCCACGTCAATGCCGTTACAGCCGTAGGTAATATAGTTAATTTTGTTGGAGAAATATCTATCAAATACTTATATTGGATTGACGATAATTATCAGCTATTTGATAGAGATAACTTTAACTATGGAATCAAAATCGATTTTAAAGAATCTGATTATCACGGTGGTTCAGCAGAAATCTCGCTAGGTGATGAATTTTGGGACTATGTTACTTATGAAAGCAGTTCTTCTGGCAGAAAGATAACTGGAATGAATGTAAACCAAGTCTCAAAAGTTTTCAACATGTTTGACGCTGTAATTAACAAGACTTTGTCCGACAAAGGAAAACAATGGCAAAAGTATTTTGTGTTTGGAGTAGCAGCCATCAGATTATACGATGGAACTTACTACAGCATTTCCAATATTTTTAAACTTGACTGGAATAGTGCAACTTTAGCTTCTGTTAGTGTTGACCCTTATAACAAGAGATTTTGGTCGATTGGACCAGCAATAGCAACTTATACTATTAGCGCAAACATAGATAATCTTGATAAAATATCAAATCTTATACAAGGCATTGATATTTTTTTAAGTAAAGCCGAATCATTCGTTAATTTAGAATCAGCAGCAGCCAAATACGTTGTACCAGAATTAAATGATATAGACCAAGGTGATATGTTTTTCACAATGATGTCAGGAAAGGAAGCAGCCAATGCCATAGATTCCCTATCATTCTATCATTCACTATTTATCAGTAAAGACGAATTTGGAAAAGAACTTCAACTCAAAAGAGTTGAGGGAACAGAAGAGTCATTACCTTTGGCTAACCTATATCGTTCAGATTTAGGAGGTAAATGTGCGATTACATACAACAATAGACTTCATGTGGGTAACGTAAAAGAAGGATATAATGTCGATTTGATAAGTAATATCACTCCAAACAGAGCAAACGTTGAAGAATTAAAAACAGAAGGAATAGTTCGAGTGAAAGCGTCAAATAAAGAATTTTGGTGCAAGGTTGATGATTTAGGTGCAAGACTATATTACTTTGTATGTGTACCAATCTTAAATGTATCTGAAATCACATTCTACTTAAAAACTGGAACTTCTTTGTTTGAGAAATCTACGGTTAACTTGCATTCTTCCGAAACTACAGCATTTTCTTTTTACGTAGCAGGAGAAGGAAAGGAAAACGTACCGCAATTTGCTTTGCCATGGGAGAAATCATCAGAAGAGGAATGGAATAATATTGTCAGCAAATACGAAAACTATAAAACAAATACAAATGCACTTCCATATTCTTCTGTTGTAAAAGTAAGCGAAGCTGAGAATCCTCTAATCTTCCCTGCAAAGAATAGTGTTCAGGTTGGTTCTTCTATCATAAATGCACTTGCCGCTAATACTAGACCAATAAGCGAAGGTCAGTTTGGTGATGCACCTCTATACGCTTTTACCGATGAAGGTGTATGGGTATTGATGCTTGGAGAAGAAGGAACCTATATTGCCCGACAGCCAGCCAATAGAGATATTTGCTCCAACCCGAAGGGCATATTGCAGATTGATGATGCCGTTCTGTTCCCTACAGAACGAGGAATCATGATGCAGAGAGGACGAGAATCTGAGTGCATTACCGATGTACTGGATGATTATCCTTTCGATTTTCTATCCATTTATTCACATTCTACAAAGGATAAGACCTATCCGAATAAACTCCTTGCACTAGGTAATATCCCTGAGTCAGATGTGAAGTATGTCCGCTTCCGTAAGTATCTCGAAGAAGCTGGCATGATTTACGACTATTACGATAGCCGTATTATTGTCTTCAACCCGAACTACACTTATGCTTACGTTTACTCTTTGAAAAGCAATATGTGGGGAACCATGCACAATGTATTCAATAAGCGAGTAAACATATATCCTGAGTCATACGCTACAGACAAAGAAGGAAAAATACTTGATGTGTACGTGAAGGAGCCAACAGAGAATGTTCCTTTCTTCCTTTGCAGCCGTCCTTTAACGCTTGGTCATGATGCCTATAAGACCATGTTTGATTGCATCACAAGAGGATATTTCAGCAGCATTCAGGCAGGAAAGTGTGGAATGGTTCTATTCGGAAGTAATGATTTGGTTAATTGGTATTACGTTGGTTCTTCTGTAAATATGTATCTTAGAAACCTTGTTGGTTCTCCATACAAATATTTCAGGCTTGCGCTTATGGGCAACCTTGCCCCAAAAGAATCTATCAGCGCACTATCTACAGAGTTCCAATCAAGATTACAAAATAAACTCAGATAATTATGGCAGAATATACATTATTAGCTTTCGATTCACAGCGTGCACGAAATGGAGCATCCGTAGGCTATATGGATGCTAACAACAAAGTGCATATAGCTACAGAAATAACGTTCTATGAAAGAAGAATGTCAGACTACTTCGGCTACATCATGTTAGACGGAAAGCAATATGAGTTTTTAGTAAATGGCTATTTTTATGTAAATGGAAATAAGCAGTTGCTAAAGATAATAGAATCCTCTATCACAAAGACAACTGGAACAAAACTCGTCAGAGAAACCTCATCTGATGGCACATCAAACGCTCGCCCATTCCCTAGAAGCGGAATAGCAACCACATCAGAAACAGGTGGAACAGAGGAAAGTGACAAAACAGAGGAAATCTTCTCCATCGCTACCCTACAGCCTAGAGAAGAAGTAGCCGCAAGTTGCTTGCAGGCTATGCTACAAAAGTATACGAATCCGCTCAATATAGACAACACCAAGATTAAGCAACTTGTAAGCAAGTCATTCTTGTTTGCTCAGGAGTTCATCAATCAGGCAGTTCTGTATCGTGAGAAGGAGACAACATCGGCAACCGTTGAAAACAACAAGTACGCATCAGTTGATTCTGATTCTCTCAGCAGCGACACCGATAAACTGCTCTACAACATAGCTACAGCTATCAACAACTTTATCGCTCAGGATAAGAACCAGTATGCCGACCAGCAGAAGAACGGATTAAAGCTGGCTGCTACAGCCGTAAATGTCAATACCTTACCTGAGAGTATCAATATTAATGCTGCTGTTACTGGTTCGGTAACTACCAAGCAGGAGTCCACGTCTAGTGGAACATAAACTTAGATAAATATTTCGTTTGTCATTTAATACAATAAAGGGAAGCAGTCCGTGAAGGATAGCTTCCCTTGCTTTATCTTAGCCTTAAACGGCTAATCATTTAAAATGGATGCAAAGCGATTCTTGCTCTAACAGCCGAGCGGTTGCTGGCATCCTTAATCTTCTGCTTCTTATCCTCTGCCAGTGCCCAGAATCTATCAGCACCATCAGGATAAACAATCATCAACCATTCATATAAAGACTGGTTCACAATATAATCGTGAATGTATACCGTCATGGTATGCACGCTTGTCTTCGAGAATCCACTTGGCATTCTCATGGCTAGATAATAGGCATCCTCATCATTTGTCGGGGAACCTATACACTCTTCCCACTCATTGGAATCAAAGCCACCTCCAAGCATTTCCATCTTGGTATATCGGAAAAGCATTTCATTGCAGTCTTCTACCGCTGAGTCAAGAATCCTTGCCAGTTTATCCCGATTGCCATCCTCGCCCACATCATAGATGTTATGAATCAGGTGTGAATCCTCTACAGAACTGGAGATTGAATCAGCATAGGCAGCAGCCGTATTTTTGATGTCAAACACCAGTTCCTTCTTCTGAAGCTCTATCATTACCTTGTAACCAAGGTTGCATGTTCTGCATTCTTTCATACTCACCTCCTTCCTTATTCGTTAGGAGCCGTTCTGCTTGGTCTCTCACGTCTGTTGATGGTCTCATGCAGATTCTTGATGGCTACAACAGACAATTCTGAATAAGTCTTCGACTCATTAGGATTGGTAATGATGAACCAATCCATCAAAGCCTTGTTGATAATGTAGTCATGGATAGAACTTGTAAGTGCATCCTTCAAGGCGAGCGGATAATTGGATGGAAGAGAGAGATTGATTGTAATATCTGTATCGCCATCAATTAACTCGTTAGATGCAGTTGTACCGCTATCGGTTCGTACCGATTCACTTAACTCCACAAGCAGTTGGCTATACGCATTCTGAATGCTACGCAAAGCCTGATTCTTGTCTTCATCATCATCACTTGCCTGAATATTGCTGGCAGCCTCAGCATCCATATCAGCAGCCCTTCTGCTACGCCCAGTCAGGAATGCTTTGTTCTGAAAGTCATAAATGAGTTCACTCATATACAACGTTATCGCTAAATTTTTTCTTGCCATACTATGATATTTTTGTTCGTGTTGGTTTCTTCTTGAAAAACGCTTTCTCTTTGATGTCGAGCAATAATGCAGCAGCGTTATCTGCATATTCCTTCACCTTGTCGTTGGCTGTTATCTCGCACCATTTCCCGATGATGCTGTTCACCAAGAACGAGTTGGCAGATGACTTGATTGATTCGAGTAGGTTATCATCAAATCTGCTAGGCATTTCGAGTTGCCAAGTGATGGTTCCGTCTACTCCTGAGCCGCCTGAGATAAACCGTTTCAGCACGTTTATCAACGCATCCAGCGATTCATTGAAGAACCGCTCAATCATCGTCAGGTCTGCATCCGTCACAAATACTTGGTCAAATGCCGACTTTCCATCCTCCAGTTTGTTCTTTGCACCTATGTAGGCAGTAGTCTTCGCTACCTCCTCATACACGTCACTTTTCTTGATTGTCAATGTGGAATCTGCCATTCTTTATCTTTTTATAGAGTTTATAGCCTAATACGATTAACAGCATGCAGAGTGCTCCAAATGACCATACTGCATACTTCAACTGAAACTGCTCCCACTTGGATAACTCCTTCTCTACTGGGTAGGGAACTGGGATGGAGTCTCTTTTCAGGAAAGAATCCACCCTTACTTTGTACACATTCTTGAAGACGGTCTTCTCATGCCATCGGTCAAGAAAGCAAGTATCTCCCATCTGTCTGAGGAAGATTGAATCACGCACGAAAACGCTGTCAGAAGTATGCAGCGTATCGTGTTTTACTACGTCCCGACATATAACTTTTTCCATCGGGACGTATTTTGTCTTGCATCCCGACAGAAGAAATGCCACCAGCAAGATACCAATCACGTAGAGTGCTACTTGCCAAAAATCAGTATCGTACCATTTTACTTTCATAGGCTAAACATTAAAGACCTTCTTTGCTCTTGTAAGGAACTTTCGTCTTGATTCCAAGCCGTTGGTTCCACCATTGATTGTCTTGGTAATAGCCAAGAAACTATCACTATCAGCCAGTTTGTTCAGGTCATGTTTCCACCACCACCACATAGCACTCTTCGTTGCTCCTAGCGGAAGCTCCAGCAACTGAGGGTTCTCCATGATGTCACCAGTACAATATTTGCTGTTCTGATAAGCCTGATAGTTGGTTCTGCCAGTAATCTGAATCAAGCCCCTGCCACGATACTTGTAGCCATCACCATCTTTCAGGTTGCCGAGCATGTTCTTCAACTTGCCAACATCATACTTATGGAAGTAGTTTCTGTTGCCGAGTTCCTTGGTGTATCGAAGTTCGCCGCTCTCATGCGCAATTTGAGCCAAGAAGTGAGCCATTCGCTTAGTGGTATCAATATGGAACACCTCAGCATAGCCATTGATATAAGGTAGGAACGCATCCACCTTATCCTTGGCATTCGGCATAATAGCCAAAATCTGTTCTCTTGTTACCTCCATATTACTTGCCCTCCTTCACTTGTTTCAGCATACTTGCGAGTTCATCCTTCACCTTACTCTCAAAGTTGCCTAGTTTTGTCTTGAAATAAACGTTTACCCCGAATATTGCTCCAGAGTAAACCAATGTCTGACTGACGTACCATAGTACACCATCAGACACTACATAATTGTTGAGAAAGAATGATAGGAAGGTGAGTACAACACCACTCACTAGCATTCCTATAGCTGCACCATATTGCAATCCTTCACGTACATTTGGAGTCATATCTTATATTTATATATTATTAATAATATGCAAAGATAAGAAATGATTCCCAATTTGTTACTTTATCCGTTTATTGTGTGCCATATTTTGCTCGTAGGATGCAAGCAGTCAGGGTCTTGCAGATACTCGATAGCCATCAAAACCACCATTTCCTTCAACTCCTCTGCATCATTGCTATATCGCTCCAGCATCACATGATGGTCACTTCTCATCAGGTTCATAGTCACAGCCAAATCATGGATGGTGTAATCAGATATATCATCCTTATGCTTGTCAAAGGCTTCTCTTATCTCATCATCCGAGAAGAAAGGAGCCGTATGCTTGTTTCCGTCCGCATCCTCATACCACATCTTGCTGATAGCATCATCGGCAAAGTGCTTGTCAAAATGCTCTTCGCTCAACACACCATACACCATCGCACAAAGATGGTGTTCCTCCACATCGCTCAACTTGCATGAGAGATACTTGCCGACTGCCTTAGCTATAGCCAGCATCTGTTCAGGAGCCATTTCCTGCTGATACTTTTCTACAAACTCTACGAAATTCATACCTATATAATTTAAAAGTTTATGATGCTGCAAAGATACCAATATCTTAAACGCAGCACCATAAACTCGTAGATATTTCTGTAGCTATCTGAATATCAGACAAATACAATTACGATAAAAACACCTCCTTTCTTTATTCGTCCTTAAATTTAGTTCTCTTTTCTCCACCCCTCGTCCAGATGTCGTTTTTCTTGCGTTTCGCCACCTTGCCGAGCACATCATTCTCGTAAAGTTCGGGCTTGTCTTCCCTACCTTGGGTCTCTGAAGCAACACCACCATTCGGGTTGCCACCTTGGCTGGCATCAGGTTTCCCATTGCCATACCATTTCTGATTATTCTCCTTGTCTGCTATCATAATTATAAATTATTGATTATACATTATTAATTATGCCGCCAATGGTGGGTTCTGTCCGTCAGGACTCAACCCCTGACCGCTCATCATCTGCTGCAACATCGCCTGAGCCTTCGGATTGCTCTGTGATGCCTGAGCAACTTGCGCTTGCAACTGAGGAGAGAATCCTTGTGGAGTCTCACCATTCTGAATGGCTTGCTGGTTGGATGCAACCGATTGCAGCAACTCCTCTCCAAATGGGAAATCTCCTACTTGCAGCAACTGCTCCAGCGTGATAGCTTGGGCTTGCCACAAGGTCATAAGGAACTCATTCGCCATCTGTCTGTATACAGGAGTAGCCGTACTTTCCGTGATGTTGATGTCAAACTCAACGTCTCGTATTTTCTTAGGGTCGTAGTGTACAATCTGTCCTGCCCTACCAACGATATTGAAGTTACGAGCCACGTCATAGTACTGCTGCATATTCTTCACGGTCTTGTAAGCACCATCAATGATAAACTGGCTGAAAGTCTCCAAAATATCAAGCAGCGACATGGTAGCATTCTGTGTCTGCTGGGCATAAAGCGAACCGCTCGTACCTGATACTCCTGGTTTACCTTGCAGCGCACCATTCACTCCCGATATATCCTCAAAGAACTTCAACTGATAGCTGAGCAAATCACCGATACCGATGTTCGTAGAGTTATTCGCCACTTGCTGAGGAACCTGACTGCTCTTGTTTGGCTTGTATCTCACCACACCATTGAACCTACTCCACTCATCGCAGAAATCATCCCAACTCATATCATCAGGCAGACAATCCTCAGGACAGAGCAGCACACCCTTGGCACTCGCACGCATGATGAAGTCATACATCGTGATAAGTCGGTTCACGTATCTCTGCTGGTCAATCACATCTTCCACGAAGCTGTGAATCTCACCATCAATGAAAGGATAGAACTTAAAGCAGTATGGATGCTCACCATGAGCATAAGGAGTCTCGCCTTCTCTCAGAATATCACCGAAAGGAGAAAGATAGTAGAAATGCCAGTAATCATCCATAAACCACTCGGCATCAATCAGAGGAATATCCTCTTCCAGCATGCCAGCAGCCATACCTCGCCTGATTCTATCTTTGTTCTCAGCATCTACAATATCAGCCTTATCCTCAATATCAATCTTGAAATCATCGCCATTGTTGTAGTCGTGGCATCGGTATCTCGGTTTACTCTCCTTTCGCCAAACCTCAATCACTCGGCAGAGTGATGGGTTAGCAGGATTCATAAAGTCGATAGTCTTAGGGTCGAACTCACCAAATCGCTGGGTGCAGTCAGCAATCACAAAATCTCTATTAGCTGCAAGTCTGTAAATCTCCTTCAACTTGCGAGCCTCAGCAGGAGACTTGGCAAACTCTCTCAGCACGTTGCCGATTGTAATGTCATGCACCTCACCCAAGCAACTCACGTCCCAACCACGGAAATCCCTCATATTGTTGTCTATGAAGAAATTGTTCGGGTTCACGTAGTCCGTCCAGCAATCCAACCTACCTCTTCGCCATCCATACTTTTTCTTATAGATAGCAGCACCGCTTATCAGGAACTCTTCCATGGTTCTTGCATCCAGTTCCGTCTCTCGGTTCAGTTGTCGGTTACATTGCAGCACCACGCTCATGGTCTCACCATATCGTTTTTCATCCTTATCTCTAGCATTGCACGTAGGTTCCTTGCTCTGTGAACGATATACACCCAGCACATTCTTCACCAACCTACGGATAAGGTTGTTCTTCAATGGTTCGCTACCCTGCTCACGGATATAGTCTTCCTCCCTGATACGCTTTTTAAAGCCACACTTGCTTTTGAACTCAATGGTATCTCCCCACTGGTCTCCATAGCAGTATCGCTTGTTTCGTAATCTTCGCTTTCGGAAGTTATCCATGTTGTTGTAATATCTTTGAGTCTCCAGCAAGATAGAGAAGGCACGCTCATAAGGTCGGTCAAAGCGTTTCATCGACTCCTTCACGCTATCCAGTTCATCCTTATCAATCACCTTGCTCAACGATAGCAATTTAGCTTTTTCTTTCTTCTTTGCCATAGTTATTGTGTTTCTGTAGGTTCAACAATATGTGCCAGCTTCCGAGCCACCCCAAGCAATCCGCTTGCAGAATCGCTATCGCCAAGACTGACGCAAACAAGATAGCCAGCCATATACACGATGGAGTCCTTCAAGGTTTCAGGCAGCGTTATCTTCTCTTGGCTGACAATCGGCATACACACGCACGAAAGCACCACCGTAGCCTTGTCACTCCTGCTGGTAAACAACTCCAAGAACCGCTCGCCATCGCTGTGAATCAACGCAGCAATAGGTCGCTCAGGGTTTCCCCTTACCCCGAATCTGCTACCCTGCATCTTGTAGGCATCATCATCCTCGGTGATAACCTGAGCCGAACGTTGCCAGTCACTAGCCTTCACGCTCAGCAACCTAATCATATCCGATGGAAGATACATGGTTCCTACATAAGCCCCATAAGACTCTTGCCAAGATACATCAAGCCCCTCGAATCGCTGACCATCCAGCATACTGGCAGGAGCATCCTTCAATATGATTCTTGCTGCATCTACTATCTTACTCTGAATCAACTCGCCTTGCGACAAGGTATCAGAATCGGTAGGAGTCAGCAAGCCCGAAGTCTCTTGGTTCCTGTCCAAGAGCACCTTCACTTCTTTCACCAGTTCAGATACAGCATACGTACTCATTACTCCAGTCCTTCTAGTTCAACCCCCTTTTCCTTGGCAATAGCCAAGATGTCTTCCTTAGTCTTCATCTTCGAGCGGCTCACACCGAAGGTCTCAGCCAGATAGTCCTTGGCATCCTCAAAGTCTGTCACTACATGGGTCTTCTTCTCGTCAGCCACCTTCTTCTTTGCCTTGGCAGCCGCCTTCTTCTTAGCCTCCGCAGCTTCCTTCTTCTCGTCAATACTCTCCACCAAGAAGAACTTGTCGTTGAACCAATAATGAGACTC
>ERZ1034962.119-NODE-119-length-46524-cov-18.960791_pt1 | contig 46524 bp, 73 predicted proteins | sample MGYA00520696_ERZ1034962 | MGnify/ENA primary metagenome ERZ1034962 (study PRJEB33766, sample SAMN09781770) | gut metagenome | biome: gut microbiome | host: Homo sapiens | place: Madagascar | study: EMG produced TPA metagenomics assembly of the PRJNA485056 data...
AAGCGGGGCAGCGTTTGGGGGTGTCCAGTTTCTTGTTCTTATAGAACTCCACTTCTTGCTCGCACATATAAAACAATTTCTTGCATTCCTTGCACTTGCAGCGTCGCCAAGGAAGTCCGGCAATAAGCGATGCACTGTCGATCCGATCCTGAATATCATTCAGATCTGCCAGAGATTTTACCGGATCGATGATGTTGAAGTCATACTGATTGATGTTGCAGAGGAGAATATCATTGACCTTTTCCCAATCAATGTCCTCTTCCGTAGCACCGCTGTTTTGCAGTGAATAAAGAAGGGTTCCGCGAATGTATGCAACACGCACCATCATTGTTTCTTTGTGCAGCTGATCAGTCAGCCGGGATTCAATAATTTTCTGCGCATTAGCAATAGTGTCCATCATTTCCGTCATTTCCATATTTTTTCTCCTTTTCTTTTTTCTGCCCATAAGGATGGAACCGATTGTCCGGATTGTAATGCGGTTCCTTTATCCGCTGTTTGCAGGCATAAATGATTTGATCGCCGTCGACCTGTGTCATGAGATAGCAAAAATCACTCTCAAAGAATTGCTTACACTCCCGAGATCGGGATTTTGCCATTTCATAAGTGATTCCGCCAAGTCCTTTTGTGAGTTCTACATTCAGTAGTGTCTTTTCATAGTCGATAATTGCTCGGGTAATGATCGCTAAGACAAGATTCTTAATGCCTTGCTCATTTACCGTTTCCATGCTCACGTTTCCTTTTCCTCGTAATTAACCGGTCGGTACGAGTGGAGATTCACCGGCTCGTCCAGACACTCGTTGCAGGGCTCCTCGTCCGGCGGTGTTTTCCAGTGCTTGCAGGTCTTGCAGAACATGAATTCTACGTGCTTGTAAGGGTATTCCATTTCCGATGCCTCCTTAAAAATAAAGAGAAGAGCCTCGTTAAAGACTCTTCTCTTTTGGATCTCAAATTTCGAATCCGATTTTTGCTTTTAATTCAGAATGGTTTTCGTTATCGTGTTCTTCGCACGGACAAACTTGATTCATATATCTGGCAAACTTTGGGTTTACTTTTTTCATCTTCCGATATAGTTTCGGGTATACAAAGTTCACCCCGATGCTTGTCAGATCATCGACCAAGACCTGCCCAATTGTAAAACCGATTCCGAGTATAATTCCATCTTTCACTGTCATAGCCAAAACCTCCTATTTTTGTTTCCATAACAGGAGTAATTTTTTTCGCGATTACTCGTACAACAGTTTCAGCCCGTAGACTTCTGCCGCCTTGTGCTCCAGAATGCAGCCACGCGTCTTGTCCCAGCCGTCACAGAAATATACGACGTCGCAATAAGACATACACATCAGCGACTGCCCGAGGAAGAACAGCGGCTTATTGTGAATATCCGTGGTAAGCCCCTTGAAATCGTTCGGGAAATAGGTATCGATGACCTCATAGCCCAGTCCTTCAAGATGCTTGACAGCTTTATCACGCACCTCCACGATCTCTTCCGGCGTCTTTCCAGCCATCGGCTGGGAGATCATGGCTTTCTTAATTGAGTTTTGTTCTATTTGTATTTGAATTCTCCAATCTTTTTTCATAATTCTTCATTCAGTTGATTTTGTTTCAACCGTTTCTCCAATTCTCGCATCATCCGAGCGCATTCTTTCTGGTGAGAGCATTTGATCGTTATTTCTCTTATAACAGACTCATCATACGGAACCGTCATATCTCCGGTATCCATTTCTGCAATGGTGGCTTTCGGATCAATCCGCGAGCAACTGTTGCAATACCAATCAAACTGTACACTAATCATAATCGTTCTCTCCTAACATCGGGCATTCTTTGACCATGTTTTTTACTTTCCGTTTCAGGATCGTGCAGAAATATCCAATGATCTTTGGATTCTCGCTTTTGTCTGTAATAGGCTTCGCATCCGGGCACCCTTTACAGAGCTTGTTTTCCATTACGCTGCTTCACTCCTTGGTATAAAATTCTGCGACCTCGCAAACCGGGAAGCATTGAAATCTTTCTTCTCCTTCAGGCTTCTCGCAATACTGAGATCGATGCTGCTGTGAGATTTGAGATGATAGAAATATAAATCCGTGTACGGCGTATTCAGGCGATTGATCCGCCCGCAGGCTTGTTCAAGTACGCGCCACGAATAATTCTGAGAAAAGAAGACAATGGTGTCTGTTTTAATACAGTTCCATCCTTCGCTTCCAGCTGTATACTGTACGAGATAGACCCATTGTTCGCTGTCCGGTATAGGTTGATGTTGGTGTCCGTTCCACTCAGCAATGTCTGTACCTTTTCCATAGTCCAGTCCTTTCAAAATATCCCGTTCGTAATCAAAATTGTAAAAGACGATTACCCGCGGATGCTTTTCCAAAATTTCCAGTAATACCGTTTGTCGCGTTTCATCGCTGTTCACGAGCTTCCGCAGAGCATAGCAATAGGCCGACCCATTCTCCAGCGGCTTGTTGTTCCAGACATCCCACCGGTCTTTGACGATTGATTTATAGAGGATTCGGTCGTAGCTCGTGAAAATATCCACGTGATGCTGCACGGTCTCTCGATGGAAGTCCATGTCTACCAGTAGCCGGTTGCGGAGACGTATCAACCGTCCTGTGTTGATGTACCGCTCCACCTTGGGGTATTTTACCCGCTGCGCGTAGACCAGATGCTCGCTTCGGAACTGCGTGATGTTTTTGTAGAATCCGTTCGCCAGAAATACCGGCGCGTAGTCTTCCCAGCAATCGCCTGGCGTAGCCGTCAGCAATATCCACTGGTTTTGCTTTGTGATCTTCAGAAATGCCTTTGTCCATGCGCCATATCGGATAACGTGCTGCTCATCAAAGAGGAAGAACGCGCCCGAAATATCCACGTACTTCTTAATGTTGTTCCATGAGTCCACTACGACCCGGTTTTTGTAATAACTGGCTTCCGGATGGGTAGAAAGAAGGAAGGGCGCAAGCTCGCCCTCCCATTCCTTCGTATCCCGTTTTTGTGCCGTTGTGATGATATAGAGATCCCGTGGATTCTTCATTTCAACGTACGTCTCCGATCCGAGCACACCACCGTTCTGGGTATAAAAATAGCCGAGCGCGGTTCGTGATTTCCCGCTCCCGACCCCTCCGCAGAGTATGCAGCCGTTGTGCATCCGCCCGATGGCTTCCATCTGGTACGGTCGCAGGCTTAAGAGCTCAGACATATCACGCGGTTCGGATCACGCCCCCGCTGCGCGGCTGGATCCCGATGCTGCCGAACTCAGACAGGATTTCATCGTCCACGTTTTCTACATAAACGATTGGGCAGCCATCCTTGAGATCCTGTTGATCCTGCTCCCATTCCTCTTCATTCGACGAAACATAGAGATAGGAGTGCATCCGTCCGATCGAGGTTGGGTTGTCAATCACATGGTATACCAAATATCCATACTTTTTTTCAAACCGACGCACCCGCTCTTCCATAGCTTTGTCCAGGGGATACAGGAAACCAAAATTACCGAATGAATAATAGATTTGTTCATTTGTTGTAAAATTTTGTAGAACGATCGAGTTGAGCTTCAGGCTCCGCATCCGCAGAATAGCTTCTGCTTTCATTTTTTCCAAAGATGTCATGCTTTCGTATCCTTTCGTAAATAGGGGCATATCGGCCATTCGTCCTTGACAATATAAACGCACATCTCAGCGTAACAACGCGTCCCGGGAAACTTTGGGAAATCACAGATGGGAAAATCGGGGAAAAGTTGATCCCCGATACCCATAAAGTCTGCCATACCCGGTCCAACGGTAATTACATCAAGATTCTCGCAATAGTGACGAATCTCTTTAGGAACATCTTCAAGCGTCTCATAGAGATCCGCAACCGTTGGAGACACACCAGAATTCTGGACCCAGTAATACTCCTTGTCCGAGCCTTGCGCTTTAACACGACGACAGGTAAGACTCATTTCTTCTCCTTTTTCTTCTGCTGATACTCGTACTTCCCGACCCACTTGGCGAAGATCTCATAATAGTCCCGGTTGTTGCCGAAGGCACGCTTGGAGATCGCCATGGCAAGACCCTTCTCCGGATCAAAAATATCATTCTCACCGCACTTGACGACCGTCTTGGAACCGTCTCTCCAGATAACAATCGTCGCTGGAGGATTGAAGATAACCTGCCGGATCGTGTCCATAACCGTTTTATGCGTCATGTTATTTTGCGTCCTTTCTATGAGTTGTGAATAATCCTTCAATGAATCGATTGTGAATGGCACACTAAAGTCGCAACGAGATACCGGCAGCTCGGCCAGACCAGTAAAGGGGGTTCTGATATAGAATTCTTTCATATTCAATTTCCTTTCTGCGCCATAACACAGCGCGTCGTATCCGTCAGATAGATCACATCATTAATCTTTACCTGGATCTGGTCTCCGTCCTCGAAATCTGTCCACGACTGTACCGGACCTTCTACGACATCCCCGCCCGGAAGCTCGATCCAGGCGTAGTTGTATTTATAGGTAAAGTCAGCAATCGTCTTGTTGCACCCGGTAAAAAGAATCGCCGCAGCCAGAATGACCACGGCGAGAAGAATATAAACGAATCGCTTCATTATGTGTAGTCCTCCAAATTGATTAATTCAAGATCTTCGCCGTACGGAACAAAGAACCAGTTTATCCAAGGATTTTTTCTTCCGGCCTGTATCTTCAAAATCTCACCGTTATACTCTGCTATAGAAGAAAGCAATTCGGGCGTTCCGATATTGTAGTCGTTCTTATAGGTTTCATTTTCCAGCTGATAAATGAGAGTTTCTCGTTTTGCTTCCATGGCCGCCTGCTCTCCGATAGGGTTAACATTCACGACGAGGATGGCTGTCAGTTCAATGACGAGGACAACTCCACCAAAATATGAGCACAGGAACGCACAAATATCCGGCCAGGTGTGTCTGGAATGATTTCTATAAAATATGCAGAAAATACCGAATAGAAGAATCGCGATTGTAATAAGAACAACGATCATTTCTTATTCTCCTTATACTCTTTATTTAACAAGGCGAGCATTGAGTTTTCTTCATCGCAGAATCGGATCAAGTGCGGGGCGACGCGCTCGACCCTGTCTTCAAATTCTACAATCCCACGAAGTTCTGAAATCTGTCCCGCCGGGTGCCCGCCGCGCAGAGGACTTGCGTCCACAACGGTTGCGTAATATTCCCAGCAATGAAAATATCCAGTCTCTCCGTTGACCGTGCAAAGCCGGCGTTCCGGCTGGATTATAATTTCTCGTTCCATTTTACCTCCGTATACCCAACGGGCAACGATCCGAGCAGGTCATAATATTCCTGAAGAAAATCAGCCAAAACGTCATTGTCGATGGTCTTTCCGCTTCGTAGAGTCTGAACAATTGCATTCAGACGATCTTGTTTGTGCATAGCCTCAAAAACATTCATTTCTTATTCTCCTTTACTTTTTTATTTACCACATGTTCTGATGCCCACCATGAACATCCTCTGGGTTCCCATGGATAAAAACCCTTACGGATATCACAGTAAATAAGCCCGTGTTTAATATAGTGATGGACGCAACTCAGGCAGCGTATCGGATCACGCATTTTACTCTCCTATAATCAGCACCGAATACGGAAGTGTTTCGATCCAGTCACAGAATGTATGCCACTCATCGAGCTTATGGTTACGACGGGACTTATAAATGTTCGCCAGAACCTCATAATTGAGCATAATCGTTCGGCGCTGATTGTAAGAACTCGGCAGGAGCTGGATCATCTGCCACCAATATTTTTTGTCTTTGGTTTCAAGAAACATTTTACGAGCTTTATTTAACATATTTATTGTCTCCTCCAAAATATCAATCGGAGCAATAATTTCACATCCCTCCCAATTCCAATTACAACAACTATTATCTGGACGATTAACATCTTTAGATTCTAAGATATGCTCACAACTAAAATCCTCCAGCGTGAACTCCTTGTCTGCGATCTTGTGCATCGTGCTGCAAGAGTTTGCAACAGTACCTACCTTATAGGTATCGAATTCCTTCCACCAGTACAGCGGAGCCGTAATATCAAGGTATACGGTAATCATCCGCATGAACTTGCGATGGTCTGTGCCGGCATTACGGAGTCGAGTCATGAGGTCGAGGTCTTTGGAGCCGATAAATTCGTCTTTTTTGTACGGCAAACCATTACCGTCCTCAAAATAATATGCGCACTTTTGATTAGCTTCACATTCATGGCATTTTGTTTTCAAATAGCACGGAATAAAGCTATCGCTCTTCTCCCAAGAGTTCTTCGGATTACGCATGCCACGAATAGCAGCTTCCCAGCCCATAACCTCAGTGTTTTCAATTTTCAGCATCTTTGTTCTCCTTATTTTTTTTCAAAAAATCCTCTAATATCGAACCACTTATCTTCAATAATGTTTCCGATTTTAGTTATTGTAGAACCCCACCCATTATCTTCAAATCGAATGTACTGTCCAGGAAGATCTTCCCATTTGGTAACTCCGACTACATCTAAAATCTTGGAAATGGCTTCCATAGATTCCGCTCTAAAGATTCGTGCCTTAATGTCGTTATTGTATTCATCAAGACAAAAACCTCCAATACCGCAAGAAAAATTGTCAGCATTAATGCAAATCATAAAAGTCATAATTCCGTGATCTTCTCGACCAAGCATAGTCGACATAATTCTTGCATTTTTAATCATTGCTTTTCTCCTTATCGATAATCTTTACCTTATACCCGAGTTCTTTTTCAATCTCATCGAGAGTCATTTCCCGAGAAGTATATTCTGTGATAATATCAAAACAGTAATCTGGTTCTTTAACGCCTCGTTCAATTGCAAGATCACAAATGGAATCATATAGCAGCATTGAACAACTGCAATTCATATAAGGAGACTCTAATAAGCATCTATAATAGGGGTCTAAGCGATCGATAGACGGAAGACTTCCCTGATCAAATGGTGTTGCAGCTTTTGGAATTACAACGGTGTGTTTACCTTTCTTGTCTTCGTATTTATAGATTAGTTTAAAATACCAGAGCCCATCTTCCTTAAAAGGAATAATATCAGAGAGCTCAACATTACTTTTACTCATCAAATGCCGATCCTTTCATTAATATTGTCTGTACAACAGTTGATAGCCAAGAGCCTTAAGAACCTTACATGTTTTTTTCGCGTGGCCTGTTTTTAAATATATGCTCGAAAAATTCTTTTGGCGACTTGTAGCACTCGGTATATAGTTCTTTCAGAAACACCCATCTTTTTTCCGATTTCTTTTGGCGAAAAACCGGCAATTGACAGGTACAATATTTTCCGGTCCCGCTCGGACATCTGGTTTAATGCCCCGGAAATATCCAGAAAGGCTATGTCTGTATCTCCCGGAATGATGCCCTGAAGCGGGAGATTGTCACAACCAATTAATTCATATAACGATTGGGTGTTCCATAAAAGCTGCCGTTTCCCAAGACTGCGTCCGTAGAGCTTTTCGTATCCGTTACGAAGAGCATTGTGAATATAAGAAACTGCTACCGTTGAAAATTTGAATCCTTTCTTTTCGTCATACGCCAGACAGGCTCGCCATAGCCCGATCCGACCCTCCTGCATAAGATCTTCATCGTCTATGAAATCGTGGTAATATTTCTTCATTGTCCACCATACGAGCGGCTCGTTCTGGAAATATAATTTTTCAGGCGTCATTTTGTGACTTTCATTTCGTAAAGGAATACACGATACTCCTCAAGAAGACGAATGATTTCTTCTCGATCCGCGTCCTTTATTAGCATAGTGTCCGCTTCATCCATGCATTCCAGCATTTCAATTTTGGTGTCCAGAGAATTAAGTCTTTGCATGGCGTCGAATACAGTTTTCATTTTTGGCATCTCCTTTAAAAATATAATGATGGCAGGGGCGAGAGGGCTCGAACCTCCAATTGCCGGAATCAAAATCCGGTGCGTCTGACCAATTCCGCCACGCCCCTATTGGTACCCGGAAAGGGACTCGAACCCTCACAGCATATGCCCGCGGATTTTAAGTCCGCTGTGTCTGCCATTCCACCATCCGGGCGTAAATATCATTTAATACAATCACCTTTCCAAAATTGCTTTAAACAACTCCATGAGACATTTCTTGCATAGTGACATTGATATCTCCGGGTAACATTCCTCTTTGGGTACTGCAGAATCCTTGCCAGCGTAAATGTCCCATGTATAGCCGTAGGTATAACAGTTGTTGCAAAAGCGTTTTTCATCCGATTCAATAATTTTCATAGCGATCCCCTCTTCGTGAAATGCTGTGTCTGCGATTCCGCCACCCGAATAAATTCTTTGACAAATTCTTCGTCCATTTCTTCTGCATCAGCATCTTCCAGTACGACTGTCGCGTACATACCATCTTCTGATTCAATAACTTTCATAGTGATCTCCTTTTCCTAAAATATAAGGAGAAGCTGTTTCCAACTTCTCCTTATCGTGTTTAATTTAATATTCGTCGTGACGGCAGAAATACTTTCCCGCCCACGGATCATCATCGACATCCTGTTCAACATACATGGTGCGTACGTACAAGGTATTTCCCATGTCCGTGAACCGCTTGTTAAGCGTAACGTCAACATTCTTCACACGGATCTTGTCCAGAACATCGATCGTGTCCTCGTTCAAAAGACGGGGTTCAGCATCGCCCGCCACAAGATAGATCTTCGGTGGATACTTGACCTGGTAATTCACCTTGATCGGGATGAAATACGTCGGGACAAAGTCCTCCTCCTCGCCCTCACGCGGCTTCGTAAGCTTCACCTTGAAGCCCTCGTCGATAAGCTCGCGTGCCAGATCCACATCGGGGATTGTCAGATTCGCCTGTCGCGTGGTGCTCGGATACTTGCCGCTTCTCGCCGGGTCACCGGAGAAGTTCGTCATGAAAATGAAGGACGCGCCTTCAATGTTTACAAGTCCGTTGTTCTGATACATAAATTTTATTCTCCTTTCAAAAATATAAGAGGAAGAACCACCATTAATGATTCCTCCTCATTTCCATAACAGTCTCAACTTTTTTCGCGGTCACCACGGAAGTTCGTCCTCCGGTGGATGGGAAATATCATCGGTAATGGCATCGTCCATGGCGAACCATTCAAAGTCGCCATACTTACTGATCTCTGCTACAGCATCGTCTACCAGCTTGTCATAATAGCTGCGGTCAATGCTGTCTTCCAGATGCAGCCTTCGTACATACTCACTCTCCAGCCATCGATAACCCTTGGAGCCAGTCGCCGCGGCATAGCCGATCGAACCGTCTTTACCCTCCGTCTGCCGCATCAGAAGACCGCCGCCACATCCGGGCTTAATCGGACAGAACTGTCCCACACGCCCGACAAAGCGGTAATCGTGCTCGCCCTCCGGCAGAGCCTCGTTCATGTCCAGATGCAATGCACTGCTCACAGCCTTCGTTTCACACATGTCCTCAAAGAGAATATCCTCATGACTGAAGAGGGTTTTAAAGACATACGGAACCGCAAACTGCGTGCCGGTAGCTGTCCAGACCATCGGGTCGTCGTTGTTCTCATCCGGAATATAACCGTAGCGTTCCTGACAGGCTTCCTTGCTGTCGAATCTGGCAATGTATACGGCGTCATTGACAAGACACATACGCTCATACGTCGCTTCGTGCTCAAAGGTGTAGCCGTATTCCTTGCCATAGGACATAATGAACTGGATAATGTCATTGTTCGCTCGGGGCACCTTGATGGAGTCGGTCTTGATGTGGGAAACGTCAAATCCTCTCTTAATGACCTCATGCTTGAGATTAATCATGAAGAGCGCGCCGCGCTTTGCTACGATATTGTCGATGTTGCGAGGATCCTTGAACGGATTATCAAAGCTCGCTGCTGTAAGACCATACACCGCGTTAATCGCAGTCTTCAGCGCGTTGGCAAGTTGCTTTGCCGTGATCTCTCCAGCCTTGACCTTCTCGATATACGGACGGAGCTTGCCGTCCATCATCTGATCGACCAGATCCCACGCCTTGTGCTTGATGTCCACTCGACCCTCAACGATCTCGATGAATGCCTTGGTGTACTTCGGACCAAAGAGCATCTCTGCAATGATGCTATGCGGGTGCATCGAGGCAATATCCAGCAGCGCGAGATAGAGCGCTATGCCCGGATTTGCATACACATAACCGCCCTCGCCGACTTCTTCGCCGCGATACGTTGACTTGCCCCGCTCATAAATATAACCCGGGAAGAACGGCAGGATGCTGTATCCTCTCGGGTATGTCTTTTTCGGGTCAAAGTCTTCATAGATCGGCTGACCTTCATCATTGAACACACGGAACTTATAGTCCGGACCGAATTTCTCCCGGTACTCCTCGTACTGCTCCGGGTCAACAGGAAGCGCCAGATTGCGGTAGTTGAACTGACTTTGCGGCTTTCGGTCTTTACCGAATATAATTCGGGTTGTCAGGCTGTTAGTCGTGTCATTCACGGTCATGCCTGCCAAGTCCGCCAGAATCTCCCTTGCAGTCCAATCCGCGGAAAGATAGTTAAAGGCTACCTCTGTTGCGATAACATCGTTGTCGCAATACTCTGCAACCTCCGTCCACCGTTCCTTCGGCACTGGCTGATCCCATGGAAGCCCCAGCTCCTGATGGTGGATACCCATCTTGATCTCCAGCTTTTTCAGACTCATCTTGTTTGCTGCTGATGCAAAATCGTAAATATCCGTATAGCTCAGATTGTAGGCTTCGCCGAAGAATCCTGTTTTCTTCTGGATGATGGACTGAGAAAGCTTGTAAAGCTGCTCATTGGAATACCCAAGACTTCTGGCATACAGCATGTGGTTATCGTACCGCCGACAGTTGAAGCCGACAAGCTTCATGGAAAAGAGGGCGCGAACCTCCTCGTCCGAAGGATTGATCATTCGATTGATCGGTTTTCCTTCCCCCGCAACCTTCCAGTTGATAAGGAACAGATTAGGAAATACCTCGCAGTCAAAGAAGACCATTTCGCCCTCTTCTGGCGGTTCGATAGAATCTGAAGGTTCGTCGGACTTGAACTTCATTTTGTTCGCCAGAGAGATGCAATAGTTTGAATTGTTGGTGCTTTGCGCCGCAAACTGAAATACGACGTTTCGCATATCCGTTACATCGTAATGCAGCCCGCTGGCATATGCATCCTCCAGAATCTTATAAATAAAATCTACGCTCGGCTTGGTCGCTGGATGTATCTCTTTATTCAGGTTGCGCAGAATCATGACTCGGAGACTGCGCTCAGACTTTATTACATCTGCGTTGATCACTTTTTGTGCTCCCTTCAGTGGTAACCCTGAACTGATCGTTGCAATCGCCAGAGCAGTGCATTTAATAAGCTTGCGCCGCAGAGAACTTTTGCCAGAAAATACCTTGACCTCGATATGATCATCGTACACACGACTGAGCTTAGACGGGTCCCCTGCATAAATATAATGCAGATGGATACCCTTTCCGCTTTTGCTCAGTTCTGCGTACGTAGGCGGCCATTTCGAAGCCTCCCGAAGATTTGCCTCAAGGTCTTTTCCGCCGTCCGTACCCGGAATATCAAAATCGATAACAATATGATTCTCCGGAACTTTAACGTAATGGATTTTCGTTGTGTCCAGATCGGAAAGTTTCGTCTGTACATCGTCCCATCGCTTAGAGGGCGTTTCCTTGGCGTTAGCATACTGCGCCGGGCATTCTGCACAAATATCATCAAAGACAGACTTCTGTTTCTCCAGAACAAGCCAATTTGTTGCTTCTTCCGGCTCGTCGTCCAGCTCGCCCTTTTCAAATTTGTCAGCACGAAACCCAGAATAGTAGGAACGGACACGGGTGCCGTCTTCCAGACCGAATCGGTCACGGTAATCGCGGAAGTAATTCTTCAGCTCCTCCTTGAATATCCGCTGGGAATATGGAAATGTCACCTTGGCATCGTCGCAGTATGTCTTATACAGTTCCCATGCGGCTTTGAGAGTAATACCATCTTCTTTCTTGAAAATGTGATAGGAATCGATCACGAAGTTATAGAAATCGTTGGAAGCGCCGAGCATATTCATCGGAATATAATCGTCGTAGATTCCCGGATTGCTCAGATAAACCTCCTGACAATGATATGCGATAGCTCCCAGTTCAAAACCGATCTGTTTCACGGTCTTTCCGTATTCTCTTGCACCGAGTTTCTCGCCCGACGGAGACACGTCGATCAGTCGGCGAATCAAGCCGGATTTTGCATCCGTGATCTTGACCGGTTTATTTGTCCCCATGAAGAGGAAGCACTTGAACCGGTTAGCGTATGTTGACTTGAACTTCTCGTTCACCGTCATTAGCTCATGGGATACAAGGCTGTTCAGCCGGGTGTTATCCTCGATGCGGGATAAGTCGCCGTCGTGCTGTATGGCTACCAGAGGATTTGTTTTGAACGCTTCCAATGCAAAGGAGTTCGAGGCAGAGCCGAGTGCTTTGGCATCAAATACGGAGTAATATCCTTCAAAGAGCTGTTGAATAATGTTCAGCACTGTAGATTTACCCGTGCCTGCCGCGCCATAAAGCACCATGAACTTCTGGATCTTCTTGGAATCGCCGGTAATGATCGCCCCAATAGCCCATTCGATCTTGTGACGCTCCTCCGGGGTATAGAGAACGCTCATCAGTCTGTCATAGGCTTCCGTTGATCCTTCCTCCAACGGATATGACAGCTTCTTGCTCGCATAGTCCTTCTTTCCGGTCTCGACGTTGGAAAATATAATTTTTTCATCGAGCATATGAAAATTATCGCGCATGTCCTTCTGGCAATATCGGTGCCATTGATCGATCATGCGCGTTTCCGAATCCCACATATGAAGAACCTTGATGCTGCCGTCGAAACGATCCCGATTTTCCTCTGCGTACTTATCCAATTCCCGGTCGATCAACTGAAGTGCATCCTGCTCGTCCGTAGACCATAGATTGCGATCCTCCAGCCATATAGCATAGAAGTCGCCGCCACGGATCATCAGATCGGAGCTTTTCTTAATGACAAACTTCGGATAGATCTCTGTAACTCCGCGCTTACCGCTACGAGTCGAAATAATCAGAAAATCGACCATAGAATATCATTAATCCCCTTCCGTTCGATGGTACTCCTGAATGTGATGATACAGATTGTTCTCCAGAAACTTGACCTGAAGCTCCATCAGCCCCAGCGCAAGAGCCATAAGACCGATCGCCTTTCGATTTCGACGAAGACCCCGCCAAATTCGCTCTAAGCTCTTGCTGTCCATCATAAGGACACGGATCGTTTTCTGTTCCATGTTTATCTCCTTTCAGATTTCCAAAATATCATTGAGATAAGCCTGCATCTGGTACCAGATGTCCAGCTTGCGCATGTCAATGGCTTTGTCGTGGATTTGGAATAAGCTGCCATGACCATTCGGTTCATATTGTCGATCGTTAAAGCGATCAACGACTCGGGTGACATATCCTCTGTCGATTTTTTCATCGGTCATTCCGCCCAATCCGAGGCTATTAATCATGTTCCAAAACCATTGCCCGGTACGATTACCGTAATGGGAGTCGATCATGATGAACTCCTCGCATCGAAGCGACAACGCGATCATCATTTCCAGAATACTGCATGGACGATTATCGAGAACAGAAGCGACGGCTCTGCGGTCATAACCGAATTCTTCTCCGAAACGATAGCGCAAATGAATACCATCATCCTCACGATTTTCATCCATCGGAAATGTGTACTCGAAATTCGCATCATATAATCGCCCAAGCAGTTTTCGGAAGGATAGGCGTTTGTCGGACTCTGTACACACGAGCTGATACATCCACTCAAAATATTCATTGATCAACTCGTTATCGGTCATTAATCCACCTCATCGAAATCGTCCTCCGGATTATAGGAGGGCTCGTTGATTCCGCCGACGTCATCGTACGTACCCGGATCGTAGCAGACTTCGATGTCAGTCATATACCGATCGTTCCGGACATGGACAATATTCTGTTCGTATTCGCCGAAATGCTGCAGCGCATCAAACCCGATTGTAGTCTCGATGTCTTCCACCATTCCGTCAATATCATCGACCAAAACACCATTCGAGTAATACGTCAGAGTACGAGTGTTCCCGGCGCCATAGACCTCTCCGAACATTTCCGGGCTGATTACATAAGGAACCGCGTTCAGACGATCTTCAAGGGGAGGGCGATCAAAACCGCTGTAGGTTCCGTTTTCCGAATATCCGTTCTCCTCAATAATGTTCTTCGCTTCTTCAAGATCCTCTTCTTCCGCCGTTACTTCTTCACGAATTTTTTTAACCAGATCTTCCAGCGGAGGCTTTGCCTGGTCTTTCTCTACCAGCATATCCTGAATGCGGCGTTTATGATACGCATCCTTTACATCTTCAATCGCTTCTTTCATGACTCGGCAATACTTCTTTTTAGTGAAATACCATGCGGGAACGGCTCCGAGAACCGCACCCGCAATAAGATAAAGAATGTTTTTATTCAAACTTCTCACCAATCCTTTGCAAACTTCGTGAAGCGGTCCAGAATCGGGCCGTCAACGTTGAAATCCAGAATCGCGGCGTACTCATAGCCGTTAACGAAATCCTTCGCCTTCATACGCTGAGATTCAAAGATTCCGAAATCAACATATCCGTCGCTCTTATCAGAGCTCGGATCAAGCACCCAACCGACGATGGCGCCTTCCCGGGTAGGTCTAAACCCAAGATCCTTATAGACATCATTCAGGAACAGATACCCCTGCGTACGAAGCTTATCTGTAGCGAACTGTTCATGGCATCTGAGGAATGCACGATTCAGCTGAGGATTTCTCTCGAAATACCGGTTTGACTCATCAAAGATTCGGGCGTAATCGCTGTACTCCCCATCCAAGTAGCTCGTTGTGGTCTTAACTTTCTTCGTCTTTCCGTCTTCGGTCTTGACCTTTTCTTCTGTCACGAGCTTCTTGACATTATAGCGAAGCTCCTTATCAATGTCCTCGCCATACTTTTCGACAACACGACCACGGTAGTCCTTGAACGCCTTATCGACTGCAGCATAGGCAGCGCTTAGCGCCAGATTACGCTTCTTGAGGATCACGTGGCTGCCCACAATGCAGCTGAGCGACAGCGCACCACAAATGACAGCCGGTCCATACAGCTTCGCATAGTTAACTGCCTGATGGGCGCGGATGATAAGTTTATCCTTCTGATAATCCTCTTCGGAATAAATATCTGCATGCTTAGTCAGCGCTTCTTCCGCGGCAGCAAGCTGCTCATTTGCTTTATCCTGAATCTCGCTTACCTTGGTCGTGGCTTTGCACGCCATAACGGCACTCCCGATTACGCCGAGGATGCCCCCGACAATCAGGATCTCCGGGCTGCTCTGGCGGAGCTTAAAGCCGGTTCGGTGAACCAGCCCGGATGCCTTTTTCATAATTTCGTTTGTTTTCATTTTTGACTCCTTTCAGTTAATAGTGGTTACGCGGGGCATTTTAATTAACCATTCGCCGCGGACCTCAACAATATCCGCATCCCGCAGGTCAGACCACCCATACCTTGTATCTGTGTAATTCGACTTGAGACCGGCGAATTCGTACAGATCGGCAATCGATGCAAAGCCGTACGTATAGATAACATCCCGCATCTGATCCAGAATCATTTCTGCATCACCGCGTCTTTTCAAAATTACATCGTCATAGGCATAGGCTCTTCGTGTCGTGGAGGCAGCAGGGCGGTTTCGATCATAATCGCGATCGTACGAGCGATAAGAAACCCGGTCTACGGTTCTCGCCGATGAGCCGGAACCTGAGCTCCCTTTCAGCAGAACCGTAATCATATCAATGATGAAGTTCTTTACTGCCGGAACCAGAAGATCATTGACAATGTGATCCCGTGCCTTGCTTCGATCTTCTACGAGGAATGTATCCGCCATTTTTTCGAGTTCGTTTTTCTTTTTGATACGCGCTTCGCCCTGAATGACTTTTTCGACTTTCTTTTCCGGAAGAGCCTCTTTTGATTTATTAGAATTGCCCTTCAAGGTGTTCAAATCATCCATGAATATAATTCCTTTCAGTTTGAGAGTGTGATCTTTCCGGGGAGCGTCACCTTGGCGTACGGTGCCAGCCCCGCGATCTTTTTGTATTGAAATATCATGTTGCTGCGTGCCTTTGCTTCGGAAACCGCTGTCGTTTCCGCCTTCCAGTTATTTGCTACGATCCGGTCAAAATGCAGAACCGGGCCATTGTAAATATAACGATCCATGACGCCCTCCTTCGGATTAAAAAATAAAGGGAGAACACCTTTCTTAAGGCATCCTCCCTTTTGGTCGAAACCAATTTTTACTTTTCGTCGTCCTCAACGACTTCGAGATCTTCCTCCGACTGCTTCAGAGCTTTCTTGGCTTTCGCTTCCGAAATCTTCGCACCGATCGCTTCCTTCGCCTTGTTAAATCCAGGCTTCAGCGCCTTCTCGTAGATCTTCTTGCCAACGGTAACACCACCGATGACTGAAAGACCGCCGACAACCGCCGTAAGTACCAGACTCACAGGATCCAGATTGCCATCATAGCGCTCCAGTTCTTCCTTTTCTTCCTGAGAAAGCTCCATAGCTTCCTGATCGTTCATTTCTTCCTGATTGTTAATCTCTTCGTTCATTGTATTGAACCCCTTTCAAATAATATTTTTTTGGATTTCTTCCATAATATAAGAAATTTTTTTCGCGGTTCAGCACCCGATCCTCTGAAAAATATCGTATGGTTCGGCGTCGTAATCCAATACCAGACAGGGATTTCCATTACGGTCAAGCTGCGAGAAATAACTGAAATGGATCAGCTGATCATGCAGCCCATCAAAATTCCACCCAAAGTCCTCGCCCATTTTGATCGGTTCCAAATCTAACGAATCGTATAACTCGTTCAGAGAAACAAACTGTTCTTTAATGATTCGGGAGTTCAGATCGTTTTCACACTTGCGAAGGGTCTCCATGTCGGACATAAAATATCGTCCGGTCCAGTTGTCGTAGCATAGTGTCTTTCCGCCCCCCGGCGTAAGAATACGATTCGGTTCTGCAGGGTTATTCAGGATATGATCCTTGGCGATTTTTCCCCGAATTTCTTTTTCTTTTTTCTCGCCGACAGTCTCTTTAACCTTGTCACGATATTCCCGGAGATCGCGTTCAGACAGAGCATATGCCGTTGCCAAAATCGCGTTACGCTTGCTGAACTTGGCATTTGCGCTCACAATGCAATATACCGATCCGGCAGCAGCGAGTACCGCCGGAATATAACACGTTCCAGCCGTCTTTACCGTTTCGATAACCGTGAGTTTTTCTTTCCGGTCTTCTTTTTTCTTCATTTCCAGCAGCCGGACGGCTTTAGGCGTTGCACCAACCGCTAAGACCGTAGATGCAACCCCAAGACCGATGCCAAGACCGGTCAGAATAGACGGCGAATTCCGGGAGACATATTTCTCAAGGTCTCGGAACGCCGTGATCAAAGGAACTGTTTTCATTTTGAATCTCCTTCACTGAAAAATTTCTATAAACTGAAAAATTTCTATAATTTGATCTGCTTCGCGAGCAGCAATCGAAAAGTAAAGTTTGTTTTTCAAATTTGTGGACATGTCTGCCCAATGCCGCAAGTCACGAGAGAATTGTTCAATAATTTTACAAACCGAATCCTCTTGACTGGCAGTAATACGAGCTACGATTTCATTGCATACCCATCGTTTCAAAGACCAGATATAAAATTCATACTCGTACTTCGTTGCCGGGCATTTTGAATACTTTATGTCTTCGTATTGAAGAATCTTTCCGATTGCATAGGATTGCATATACTCGCGATAAAGAAGAAAAGAGGAATCCATTTTAAGATTCCTCTTCATCCTCGTTTTCACTATTGAGTTCCGCTATGACTTCTTCCTTGATCTCCTTCTTCATAATCTCCCGTTCCTTCTCCTCCAGCCAATTCAGCGCCAGATTGACGCCGAGTCCAAGGATTGTAACGATCGTTGTTCCGATTTTAAGACTTTTAGTGTTCATAGTAACAACTCCTTTCCATAATAGGCTTAGCTTTTTTCGCGGTTAATATCCTTCAAGAAAATCTGCTGTCGGCATAAAGGGCATATCGAGCAGAAAACACTCTATTCCGTCCGGAAGAGTTATAAGATCGTGCTCGAAATCAATCCAGCTGTACCCATAAAGATCAAAGCCTACTCCCATGCTCCATCCGACGGTAGCGCCGTAATCTGTAGGCTCCAGCCCAAGAAATTCGTACAACTCATTTAATTCACAATATCCGCGAAGCTGATAATTTCGATTCAGATGAAGTTCAGCCTCGACGACCTCAAGCATCGTCCGTTCGAAATACCGATTAGAAATCTCATCGTAGAACAGGCATTTTTCGTTCGTAGGAGATTTTGTTGCAAGCTCTGACCCCATCAGATCTTTTGCAGACGCCTTGGCAATCTCTTTTTCTGCTTCTTCTCCATAACCTGTTTTTACTTGCCGACGATACTGCCGAAACTGCTGATCCAAATATCCGTAGGCACTGATGAGCATCGCCTGTTGACGCTTGTTCAGAGCATTTGCGCTGATAATGCACGCAACCGTCCCAAGCGCTATACCGGCTGTGGGAATGTATGCTGGCGCAACACGAAGCGCAGTGTGGAGCTTATCTTCATTTTCTTTCTCGCAATCATAGAGAATATCCATAGCCTTGGGGGTACATTTTGCCGCGGAAACTGCCGTTACAATAACTCCCACGGCACCGATACAGGTCAAGATGGTTGACCCGTTTTGTCGAAAGAATCGTTTAAGGTTCGGCGCTTTCATAATATGTCTCCTTTACACATTGATTAGCTTCATTACGTCCTCTTTACTGCACTGTATACGAGTAGTGAACAGGACGGTCATTTTGTCGCCCTCAGACCACGCTTTCATTTCTCTGAGCTCGACCTCCGGTGTAATCTTGAGGGATTTGGTTACTGTTTTCCGGATTATTTTTTCTGCGATGTCTCGTACAAAAGAATTGCCAAGATTCAATATGAATTCCTCCAGCGTTTTAATCAACTGCCTTTCCTTATATTTATTGGGTATAAACAGTTTATGCGTACCACTTAGGAGTCTCGTTAAAGATCTCGACTCCTTTTTCATAACCGAGCGAGATAAGGAGATGGCACATCAGTTCATCCATATCGCCATGGCGTGCCTCTTCGTCCTCGAAATTCGTTTGAAGCTTCTTCATTTCGGTTGCAAACTCCTCCGGGGTGAGGGGGATATTTTTACCCTTCTCTTCAAGCTTTTTACGGGCATATTCGCAATGATCACCCGGAAATACATATACGCATTTATCTGAGGGACTATCTCCAATAATCCACCGCTTTCTCCAATTCGGGCAAGTCTCACAGTGTTCCGTCTTATAATCAGCAGTCATTCCAATTTTCTCCTTTTGAAAAATTAAAGAGGTCTAAATAAGACCTCTTTACATTTTAGAAACCATCCAATCCCCAACAACTTCGCCAACCATTTCTCCAGCGAAATAGCTGATTGCCAGAGCCGCACCCCATGCGGTCAGTCCAATGACCATCTTCCAAGTGTTGCTAAGCTTCTTCATAACTATTCTCCTTTTCATAATTGTTTAAAGTTTTGTTTGGATTTCTTTCCATAATATAAGTAAATTTTTTCGCGGAAAGCAAAAAGAGAAGAGCCTCGTTAAAGACTCTTCTCCGTTCTCCTTAATGAAATATTTTTGGCATCGGAATCTTATTCATAACATTCCGGACGCTGGGGAAATGCGCAATTCCCTCCGTGTCGAACTTCATAGATTTGTTCAGCCAGCCGTTATAGCATATAGGGCCGATCAACGCGCTGAATAACGTCAATGCCCAGCCAACACGGGTCGATTTCTTCTGTTCTTCGAAAGCTTCCTGCTGCTGACGATGGGCTCTTTCTTCCAAAAGAACCTTATCGTCTTCTGCCGAACGTTTTCGTTTCTCAGTTTCGATCTCCTCAATGTGCTTGGACACCTTCAGATATTCCTCGCAGATCGCCTTATATCTATCACTTCCAGCCTCTTCCTCCATCATAGCTGCATAGAGTTTATCGCGGATAACCTCCAACTGATCTCTTTCTTCTGTCATGCTAACGATCTCCTTTCAAAAATAAATTTTCTGGATTCCATAACAGGACCAATTAATTTCGCGGTTTCAGTTTGTGGACTCGGAATGATATAACATCTCCATTTTGAAGCTGGCTCGGGGGCACATCAATTTGCAGAAATACATATGGGGGTTCGTTTTCCTCGCCCATCGCGATTTCAAGAGTTCCTTGAATTTCATCGTTCGACCTCCAGCTTCGTACGGTCATATAGACCGAGTATCCGAAGAGAAGAGCGATGATAAACCAAAGCGTTGTCATAGTTGCTCCTTTCGTAAATAAAAAAATAACACAGCCTTTTGTCGGCTGTGTGCGGAAAAATTCAGAGACCCATTTAAGGTCTCTGTAATTTATCTTGGATTTTTGCCTTTAGAATTCGTGCTTTCCATTTTACAGTAGTCATAGCATTCGAAATAGCCTCTGGTTTAGTAACTGCCAGACCAAGTGCTATGCCTGGAATGACCAGCTGTGTAATCCACATTCTGGCTTCTCTTGCTCCTTCAATCTGTTTATACGTCATCGCACAAACCTCCTAAATTTAGTCCATAATATAATCAGTTTTTTTCGCGAAAAAATAAAGAGGATCTTTATAGATCCTCTTTACCACCATCCTCTTTGATTTCTTATCCATCTTCTTATCAGCAGATAAACGAAATAACCTCCGACGATTACGTCGCCGAATAACAAGAATCCGATACCTAACCCCATTCCCATTAATGGAATTGTGATTAAAAGCATCAGCCCAAATGCTATTGCCAAAATAATAATCGTAATCAATTTACATCATCTCCTTTCCATAAAGGGACGACTTTTTTTCGCGGTTACTGCCGTTCCTGACTCAACAACCAGAAGAATCGTCTGTATGCAGTATAATACATATCCCGTCCGCAAGGGACCCCGCGCCTTGCCAGAAGATCTTCGTAAGAATAATCCTGCGTGACTGCTTCCAGAATATAATCGGACAATTCTTCGGAAGCTTGCTTTGCTATTCGTTTGATCATTTCCATCCGGGAACTATAGAATATCAGCAACTCTCCAATTTTCTCCACCGGACGGCTGCGATCTCCTACGGACGGCATTTTACTACTGCTATCATGCCGAGAAGCATAACCATCTAAATATCGGTACATTTTCTTCCAATAAGGGTATTGAAGACAGAAATGCTTCAACTCGTAATAACGATGACGCTCCAGCCAATAAGGGTTTCTTTTAGAAATATCCGCACGAATCTTTGTTGTCATTTCCGTTCTCCCTTCCATACATAGCCAGTTTCCTGCCATAAAAGCTTCGGTGAAATATAAAAGTTGATCCGCCCTTTTCGGGAGTCGATGTCTTTGACGTCCGTAACCAGTTTTCCGTCCCGAGTGGCTTTTCCAATCGGCAGCCATCCGGAAATGATTCCAGCTCGTACCCATGCCGCGTCTTTTCCATAAATCCGTGCAACCACACTCACCGGCACTGAACCGGGTTCAAATACGACTTTATACATCGTATCACCTCCTGCGCATAGAATAGCAAATCGGATTTGTCGGAGTCTGTCGATTCAAGAAATACGACATATTTCGGGCTCGAATGCATATACTATAGCTGTGTAGTCTTACATAGGAGGTAATTATCATGTCTAACAAACGAATGCGGCTACCAAATGGGTTTGGGCAGATCAGTAAAATTAAGGGGCAGAATCTCCGAAATCCATACAGAGTGATGGTGACTGTCGGGAAAACAGATACAGGGCGACCCATATCCCGAATTCTCAAACCCCAGGGTTATTTTCGAACATATAATGACGCATACGGTGCATTAATGCGTTACAACAAGCGCCCATACAAACTTGATAGTCTCACACTCAAAAATGTTTATGAACAATGGGCAGCAAAATATAAACCCACAGTCGATCCGAGTCGGTATAGAAGCATTTGCTCTGGGTGGAAACGATGTGCTCCAATTGAAGAAATGCTCATCCGAGACATTCGTCCAAAGCACATTCGAGAGTTACTGGACAGTCTTGCAGACACAGAAAGCCCGAACATTCAACTATTGACCAAGACTGTTTTAAATATGACGTTCGATTTTGCAGTAGAGCATGAATACGCCGATCGTAATTGCGCACGGGAATGCCGTTCTACAAAAAATATCAATAAGCAATTGGAGAGTCAGACGCAAATGCATATTTCTTTTTCTCAAGAAGAGCTTGCAATTCTTTGGGCGCATAAAAACGATTCCTGCATTCGGGCGATTCTGATTCAATGTTATTCCGGATGGCGTCCTGCGGAGTTTTTAAATCTTCGTCCAGAAAATATAAACCGTAAAAATATGTCTTTCCAAGGGGGATCCAAAACAAGTAGCGGGCGGAACCGGATTGTTCCTATTCACCCTCTCATTCGACCGCTTGTAGATGACGCATTTGCCGAATACGGGTACCGGATGTTCAACGGCGAATATCGCCATTATTTAACAGTGTTCCATCGAACTATAACCGCATATGGACTCAATGAATTGCATCGCCCGCATGACGCCCGGAAGACATTTGTTACATTAGCAAAAAATGCTGATGTAGATGAGTATGCGATTAAACGGATGGTCGGTCACAATATCCGAGATATAACTGAACGAGTATATACGGATCGGGATTATATATGGCTCAAAGATGAAATCGAAAAAATAAAATAGTCATTCTTTTTCAAGGTTTTATTCCTACATCATTCATACACAATCCATTGAAAAACCCTGCATTTCCAATGATTTCCTGCTTTCCTGATGCACTCCTGATATAAACGTTGTTCATATTATATAAGCGAAAATCCTCGAAAAATCAGCGCTTTTAAAAGCGGATAGGAGCGGTAAAGAACAGTTATTAGTCGTCTGTTCCTACACCGCTCCTACATTATTCCTACACCTTTATCCCAAGTTTTTGCTCTTATTGTACTCTGCCGTACTGATCCCAAGCAGAGTGCCGATAAAGAGCGCCAGTGCGGCGCAAGTCGTAAGGATTTCTTCACCGAAAGGCCAGCCCCAGATCGTAGCGAGCGTTTTGTAAAGAACACCGATCGCATTAAGTGCAATCAGAGCAAGCCATTTCAGAATGTCGTAAACCTTGTCATTAAGTTTCACTGATTTTTCCTCCTAAAAAAGTATTGTGTTTTATATGATCGTCGTATTTAGTCAGCAAATAGTTGATCGTTTGTACTGCGCATTCATTCTTGTATTCTCGATGAGTCCGGCAATAATTGTTATAACGATCAATATCTTTAAGAATATCGTTCCAATGTTCCTCCGTATGGAAAATCCCGCGGCGGCATTCGTCGCAAAAACGTAAAAAACGAGTACGCCCAGCCTCGACTTTGTCTCGTTCGTCGGCTGCGACGTGCTCGTTTAATTTCGTTTCGATTTCTTCAAGTTTTTGAAGAATTTGTTCGTCTCTCATCTCTTGATTTCTCTTTTGCTCTCGCTTATATGTCAAGTTTGATAGCAACAGGGTGAATAGACCAGTTACGAACGCACTTCCACAAGCAAGGAGAATGGCTTTAATAAATTCCATTTTGAATTTCCTCCTCTCCCGATTATTTGATCATGCCGCTTCTCTGTTTCCGAGATACCATTCCTTAATAACTGCGCTGTCGTATCGATTTTGATAGTCGAAGATCATCAGCGTCGGTTTGTGGGACGCGTTGTACGTGAACGTGAGGGATGCCGTATCATCTTTGGCAAGTCTAACGCTCCGGCTGCCGTATTTCATTACGCTGTAGTTTGATACCAGCGTCACATTTCCGCATGCCACGGAAAGCTTTGTATCCTGTGAGCAATCGATGTCGCTCGTGGCATAGCTATAGTCATTACCGCCGGTAGATAGTTTAAAGGATGTATCTCTATACGAGATGGAGCCCGTGCCAGAATGCGTGATACTGGCACCACGAACGCCGTGCCAGTAGATAAACCGCTCGGGGCGCATCCGCACCGTTGTGTCAGCATAGAAGCTCTTAATTAGCTTCAATTCGGATATTCCCGCGGTAAAAACGTACAAACCGTTTTTCAGTGCGGCTGTTCCTGTTCCGCTCTCGTCCAGCGTTACAGCGCCATTCTCCGCGCCCGTGTAGGTAATAACCTCATTTTTACCGCCATAGAACGTAATGGTAGATTTCCTGCCGCCTCCGGATCCGCCGACATTTGTTCTTCCGATCATACGCTTGCCTCCCTTGCATTGCGGATGATTATGATGCCGGAGCCGCCAGCGCTTCCGGCTCCATTATAACCAGCACCGCCACCACCGCCGCCGGTGTTAGCTATCGCATCCGCTGGCTTTGTAGCGCCATACCCGCCACTGGCACCTCCATCCTTGCCAGCGCCGACTGTGGAAGCGCTGCCGCCTACACCAGCACCGCCACCTCCGCCCCCGCCGTATAAAATTCCGGCTGCATCGGCGAAAGAACGGGTTGTCGTTCCCTGCCCAGCGCCGCCTTTATGGAAATCGCTGCTGATTGCATCAGGTTCTCCATTGCTGCCGTTACTGCCGCCAGAACCAGCAACTTTTGCATATCGCGCAGAGCCACCGCCACCACTTCCGCCAGCTGCGGCGGTGTTGGTAGTGTCTGCGCCTTTCCCGCCATCTGCGGTTAAAACATCGCCTATGGATGAGGTGCCACCATCCTTTCCGGCTGCGTTTTTTGTTCCGCCATTACCGCCTGCCCCGATTGTTACAGGATACAGAGCATTTTCCACCGGGATGAAATTTTTCTGCATGGCAGTATAACCGCCACCACCTCCATTGCCACCCCAGTATCCCGTGCCACCAGCACCGCCACCGCCACCGCCGACGGCAAAAATATCAATTCCTTTTGGTGCAGTGATTTTAAGCGTTCCGTCAGTGAGCAGATTGATGTGCCAGTTTCTACTGCCTTCTTGAACAACTTCACATTCTCCGGTATAGGAGAACGCCGGAAGTATTCCACCGCCTCCGGCGCCGCAGTTTGTTCTTCCGATCATGCTCTCACCTCCAAAGAATAATCGTCGGAATTGTCACAGCCGCCTCTGGAACTTCACTGGCGTAAATTATAATCCCTCCCGTTACACTATCGGCGACAGGGGCAAAAACACCGCTGGAAGCATCGACAGCTCCGAAAATAACCTCGGGTAGCATAGAAGGCGTTACGGCGTCAGAAAGACCGATGATCACCTTATACGGGAAATCTTCATAGGTAGTATCCTCTGCGAACTGTGTAGTTTGGATTACGGTATTCGTAAATATCAGTTTCACTGCATCAGACGCCAATTTGGGATATGTTACTGCCCCATCTGGAATTACCATACTCGCGACCTGTTCAATATCGCGACGAAGCTGGTCAAGAAGTGCGTTCACTTGGGCGTTCCATTGCGCAGTAAGGTCTGATGCATCAATCGTATCGATTAATCCGGTAACCCACGGAAGTGTGCCGGTTCCAATCCGATTTGTAATGTTCGCGACTGTGATCTCTGTGACGCCCGCGCCAACATAAATATCAGCCAAGGCATACTGGTGAAGCGTGCTATTGTTCGTAAGCGTAGGCGCAGATGGAGTATCCGCGTCAGACCCCTTCAGAATTTTAATCTGATTCTGTCGCTTGTCTTGCGACTCGTCAATCTCAATAATAACTGTGTCAATTCGATTTGTGACGACCTCCGCTGTATCTACGGTCAGCGGATAATCGACATCATTTAATGTCCATGTATGGTTCAGCCATGCACGTCCGCTCGCAACTTTAATGTTCATTCCGCTAACTGCCGACACAAGAAAATGTCCGCCGTATGTAGCAAAGACTCCATCAGATATTACGCCGTCGAAGATCGACGCCAGTTGTCGAGCATTGTACTTGCGATCGCCATTTAGGCTATCATAGAAGCCATAAGTTAAACTCATGTGCTATTTTCCTCCTCTTCAACAAGCGGGCTATATGCCTCAAATGTCGGATAGACGGTGTTACTATCATTACTGTCCGAATAAACAATTTCTTTTACTCGTACTGTATCTCGAATTGTGTATTCGTTCTCAATCTGAACAATATCTCCGAGTAAGAAATCTTCGCCCAGAACAAACATTCCGGTAGTATACACATCGCCCTCAAATATTTTTTCTTCTTTTTCTTCGTTCAGTTGTTCGTTGCCTTTTTCTGTTAGAAATGCATTTTCCGTTCCGGAATAATCGTTGGGCTTTGCCCCGGCATTCAAATACGTTTCTCTACGAAGCAATCCGGTCGTAGCCCCGAGAACTACGGACTTATCGCTATTGCTCCCGCCGATTACATAGATAACATTGATGCTATTTTCAATTGAACTCTTGTACTCGCTGTTCTTCAAGTTGTCCATCTTCGGCGAAAACAGCACAACAGAATTTGCTGTCTGCTCATACGAATGGTTATTGCCGGCGTACAACTCAAAAACGAATAAATTCGACGCATTTCTGGTTATCTTGAATCCGATTTGCTTCGTTTTACAAATATCCGTGATTGCATCGTAAAGATTGTCTTTATCATATTCATTGGTATATTCCAACGAAGTTATTCCCGGATCGGTCGATTCTTTGAATATAAAATTCGAAATTTTCCGATCTTCTATGGTCGGCGAAATGATATTCTCAGTTAGGAGCTTTTTTATTCCATTTTGAAGATTCCCAGTAATCGTTGTTTTATTCCAAATGATCCGCCGTTTTAGAATTGACTCTACCGATGAGCCGGTAATATACAAACGAGCGCCCTCTTCAGCATCCGTGGTAATACGGATGCCCTCGATGATCATCATATGCTCCGAAGCAGTATTAACAATATAGTAGTCCTGCTTGCAGAGCTTTAAAAACATTTCATCAGGAATTGTTTCGATTTCAATTTCTCCAGCTTTATCGAACCGATCGACCCATAAACATGATGTATACTCTTCGATGACCATAACGGGTATAAAGTTTGTATCTAACACATAATACATACATCACACCCCGTCATATATCACGTTATTTTGGATTCGCATTTGAAGCTTATCGTCACCAGTATCTGCAGTATAACTGAAAATGTTGTCGCCTTTACTGATTTTAAACCAGTCCGATGTGAGATCCAGACAAAGCAGCGCATTCGTATAGACACCATTTCGAAGAAGTCGAATATACTTGTTGTTCTGGACTGTAGAAATGATAAGCTCGTCGCCATCTCCGAATGCAGTCCCTGTTAGAGTTACAATCCGAGTCATATCAAGGATCATCTTTTCTTTGGTCTTTGAATTATAGATCGAAATTGCATTTACAGTGCCTTTTGCGTGCAATGTAATGAGAACGCCAATCTCTGTATCACCATCGTACAGTACATTACCGTACGTACTGAGTCGAACAATACTAAATTCAAGAAGACTTTCTGTCAGAGATGCGTTTTCGAAAGGAAACTCAAATGCGCTATCAATTCCGCCAAATACAAGTTCAGTTAAGCCCATATTGCCGATGGCGAAGTAGGGATACGGGCATATAATTGAAATGTTACACCCTTCTGTTTTGGAAAAGATTGTCGGCTCATTCGATTCGACATAGCCTTCGATCTGTAAGGTGCGATTATCTGTTTCGATAAGAAGCTTCAGATTCTGCTTAACCGGGAAATACTTATACGTTTTCTGTCGTACAGTCTCGATGTCATTTCCGACAAAACGCAATTTCATGACAATATTACGAGTGCCGGAGTATGCGGAATTAAATACCGCGCCATCAGAAATCGCATTTTGAATTGTATTGACGGTTGCTTTGACAGGACCGAGTCCTGTAATATCGGAAATAGCGAACCCCGATTTCTCAGGATTCGCTAATTCGATCGTCAACTTATCATTACGGAAATTAACAACAGTTACACTTTGAATCATTTCCTCACTACTCCTTCTATCAGCGAAAGCTGATTCTTAGTCTGCCGATAGATCTCGAAGCGGGATAGTGCTTTCGGCGAATTGTTGTACTGGTTGAACGTGATGGGAGAGGTTTGAATAGTTCCGGAATCGGACGCGCCAGATGAGAGGGTTTTTTCGTCAACATGCAAGCCCATTTGAGCTTTCATTGCGCGGTCTCTGGAAAAAGTGGCGTCAATTACTGCTGCTTTTGTAGTAACATCGCTAAGATCGATAACCGGACGAATAACAGGCTCAGTATCAATACCATTTTGAATTTGATCTGCTACTGATACTAAAGCGGCGGATAATCCGTTGACTGACATCTGACCCATATATTGCCCAGCATGATAGGCGTCTTTTCCTTTCGACCGAAGTCCAATCACCAATCCATCGCCAGCGAATAAGCCAAATTTTTCGGTAACTTTTGACGGAGAATGCTCATCAAGTGCAGACTGAATGCCAGATGCAGCAGAGTCGCCCACTTGCCGGCCTGCACGATATGCATCCGCTTTCCGTAACAACAACCCCATAAGGAATCCCTCACCAGAATATCGCCCAGCTGTTTCGTAATCATTGCGTGCCGATCGACTTCCGGCAGCTCCTTCTTGTGCAACAGTCTCACCGGCCGCATTCACTTCGGGCTCAACGGCGTGCAATCCGTTTAAAAATTCAGTCATTCCTGCATTCGATGTCGCTCCATAGGACTGAAGAATTTCGCCCATTGAATCCAGCGTCGTACTTGTAGAATCTACCACAGCCTTCGCGCCATCTGATGCAGCTGCTTTAACTTCGTTAAACGACTCAGAAACCTTTGTTTTTCCCGCAGTCAACCCATTAGCCAATCCTTCGCTGGCATCTTCACCTATTTTTGTCATAGATTCGGGAGCCAGTCTTTCTCGTACATCTTGCTTAGCATTTTCAAGAAAACTATCAATCCTATTTCCGATAACAGAATCGCCAAAGATAACATTACTTATATCTTGAAATACAGTAAAGATCATTTCGACGACAGAACTTAATAAATTCCGAATAGATGCTAAAAACTCTGGCGCGTGCTCCCGAATACCATTAGCAAGACCATTAATCAACGAGACAGCTAAATTCAAACCAGCGTCTATAATTAATGGTGTATATTCAGCTAATCCATTTAATAACCCGGCGATTATATTACCTACAGCAGATGAAATCTGATCTATGTTATTGGCTAAACCAGAAAGAAGACCCATAAGTAATTCTAACCCGACCTCTGCCATCAAAGGAACAATAGTTCGGACAGCGCCAAGTAATGCTGTTAATATGTTCACTACTGCGCCGACTACTTTCGGAATTCCATCTCCGAGTGCTGAAATAAAAGATATAACCCCGTTTGCTATGGCAACTGCAACTGCCGGAATTAGTCCGATGATTGCTGTTAAAATTGCCGTAATCCCTGAAATAATAATGACCCCATTTGTTACGACTGACGTTCCAAGTGCTGTCATTCCAGCAGAAATCGATATCAGACCAACGCCGATCAATGCCGTTCCTGCACCAAAAAGCATTAAGGCTGCACTTAAAGCGATCATCGCTGGGATAACCGGTTTTAATAACTTCGCAGCAAGACCTAAAATCGCAATCGATCCGGCAATTCCGAGAAGACCTTTCCCGATTTGAGACCACTCCATGTTTCCAAGGACCAGAAAAGTCGGTATAAGTGCGAGTAAGCTAATTGATAAGATACCTAACGCTGCCGCCCCGCTTAAACCCTTTTTTGCGAGATTTAAAGCCGCTACCATGGCACCTAAAGCTAACGCAATAACTAATACCGCCTTATATGCCTCTTCTGAATCTTTTAAAGAAGCGATCATGGAAATTGATTTTGTTAACAATAAAATAGCTACGGAAGCAGCGATTAATGCCCCCGCAGATTTCCCGATTCTATTACATGTATTCATTGCGAGTAAAAATAGAGCGAGTATCCCGAGAATGACGCCTATAGCGATCTCTCCCTGACGCAGTTCATCTTTATTCAGCCCTTGCCCAAGTTTCTTAATCGCTTCCGTGAATATAAGCATGCTCGCGGCGATTAATACGATGCTCAGACCATTTCCTTTTATTTTAGCCCCGCTCGCAATTTTCATAAAACCCCCAATTGCTGCCAGAAGCACAGCTGCCGCTAATAACCCACGCTCCAACTCTTTTGTATCCATATGTCCAAGAATTTTTACGGACGCCGTTAACAAAAGAACTGATGCAGCAATTTTAAAGAGATTTTTACTTATAGCCTGTAATCCACCAGATGCGGCTTTCCCAACATTCTTTGCTAATGCCGCAAAAGCAAGAACAGCGCCGAGTAAACCCGCAACCCCAAGCAGTCCTTTTCCGACTTCGGCTAAATTCAGTTCGCCAATCTTTTTTAAAGCTATTGACAGAATTAAAATTCCAGCTGATAGTTTAATGATTGACCAAGAAATAGCTCGAAGGGAGGAATGCTTAAATGATTTCGTCACGGCTTCCAACGCACTAACGAATCCAATTAAGAGGCCCATAACAGAGGCAAGCCCGAACAAAGCGGTTGTTATTTTATGGCTATCGACGAATGAAAGCGCGATTAACGCTCCGGATAAAATTGCAATAGAAACTGCAATATTTCTAATTGCGTCAGCTTTAACTTTTAATTGGATGTTAGCCAAAGTTTCTGCAAGGTTGTCAAAGATGTCGCCTATACTGTCTGCGCCATCTTTGATCGCGTCAACGAGATCTGAAAAAGACTTAATCGGCGAGGAAAGATTATTTATGAACTTAGAAATACCAATAATAATGGATGTGAAAATTCCAGTATTAACAATATCGCCAAGTTGAGCAAAGTCAGTATTTGAGAAAACACTTTTTATTTTCTCGAACGCCGTAGCCAGAGCACTTTGTATTTTTGACCCGAAACCGACCAGAGGTTTCTCCGTAGACTTTATATCGTCTTTGAATATCCCGAGTCGAATTCCTAAATCTGTTAGCGATTTTCCGACATTTTCTTTTAAACCAATGAATTTTTCTTTTATGGTCGCGAAAAAAGCACCAATATTTTTAGATTTACCATCTAATAGAGCAAGAAAATAAGAAATACCCTTCGACAAATAATCTAAAGTGGTTTCGATGAATTTAAAAGACGTTTCAAATATCTTATTTTCTCGAATAGTCTCGTTAAGTTTTGTAAAATATTCACCAATATTTCCTGTGAGATTAAGTGCTTTCGAAGCAACTGTTTTAAAAATATCGCCCAATGGCCTTAAAGCATTGAAAAGCCCTTTCACAGCCATTCGTCCGATATCAAAAAGCGAAAAAAGACCTTTAAATGTCTTTTTTAAATCTGGTAAAATTTTATCGATATTCAAAAATTGAAGAGAAAAATCTTCTAATTTTGAAGTTAGTTCAAAAAGTTTTTTCCCAGTTGTCGCAGGAAAAATTTCTTGAAATGCCTCTCTAATCGGAGCAATTACTTTTTCGAGCGCATCAAGTGTGTTCCAGAAAGAAGAAAGCAAAAGATCTCGACCGCCAAGATCTTTCCACTGACGAAGGATCTCATTGCGAACTTCACCTGAACTCGCGAACGTGTCATATAGAACTTCTGTGACATCTGTCCAAAGCTTTTTCGCCTCTTCATAATCACCGAATATCAGCTCGAACGTATTCATCCAGTTAGTGCTTACCGCGTCCATCGTGGCGTTTATTGCATCGCCAAAGGTTTTCGATTCTTGCGCAGCTTTAAATGCTTTTTTACCAAGATCATATTCGCTATCGCCAAGCTCTGCAAAGATTTCCGTTAGTCGTTCTGCAGATACGCCAGTTTTGTCAAGAAGATCATTAATGTCTAATGTGCCATTTTCATACTCTTCGAGCGAACTTAATAGCCGCGATGTTGTTAAACCGGTTTCGTCATAGGCGGCATTTAACTTTTCTGCGAACCCGCCATACTGCTCCAATGCGCCAGTAAGAACATCACTCGTAAACCATCCCTCAGATAAAGTGTTACGAAAATTTTCAACTGTTACTTCAGAATTCTTTAACGTCCGGAATGTTCCGTCTGCACGTTTTCGGAGGACACCCATTTCGACTGCTGTTTCCATAACAGTTTCTTTAAACTCAACGGTAGCCATTTGGGCATTCTCAATAGACATCCAATCTTGCAAGCGAACAGACCCCATGCCAAGTGCCTGGGATAAATTATACATCGCTCGGCTTGCCTGTTGAGCATTTGCACCGGAGGCTGCTGCCCAAGTAGCAATACCCTCCATGGAAGTGACAGCTTTGTCAAGTGGTATATTACTGTTGGTAAATTTACCGATATTGTCAACCATATCGACAAAGTTATAGGATGTCTCGTCAGTGAACCAGTTTAACTTATCCAATTGCTCATTAACATAGCTCATCTGCTCGCCGGTATCAGTAAATTGCTTCGCAGTTGCGCTCATTATAGTCTGAACTGCTGTAGTCTTTTGAGCGTATTTATTCCAACCGGCCGTAATTTGATCTACCGATAGGGATTTAACAAAGGCCGTTGTTTTTGACGCTAAGTTTGCCCCAATATTGGATAGAAAACCGAACATGACAGCTTCTAATTTGGAGAATTTGAGATAAACAGTATTTACTGCTTCTCCAAACCCGGCCATGCTTCTTGTCCCATTATCCATTTTGAAATCGCCAACAGCATCTGTTTTGGTACCCAGTAAATTTAATCTCTGAGTTAGCCGTTCAATAGTGCTCATGCTTTTGCGTGTTTCGCGTTCGAATTGCGCATTATCGAACTGCATTTGAACTACCCGTTGGTCGACAGTGTTGCTCATTGCCGTGTTACCTCCCTCCAAATTTGATCAGCCATTTCTTCAAAAATAGGTCGTATTGCCGGATTAATGTAGTCTTGTCCTTGAACATATCCTCCGGTACCAGTTCCATGACCGTATTGCAAAATGACTGCGATCGGAACGCCGTCATGAATGTTTGAATTTAAAAAATTAATTATAGCAGAGGTCCCAGTTTTTTTTATCTCGTAATACCAGGACCCCGCTGTTTCTCCTGAGCGCAATGGGGTCGCAGACGAAAGAGCCTCTACACCCTCTCGGGCATATTTATCCAAATCAAGTTTTTTGATTAGGCTGATATTTTTGGCGAAAAACCTTTTTGTTTTGGAAAAGTCGCCCTTTTGTCTGAATCGAATCATTTTTACCCCTTACTACGTGTTTGCGCACGTCTTGCAGCATTCAATGCCGCATTTTGACTCATTGTTTCTCGTTTTGAATGTTTTCTTACTGGTTGATTCTTTACATTGCAAATACGTATTAACGTGAGTAACCGGTTCAAATGCCATTTTTCGCATGAAAAGGGAATGCCTAAGGTAACCATCCAGTAATAAATCAATTCGCTTGTAATTTGTTCAGAATTTCGTTTGGTCGATGCATCTTCCCGGAACCATGTGGCGGTCATCGGCGCAGAAATATACTTGTCAATCGCCTCAAAATTGGCCCGGGTAAGCCCCCTATATACTCTTGCATTAACATTTTGTGTTAGTGTCATACAACGAATGTAATCTATTGTCTCTTCATATGTTTTTTCTTTTTTAGATAAAAACGGTTTTTGCCAATGCGATTCCCATTTTGAAATTGAAATAAGAGAATGCTCCAACGACAAAACTGTCTCGTTCACGTAAATAAATTCCTGCTTAACTTCATCCCAGAGTTCGTTAGCAGGAATAGTTAATATAAGCACGTCACTTAATATTGGCGGGAATAATTCCGTTCACGAATGCCGCTGCTTTTTCGGCATCAGTTCCAAGTTCCATGAAAAGAATAGAATAGGCTTCTGTCTGCGCGAAACTATTTCGGACTTCCTCGCTCTTAATAAAACGTCGTCCGTCATCAGATTTCACGCCATAAGCTTTCAGAATGAGCTCTTTAAAAAGCCGAATAATCGCAGGCTGATCTTTTGCAGCAACAATTTTTTCGACCATTTCGGACAAACCACCCTCCGTGGCTAACTGCATCTCCGCCAACTCGGCTTCAGTAAAGTTGAAATAGAAATCTTCTACTCGCTCCACGCCATTGTAGTCAGTATACGTAATCGTCTTTTTAAGCATTTTGATTTACTCCTTTCAAAAATAAAAAGAGGGCGGGTTTAACCACCCTCTTCAATATATTTTAGTTCAGCCTTCCGTGCCGAAAAGCGCGATGACTTCATCCGGCATCGGAAGACGCGGACCAGCATCCGTAGCCTCTTCCCAATTATCTGCACTCCAGGCACCGGCCGAAGTAACAGCAGTCTTACACTTATAAACCTTACTCTGATAAGTCACGTAATCGCCAACAGCATACGTCTTAGTCGCAGAAAATTCCGGGGCATCAATACCATACAGAATATCTTCGAATTTCTTGAGCTTATCCGGTGCAACCTTCGTGCTGTCAACGGTCAGCAGGACTGTCGGCTTGCGACCGCCAACATTGACAGGGGTCGTGGTGAGCTCCCAGGAGAACGTGATTGCCTCCGGAGAATCGTTCACCGTCGAATAAGCACGCTCAGACGGAGATGCCTTAGCACCATACAGAAGATGAATCTTATAGCCCAGGTTGTCATTCTGGTCATTGCCGACCTTGGTGCGATAGGCAAGGCCGAATGCCTTACGCTCCTGCTGACCGATCATTACACCCGTAGAGACGGCAGCGGAGCCATCGCACTCAGCGAATTCATCCGGATAGGTATACGCTTCGATAGTCGCGCCGAAGTCTTCCGCAGACATAAGGTTCAGATACTTGATATTATCGGCATAAAGGGCCGTAGCTTCCGCGCCGGACGGAGATTCCGTAACCTGCGTCAGACCATTCCAGGGCACCCCCATGCCATAAACATTGTTTTCAACCGGAAACAGAACGCCATGATCTACACCGGTTTCATACAGTCTCTCGCCAGACTGGTCCCAACCGATTCTACTCATAAAGTAAAATCCTCCTTATTAATAATGAATTGTAAAAACATCATGGTTCAGATTGTCCGCAACGTAATGCCGATCAAATCGACAGGTCGGAATACTTGCAATCGGTTTGAGCAAGAGGCTTTCCGGATTCGGATCGATAACCGTTACGCTATACTCAATACCCATCCCATATACGGAATTGTCGGCATGGATTCTCGGCATATTGTTGCGGGAATAGATAATTGCTGGATACTTTAGCCGAATACTTGCTGGAGGCTGAAAATAAACATGGTCGCTGCCCGGATCTCTACCCAGAACAGCGGCCATAATTTGCTTCAGCACTATATGAAAGTCGGTTCGTTTACCCATTGTAAACACCCCCGATGCTCAAAATTAAGCGCGGGTACGAAACTTCGATGCTATGCACCTTCCATCTCGTACCCATGTACTCAGCATATCGTATTGCATGAAAATTCTGATAGGCAAACGGATCGGCGACAATACTGATCTCATTCGATATGTTAATATCGTCGTTTACCTGATCAGAAGATTGGAGCTTTCGGACATTCCGGATTACATCACCATAATATACGCGTTCTGTAATCTGCTCTGTCCACACTCCCGGCTCTGTTTCAGATGTAACAGCATAGCCGATTTTTCCGTAATATTTTGCCATTTTGAATTTTCCTTACGCCAGGTTCTTCTCCTTGGAATAGAAGTTGTACGCCGTAAGCGTAGTGGTAACTTCCTTGACAACCAGAATCTTGACAGCCGAGCCGTCCTTTACAAGACAAAGGGGCTGATAAAGATCACCCTTCATTTCAATGACCATACCCTGCACAAACAGATCCTTCACTTCCGCCGCCGAAAGCAGTTCCTTTCCGGCGGAATCGTAAGACAGATGCTTTTCGTCATCGGCAGCATACAGCTTAACCGCGGCAACATCCTTATCTTTCGCTCGATTATAAACCTTCTCCATATTATGTAAACCTCCTTAAGTAAAAAAAAATTAGCCAGCAGATTCCACGACTTCAACGGCGATCGCAGAATAGGGCTTGATCATGGCGCCGGAACAGCGAGTCTCGATCAGGTACTTCTCCTGATTGTAGTCGATGTCGAAGTCATCGAACATGTTGATCGCGCCACCCTTGTCGGCGCCGACATTGTAGTCGTTCAGGTTGACGATGATGCCGGCCAGCTTGCGGGTCTTGCTCTCGCCATCCGTGCGGGTCAGACCCTCCATCACAGGAACCGTCACGATCTCCTTGACACGCAGCTTGGTACGCAGCTTCTCTTCAGTGTCGTAAATATCACGACCGGTGGTATCCTGAATGAGAAGCATATCGGTCAGCATGTCTTCGGTGGTGAAGAGCGTCGGGTTGCCGGAGCCCTTGTAGTCCTTGCGGGCCTTGATGATCTGCTTGATCATGAGCTTCGCCGTGTCTTCCGCAGTAGCATTCTGCGCCGGAGTCACAGCGGCCTTGATGGTGTAAAGATCGTCATCGGTCCAGATCGGACGGATATTCATCTCGTTGATCTTGTCATCGCTCGAAGAAGAGCGGCCATCGCCGACGAGAATCGCACGGGCAATTTCCTCCTCCAGCATACCGCGCATCTCGCCCTTGAGCCATGCAACAACATCGAAATCGGTGATGTCGATAATATCATCGCGATCCATCTTCTGCTTCTTATACACCGTAGTAGGCGTAGTGCTACGCTTCAGAAGAGTAATAACCTCCTCCAGCTTACGATTGCCCTTCACATAACCGCGGGCACGAGCCTCGTCGGCGGTGATGTTGGCAAACAGACTCTTCACGCGGGAAAACGGCGTGTGATGAACTCCCTGCATAACCTTGCCAACCCAAGCAGTATCACGCTGGATCATCTGCGGGGTCGCCGTCACATTACGGGCATCAGGGTACAGGTAGTCAACCGGATCTACGCCGTAATCGGCATGCGCCATATACTGCAGATCCTCCAGACCATGCTGGATCGCGCTTTCACGCAGCGAACCATTGCGCTTGGCATCCTTCAGAACCTCCTGCAGATCGGCATGAGAGATCACATTCTCCTGGTTCTCATCATCACGGTCAAAAACATTATGCTTCACAGAATTATCCTCCTCAGATTCGTTATTATTTTCTTTTTCGCTTAATACCTGCCCAACCAGGCCATAGAAAACCTTTTTCTGCTTTTCATTGAACGTAGCAATTACATCAGCAATGGTTTCTTCACTCTCTGCAGTCTTCTTTTCATCTGCCATAGTTTTTTCTTCCTCCTCCTTCTTCTCTTCAACCATAGTTTTTTCTTTTTCCTTCTTATCCTCGTCCGCATGCTCCAGAGCAAGAGGCTCATCGAAGTAAATCTGTGCCTCATCGTTCAGCTCCTCGCCATGCTGAATAACATTGCGAATCACGGCTTTCGGGTTCGCGCCAGCAAGTACCAGACTCACCTCACGAATCACGCCATGAATAACATTCCCGCCATCCTGCTGAAGCCGATTCGCGTAGATAGAAAGGGACGTAATATCCCCATGCTGCACAAGTTCCTTCGCATTCTGGCCAGACTCTGTGTTGTTGAATTTGCAATAGGCATAGACACCCTCATCACGATTTTCAAGAAGCGCGTGACCAAGTACCGTATAGGGATCATCATGACGATGATTCCACACCAGAGGCACTTTCTGCCCATCATTCTCCTTGAAAGCATTCTGCATAATTGTTCGACCGTCAGCACAGCGAACGTTATTTCGGGTTGCCCAGCCAGCAAAATCATAAGTTTTATCCATTTTGATTTTCCTCCTTGGGTTCATTGATTACGTCGACCGTTTCTTGCTCTTTGGGAGCACTCAGGTTGCTGTTCCTAAGCTCGTCCGCCTTCGGGTCTTTTGACGGCTTCATGCCTATAATCTGGCGGATCTCGTTAGACGTCATAATCTCGTTGCGGGTGAACTTATCGGCAATTTCAGCAAGGTTGTTGACCGGGACAAGCCGGAACGAATCCGTAAAGTATCTAATCGCCTGCTTTTGAGACCGAGCGGTTTTGGTAAGAAATTTTCGATTCATTTCATCAACCAATGCCGCCAGGATCGGCTCAATAATGCGGTTGGTATAGTTCAGCATTGCCTGCTCATCTGCCGTACCATCTAATATCGCCTGCGTTATCCCCAACTGACTATACAGCATGCTCGTCAGATACTCGATCTGCTTCATTAAGTTATTGTCCACAGCACGATTGAGCTGCGTAATATGCTCCGTTCCATCTGTGTAAGCGATACCATATTTGGACCCGGTTAACTGAGCTTCAATATCTTTCCGGCGTTGCTCAGCCTGTTGCCGTTTCATTTCGCCCTTAACAACATACGGAAGCTGAATAATAAGATCGAGCTTTCCAGCACTGCTTTGCTCGTCGATAGCATCCAGAAGATTCAGCTTACGGACAAGCCGCTGCATGGTCGAGTTCGGCGCGTTCATCACGGAGTAGAAGGGATTCTCGATGATCGCTGTCATCTTTTTAGGAACAACGATCTGCTCTTTATGACCCGTCTGTTCGTTATAGACTTCGACCCGAATATACTTCGGATACCACTCCACAATTTTTCCTGTCCGAAGCGATAAAATCTGATAAGATCCGGCTTTATTCGGATCGTATAGTGTGTCAACCGGAACAAGAGCCACAACGCCCTCGTCGAACATAGAAAGAACGGCATCCTGAAAAAAGGCTCTGGAAGTCTGATCGATATTGGCCTCCAGAGTCAGACAAGTGTTCAGTTTAGAATCTATGGTCTCTTTATACCGTGCTTGGTTGTCCATTCGAATGTGCTGGATCGGGTGAGAAGCGACGTCAACAGCAATTTTGTTATATATTGCGTTGGTGATCGTTCGCTCATTTCCCCGGCTAAGAAACACTCGGTCTGGACGATAAGAATATGCACTTCCAAGATTCTGATATGAATAGTCCGTGGGATCGCGATTCATAAAAATATTCCAGGCTCGTTTGAGTCTGGAACCAATGGATTCATCCATTTTGAATTGTTTTCCTCCTTTCCGGAGAAATAAGTATTAGGATCGATATTTTTCGTCTTCCCTCGCTTTTTACTTATTTATTTCGTAATTGCTGAATAGCTAATGCAATTGACAACGCTGACCCCGCAGTTGCCAATACCGTCCCAGAGATTTTGAGAATGTCATTTACATACTGCTCTCCCTTTGAGACGGTTGGCTTATTAAAAAGACGGTTATAATTTAATTCGAGATTTTCGCGATTAATCGCTTTGATTAGTTCTTGATCTGTCATAGTAGATAAATCCATGCGAGGCGGACGGTTACTTTTTTGGCGCGACGATTCAATTGATGTAATACCCTTTTGCCCCGTGTCAACAAGACTCTTTGCGACTCGGATTTTCTCTGTTGTAGACATTTTTTTAGTTTTAGCTTTATAAGCTGGCGCATACCAGCTCTCATTCGAGTTCTTTCCGCGACGAAGCTTTCCTTCTGCTGTATACGAACCATCCTTATTCTGATACCGACGCACACCCCATTTCATTCCGAGAATTCCATGGTGGTACAGTTCAGAAGAATGCAGATAGCAATATTCCATTTTGAATTATTTCCTCCTTTCCGGCGAGATAATTATTCGAATGCATCATGGTTAGATTTATATGCAATAAAAGCATCCATCATAGCCGCAACAGCATCGATTTTTTCTTCACGACGACGTTTTAAGAGTTTTCGATTTCCGTTTGTGTCTTGAATGGTAATACAGTTCCCCATGGAAAACGACATCAATGATTCGTCAAATCGGAGCATCCGCTCTTCGGAAAGCTTCTTCAACTCGCCCAGCGGAACAGATTCTGTCTTAGCGCCCTGAATAACCTTCACAACGCCAAAAGGCCCATTTTCACGAGTCCAACGCTCAATGAAATCCTTAGCATTGTATGGGTCATACCCAACGCAACGAACGTCATAGTTCTGGTCTATGATATATTGATCCATGTCGTCATATACATCATTCAAGTCCAGAATATTTCCATTCAATACAATCAGACTTCCTTCTTGAATGAACTCGTCGTACTTGACCCGCATAGCCGCGGAGAGTTTCATCAGAGTAAGTGAGCTGATATAGTTTCGTGTTTTAATACCGAAACACCCATTACCCAATGGAAACATAAACGTAAAAGCACAGAAGTCATCGCCCCGTGAAAGATCGATTCCCATACTACACGGCATCTGCCAGTATTCGCGTTTTTCGAATGGGACCGTTTCTTCATAGGTAAAGTAATAAGTATAACCCTCCATTGGAATGCCGAAACGTTTCGCTAAAATGTCATTTCTTGCAGCTGGCGCTTTCTCTGCACGCTCAACATCAAGCTGATATGTTTCATAAGAAACAGTCTTCCCGATATTGGGATTTGCTTTAATCCACATTTCCGGTCGAGCAACTTCGTCGATGGAATCAAGTTTGTAATACCAAATAGACACATGCGGGTTGGCATAGTCCCCCCGAAGGATGTCCATCAATTCCATTTTGATTGTATCGCCAGCACCATTACGGACTGTGCCCTCAGAACTAATAGCGACAATTAAGTAGTCATCGTTAGAACCGCCGCTTTGCTCTTTTGCTGCGCCTTGTTCCAATGTGCCGATAACATCTTCGCGAATGTCCCCAGATAACCATTCGTCAACTGTTGCGTACTTCACTCGAAGACCCTGCAATTTATCGACCGACATGGGGCGAACTTCAAGAAGCGATCCGGTCAGGAAATTCTGAATGCCCTTTTTGGTTGAAGCGAGCTTCACACGATTAGCTTTGTTACCGGTTGTATTTTGCATGCTTCCTTCGGTAAGAAATTGGAAATAAGGGCCTCTTGCCCGGGTAATCGCAGTTCGGATTGGTGACATAACTTCTTCTGCCTGTGCCATCGTTGGGGCAGTCGTAACTTGATGTGTCGTTGACGTGTCGATATTTAAGCCGTAATTCTGTATGCAAGATGCGTACATTGATTTTGCTGCGCCTCGGGCAACGATCAGATACTGTTTCGTTATCAGACGTTTCTTAATACGCTTACGGACATATTGCCCGCCATGTCCACTCGGGTCTGGTTCATAAATACTCCGTTCGACAAAGTAGTACCAGCCGAAGATCTGCTCTGCCCACAGCTTAAAGCTATCCAGAAGATGCAGCGGTGACCCATCAGTAAGTGTCAGTTCATTTTCGCAGAACGACACAAACCCGTTAATGGCTTCATCGTCATAGTAGATTCCCGGATTGGCAATGAGCTCGTCAATGCGATTCATCTCCATTGAGATCTCTTTGCAGACCGGAATTTCACCTCGAATTACGGCCTCTCTAAAACGGCCGTAGTATATCGGCGTGGCCGTATTAGACAGCATTTTGAATTTCCTCCGATTACAGAATCTTTAGAAACTTCCGCATAGCATGACCTTCCTGCCCATTCGGCAGTGTCACACTGCACCAGCTCTTATCTGAAGACTTTTCATCGACCACGATTTCCGTCCCGGCATTTACCACAGATAGAATCTTCGCCTGCATGTCTGGCATTGCTCGAATATTGAGACAGACACAGTCAACGACCTGCGCTTTTTTTACTGCAGTTCGCTTCTCTTCATGCACCGAAGGAGCCTTATCAACGGTCGCTTTCTCCTCTTTGACAGGCTTTTCATCTGCTTTCTTTTCTTTGTCATACATAGAGTAATAATTTTTACCCATATTATGTCAACCTCCTTAAACGAAATTAACCCCCTTGAAGGACCTCCGAGTCGATCTGATACAGATTCTTCTGAAAGGAGATGAAAGAGAAGAATCTGCTTCCCCCAATCAGATTTCGGAGGTCGTTCAAAGGGGTTAAAATCTATCTTATGCGCTACATTGTTACATTGATTTCTTTCTTTTTGCCGTTAAGCATTATGATCTGCGGCGCGTGACTCGATGGTAGAAGCATCTTTTGGGCGGTATACCCTCCGAACTTCAGGCAACATTTACGCACGCCCCCAATTAATCGCCTATATAAAGCTTATTTACTCGATCTTGGACTGCTCGGTATTTGTCGCCCAAGCGCTTTTCTCGTTCAAGACCGTTTCCGAACTCGCCAGCGATTACTCTCCAAGCAAGAGCAGTAATTTCTTCATCTGCCACAATAGCATTAACTCGTGACTGGACTTCGTCGTAATTATGTCCCGCTTCTTCAAGTAACTTCTTGCGTTCGTCACCGTTGCCCCATTTCCCGTTCAGAACTTCCTGTGCAAGTTCATCGACTGTAACTTCTTCAGTCGCTTCTTCGGCAACTGATGCTGCAGCGTCCCACTCTGCAGGAGTTATATACGCTTTATTCGCATCAAGTCGAGAACGCCACCCCGGAAGCCACAGACAGGAAGAATATTGCCGAATATCGCATTCATATTTTCCCTCATTCCAAGGATGCTCCTGAAAATCTCGCAGCATCTTATAATTGGCGTACTGTGCTGCCCAAAAATGATACTTTTCAAGAACCTTAGCGAACCGTTTAGAAAGTCCAGCGGAAATGTACAGGAACATTTTCACACCAGTCACATCGTAAACATAATCCATGAATCGCATGCACCACGCGGCGTCATTCCGCCCGTAAGAAGCATTGTTCGTCGATTCCCAATCGAGACATAGAATCGCTTTACCGATATACGGCTCAATAATTTTGAGGAAAAACTTCGCTTCGCGTACAGGATCGCTGCCCCCTGCGTAATGGTAAATGCCCATTTTCTTTCCCAATGTAAGCCCTTGCTTAATGGCTCTGGTAAAGTCCGGATTTACATATCCGACATTCTCAGTAGCCTTTACAATAACAAAATCAGCCGGAATCTGGCTAAGATCAATTCCCCGCTGATATGAAGCTATATCAATACCGTTCATTTCATTCCTCCTCTAAATAAGTCACGATGACCGATGTTCCATGCCGACATTCAACCGCCATTCGAACTCACGAATTTGTTCTTTCATAGCGTCCATAACCGCGCCGATCGTTGGCGGATCAAAGACCAACCGAACCTTTAATGCCGTGTAGCTTTTCACCATTTCCAAATCTTTAGAGTCGCCTAAATACGATTGCCACGTGGTTGTATTATCAGAAATAGAAAAACCGCCTTCAGGACCGACCCCAAGTTGAGTCAAAATCCCAAAGACGGAATTGATGTGAATTATTAAATTAGTGTCAAATGCATTATAGTCCGGCGGCATACCCAAAATTTTCTTTATTGAATCAAGAATGCTGTCGTCCAAATATCATCACCTCCAGGGGCAAGTATCATTCAGTCGCCGTTCGACCGTATCGAGATTTAAAAGAGACTCGTCTCCGTAATGGATCGCTCTGTGCGTTTTGTCTCTGCAGCAGATCAAATATTCCGGGTTCAACAAATAGTCTGTTTTTTCCTGAATATCATCTATGGTTATAGGGTTCAAATGATGAATAATGATTGGTTCGTATCGAATTTCTCGTTCCGGGAATGCCAGATCGCATCCGTTATCACGAAGTATGATTTGCTTTCGTACTCTCTTCCATTCCCTCGACCGATAGAACATCTGATTAAAAATTCGATCAAAACCGAATGTCTCATCCCCCACTGCCCCAAATAATCGGAGATACTGGTAACGTTCCTCAAAAGACGGAATAGAAATCAACTCAGAATATGTCCTCGTCATCTTCCTCTATCCTTTTCGATGCATTACCGCTGTATACAGCGAATGCGCGGACCGCCTTCTCATACAATTCTTCTGAACGTTTCTGAGAATTCAGTGCCTCTGTCTTCGCTGTGATCAGTTCCTTTTGCTTTTCCAAAATTTCCTTCTCGATCCGTTCTTTTGTCGAACCGAGTTTCAAATAATGCGTGATAACTTGAGAGGAGGCAGTCCCTTCAAGTAATTGTTTTTCCGCCAGGTCGACAGCCAAAGCAATCATTTGATTCTCTCGCGCTTCCGGCGTTAGTGCCGGACGTCGTGCGACTTTTTTCGAAGTTGTGTCGACGGGCGTTATACGCTTACCCAAAGTTGTACCTCCTCTCTCTGGGATTAAGCGAGTTTAACTCCGCTTACGCAAATGCGATTGACTGTGCCTGCAATTCCGCTGATCTGAACGGTAAACACCGGTCGAACCATGGCGCAGGAAGCGGCACAAATTGCAGGGGCACGCGTGTCGATAGTATACACAGAATCCGCCGCCACAGTCAGCTGGCGGGTCGTGCAAGGAAGAAGGACTCCATCTTTGTAAATCTGTACGATGGCTACGCCCGCAGCAGAAGGCGTGAAGGTCACGGCTGCTTCGATCTGATAAAGACCGTCAGAATTTACCTGAATACCGGAATTGGCAACCGACAAGGAACATCCGGTTACGGACACTGCCGAGCCGGGCTGAAGTGTGGTTCCGGCTGCTACGAAAGCCTGAGACGCAGAGTTAATGGCAACCGCCGAAGATTTTCGATAACGGTTGTTGGAACATGCCATTTTGAAATCCCCTCCATAAAATGAAAAACTCCGGGTTGTTAAACCCAGAGGTAGCATAACTGTTAGAGCTTCTGACAGACGGTGTTAACCGCAGCCGCACCCGTTATTGCAACCGCAGTTATTGCAGTTGTTATAGCAGGTATTGGGGTTTACGCTGGGATGGGAGTACCACTGACCGAGCTGCCCCAGAATATACTGGTTCTGGTTGTAATTGCTAAGAGCAGTCTTAGCGTCGCTAAGGGACGTACGAAGCTCATCAATATACTGCGACTGGATAAGGTCGCGAGTAAGCTGATTCTGTTCGATGATGGTCGTCTTGAGATCGCAGCAGCAATTCTGCATCTGGGTTCCCAGAGCAGAGAAGGCCAGCTGATTCTCGTAGCGGTTCTGAAGAATCTCTTTCTGCGTTCCGCAGTTGCCTGTAAGAACATCGCGTTCGACCTGAGAAAGATCATGAGTAACCGCCATAGTACCATCACCTCTACGACCAAAGAGCCCGTTGCCACTGAATGCAAGGAAGAACAGGAAAATCAGGATGACCCAGAGAAAAGCTCCGGCGCCCCAACCCCCGCCTTTATTGTCATCCTCCAGCATTTTGTACTGCATCAATTCGGTCATGTCTGCCATGTGTAAGCCCTCCTAATAAAAAATTATTTCAACTAACAGTTGCGCACCCTGTCAGTTAAAACCAATTTTGTTCGGGCGTGTTACACGTCATAGCTCGCTTTGCTTCTTCCCATACGCTGTCCGGTATGGAAAACTTTTTTAATCCCCTTTTCTTTAACATGTTGTAGACAGAGCGGAGCTTATCAAGCTGTTCAGCATTGATCTTTCCTTCACGAGCATATTTTGCAATCGCCTCAGACGGGTTTGCTCCGCTTTTGATTAGCTGCGCGATTTCAGAAGCCGTTTGAGGATTCTTCTGGGCTAACGCATTAAGCGCCTTCCCCTGAAGCTCCTGCGGATTCGCTATCGCGTCCAGAAGGTTTAGTATTCCGTTTAGATCCACGTTGTTCATCCCTTTCTACAAGTTTCAATAATAATTCTTTGATCTCTTCCATAGAATCGTTATTGTTTTCCTTGGGTTTCTCTTCCAATTCTTTTGTATAATCAACGTCTTCCTCTGCGGTTAGACTATTGGAAAGAATCGGTTCAAAACGATAGGTCTGAATTGAATGCCCGCCATTTACGTATTTCTTTGACCAAAACACTCGGTTCTTGAAATCGAAGAAGAGTGCCGCTGTCCCGTCCAACCGGGTTGGAGCCTCTTCCATTTCATGCGCGTCTGCGACTTCGAAATACTCCCCGCCTCGTCGAGTGGGAGGGCGTTGCATTTGTGGAGTCATCTGGTACGACTGAAACATGTTCTGATACTGATCTATGGACGCCTGCATTTCATTTTGAAGTTGCTCCGGGGTTTTGGGGTACGGGCGACCGTAGTTCATCATAGGGTATCCATTAGCCATGCTTACTCACCTCCTCCCAAAAATGTGCGGACGATTCCAACAACATCCCCAACGCCATTTAGGATTTGCTTATAAGCTGGCACCTTATTCCTCCGAGCTTCTGCCTGTTGGCAGTATCGGAGTACAAATAGATCGGCGGAAGTAACTTCGCCTTTCTCCGAGACTCTGTTTAGAGTTTGAGTAATTAGCTGCTCCATATTTGTAGCCATAATTCATCACCCGAACATGTCTTGAAGAATCTTTACCTCCTTGGCTCTCTCTATCTGTTTCTCGTGGAGGTAGTTATAAACTGCGAGCATCGATTCGGGCGGCTCTCCGTTCTTCGATCGATAACTGGAGATGATTGCAGTAACACGATCATGAAGTCGCTGCATGTGTTTCATCTCTTCATTTGATAGATCGTCGAACAGCTTCGCCGTCTCTTTGTCTTCATCCTCGTACTTGAGTGCTAACTCGATATACTTTTCAGCATCGGACAACTCGTCCTGGATTAGCTCTGATAGACACTTGATGATCTTCATGAATATAACCTCCTAAAATTTTTGTGAGTTGACTACCATCTATCCTAAAACGCAATCCGCGTTAAAAAGATTAGGAAACCAAATATCAAAAATTTCCCCCGGAGAATTT
>ERZ1034962.126-NODE-126-length-45360-cov-44.251738_pt1 | contig 45360 bp, 37 predicted proteins | sample MGYA00520696_ERZ1034962 | MGnify/ENA primary metagenome ERZ1034962 (study PRJEB33766, sample SAMN09781770) | gut metagenome | biome: gut microbiome | host: Homo sapiens | place: Madagascar | study: EMG produced TPA metagenomics assembly of the PRJNA485056 data...
CCACTTCAAGCGTTAAGAACCGTTAGGTTTAGCTAAGTGGTGAGTAGTTCACAGAGTATAGAAATGAATACGATGAAATTCAATACATCAATTCTTCAAATAAAATTCAAAAAAGAAAATACATGGCATTAAACATAAGAAAATTGACAGCGGAGTTAATGGCTAGTTTGGTATTTAATGAACAAGTCGAAATTAAAGTCGACGAACCTAAAGCAAATGAGTTTATTCAGCATGTTTTAGAACACAATGATTTCAAAAAAAACATGACAAAATACTTAGAACCTATGTTTGCTACAGGAGGGCTGGCAATTCGTCCATATGTAGATACTCAAACAGGAGAATTGGAATTCTCTTGGGCATTAGCTAATGCTTTTTATCCATTACGTTCTACCTCTAACGGTATTTCAGAAGGTGTAATGATGTTTAAAACATTAGAAGTTGAGGCAAACAATATTATTTATTATACACTTTTAGAGTTTCACGAATGGTCAAATGGAACGTTAGTAATTACCAATGAACTCTATTGTTCTGATAACTCGAATATTATTGGCAAAAGAGTTCCACTTGGTTATAAAAATCAATATAAAGATTTACAAGAAACGACTACAATTAAAAATCTACAAAAACCTTTATTCAATTATCTTAAGCCAGCAGGATTTAATAATTTTAGTTTGCATAGCCCGTTAGGGTTGGGGATTTGTGATAATGCGACAAATACAATAAAACAAATAAATGATACTTTCGATCAATTTCATTGGGAAATCAAGATGGGACAACGTACAGTTGTCGTTAGTGATCATTTATTAGATTATGTACCAGATGAACAAGGTAATCAACTACACCCTATTTTTGACCCCGACGTTAATATTTATCGTCCAATGAGAATGGAAGACGATAGAGAATTTGTACAAGATATTACTCGTGATCTTCGTACAGAGCAATATATATCTTCTATCAACTATTTCTTAAAAACTCTTGAAGTACAACTACAGTTAAGTGTAGGAACGTTCAGTTTTGATGGCAAATCTATGCAAACAGCTACAGAGGTAATCAGCCAAAACTCACTGACTTATAGGACTAGAAATATGCATTGTAACGAAATAGAAAAGTTTATCAAGGGATTAATTGTTTCTATTTTAGAACTAGCTAGTGTGATGGTTTATGAAGGTCATAAGTTATACTCCGGTCACACCAGTCAATCCTAACGATCCGGATACGCCAGTTGATCCAAATAATCCGATTGATCCAGATGATCCAGATAACCATGGGACAGGAGACAATGGTCCATTATCGATCGATTATGTTTCGAATATTACATTTGGTACCAAAGATATTGCTACGACTGGACAAGTATATCATGCAGTCAATGCTTCCCCTTATGTCCAAGTAACGGATAAGCGTGGTGTAGAAGGTGGTTGGGTTTTGACAGCCTCAGCCTCAAAATTTACAGCTAGTGACAACTCAGAATTAAAAGGAGCCATTCTTTCATTTAAAAATGGTGAAGCAGCTACTAATTCAGATAATATCAGTAAAAAGCCAGTGACGAATGATGTCGTTTTTGCCAATACAGAAGCACAGACGGTCATGACAGCAGATAGTTTAGCTGGAGAAGGCACTTGGGTAGATGTCTTTAATGGAACACAAGGAGACAATGCAAATGTGCAGTTAGCGGTTCCTTCAGGATCGGCACAAGCAAAAGAATATACGGCTACGATTACCTGGACATTGACGGCAGGCCCAACGGAATAGAAAGAGGAGTAAGATGAATAAACTACGAGCATTGATTGTTTTGGTTCTTGGATTATGGGTGACTATGTTGCCAATGTCCGTCTATGCTGATTCAAATGAATCAGCATATAGCGTTAGCGCGGATATTCCAGATTTCCAAGTTGACAAGAATCTTTCGTATTTTGATTTACACCTTCAGTCCAATCAACAAAAAACAATTAAGATCCATCTAGCGAATACTGGGAAAGAAAAAGCTGCTTTTCTTGTGAACGTGAATAATGCTGCAACCAATAGCAATGGTGTGATCGATTATGGAAAAAATGAATTTAAAAAAGATCCGTCAGCCAAATACGAGTTGAATCAACTAGTAAAACCCAAAACACAAGAAGTAGAATTACCTGCGGGAAAAGCTGAGGATGTTCAATACTTAAAATTAAAAAAAGTCAACGTAGGATTACAAAACTCGTATACGACAATCTTTGCAAATATCCAAAATCCGACAGCTACGATCATTAGTAAGGTGGCATTTGATGCTAAAGTGACGAAAAAAGACAGTAATGAGATACTGTATGAAACGAAAAAGGAGAATTTGTCGATCGCACCCAATACAAATTTTGATTTTCCGATCGGTTTGAACAAAGACAAAATCGCTGCAGGTAACTATACAGTGACCATTGATGCAAAAGAGCAAGGAACCACTCATCGCTGGCATATGACCTCTGATTTGACAATTAAAGCTGATAAAGCAAATAAACTAAATCATGATGCTGTGACAAATGAAAAGGGAATCCCTTATTTATCCCTCATTATCGGAATTGGACTATTTCTTGTGCTGATCATTTTATTTTTAAGTTGGAAATTACTGAAAGCAAAAAGGTAGGTGAGCTAGTCAAATGGATGCAAAAAAACAATTAAGACAAGAGCTTTTTATCTTTTTATTCTTTTTTTGTTTTTTGATCACTCTTTTCTTTTCTACTACTTCGGTGTTAGCGGATGTTACTTATCCAGAAAAGACGGAAGGACTCATTTTTGATGGGCATGTAAAAGCAACCATTTCTTATACAAAAGATCATGCACCTAATTACACAGCTGTAGGCGATAAAATTACTGTCACGACGACTTTAGAAAAACAGGACGAAGGAATTCTGCCAGATGTGTACAAGCAGTCTTCTGTCGTGATTTTATATCCCGAAGAAACTCAAGGGCTAAAATTATTCGGGGATCCAGCCTTTACTTATCAGCCAATGAATGGGGAAAATCAAACAGGTGCCTTTATTGATAGCAATACACAGTTGCAATCAACGATGTTGTGGTATTTTAATACGAATGTAAAAATATTATATTCAGACGATATCACATATAACGGTAGGATGACCCAAATCTCTGACTCAGGTTTTACAGATGGAAACTACGACGATCAATATTCCTTACAAAAATTATTGCTTCATCAAGGGGATAAAGTGTCATTATCTTACCAAGCGGAGATCACAAAAGAAGCACTAACGAAAAGTAAATTTACTTTTCATACAGCTATTTTCGATAGTCAGACAGCTACGATTGACTGGGATAATTTCCTAACAGTATCAGCGCCAAAGATTCAAGAACTAGGCCTTTCTTTTGATGAAGCAACAAAAAATAAGCAAATCACTGTTTCAGATGAGCAGTCCTACCAAACAACATTGACAGGAAATTGGGTGGGCGATCAAAGCAATCTTTCTCCTGACTTGACGATCAATGGGCAAACGATCCCAGTATCAGTAACAGATTTTAAGGAAGACGGGACGTTTTCAATTCCTGTTGATTTGAAAAATCATGGGAAATTAGGAGATAATGCAGTTCATCTTAAGATCACTAACGGCACGCAAGTAGCTGAAGATGATGCAGTGCTATCACTTGTTCAAGCAGACACACCACCAGAGGTCAAACTATTAGAACCCACAAGTGAAGTCACGGTTTCACCGACCGATCAGTCACTAGTGATCAAAGGTCAATGGAAAGATAAAGAAAGTGAGAGTATTCGTCTTTTCTATCAATTAAATGGTACGGAAAATGTTTTAGTAAATTCTATTAGTAATGAAAAGAAAGATACGTGGACAGATTTTTGTCAAAAACTCCCACTAGATCAGCTCCAATTAGGAGAAAACCACGTAGAAATTTATGGAAAAGATGCGGAAGGACAGGTTTCTGAAAAGGAGAAATTGATTATCCAATTGGTTCAAGGAACGATTTCATTTAAACAGATTGATCCAGAGATGTTATTTCAAGATTTAGTGATCACAGGGCAAACGAGCCAATCAACGACACAAAAAGCAGTGAATGTGATAGTAGAGGATACAACAGGCAAGCCAAAGGATTGGGATTTAACCGTTAAACAAGTTCAACCGTTTAGTAATGGAGATCAAAAGTTAGCGGCTCAGTTAGCCTATCAAAATGACTCGGTCCGTTCAGTGATTTCAACGACACCTGTCAATCTTTCATTAAGACAGATCAATGATAGGGAGTATTCTTTACCTCAAGACCAAGCTCATCAATTCCAACTAACAGTTGCTCCAGGAGGGAAAAGTGGGGTATATCAATCTGAATTAGAATGGACTATCGTAAAAGCTCCTGGATAGAGTCATTTTTTGATAAGAGACTTACTTCATTTTTCCGCTAGCAATTTTCGACGTTTCCTAATAAGCAATAGTTAAACATAAAGAAATAAGCCGAGAAATCCAGAAACAAAAAATGTTTCTGAAGCTCTTGGCTTTTTTTGTGGCTCAAGGAAAAAACACTAGTTTCTCATGTTTTGTAAGTCTTTCCTGCGTATGATTTATAAGATAGGTGAAAACAAACGAGAAATTTGTTGTTTGAATAACAACCAGCCAGACATTTCTTTGACTGTTTCTGTGGTCATCGGTGTACATTGTTTTTCATCTTGTAAAAATTGATCTGCTAACTGGGTTAAAAAGGCTGGATCATAAATGACAGCACTGGTTTCGAAGTTCAACCGATAACTTCGAACATCTTGATTGGCAGAGCCGACCATACAAATTTCATCATCCATGATCAATGTTTTCGCATGTAAAAAACCATTCTCATAAACCAAGATTTGAACGTTTTCTTTGATCAATTGACGTGCATAATATTGGGTTGCTCGGTAAATAAACGGATGATCAGGTTTATTAGGAATCATGATCTTGACTTCTACGCCAGAAGAAGCGGCAATTTTTAAGGTAGCGATCACACTTTCATCTGGAACCAGGTAAGGTGTTTGAATCCATACCCGTTTTTTAGCAGCTGTGATCAATTTAATAAAGGATAATTTAATTTGTTCACGTTCGTTGTTAGGACCACTTGATACTAGTTGAATCGAAGTATTTTCATGCTTGTCGTCTTTCCCAAGTTCTTTTTGAAAAAAGTAATCAAGATGATAGGCAACCTTCTTTTGTTCGGGTACTGAAACATTCCAATCCGTTAGAAAACGTAGCTGTAATAATGAAGCAGCAGCGCCATAGATTCGAATATGAGTATCACGCCAATAACCAAACTTTTTGGTTGGATTGACATATTGATTGGCGATGTTAAAGCCACCGGTATAGCCGATTTTACCATCGATCACGACGATTTTACGATGGTCGTGATAATTTAAGCGGAATCGAAGTAATGCTCTTTGTGACGTGACGAATGTGTGGACGTGACCACCATTTTGGATCAAACGGTTAAAGTCTTTCGGTTTAGTGCCGTGTGAGCCAAACGCATCATATAATAAGCGGACTTCAACCCCTTCAGCAGCTTTTTCTTCAAGTAATGTCAAGATTTGTTGTCCGATGTTGTCCGTGACGAATGCATAATATTCGATATGAATCGAATGCTTTGCCTGCCGAATATCACTTAATAGAGAAGTTAATTTTTGTTGACCATCTGTTAATAAAGTGACGGAATTACGTCGGGTTAATGGCATGCGATTCAAAGAAGAGAAGAAGTCAACAAATTGTTGATGCTCTTCATTATCCATGACGGGATCATAGTGATCGATCGTATCTCCTTTGAAATCTTGAAAATTTTCTAGTTCTTTCAAGTCGCTTTGTCTCAAATAAAATTTTTTCTTATCAGTCAATCCGCGACCGAAGAAGAGATATAGAATAAATCCAAGACCTGGAAGAGCAAATAGTACGAGCAACCACGCCCAGATTGCAGCTACGTCACGAGGTTTGATTAAAATAGTTACTAAAGCAATTAGTGCATTGATGAAATAAAGGATCGTGAGAATAGTGATAACCAAAATAGCTTCCTCCTTATTTAGAATAACAAACAGTATTATATCATGAGAATCCTTAGAATCCTAAATTTGAAGTTGCAGAGATTATAAAGTGGTTTGAAAAAATAAAGAACCACAAGGCAAAGTGGTTGCAATTTTCTATTCATTCATGTAGGATAAGAATATAGTTGAATATCTCCTTAGGGGAGTAACCGACAACGTTTGTTGTGATAATATCAACAGTAAGTTAACCATTTGGTTTTCTGGTATTGTATGAAATGGTGAGACCTAAGACAAATCCGCATTTGTCTTAGGTCTCTTTTTTTTCAGTCAGAAAACTTTTTGGTAACGAAAAACAAAATGGGGGATGGAATTTGGAAAACAAAGAACAGGCTCAGCAAGTTGTCTATAAAGAACCAATTGACTCGCTGATGCAAAAAACACAGAGCTCAATCGATGGTTTGAGTACATCACAAGCAAAAGAAAAGTTAGAAAGAGACGGATTGAATCAGTTAAAAGAAGCACCTAAGAAGCCAACGTGGAAATTGTTTTTAGAAACTTTTAAAGATGCAATGGTTATTGTCTTATTGATTGTCGCTTTGATTCAAATGGTCATGGGAGATTATATCGAATTTTTCGTTATTTTTGCCGTATTGATGTTGAACTCCGTGATTAGTGTGATCCAAACGAAGAAAGCAGAAGGTTCTTTAGAGGCATTGAAAAATCTTTCTGCACCTGATGCACGTGTGATTCGTGATGGAAAAGAAAAAACGATCCCTGCGAATGAACTGGTTGTAGGAGATATCGTTTTATTGGAAGCGGGAGATTATGTCCCTGCCGATGGTCGGTTGTTAGAAGCTGGATCATTGAAAGTGGATGAAGGGATGCTAACTGGTGAATCGACAGCATCGGAAAAAGAAGTAACTGATATTAGTCAGACAGTGCCGATTGGTGATCGTATCAACATGGTATTTAGTGGAACAATCATTACTTATGGTCGTGGGAAATTCTTAGTTACCGCTACTGGAAATAACACAGAAATCGGTGAGGTGGCAGGGTTACTTGAATCAACAACTGAACAAGTAACACCACTACAGCGTGGATTAGATAAATTTAGTAAGAAGTTAAGTTTAGCGATTTTAGCTTTATCGTTAGTTATTTTAGGTATCCAATTGTTCCGAATCTATCTTGGCGGAGGCACAGGTGATTTAACTGCTGATATCGTTAGTGCAGTAATGTTTGCAGTCGCTGTTGCGGTTGCTGCCATCCCAGAAGCATTACAATCAATCGTAACGATCGTTTTATCCTTGGGAACCAATAAAATGGCGAAGCGACATGCCATTATCCGAAAATTACCAGCAGTGGAAACACTGGGTTCGACTAGTATTATTTGTACAGATAAAACTGGGACATTGACCCAAAATAAGATGACGGTAGTTGATTATTATCTAGCGAATGGTTCGACTGGAGATTTTACCGATGATCCAAAAAAATGGACAGACGATGAAAGACGCTTGATTGAAATCAGTGTATTAGCCAATGATGCTTCCATCAGTGAAGATGGTACGAAACTTGGAGATCCGACAGAGGTAGCGTTTATTGATTTTAGTGAAAAATTGAATCAACCGTATCAAGAAATCCGTAACAACTATCCAAGAAAAGCTGAATTACCATTTGATTCTGACCGAAAATTAATGTCGACTGCTCATAACATTGATCAGGGACACTATCTTTTTGTTAAAGGTGGACCAGATATCGTGTTTGCTCGCAGTAAAAAGGTCTTGCTAAATGGTGAAGTTGTACCAATGACAGAGGAATTGATGAAACAATTCAAAGAACAAAATGAAGCTTTCTCAAACAAGGCATTGCGTGTTTTAGCCTTTGCTTATCGCCCAATTGAAAGTCCAGAGTTGTCATTTGAAGATGAAAATGACTTGATTCTAGTTGGATTACTTGCCATGATCGATCCTCCAAGAGCAGAAGTCACACAAGCAGTTAAAGAAGCTCGAAGCGCTGGAATTAAAACAATTATGATCACTGGAGACCACAAAACGACTGCTGTTGCGATCGCGAAAGAAATTGGGATCTTTGCAGAAGGAGATCAAGCACTTACAGGGACAGAGTTAGATGAATTGACCGAAGATCAATTAAACGAAGTCTTGGAAAAAGTGACTGTATACGCACGTGTATCTCCTGAAAACAAGATCCGAATCGTACGTGCATGGCAAACAAAAGGACACATTTCTGCGATGACAGGCGATGGTGTTAATGATGCTCCGGCCCTGAAACAAGCGGATATCGGTATTGCCATGGGTACGGGTACGGATGTATCGAAAGATGCGGCAGCGATGGTCTTGACCGATGATAACTTTGCTTCAATCGTTAGTGCCGTAGAAGTAGGACGTAATGTTTTTGATAATATCAAAAAGGCGATTGCCTATTTATTCTCTGGAAACTTAGGTGCGATCATTGCGATTGTCTTCGCTTTAGTTGCTGATTGGTCCAATCCATTTACAGCATTACAATTATTGTTTATCAACTTAGTCAACGACTCATTACCAGCGATTGCTTTAGGAACAGAAAAAGCCGAACCAGCTACAATGAAACGTCCACCAAGAGATCCAAATTCAGGAATCTTTACCGATAAAACATTGATCTCGGTTACTTATCGAGGCGTATTAATCGGTATCGCAGTCATTTTTGCGCAATGGTTAGGAATGCAACATTCACCAGAATTTGGCGTAGCAATGTCGTTTTCTACATTGATCTGGTGTCGAACATTACAAACATTCCCTGCGCGTTCTAACACACAAACAGCGATCCAAGCAGGTTTCTTCGCAAATCGAAGCGTATTGTTAGCTGTTGTAGTATGTAGTGCATTGTATTGCTTGACGATGATCCCAGGCTTGAAAGAAGTCTTTTCAATTCCAGCAGCATTTGGTTTGACAGAAGTCTTTACGTCAATCGGGATTGCCTTAGTAACAATCATTTTAATGGAAATCACAAAACTGATCCTTGTACACGTACAAAAAGAGAAATAAAAAGGAATACTTGGGATAATTTTTTGATGTGCTATTCAAAAGTTAATAGCAGAGTATTTCACCAACTGGCTGGTATGGCTTCGGGATTCAACCGAATGTATACCAGCCAGTTTTTTGTTCAATGACATCTTTATTCTTTACTTGATGATAGCTGTCTAATATACATAGTGAAGAACTATATCGGTAATTTAAAAATTTGGCTCTGATGAGATAGAAAGAAAGGAAAACACATGTGAATCATGTATAATGAAAGGACAGAAATTTTAAAAATAATTATTTCGATAAGCCTAAGAGCAGGTAGGTTTTGGTTATGAATTAGTCAGTATATTATTTATTCCGAAAAGTGAAAAAGCGATATAAAAATAGAGAAATAGAGGAATGAAAATGAACGAAGAAGAATGGGACGCCTTTGCAAGCGATTACTACATGAATCAAAAAGAATCAGACAAAACAATTGTCCGAGATGTCATTGAATATCTAAAAAAAGAAGCTGCATTACCAACTGAGAAAATAGTGGATGTAGCAGGTGGCGCTGGACGCTATCTAGCGATGTCAAAAGAAGCAACTACATATGAATTGATAGATTTTTCGGATGAAATGTTGAAGTTTGCTACTGAAGAAGCAGCTAGATTGGGGAGGGAAAACATTCATCTAACGAAACAGACTTTTTCTGAATTTCTGGAAAATGGAAAAACGTATGATTTTATTTTCTCTGCTTCTAATCCGGCTTTAGACGATTCCGTAAAGTTAAGTAGAATGTTAACAAAGATGAAAAAATATTGTGTCATCCTAAGAGTTGTCTCTTCTAAAGAAGATCTGTTTACATCGTTGGAAAAAAAATTAGGAATTTTCGAAGAAGATGCTGTGACTTCACCAGTAATAATGGATCAATTGGAAACTTATTTAAAAGATGAAGAATGGTCCTATAAAAGAAAAGAATTTACGTATACGTTTAAAGAAGAAATTACGGAAGATTTTATGAGAGCTTATTATCAAGAATATCTAGAAGAAACAATTTTTAAAGAGTATATTCAAAAATATTTTGACCCAAAAGAAAAAATTGTTAGTACAACGATGTTGACCTATCGGCTACTACTAATCAAGAAGGAGTGACCCCAAATGGGCATGACTAGTTTTGTTTACTCTAAGAATATAGAGAAAAACGATTTATCTCTTAGGACGGATTGACGAGGAATGACTTTTTGAACACCGTTTATCCGTCTTTAGAGATATGATGAGAAGAGACTGAGCCAATCTGATATGCTCCCCCCTATATAGGACACTGAAATATAAAAGTCCTGTATAGGGAGAGCATATCACAACTTGCCTCAGTCTTTTTTTGTTGTGGCTAATGGAGTAATCGAAAATCAACGTAAAAGAAAAAACACTTATATTTGCTTGTGTCTTAACAATTCACTCTAAGAAATCGACCTAAAACTATTTTTTGACTGTTGGTTATCTTTCTAAAATAATAAACGGAGAAAAATGAGTTGTCAGATATATTGGCCTTATGTTTTCTTAACTGTTTTAAATCATTTTTATTATTTTATAAAATAACAAATCATTGAAATGTTTGCTTTAGAAAATTATAGCTTGCATCTTAATTATTTCTTTAAAAAAATAGTTTAATTGAAGTGAAAGTATAATTTTTATTGTGGTTGTTGACTATTTTATTTATACTTAAATGTATACGATTGCTTTGTTTGATTAAATGGCAATTTGTATAAAATTACATAACAGGAGTTTTTTTGTTTGGAAAAGATTTTTTTGATATGGTTATCAGTGTTATTTTTGGGTTGTTTGTTTTCTACGAATGTTCAGGCGCAAGAGGTAATTAAAAAAGAGATTTTTAGTATTCCTGAACCAACTTGGATCTTCAATGCAGGGATGGATAAAGGAAAAAATCATGATCGCCAGGATTTAGGATTTATCTTGTCCGAAAATGTTGAATTGAGGATTAGACAAACAAATAAACAATTCAAAAATAAATTAAGATTGAGATTGTTAGGTAATGCTTCAAGTATCGAAAAAAGTATCTTAGTTGGTTCAGAATGGGTAAGTATAAGTGCAGATGATCCTTTGGTTCCGTTTATTGATACGCCATATGGAGAAGAAGCTGCTCAGATTGAATATGAAATCGTCACTTCTGAAAATATTAAACCATTACCAGTTTATAATTATCATGGAGACGATACTATGTTTCTTTCAATGTGGGACAAGTTCGATGCTGAATATGCTTTGATTAAAGGACCAGATTTTCAATTGCTTGTTCCTAAAAATGATAAAGAAAAAGTAAGAAACTTGAAAGATTACCGTTCCTTAGATGAATTGATCGAACACTACATCGAATTGTTTGGTTACTATAATCAAATCGCTGGTTTTGATAACTCGTCTAAAGAAAATCAAAATGGAGTGAACCGTTTTTTCTTTAAAGCAGATAAAAACGGACGTGGCGGTGCTTATTATTCCTCAGAATGGGCAGCAAATAGCTATAGCACAGTCGAGTGCTGGTTAACTGAAGACAGTTGGAAAGTGTTGCATGAAATTGGTCATGGCTATCAAGCTGGTTTTGATGGAGTTGGAATGTATACGGGAGAAATATCAAATAATTTGTTTGGTGTTCAGTATGAGTACAATATCCTATTTGGAAAAGAAGCAGATAAAAAAGGCGGGCTATTTGAAGGGAAAAAAGATACAGTAGAAAGAAGTATGTATGAACATATGATCTACGAAAAACGTACATATGCTGAGGCTAAAGCCAACGAAAAACTAATTTTATTAGCGATGTTGAAACAAAAAGCTGGAGATGAGGCTTTTGCTAAAATGTACCAAGAATATCGTAAAATAGCTAATCAATCAGATTTCGTCCGTGAAGATCATACCTTACCTGATTTAATGAATCGTATCTATAGTGAAAATAGTCAACTAGATTTTTCAGGTGTTTTAGAGAAATGGGGATTGACGCTTGATCAAGTACAAGTCCAAAAAAATCGTGAGCATGGTTATCCGGCAGTCGCTTCTTTAGTTGATGTCGTACCAGAAAGTGAGTTGGCACGTGCGCGTGAATTAGTCGACCCATCTTATTTGATCAATTCTAATTTTGAGATGGTGCAAAATAAGGAGATTGCTGCGCTAAATCTAAAAGGTGATCTTACGATTGAATTAAGTTTGAAAGATTTAAACCTATTAAAAGGTACCAAAATAACTTTAAAAGATGGAGCGAAAGAAATAGCTACTCAAGAAATCACTGGAGGAGTAGTCACTTTTAAAAACATTCCTAATGGCATCTATTGTGCAGAATTCTCTGGAAATCAAATGATGTATTTCATCCCACAGAATAGTTATGTTTACGTGAAAGAAGTAACAAATCATGCGGTTATTACGTTGGACGAAGTAAAAGATAGCCAAGTCATTGATTTTCATGGAGTGAATGACAGGAAGTTTGGCTCATTTACATTTAGAACAAACAAGAACAGTGATACTCAAGAAGCAATTGTTTCAGTTACGCATTCGAGACCTCATTATCGTTATGAGAATGAAACTTATGTAAAAGTAATGGTCAAAAGTAGTACAGGAGAACTGAAATACGAAAAAACGATCGAAGGCATAGAGTCTGTTACTGGTGAAGAAAATGTATCATTGAAAATAGGTGATATCGTTGAAATTTATCATGCAGAACCTAAAAACCGCTTCATTTCTTCAGAAGGGATCGTTGATACTACGCAATCGACCAATCGTTGGGTAGTAACCCAATTTGGATTAGAAAACCTAGCTTTGAAAAATGATGCCAAAGAGGATCTCAAAAAAAGAATTACGTCATTAGCCACTCAACTTTGGGATAAAGAGTTAGTCAATCCGGTTCCAAGTGACCGATCACCAGAAAAGAAATTGTTATGGGTGATGATGGATCAAACAACATTAAAAGAAAAATCAGAATATCAAATTTTATATTATATACTATTCAAAAAATGGTTCTAAATATCAAGAAGCATCATATAGTTTATGAAATAGGATAGAAAATCAAATAGCGACTTACAGTTATTTATTGTCACAACAATGTTGACAAAAGTAATTGCAAGCCGCTATTTTTTGTTTTACTGCTTTTTGTAGCTATATGTCAAAAGTTGCTTTTTTGCAAACATTTTTGATTACCTATTAAATCAATCAGGCAGTTGTCTCATAGGATTACTTGTAGTAACGAATATCATTTTCAACTTTATAGATTGAAAATGGTACATCGGAAGAATATTCGGCTGTTTCCCCATGTTCAGGTAATTTTTCCTTGAAGATTGTTTCATATTGATCGACTGTGACAGCTTCTCTACCTTCTAACATTTCTTGATGTAGTTCAGTCAATAGGAAATCTTGATAGCCGTCTTGTAAGTAACCTGTGAAAAATTCACTGACAGCACCCGAACCATAGCTGAATAAGCCAATTCGATCACCTGATTTTAACACTTGTGAGTTTTCTAAAAGAGAAATCAATCCTAGATAAAGAGAACCAGTATAAAGGTTACCAATTCGCCGACTATAACGAATACTTTCTTCATAGCGAGTCAATAAGCGATTTTGTGTTTTTTCATCTGTCTGATCCAAGACACTTTGTAAGGCTTTTTTCCCCATTTTTGTGTAAGGAATGTGAAAACTTAGCGCATCATAGTCTTCTAAAGTAAATCCTGTTACCTCTTTATGTCGATTCCAAACTTTTTGAAAAGATTCGATATAAGTGGAGTTGGATAAAGGACCATCAACCACTGGGTATTGCGCATAATCAGGACGCCAAAAATCATAAATATCTTCGGTTAAGAAAGTACTATCGTCTTCGATAGTGATGATTCGTGGATCTTTGGTAACCATCATAGCGACAGCACCCACACCTTGTGTCACTTCTCCACCACTAGCTAGACCATAACGGGCGATGTCACTAGCGATCACTAAAACTTTTCGATCTGGATGATTTTTTACATATTCTTTTGCCATGTGGAGAGCAGCAGTTCCACCATAACAAGCTTCTTTTACTTCAAACGAACGAGCAAAAGGTTGGACTTTCAATAAATGATGGATAATTACAGCACTCGCCTTTGAATGATCGATGCCAGATTCCGTTCCTACGATAACCATATCGATCAGCTCGCGATCTTCATTTGTGACGATCCTAGTAGCTGCATTTGCTCCTAAAGTCACGATATCTTCTGACACTCGGTTGATGGCCATTTGATCTTGGCCAATACCGATATGGTATTTAGCAGGATCATCTCCCCGACGTTCAGCTAACTCTGTCATATCTAAATATAAATTTGGAATAAAAAAGGAAAGACGATCAATCCCTACTTTCATTTCAACACCTCTTTACTCATGATAAAAAAACTTACTTTACTAAAGTATCATAAAAAGATTAAAAGAAATATAAAAAAGCGAATATTTAAGGATTTGTAAAATTTATTCCTAGATTTTTTTGAAGCTGTAGTGAGGTATTTGTTTTTAGCATAAACAATGGTATATTTTTCTAGGAGGTGACTGACTTGAAGGAAGTCGTTATTATAGATGCTGCGAGAACGCCAATTGGAAAGTATCGTGGCAGTTTAAGCAGTTTTTCTGCTGTAGAATTAGGAACAATCATTACAAAAGAACTGTTAGAAAAAACAGGTATCCATAAAGAAAACATCAATCAAGTAATATTTGGAAATGTATTACAAGCGGGGAATGGTCAGAATGTTGCCAGACAAATTTCTGTCAATAGTGGGATCCCTGTTCAGGTTCCTGCCATGACAGTCAACGAAGTATGTGGCTCAGGAATGAAGGCGGTTATTTTGGCTCGCCAATTGATTCAGTTAGGTGAAGCTGATCTAGTAGTCGCAGGAGGCACTGAAAGCATGTCACGTGCGCCACTGCTTCAGCAATATGAAGCAGAAAATGCAACTTATGAAGAGCCGATCTCAAGTATGGTCAATGATGGGCTGACAGATGCGTTCTCAAATGCACATATGGGCTTAACTGCTGAAAAAGTAGCGAACGAATTTTCCGTTACGAGAACAGAACAAGATCAATATGCGCTCAACTCACAAAAAAAAGCAGCTCAAGCTAGTGAAAACGGGGTATTTGAAGCAGAAATTATTCCCGTTACTTTACCTGATCAAAGAATCATGGATAAAGACGAAGCCATCCGAGGGAATAGTACACTGGAAAAATTAGGGACTTTGAAAACTGTTTTTTCCGAAAATGGGACTGTGACAGCAGGGAATGCTTCTCCGTTAAATGATGGAGCATCGGTATTGATTTTAGCTTCAAAAGAATATGCGATCAAACATGGGCTTCCTTATCTTGCAACGATCAAGGCTGTTTCTGAAATTGGGATTGATCCGAGCATTATGGGAATTGCACCTATCTCAGCAATCCAAACATTATTGAAAAAAGCAGAAATTTCTATTGATCAAATCGATCGTTTTGAGATCAACGAAGCATTTGCGGCTTCATCGATCGTGGTCAATCGCAACTTAAAACTAGCTGAAGAAAAAGTCAATGTAGATGGTGGTGCCATCGCACTCGGTCATCCGATTGGTGCAAGTGGTGCTCGTATTTTGACAACATTAAGTTATGGCTTGAAACGAATGAACCAACAATATGGTGTGGCTTCTTTATGTATTGGTGGAGGCTTAGGACTAGCCATGTTACTTGAAGCAAATCTAGAAACGGAACAATCAAGTGACCAAAAAAAAAAGTTTTATCAACTGACGCCTGAACAACGTCGGAGTCAGTTGGTTAGTGAAGGAATCATCAGTCAATCACAAGCTGATGAATTAAAAGTAGGAACACTCTCTGAAGAAGTAGCCAATCATTTGATTGAAAATCAAATCAGTCAAGTTGAGATTCCTCTAGGGATTGCACCTAATTTTCAAATCAATGGAATCAAAAGGCAAGTACCGATGGCGACAGAAGAACCGTCTGTAATTGCTGCAGCCAGTAACGGTGCAAAAATATGTGGAGACATTACAGCAATTACACCACAACGCCTGATGCGTGGTCAGATTGTACTATCAGGGGAACTGGATAATCGAGGTATAACTGATGCTGTCATCGCCAGACAAGATGAACTACTAGCATGTGCGAATGCAAGTTATCCCTCGATCGTGAGACGTGGTGGTGGAGTGCAGGAAATCGCAACAAGAAACTTTAAGGGTAATAATTTGGATTACTTATCGATCGATTTCTTGGTTGATGTAAAAGATGCGATGGGAGCTAATATCATCAACGCTATCTTAGAAGGTGTTGCCCAGAAAATACGTTCCTGGTTTCCTAAAGAAGAGATTTTATTTAGTATTTTAAGCAATTTCGCAACAGAATCATTAGTAACAGCTAGTTGTGAGATTCCCTTCGAGCGATTGGGAAAAACGATTGAAGCAGGAAAGAGAATTGCTGAAAAAATCCAACAAGCTTCCGAGTATGCTAAATTAGATGTTTATCGGGCAGCAACACATAATAAAGGGATCATGAATGGCATCGAAGCTGTCATTCTTGCTACTGGAAACGATACGAGAGCTTGTGCAGCTGCCGTTCATGCGTATGCTGCGAAAGATGGTGCTTACCAAGGCCTGTCAGACTGGCAAATGATTGGAGATAAGTTAATTGGACAATTAACGGTACCTTTGGCAGTGGCAACAGTTGGAGGAGCTTCTAGGATTCTTCCAAAAGCAAAGATTGCACTAGACATGTTGAAGATTGAATCAGCAAAAGAATTAGCTCAAATCATTGCTGCCGTCGGTTTAGCACAAAATTTAGCTGCTTTGCGGGCATTAGTGACAGACGGTATCCAAAAGGGGCATATGTCGCTTCAAGCTAGAGCCTTAGCGATCACAGTCGGGGCACAAGGAACTGAAATTGAACAAGTCGCTGAATTTCTAAGAAAAGCCGAAGGAATGAATCAGGACGTAGCTAGAAAATTTTTGATGCAATTACGTAAAAAATAAGTATTTATAAAAAAGAGAGACTGATTGGGATAACAGCAGAATGGATAAAAAGCTACTATATATTTATTATATTTATTCATATTATTCCTAGTCAAAAGCTCTCTTTTTTTGCTAATTGCCGGTAAAATTAAGGAAAAGGTTAAATATGACTAAATTTTTGCGAACTTTCTACGGGATGCTATTGTGAAATTGTTCGTTAAAGGATATACTTTTTTCAAATTTAATACTTGTTAGGCGAGGCTCCTAAACAAACATAGGCTATTGCGCAGAAACGTCGAAAGACGCCAATGTGTAAAACAGGAATTGTCGAATTAAGGCTCTTCATAAGATAGCTAAGAGAAATCTTTACGTTGTTTAGTGTCAAAACTCACACGATGAGATAGTTGTTGATGTACGCAACTTTAACAAATAAGCCGAAACTTCTAAAAATCTTTGCTGATTTTTGTGAATTTTCGGCTTATTTTTTGGAGTTGGATATTTACACCACTTACTTGAAAATAAATCACAGCACATTTTGATCACGCTACTTTTATTTTTCCTCATGTGAAAGTGACTCCTTTTGCCTAATAGAAAGGATGGCAAAATGGATACTAGTTGATAACGGATGTTTTGATAAGAAGATTAGAGAAATTCTGGTTACGAAAACTTTCGTTTAAGAGGTGTTGTGTGTGAAATCAAAATCATTTGAGTTTAATTATGCGTTATTTTTGCCGATTTTTCTCTTTTATTTATTAAGTATCGGTGTGCAATATGGAGCAGCAGTCTACGACCAAGTGCCTTATAAAACTATTGTTTTAAAACAAGTGATCTTTTGCATTGCTTCATTAGGACTTTTGTTACTGACACAAAAAATCAAGACAGCGTTATTGTTACGATTGTCTCCTTATTTTTATGCCATTTCATTAGCAATTATGAGTTTGCTCTACAAATTTTATGATCCGGTGATGTACCAATTAACCGATATGAAACGTTGGCTGAGGATGGGTAGTTTTACTTTTCAACCTTCTGAATTGGTTAAATTGACTTTTGCATTAGTTCTCGTTTATTTCACCTTGCTTTATGAAAAGAAAGTCAGTGAACGTACCGTGAAAACGGATCTGATCTATGTCTTTCAAGTTCTGTTGATCAGTTTACCAACTTTCTTGTTGATGTATATGCAAAAAGATTTTGGGACAAGTTTGGTATTTATTATTTGTTTGGGGGCTCTGTTCATGATTGCAGGGGTCCATTGGAAGATCTTGGCCGTATGTGCTAGTTTTTTATTTATTATTGGGGTCATATTGATTTGTCTAGTTTTTACGAAATACGGTAATGAGATCCTTTATAGTCTGAACTTTAAGACGTATCAATTAGACCGGGTGAGAGCTTGGATCGATCCTTTTGCTTACAGTCAATCGATCGGATACCAACAATCACAAAGCTTATTGTCTGTTAGTGCAGGTGGATTTAGTGGACGACCAGCTGAAATACCACCAATCTATGTACCGGTACGTGAATCAGATATGGTATTTACTGTAATTGCCGAAACGTTTGTTTTTTTAGGTAGCGTGACCGTCGTTTTTCTATATTTCTATCTTTTCTACCAAGTTATTTACACTGCGATACAGACAAACAATAAAGGAAATCTATATCTAGCGGTAGTACTCGTATTTGGACTATTATTTCAAATCGTAGAAAATATCGGCGCTTCGATTGGTTTACTGCCTTTAACAGGAATTCCTTTGCCTTTTCTAAGTCAAGGAGGAACCTCCTTGTTGATCATGGGAGGCGGATTAGGTATGATTTTAGGTTTTAAAAAAGTAGAATAAGTCATTTGTTTAGTCAGATGAAGTTAGAAAGTAAGTGAAAGTTTTATGAGTGATTATCAACAAAAAGCACTGAAATTATCAATCGTTCCATTATGTCTTTTGATTGGATTGATTTTATGCGTAAAAATCAATCCTCCATGGTTCGAAACACTAGATTTAGCGGTTTATACAAAGATCGATTTACCTAATTTTCCACAACTAACAACGATTGTTCGTTTGTTTGCTAAGTTAGCAACGATTGGTCCGACCTTATGTTTCGCCTTTCTTTTTGCTTTTTATATTTGGAAAAAGAATTACCATTTGTTAGCGATTTGGAATATCTGTAATATCTTTGCGGTTAGTTTTTTTGGGTATATTCTAAAAAAGCTCATTGCACGAATCAGACCTGCCGTTTCACAATTGGAAATACGTACGAGTTACTCGTTTCCTAGTGGACATTCTTTATTATCCTTTGCGCTTTTCCTAACAATTATCTTATCGTTAAGTATTATTTGGAGTCGTCAGGATACCAAGCAACTCGATTATATCTAAGAGTCCATTATCCAAGTGATATTTTAGCTGGATTTTCGTTAAGTGCAGTAGTAGTTTTATTGTCTTATGTTGTTTGTTTCTCTTTTATCTCCACAGATTCAATATTGAAAACAAGGCAATTAGAGAAGAAAAAAACGCTTTTTTCTAAAAAGCAAAAAGTAGTTTTAGGTCTTTTAGTCCTTTTACTAGCAGTAATTATTTCTGGTGTCGCTTATGAACTGAATGTCTTTTATCATGCGCATGGGTAAGCTGGGAAAACATAACCAATAAACTAAGGGAAAGAGACCGCTTGGTTTTTTGGTTCTATCTTTTTTAAGATTGGTGAAGATTATTGACAACTTTTGGTGATTCAAAGTAATAGAAAAAATATTTTACTATAAAAAAATGAGCAGAGGGCAATTGCCTTTCTGCTCATTTAACATTTTATGATTTCTCATTATCGGCATCATTTGACAAAAATCCGTTTTTTGATGCGGTGGATAGATTTGTGAAACTGGTTATCTTTCTGAAATAGCTGTTGCAGCAAACTGTTCGATCAATGGGATCAATGTCAGTTTCACTTTGTATTTGCGTTCTAACGCTTTTTCAATTGTAAATTGGTTTTCTGCTGTCATTGAAATTTCAGCTAATTTACGTGGTTCATCTGAGGTTTTTTCATAGATGACTGCTGCATCCGCTTCTTTTTCTACATAAAATTTTGGATATTCCGCTACTGCGCTTGAAAAATCAGCGAAATTCAAAGCGGCAGTTTCAGTTGAGCGTTGTTTTTCAGTTGTTTCCGCTTTTGATACTTCAGCTGTTTTAGGTGATTCCACAGGTTTTGAGTCAGCAACTTTTGTTTCAGCAACAGGTGTAGAAACCTCTTGAGCAGTTGGTTCATCATTTTTAAGACGTTGATCATTCCAATAAGAAACGATTTCAATCAATAAGTTGTCACGGAAGCGTTCAAAGATGTCTTTTTCTCCTGAACGGATTCGTTTTAAGACAGTTGTGAAATTATCATCAATCGGTACATTGATGCGAGTATCTTCATTTGTTTTTCCTGCAAGTCCAATCGTTAAGATGTGGCGGTCTTTCGGATCAAGCATGACTTGTAAAGGTAAGCCGTAACGACGTAGACTTTCATCCTCTAAAGAATGAAATAATTGACTTCTGATTCCATCTAAAGAAGGACGGAATTGATTGAGTAATTTTTGTTTTTGTTTTTTCTTCATATGTTCTCTCCTTCGCTCATACCCTTTCGATTATAAGAAAAAAAAGATGAAATGAAAAGGATTATACGAAAAAAACTTAGATATGTATGTATTTATACGCATTTTTTTAGGAAAATATTTGTTTTTAACAGAAATGTTTCCTCTTTTTAGGTGTATATCAAAAGATAAGCCGATACGACACCGGCAAGAAAAACTCAGTGTGTATCGGCTTATCACGATCATTGAAGTCAGCTACGTTGTTTTGGAACAAGGAATCAAAGCAAAGACAGACAGTTCAGGTGAATAGATCACTTCATGTCCTTGCCAAGTCGTAACCATTAGCGAATGATCGAAACGGTTGGTTAGCTCTTGAATTTTTTGATCATGGGACCAGTTACGTGCTGGGAAGTGTTGGATCTTGTCTGGTCCGATCAAAAAGATAAAATCAGGATGAAAAGTACGAGTGATTTCTTCTGAGAGCCTTTCTAAACGTTCAATCGGAGTCATTGTTATCAAACATCCTTAAATTAAAATTGGGTAGTATCTGGATCTTTTGCTTTACCAACTACGCCATCTAATTGATCGATTTGTTGCATTTCTTCTTCTGACAGTTCAAAGTCAAAAAGTTCAGCATTTTCTTTGATCCGACTAGGAGTTACGGATTTTGGCAGAGGCAAGAAACCATGTTGTAAGGACCAGCGTAAAGCAACCTGAGCAATACTCTTTTGATGGGCTTTGGCAATTTCCTGCATCTCTGGTACATCGAAAATTTTCCCTGTGCCAAGTGGGCTGTAAGCTTCCAGGATCATTTCGTGTTTTTTGGCATAGTCAACGACTGCTGGTTGTAATTCACCAGGAGCTAAGAAAATTTGGTTGACCATTGGCATGATCTTGGCTGTTTTTTGTAACGCATCTAGATGATGGGGCAAGAAGTTGCTGACGCCAATGGCTTTGATTTTTCCAGCTTCATACAGCTCTTCAAAAGCTCGCCAAGTTTGGGCGTTTGCTTCTTCCCAATTGTCACGGAAAGCCACAGGATTAGGCCAGTGGATCAAGAAAAGATCAATATAATCTGTTTGTAATTTTTGTAGTGATTCTTCAAACGAAGACATCACTAAGTCATAACTGTGATTGGCATTCCAAAGTTTTGTTGTTAGAAAAATCTCTTCTCTGGGAATCCCACTTTCTTTGATCGCTTGACCGACGCTTTCCTCATTTTTGTAACCTTGTGCTGTATCAATGTGGCGATAACCAGCAGCTAGCGCTTCTTTGACTGAAGAAACTGCGACATCGCCATCCGGTGTTTGCCAAGTACCAAAACCAACAATCGGAATTTCATAACCATTTGATAAACGATACGTATTTGTTAATGAATCCATATTCTCAACTCCTTAATTTTTAGTTCACTTTTAAGTGTAGCGCATTTTCTCAAAAAAGGAATCCATTTTGTTTAGGAGACAATTATTTTTTTCAAAAAAAGGAAAATAATGATTTTCGTTCTGGTATTTTGTATTGATTTTCCGTAAACTAAATCAGAAGGGAATGAGAACATGGATATTTATTTAAAAAAAGCAATTATGCATATTATTGATCGTGAAACGGGATCACCCGTATTTTCTCAACAAGAATTGGATCTGACTAAAGAGTTTATTCGAGATTTTTTACAAAAGAAAATCCAAAAAATTTCTTCTGCACAAACGAAAACAGGACAGCTGTCACCTGAAAGTATGATGGCGAAACAAGTCCAGGACTGTCAAGAAAACTTTGTAGCAGCAAGTGAAGGGATCGTTCAACGCTGGTTTGAGATCTATCAAGAAAGCGAAGAAGCGCCAAGCGCTGATGTCTTTGTTGTTTTGTATGAAGTAGATACGGTGATGTATGTGGCTTTGTTAAAAGTCAATTACCGAGAATCCTATACACATTTTGTAGAGGCAGACGAAACAGGAATCGCCAATCAATTGATTTTGAATCGAGCGATATTGGGGGCAAAATCCCAAAAGGCAGATGAAGCGTTTGCGGTAGCATTAACTGATTTAACCTATGAATTGATTGAAAAAAAATATGAGTTTTCTGGAAAAAAAGAACTCTATTTTTCGGGGAGAGTCATCGAAAGTGTTCCTGCGCCTTCATTAGAAGAGAATGTCAAAGTGATCCAAAAAGTAGCTAAAAGTTTAGGGAAAAAATTTGAAACTGAAGAATTTGATCTAGTGGCTGATTTAAAAGAGGCTGTTTATGATACGATCGAGGAAAAGGGCAGACTAGACCATGAAATGATTGCGGAAAAAGTCTTCAAAGAAAATATCACAGCGAAATTAGCTTTTCAAGAAGAAGTCCAAGAACAGGGATTTGTTGCTGAAGCTTTGCCAGTCAGAGAAGTCCAAGAAATTTCTGAGAAAAAATTTGGTAAACAAAAATTCAAGTTATCCAATGGAATCGAATTGATCGTCCCTGTAGACGTCTACCGAAATCCAGATTTGATCGAATTTGTTAATAACCCAGATGGAACAATCTCAGTCATGATCAAAAATGTAGACGAAGTATTAAATCGTTTATAATTATTAAAAGAATGCTTATTCAGAGAATACAATAAAATGTAGCAGACAAGAAAAGAGCCAAGAGAAACTATAGTGAACGTTAAAAGTTGGATTAAAAAGTTAACTTTTTTCGGTCAGTATAAAGTTTTTCTTGGTTTTTTTGCAGGTGTAAACTATATAAGTAGTGCATATCTTTAGATGTTTCAGAATGACAGCTTTCTTTTTACCAGATAACACCATTTCTTTTATGAACTGATCACTAAGAGCAAAAGCCAAAATAATCACATCATTCTTTATCAAATAAAGAGAAAATGGTATAAAGGATAGGAAGAGATAACGAAAATATAAAGGAGTGTTACAAAATGAAAGTTGAACATATTGCTATTTGGGTTAATGATTTAGAAAAAATGAGAGCGTTTTATGAGAATTATTTTGCTGCAGAAAGTTCAGAGAAATACACGAATCCTAAAACCCGGTTTCAATCTTACTTCCTGAATTTCACCTCAGGAAGTCGGATTGAATTGATTACAAAGCCTTTTTTATCAGATCGTGCAGTCGATACTTTTGGTTATGCTCATTTAGCAATTTCAGTGGGAACAAAAACAGAGGTGGATTCATTTGCTGAAACATTTGTAAAAGATGGCTATCCATTGATCAGTGGTCCAAGAACTACGGGCGACGGTTATTATGAAGCGGTTATCCAAGATCCTGAAGGAAATCTGATTGAGTTAACGACAGATTGAGACAGATTACATCATACAAAAATATAGCAAAGGATAGGAAGCACATGGAATTCAGCGAAGAGAAAAAAATTGACCTTGATGCATTGTTCGCGCTCTATACAGCTGTAGGATGGTCAGCCTATACGAAGGACATCCAACAATTAGCTCTGGGAATCCAGCAGTCACTCGAAGTAATAACGGTATGGCACGAACAACAATTGATTGGGTTGATCCGTAGTGTCGGAGATGGCGAAACAATTCTTTATATTCAAGATTTGCTTGTTCATCCTGCTTATCAAAACAAGGGGATCGGGACACAATTAATCGAAAAAATGGTACAAGCTTATCCAAAAGTCAGACAAAAAGTTTTATTGACAGAAAATGAACAACGAACCCGTCGATTTTATGAAAAATGCCAATTTCAGTCGGTAGCGACACAAGAAATGATTTGTTTTTATCGCGAATATTGATAGTTACGAAAGAGCCCATTGTAGTGAAAACAAGGAGATAGTCACAACAATTACGCATGGTTGGCTGATGAAAAATTAGTCATTAATCAGCATAAGTGTTCTTGGTTGACTTTGACCAAGTTTGACGTATAATACAAATTGTTCGATACTTACAAAAAGTAAGGCGGACAGATTCTTTTTGGATTTTTCCAAAGAAGTCTATAATGGACAACAGATGAGAGCAAAACTTTAAAGCTCTAAATTAATTAGGAGGTTTGTTAATTATGGCAAAAGAACATTATGATAGAAGTAAACCACACGTAAATATTGGAACCATTGGACACGTCGACCATGGGAAAACTACTTTAACTGTTGCGATCACTACAGTACTAGGTAAAAAAGGCTTAGCAAATCCTCAAGACTATGCTAGTATCGACGCAGCACCAGAAGAACGTGAACGTGGAATCACGATCAATACTGCTCATGTGGAATACGAAACAGACAAACGCCACTATGCACATATCGATGCACCAGGGCATGCGGATTACGTGAAAAACATGATCACTGGGGCAGCTCAAATGGACGGAGCAATCTTGGTTGTTTCTGCTACGGATGGCCCAATGCCTCAAACTCGTGAACACATTTTACTTTCTCGCCAAGTAGGCGTGAAATATTTGATTGTTTTCTTGAACAAAACAGATTTAGTCGATGATGAAGAATTAATTGATCTAGTAGAAATGGAAGTTCGTGAACTATTAAGCGAATATGGATTTCCAGGTGATGATACACCTGTTATCAAAGGATCAGCATTAAAAGCATTACAAGGTGATCCTGATGCAGAAGCAGCTATCATGGAATTGATGGACACAGTCGATGAATACATCCCAACACCAGAACGTGATACGGACAAACCATTATTGTTACCCGTCGAAGATGTATTTTCAATTACTGGACGTGGAACAGTAGCATCTGGTCGGATTGACCGTGGGGCTGTTAGAGTCGGTGACGAAATCGAAATCGTAGGGATCAAACCAGAAACGCAAAAAGCCGTAGTAACAGGAGTTGAAATGTTCCGCAAAACGCTTGATTACGGTGAAGCAGGGGATAACGTAGGTGTGTTATTACGTGGGATTCAAAGAGAAGACATCGAACGTGGCCAAGTGATTGCCAAACCTGGTTCAATTACACCTCATACTAAATTCAAAGCAGAAGTTTATGTTTTGACTAAAGAAGAAGGCGGACGTCATACACCATTCTTCAATAATTATCGACCACAATTTTATTTCCGCACAACTGACGTAACAGGAACAATTGTTTTGCCAGAAGGAACGGAAATGGTCATGCCTGGCGACAACGTAACGATCGATGTAGAATTGATTCATCCTGTTGCTATTGAAAACGGGACGACTTTCTCCATTCGTGAAGGTGGTCGTACAGTAGGTTCAGGTATCGTAACAGAAATCGAAGCCTAAGAACAAAGGATAGATAAATAAAAAAGACGCACGATTCAACAAGTCAGATGACTTTTAGAATCATGCGTCTTTTTTCATCCATCATTAGATATAAGTTGTCATATTCAGCGTTTTTGTAACCATTTCTTTAAACCTACTAATCGCTTTTTATGGTCAACTGGTGCATTATCAATGATCAATAATGCGATCATGACATAGGCAATCCAACTGTCACGTGAATAGGAAGTATAGCGGGAAGTCCAATGAGTCGCATATTTATCTTTATACTCACGCAAGCCGTGGAAAGAGTAAAAATGTGAACCAAATTCATAAACTAAGTAAGCGATTCGTTCTTGAATAAAACTTTTTCTTGAGGTTCCAACGTTGGATAATGGCGCCATCCCCAAGTTGAAAAACTCAATCTGTTCCTCTTTCATATACTCAAATAAATGAAGGAAAAGATAATCCATACTTCCAGCTGGTGCTTTCTCAGGATCATAACGCATCAAATCAATCGTGCCGATTTTGTTATCTGTGTAGGTTGGCATGATCGAAGCAAATGCTACTAAGTCTTGTTGCGGGTCTTTTAAAACAGCGATCGGTGCTCGCTGTAGATAATCTTCTGAGAAGAACCCCAGTGAAAAACCTTTTTCTTTTCGGCTTCCTAACCATTGATCAGAAATTTGTTTGAGTTCAGTCATCTGTGTCGCAGAAAAAGGTGGCTGAATAATCTCAAAAGTAAAACCTTCTCGGTCAATCCGATTCAAGATCGCACGTGACCCTTTCATTTTCTTTCCAGAAGTAGTGAAATTGGCTAATTCAACATGTGCTTCTTCGCCCATTTTGATGAAATCATAGCCAAATTCATGTAAAATCATCACGATTTCTTCACTCGTTTCATAAAAGACGGGTAGGTAACACAAACGATCAGTTTCTTCAATAAACGCTTCGATAGCAGCAGGAAAATCTTCTTTTTTACCCGAAGGATCACCCATCACGATACATTTATTATTGTAACAAGCAAACTGTAATAAAACCGTTCCAACTTGGTCTTTTTCGTAAATAAACATGCGCTTGTCTTTTAAGAAAATCAATTGACTGTCAGAATTTCCGCCAAAGGTATGGAGGATATTTAACGCTTTTTCTTCATCCAACGGTTCGCCGACTTGCTGTTTCTTTCCTTGTAGGAAGTGGACGAAAAGAATGATGATAAAGCTTACTGCAATAATAGCAAATAATCCAGATAACCAAATCTTTTCTGACGGGAACAAAAAGAACGAAATAAAATGATGCTTACGATGAGGAAATGTTGGCAGATTATAAACACCAATAATGATGTAAAGCAACGCTAAAGCACCAATAATCACACCATCAATCGTCAACCATTCCCATGAATAAATGATTTGTTCTCTAAATAATTCATTTTTCGAAGCAATTACGATCAACAACAGTAACAATAGGAAAATAGCTACAGTAAAGCTAAAGTCAATAATCGTCACATAAGATGCTGCTAAAAAGATCAGTGCAATAGTTGGCCAATAGGCTCTTTTGACTCTTGCAGCAATCCCACGCCCCATGATGACAAAGAGAAATCCTAACAACATACTTGGGAATTGACTAATAAAATGCAACCTTAACGGATTGATACTATGCAGCCAACGAAACTCGGTAAAAGCTTGTGGGATCGTTGCTGAAAGAACCATCATGATACCAGAAAAATATAAAAGGACGACGACGGCTTTATGAGCAATCTCTGTTGCCAGCTGCTTAGGAATACCAGAATAACGTTGATCAAAAGTTGAGCCAATATTCTTAAAGAAAAAGACGATCCCGATCAAAAAAGGAATAATGTAATAAAAAATTCGGTACAGTAAGATCCAAACGACTACAGTTGCCTTTGGCACACCTATGGCAGAAAGACCGATAATCATCATGATATCAAAACTACCGATTTCACCAGGAATCATCGAGACGATTCCGATAACTGAAGCTGCGATAAAGAGCGGTATCGTTTGCCACAAATCGACTTTGATATCCATAAGTGCCCCAACTGCTAGAAAGGTGAACAAGACACCAGACCACTCTAAGATCGAGACAAGCAGCAATTGTCCTTGTGTTTTTAATGAAAGTCCTCCGAGGTAGCCCTCTTTTTTTAAGGTAGTGACTACAAAAACAAGTGGGAAGTATAACCCACCACCGATCAACCAAATCCAATACTGCTTAATAAAAGGCGCAACCGATGCAAAAAAGACCATAAAAAAAGAAATCAAACTATAAATAGACAGTCCAGCCATTAGAAATAAAAAGATCTTCGACAAAGCTTGCATCAACTGCTTACTGTCTTTTTTATGACCGTATAATTCGGAGCGTAATCCGATGCTGACAAAGCCGCCAAAACCGGCAACATTGTTGATGGTATTGATCAACCAACTTGTTTCAAATAAATAACTCTTTTTTAATTTTTGTCCCAACAAGCGGTTAAGGATGATGTCATACCCAATCATCGGTGCAACAGATAGTAATCCAACAATGAGCATCAACCCCGTCTTCCAAAGTGGGATTGTTGCAAATGTTTCGGCTAATTGAGCGATCGATAGTGTTTTGCCAATATTGATCAATTCACTAACGATAATGACAACCACAGAAATTAAAAAGATTGTTTTAAAGAGACCTAAATGGTTTTTGAACCATTGTAAGGCTTGTTTTAACAAAAAAATCACCTACTATTCTTATTATTCAGACAAAAAATCTAATACTTCTTGATTGAAACGTTGAGGATCTTTTCTAGCTAACTGATGTCCTTGTTCGTTCACTAAAACAAAAGAAGCATTTGGGATCGTTTTTGCTAGGTAAAGGGAGTGTTGCAGTCTGATCACATCTTTTTTTCCAACAATAATCAATGTTTTACATTTAATTTTCTCTAAATCTGCTGTTGAAAGACCGATATCTTTTAACAACAATTTGATCACCAACAAATTTTTTCTAAGCGATGGGCAAACTAAAGAAAGCAACCACATACCAATATAATGACAGTAGCTAAGCAGTCTCGCTGAGAATAAAACCCCTTTAACTAAAGTATTTCCTGAATTTAATATTAATCGATGTACTTTCTCTGGATAATAACTTGAAAAGACCAATCCAAGATTAGCTCCATCACTAAAACCTAGTATATTTGCTTTTGTAATTCCTTCAAGTAGCATGATGGTATAAAGATCTTCTGCCATCAAACGAAAAGACAAGGTATTTGCTTGATTCGTTGAACGTCCGTGACCTCGACTATCAATGAGATAAACGGTATAAAACTGACTAAAGACAGGAACTTGCTCTGAGAAGAAACGACCACTGCCATCATTACCATGGAGTAAAAACAGAGGCATGCCATTTCCGCTTTTCTCATAATAGATCTCTGTTCCATCAGTCATTTTTGCATATTTCTTTTCTTTTTTCACATAATCACCTACTGGTTAAAGTATAACGACAATTCTCCTATAAGAGCAATTGTTTTCCTAAAAAAACAACGATCATTTTCGTAAGATAGTAAAAAATTCCGAAAATTTCAGTTTTTATTAAGGAAAGGAACAAATGATTAGTAAGAAATAGCCAAGAACGATAATAAATAGTAAGATAAAAAAAGATGTCAAAATAACTAGGTGAATGTTTATGAAAAAAAAGAAAAAATCAATCTTTCGAAGAATCGTCTCTTTTTTAGTGATTGTCTTGGTCATAGGAGTATTGATCATCTTAGGAAAAACCTATCAATCAATTAAAAGAGTAGAAAAGTACGAACCAGAAATAACAACAGCAATCAAAAAGTACCATATGGAAGAGTACGAGTCTTTGGTCAAGGGGATCATTTTAACAGAATCAAAAGGCAAGGGGATTGATTTGATGCAAAGTTCGGAAAGCGCCTATGGTAAAGCCAATTTGATCGATAATCAAAAAGAAAGTATCGATCAAGGAGTCAGCTACTTAGCAGAAATGATCAATGAGGCAAAAAAACAAGGATGTGATCTTGATACAGCTATACAAGCCTATAACTTCGGTAAGGATTATATTGTCTACGTAAAAAACCGAGGTGGGGAAAATACTATGGAGATAGCAGAAGAATATTCCAAAAATGTCTTGAGTCCACTTTTAGGTAATGAGAAAAAAACCAAGTATCGCTATTGGCGAGTCCCCTCATTGCTTTACAATGGCGGTTATCTTTATCATAATGGAGGGAACATGTTTTACACAAAAGTTGTCAAGATGAATGAAGACCTCATTGAGTTATATGACAAAGTTTTTAACTAATTGAGTGTAATGCTGAGATTTTTTGCTAGATCTTTATCTTATCAGAAAGAAGGAGTGCTCAAAAAAGTGGAAAAAGAACAAATCATAACAGAAAAGGTAGCGAAAGATTCAGGGAAAGACTGGCTATTGCGCTTTGTAAAGGGAATGTTTATCGGTTCGGGTTTTATTTTACCGGGGGTAAGCGGAGGCGCTTTAGCAGCTGTTTTTGGGATGTACGAACGATTGATCTCTTTTTTAGCTCATCTAACCAGAAATTTTAAAGAAAACGTGCTTTTCTTTTTGCCTGTCGGATTAGGAGGCATCAGCGGAGTCTTTTTGCTTTCCTTTTTGGTGAGTTTCTTATTAGGGACATATGAAACGACGATTTTATGTTTTTTTGTTGGGTGTATTGTAGGTACTGTTCCAGCGTTGTGGAAAGAAGCTGGAAAGAAAGGGCGGCAATCAGGTGATATCATCCTGATGATCGTCACATTGATCGTGGCTTATTTCTTTTTACTTTACGGATCACAACTATTTGATGGTCAAGTTGAACAAAACACAGTAACTTGGATCATCGCTGGTGGTCTAATCGGCTTAGGGATGATTGTTCCTGGACTGAGTCCCTCGAATTTTTTAGTCTATATGGGGTTATACAAGGCGATGGCTGATGGTTTCAAAGAAGCTCGCTTAGACGTGATCTTACCGATCGGTTTAGGCGCGGTATTCTGCGTGTTGACGTTATCAAAGTTATTTGATTTTATATTTTCTAAGGCATATAGTAAATTGTTCCATTTTATTTTAGGAGTTGTTTTTGCTTCGACGGTAATGATTGTTCCTACAGATTACACAAATTTAAGTTTACTAGGAATCATCTTTTGTCCCATTTTATTTTTTGCTGGTATCGCATTAGGTTGGTGGATGAGTCGTTTAGAAGAACAATATAAATAAAGGTTGAATGGCGCATGATTTTTGCTGGGATTTCTCAACGGCATAGAATCATGTGTTCTTATTTTGTATAAATTTGTAAAAAATAAGTTGTTTTTAATAATAGAACAAGCTAGACTTAAATATATTGATTATTTTTTGAAAGTTGGCGAAAAATGGAAACGAAAGAAATGAACGGTCTTACTCAGGAAGAAGTGAGAAAAAAAATTTCCTCTGGGCAGCAAAATGATTACCAAGAGGATGCATCAAAAAGTACTAAGCAGATTCTTAGTGACAATATACTAACGCTGTTCAATTTTTTAAATTTTGGTATTGGGATTTGCTTACTATTGGTCGGTGCCTATTCCAATATGGCTTACTTGGCAATCATTGTGGTGAATATCATTATTGGTATCTATCAAGAAATCCATGCTAGAAATCTAGTAAGAAAGTTATCGATTGTTTCGCAATCAGAGGTACGAGTTGTCCGCGAAGGAAAAGAGCAGTCGATTTCAACGAAAGAATTAGTTTTAGGAGATGTCGTAAAGATTGGTGCAGGGGAACAGATTCCTTCTGATTTAAGAGTGATCTCAGGACGCGCAGAAGCCAATGAGGCACTATTGACAGGGGAGTCAGACCTGATTGTCAAAACCGAAGGAGATGAATTGCTTTCAGGTAGTTTCTTAACCAGTGGTTCTGTTTTAGCTCAAACGATTCGTGTGGGTGCAGACAACTATGCAGTTCGCCTAACGAGTGAGGCAAAAACCCATAAAGCGATTCATTCTGAACTTGTCGATTCTATTCGAAAAGTATCGAAATTTACTAGCTTCATTATCATTCCATTAGGTATTATTTTATTTTTAGAAGCGTTATTTATCCGTGATGCTTCCATTAAGATTTCTGTTATTGCTTCGGCAGCAGCATTACTAGGGATGTTGCCTAAAGGCTTAGTCCTTTTGATTAGTATTGCACTGACTACTGGTGTAACGAAATTAGCAAAGAAAAGAATCTTAGTCCAAGATATGTATTCGATTGAAACACTTGCTCATGTAGATACGCTTTGCTTGGATAAAACAGGGACGATCACTGAAGGAAAAATGAGTATCCAACGGGTCGAAGCCCTAAATCCTAAGTACGAAAAAGCGATTCCTGAAATCATGGGAACCTATCTAGCTGAAAGCAGTGACAATAATCTTACCATGCGGGCACTTAGAGATTACTTTCAAGTAGCTAATCGCTATACTGTGACTGAAAAGTTAGCTTTCTCTTCTGACCGTAAATGGGGAGCAATGGAGTTTCCTGAATTAGGTGTGATCTATGTAGGAGCTCCTGAACGTTTGGTTGAAAAATCACAACTGCCAGAAAGTTTGGTGGATGCTCAAGCAAATGGCTACCGTGTATTGATGCTAGGTGTCGCTCCTGAACAACATTTGACTGAAGGAGAGCCAAAAGGCGTTGAACCAATCGCGCTGTTTGAGATTGACGATCCAATACGTAAAAATGCAGAAGAAACATTAGCTTATTTACATGCTGAAGGTGTGAATCTAAAGGTTATTTCAGGTGATAATCCGTTCACAGTTTCAAATATTGCCCGCCGTGCAGGCTTACCAAATTATGATTCGTATGTTGATCTTTCTACGATGACAGAAGAAAAAGCTGTCCGGGAAGCCGCTCATGAATACACGGTCTTTGGTCGTGTGAGTCCACAACAAAAGAAAACATTAGTGAACGAATTAAAACAAAGTGGTGGAACTGTGGCTATGACTGGGGATGGAGTCAATGACGTGTTGGCACTGCGTGAAGCAGACTGCAGTATCGCCATGGCTGAAGGAGACGGTGCAACAAGACAAATTGCTAATCTCGTTTTACTTGATTCTGATTTTACGACTTTACCAGAAGTCTTATTCGAAGGGCGTCGTGTCGTGAACAATGTGACCAAAGTTTCAGGTATTTTCTTTATAAAGACGATCTATTCGTTTATTCTTTCTATCTTATGCGCAATTACTGCAATCGGGTTTCCATTCATCCCAATCCAGATCACATTGATTGACTTAGCTATTGAAGGTTATCCTTCTTTCTTCTTATCGTTTGAACAAGATAAACGAAAGATTACCTATCGTTATTTACCAACAGCATTGATCAATGCATTGCCAAATGCATTGCTAGTCGTATTGAATATTATTGTGGTTTATATTTTAGGAAAAGTTTTGCCATTTACCCAGTTGCAAACGACCACTTTAATGTATTATCTATTGATCGGAATCAGCTGTATGGCAGTAGTCAAAGCGTGTTATCCATTTAATCCGTTGCGAATTTTCTTAGCGGTAACAACTGTTGTAGGGATTTATGTAGCAGCGATGCTTTTCCATCATCTGTTAGAAGTTGATCTTGGGTTAGGAACGGCTTGGCCATATTTCATTGGTTTTATGATCGTTAATATCATTTTGAGACTGATTTATGGAAAGACCAATATCCGTGACTACTTATTGAATAAATTAGCAACAACGAAATAAACCGTTGCTTGTTCTTAGAATGACAAGTATTATACTTGAAAAAGTTTAGAATTGTGATAGAATGAAACATGTATAATTGTGTCCTTTAAAATCGCACTGATTTTCGTTAGTGCGATTTTTTACCGGTTATTCTCCTGAGGTATCTCTTTGACAGATGCCAATTAGCTATTTACAGGGGGTGAAAGCATGGCTCAACGGATTCCTCAAGAAGTCATTGAAACGATTCGTGGACAAACGAATATTGTTGAGGTGATTGGTCAATACGTCCAATTAAAAAAATCTGGAAAGAATTATTTAGGTTTGTGTCCTTTTCATGAAGAACGAACACCATCTTTCTCGGTGGCTGAAGATAAACAGATTTTTCATTGCTTTGGTTGCGGAAAAGGAGGAAACGTCTTTACTTTTCTTCAAGAACTAGAAGGACTTAGTTTCCCAGAAGCAGTCGTCAAAGTTGCTGATTTTGAACAAATTCAGTTAGAAGATCAATGGCGCAAACAAACACTTCCCTTCGAAAATAGCGATTCAATTACAGGAAAATTGATTTTAGCGCATGAAAAAGCCGCAGAAGTATATCATCATATGTTGCTACACACGAAAGTAGGCGAGCAAGCTTTAGATTACTTACTACAACGTGGTTTGACACTAGAATTGATTGAAGAATTTGCGATCGGATTTGCACCGAATGAACGTTCATTTTTGAAACAAGTATTTAAAACTGAAGCATACGATCAAGAAGTGTTGGAACGTTCTGGTTTGTTTATCTCTCATGAGGATGGAGGAATATCTGATCGGTTTTACCAACGTATCATGTTTCCTATCAGAAACCCTCAAGGGCGCACGATTGGTTTTTCTGGACGCTGGCTTGCACCAGAAAAAGGACAAGAAAAAGATCAACCCAAATATTTGAATAGTCCAGAAACAGAATTATTCAATAAAAGACAAGTGTTGTTCAACTTGGATAAAGCACGTAGTGATATCCGAAAAAGCGGTGAAGTTCTTTTATTTGAAGGTTTCATGGATGTCATTGCTTCTTGGCAAGCAGGTGTAAAAAATGGGATAGCTTCCATGGGAACGAGTTTAACGAATCAACAGATCCAGCAGATTGAACGAGTAACCAAAGAACTAGTTTTTTGTTACGATGGAGATAAGGCAGGATTCGAGGCAACGAATCGAGGGATCGAATTGTTACGACAAAATAGTCGATTGCAATTATCAATCGTTGTGATTCCGGAAAAACTTGATCCCGATGAATATTTACGTAAATATGGAAATGACTCCTTTAATGAACTGATCTTTCATGGTCGTGAAACGGTCTTTACTTTCAAGTCACGTTATTTGAAGCAAGACAAGAACCTGGAGAATGAAAAAGATAAAATCCAGTACTTAGAAGAGGTATCGAGAGAACTTAGTCAAGTTGTCTCGCCAATCGAACAAGATATGTATTTATCGCAACTAGCGACCGAATTTCAACTTAGTCGTGAAACCCTGCAAAAGCAAATACGGGATTTTCGCAGGGAAAATCAAACGAATCGAATCAACCAACCAACGACATTGCCAGAACCAGCTATTTCACGGACGGCAATAACGAAAAAGAGACCGCTGACTCAAGTAGAAAAAGCGGAACAAATGCTCTTGTACAGAGTGTTCAAAGAGATATCTGTCCGTAATCTTTTGAAAGAACAGCAATTTCAGTTTATTCATGACATTTATGCAGAAGTATATTTTTTATTCGATGCATTTGTGTCACAACATGATGAATTCAACCTTGCGGAGTTTTTGGACTTTTTGCAAGATGAAAATTTAAGGCGTTTAGTGGTGGAAATCGAGTATTTGCGTGTAGCCGAAGAAAGCACACCAAGAGAAATCCAAGACTTATTGCGTGTAATCAGAAAGTCTAGTTTAGCTGATGAAATAACTTTAAAAAAACAAATGCAGCAAGAGGCTAGAAGAACTGGAAACAAGCAATTAGAATTGGAATTAACGATTGAGATCATTAATTTAACAAAACAGTTAAAACAAGCCGAATAGCTACTCAAGGGGGGCCTTCTTTTATGGCAAATGTAACAGAGAATAAAAAGTATGAAGCAGCAGTAGCAGCTTTTATCAAAGAAAACAAACCAAAAAGACAAGTCGTGTATGATGATCTTTCAAATAAACTTGCAACGCCATTCACATTGAATGCGGATGAGATGGATAAATTGATCCAAAAAGTCGAGGATGCTGGAATCAGCGTTGTTGATGAAAATGGAGATCCATCGATCCATAGCTTGAAGAGTGCAGAGAAAAAAGCGGAACAAGCAAAAACAGAAGATCTGTCAGCACCTACTGGTGTAAAAATCAACGATCCAGTTCGTATGTATTTAAAAGAGATTGGTCGTGTTTCCCTATTAACTGCGGAAGAAGAAGTAGCTCTTGCTTTAAAGATCGAAGAAGGTGATCAAGAAGCAAAACAGCGTTTAGCTGAAGCAAACCTTCGTTTGGTCGTAAGTATTGCTAAGAGATATGTTGGACGTGGCATGCAATTTCTTGATTTGATCCAAGAAGGAAATATGGGCTTGATGAAAGCTGTTGAAAAATTTGACTATCGTAAAGGATTCAAATTTTCAACTTATGCTACATGGTGGATCAGACAAGCAATCACTCGTGCCATCGCTGACCAAGCACGTACGATCCGTATCCCAGTGCATATGGTAGAAACCATCAATAAATTGATCCGTATCCAACGTCAATTACTTCAAGATTTAGGAAGAGAACCGACGCCAGAAGAAATTGGGGCAGAAATGGACCTTCCTACAGAAAAAGTACGTGAAATATTGAAAATTGCGCAAGAGCCAGTTTCTTTAGAAACACCAATTGGTGAAGAAGATGATTCTCATTTAGGAGACTTCATTGAAGACCAAGAAGCTACTAGTCCTGCAGAACATGCGGCTTATGAATTACTAAAAGAACAATTAGAAGATGTTTTAGATACATTGACTGACCGTGAAGAGAATGTTCTCCGCTTACGTTTTGGTTTAGACGATGGTCGTACCAGAACACTCGAAGAAGTTGGGAAAGTATTCGGAGTAACACGTGAACGTATTCGACAAATTGAAGCGAAAGCGTTACGTAAATTACGCCATCCATCACGCTCAAAACAATTGAAAGATTTCTTAGAGTAAAAATAGGATTCAAATTTTGAATCTTATAGACAATGACTGTCTTTTAAAATAGCGAGTAGCCTTTACTGAAAACAAAGTAGCACGGGATCAGAATAGATGATCTCGTGCTACTTTTTTAGTCAATGGCTGAGTCAAAAGCTTGAACCTGATCATAATAAATAATTGATGCGCTATTAACGTTATGATGATGAAAACATAAATAATTGCGTAACTATGCGTAATTATAAGAAACTTTTTGTAAATTATTTGTTTTATTTTTACGAGTTATACTATTTGATATCCGTTTGATCAAAATAGACTCTTGGCGAAACTTTCAGAATATGGTAGATTAAATGGTAGCGTAAACCTAACAAAAGGAGCCGATCGCTCAGTGATAAAAAAATGCCCAACGTGTGGATCAAAGAAAATCAAAGGAAAGTTGATTTGTCCTGATTGTGGTTACCAAATAAAAGAGCAAGACCAACACACGAATGAAGAAAAGAACAACAGTCAATTACCAATAGATTCTTCAGAAGAACATTTTCCTGACACGGAATTAAATGATCCAATCGAATGGTCAGAATTAACAGAGTTACCATTAGAATCGGTCATGGCCTTGTTTAAAGAAGAATCATCTGAAGAAACGAATCTAGCAGAAACTAATGATGCTGAAGATGTAGTCACTAAAAAGGCAAACAAAAAGCCGTCAACAAGCGAAGAAGGAACTGATTTGAAAAAACAGGCTAAGGGCGATGAATTGACGGATGAAATCGAAGCAGAACAACAAAAAAGAGTAGCTGAATTAAAAGAATTTGTTGATCATGAAAAAGAAAATTCGATTTTATCTGCTTATATCAAAGCTCATAGAGAAGATACAACAGAAGAACATGCAGAAGAATTGATGCGAATGATCCAAGAGGAACTCGCAGCTAAAAATGCCAAAGAGACTGATTCAAAACAAGAAAGTATAGTGCCAGTAACTAACGAACGTGAAACGAAAGAAAAGGAACCAGTTGATACGAACGATAGCGTTGTTCAGCCAACTGACCATCAAGTGATTGATCAAGAAGAAACGTTTGAAACAGCAACAGAAAAAAATAATGAACGCTTAACGGTAACCCAAACTTTAGAAGAAAATCAATTGCTTTCTTCTAAGGAACAAACTGAAGAACCAGTGCCCGCTTCAAAATCGACTCACGTCCAATCGTCGTCAGAAAATCTTTTGATAGGAAAAAAAGAAGTCGAAGAAAAAGCGAGTGCGGAAGATGTCGATAAAAACTCAACCCATGAGGACGAAGCGTTAAACGAAAATTTGAAACCTGAAGTTTCAGAAAAAGATATTCCGAAAGCAGCTCCATTACAAGAGAATCAATCAAACGGAGAAGTTCTAAAAGAAGAAATATCGAAAAAAGAAACAGCAAAAGAAGAAATATCGAAAGAAGAATCGGTAAAAGAAGAAGAACCAAAAGAAGAAATTCGTAAGAAAGATTCTTCAAAACCAGAAGCTATAGAAAAAACAGAATTATCAAATGAAATCGATCAAAGGACAGAAACGGAACAAAAAGAACCAGTTACATCAGCTAAGTCTGATGAGGGGAAACGAAAAAGATCGAAAAAAGGACCGTATCTGGCTTTAGCAGCAATCGTCTTGCTCGGAGTCGGTGGTTGGGCTTATTATGACCATCAGCAAGATGTTCAGGCGCAAATCGCTGCACAAGAAGAAAGACAAAAACAAAAGGTGGCAGAGCTACAAACTGCCTTGAACGCTTTTTATACAGATCCGTCTCACCAGTTTATCCGTACTTCAATGATCAATCAAGACTTAGCTAAACTAAAGACTGATCTGAATGACGTAAAAAAAGAGAAAGAATATCCTGAATTAGAAAAAACATTCCAGGATATCCAAACCAAAATCAAAGATATTCAACGTGTCAACCAGTTATTTACTTCGGTAGTGATTGACGATGATCATTTAGCAGCTGATCCCAAACTAAAAGAAGATCAAGCCATTCAACCAATGACTACAAATGAAACTGCTTTTGGACGTCTGATCAAGCAAGCGCAAACCGAAGCAGAGGATCAATACAAACAATTGCAGACGGCTAAAGATAAAGTGAACGTTGTCTATCATGATAATCAAGTCGTAGACAGTGCGAACAGAGAGCAGTATGACGAAGCAAAAAATGCTGTAGAGCAAATCAAAAATGAAGAGCTAGCTGTCGCTTTAAAAGATCAACTAAAAAAAGTAGATGAAACCTTGACTGCGAAAGAGCAGAAAGAAGCACAAGCAAAAGAAGAAGCGAAAAAAGCTGAAGAAGCAAAAAAAGCAGCTGAAGCAGCCAAACAAGCTGCAGCTCTGGCTGCACAACAAGCAAAATCTAGTTCAACGACCAATAAGACTAATTCAGCCAATCAACCCATCATGTCAACTCGACAAAGTGATGTGGCTGATGCATCTAATCCAGCATGGAATTGGGCACCAGGAGTCCAACAAAGTGTTATTGCTACTTGTATTCAACGAGGCTACATTGTGGCAGGTGGATATAAACTAGAAAAAGCGAGAATCGAAAATGGTGAAGGTTATTATAATCTTTATGCTACTTCAACCCAATCTAATTTGATGCGTGGAATCGGTGAAAGTGCATTACCATTTTATATTGTGACGATCAATTGTAAAACAGGCTGGTTTGGCGGAAATGGCAGCCATTAATCTGCTAGATAGACAATGATCAAATACTACTCAGATATCGTAGATCGTATGGAACTAAGTGGATGACCATATAGGATCAGATACACGATGTCTGAGTTTTTTTGCGACGACTAAGACCAAACCAACTACTAATCATGGGAACATTATGTTATGATAGCTAAGAAAAGATGGCTGAATCTTTTATAAATAAGGAGAAATAAGATGAATGAATTATTGGCAACAATATTTACCGGAATGGTAATTGATGAAAATGAAAAAAATTACTTTGTCCAGAAAAATGGACAAACTTTTGGATTAAGTAAAACCGAAGGGACCTATCGTATCGGTGAAGCAGTCGAAGGGGTTGGTTATCAAAATCAAAAACATGAAAATCGTTTTACTACGTTGATTCCTAAAAGTCGAATTGGTCATTATGCTTTTGGTACAGTGACTGCTTCACGAAAAGATTTAGGAGTATTCGTCGATATTGGATTACCCGACAAAGATTTTGTAGTCTCATTAGATGAACTACCAACGATGACAGAACTTTGGCCTAAAAAAGGCGATCGTTTAATGGTTGCTTTAAGAGTCGATAGCAAAGACCGAATTTGGGGTAGTTTAGCCGATGAAAAGATTTTTAAATCATTGAGTAAACGTGGAACAGAAGAAATCAAAAATAAAGACATTACAGGTGTTGCTTACCGCTTGAAAATTACCGGAACGTACGTCTTAACAGATGATTATTATATCGGATTTATCCACCCATCAGAACGCTATAATGAGCCGCGCTTAGGTGAACAAGTCAAAGGACGAGTAATTGGTGTGAGACCTGATGGAGTATTGAATCTTTCATTAAAACCAAGAGCATATGAAGCAATCTCTGATGATGCACAAATGATTTTAACGATCATTGAACGATCAGCAGATGAGCAAATCCATTTTACTGACAAATCTGATCCGGAAGATATCATGAAAACTTTTGGTATAAGCAAGGGAGCTTTTAAACGAGCAATCGGCAATCTATTAAAACAAGGACTAGTCAAACAAGAAGCAGGGGTAACGAAACGAATTAGAAAATCTAATTGAGAATACCTTGCATGTTTATCTTAACTAGCTTATAATTATTTTAATTTAGAAAGAGATTCCTTTTGTTTGATTATAATTATTATAAATTGTCGGGGTTGAATACATGGTTATGAATGCGATGTCAGTAATGAAAAAAACGAAACAACAATTACACGAGTCGGGGTTCAAATTAACCCCACAAAGAGAAGCAACTTTACAAGTACTTTTAGAAAATGAGAAAGAACATTTATCGGCAGAAGAAGTCTTTTTTCTAGTGAAAAAAAAGAGTCCAGAAATTGGGTTAGCTACTGTCTATCGGACGTTAGAGATTTTGACCGATTTGAAAGTCATTGATAAAGTCAGCTTCAATGATGGTGTTGCTCGCTATGACTTGAGAAAAGAAGGAGCAAAACATTTCCATCATCATTTATTGTGTTTACGATGTGGCACGATTGAAGAGGTTGAAGAAGATTTATTGTGTGAAGTGGAAGAAATTGTGGAGCAACGGTATCACTTTTTGGTAAAAGATCATCGCTTAACATTTCATGGTATTTGTCAAAAATGTTACACTAAAGAAAAAGAAAGCAAAACCGTCTGATTGCTAGACGGCTTTTTCTTTGCCTAGCTGTAAAATAGACTATCGAAAATGAAGGGTATCTGATATGATAGAAGAGCACGAGGTGGATTATTATGAATGAAGAAATTAATGATTATCTCCACTATTTGACGATTGAACGTGGCTTGTCATTAAATACGAGAAAAAGTTATGAACGAGATTTGTTACAGTATCTTCACTATTTAGAAGATGAGCAAATCACTTCCTGGCAAGATGTCGATCGCTACGTCGTGATCAATTATCTGGAAAAGATGCATGATGAAAAGAAAGCTCCAGCAACCGTGACCAGAATGATTACTAGCTTGAGAAGATTTCATCAATTCTTACGTCAAGAACGATTGACTGATCATGACCCGATGCAACACATTGATACGCCTAAAAAGGTTCAAAAGTTACCTAGCACCTTATCCTTGACTGAGGTTGAACGATTGATCGAAACACCTGATACAACCAAAAATCTAGGGATCAGAGATCGAGCAATTCTAGAAGTCATGTATGCAACAGGTATGCGTGTCAGTGAACTCGTTGGTTTAAAGCTAAGTGATCTTCACTTGTCGCTCGGCTTGGTCCAAACACTTGGTAAAGGGGACAAAGAACGGATCATACCTCTAGGTGATTATGCGATCCAATGGTTGGAGCGGTATCTAGACGAAGCACGCCCCCTCCTTGTAGCGAATCCTTCTGAAACGCATGTATTTGTCAATCATCATGGTACAGGGTTATCACGGCAAGGTATCTGGAAAAACCTTAAACAATTAGTGCGTGAAGCAGGAATCAATAAAGAGGTGACCCCTCATACTTTAAGGCATAGTTTTGCGACACATTTGCTGGAAAATGGTGCAGATCTTCGAACGGTACAGGAATTGTTAGGACATGCTGATATCTCAACAACACAAATTTATACACATATCACAAAGAAAAGAATGACGGATGTTTATAAGCAGCATTTTCCAAGGGCTTAGTCATAGGAAGGTGAAAAAATGTTAACACATTACCGAAAAGAAAATCGTAAAATTGCTATGGGACTGTTAAGTTTTCATAAGAAACTAACGGATAAATCGAATTTACTCAAAGAAATCAATACCTATGAAACAGAAGAAGGATATGAACTTTTTTTCTTCACACCAGAAGGTTCAACGAATATTCAAGGAATCATTGGTGTTTATTGGGGTGAAAATCAGGAATTGATTATTCACGATGTTTCATTGAATCCATCTTATCGGGGAGATCAGATGGGCTTTCAAATGCTTGATGAACTTCAAGAAAAATACCCAGACTTTTCCATACGACCAACAGAGATTACCCGTCCATATCTCGCAAAATGGGTCGATCGAAACAAGAAGAAAGAGTGAATATGGTGACAGAAATCAATATCAAATTAGATATATTTGAAGGACCCTTAGATTTACTCCTTCATTTGATCCAGCAAATGGAGATCGATATTTATGATATCCCGATTGCAACGATCACTGAGCAATACATGAGTTATATCCATACGATGAAAACTCTTGAACTTGCTGTTGCTGGAGAATATCTAGTGATGGCTGCCACGTTGATGGCGATCAAAAGCAAAACTTTGTTACCTGTTCAAGAAGCAATCATTGAAGATGAGTATTGGGAAGAGGACCCGCGTGACGAATTAGTCAATCAATTATTGGAATATCGAAAGTATAAGTATGCTGCAGAGCAGTTAACCGAAAAAGCCCAAGAGAGAAGCTTATATTATACGAAAGAACCAGTTGCAGTAGACGATCTCATTGGACAAGAGAAACCATTGAAACGTGGACAAGTCAAAAAGATTGATTTGTTTCATGCGATGGAAAAAATCTTAGAGCGAAAGAAATTCTCAGAGAAAGTTGAAAAAACGATTACTCCTGATGATACAACAATTGAAGAACGTATCATCTTTATTGAAGAGCGTCTTAAGCAACATCATAAGGGATGCTCTTTTGAGTCTTTTTTTGAAACGCCTTCGAAAACAGAAGTAGTCACTACATTTATGGCTTTATTAGAAATGATGAAAAATGGTCAGATCGTTGCGCAACAAGAAAGAAATTATGAAACAATTATGCTTTATCTAGCAGTAGGAGATACCAAAGATGACAAAATTAAGTGAACTTGAAGCCATTTTATTTATTGTTGGCGAGGAAGGAATCGGGTTAGAAGAAATCAGCTATCTGTTAACTATTACGAAAGAAGAGACAGTGGCTTTATTAACGGAATTAAAAACAAGATATGAAAATGATCCAGCTAGTGCTTTGCATATTTTGGAAACAGAGGCACATGTCGTTTTAACAACCAAAAAAGAGTTAGCGCCATTGTTGAAACGCTATGCCCAAGGGACGTCTAATACTCTCTCACAAGCAGCTGTCGAAACGTTGGCGATCATTGCATATAAACAACCGATTACCAGAGTAGAAATCGAACAAATTCGTGGGGTTCAAGTCTCAGGTGCCATTCAACGGCTAGCTGCTCATCAGTTGATTGAAGAAAAAGGACGCGTGGAAGGACCTGGACGACCTATTTTGTATGGGACGACTCCTTATTTTTTAGATTATTTTGGTCTCAACTCATTAAAAGACTTACCAGATATACAAGCAATGGAGCATTCATTAAACGAAGAGTCTTCACTCGACTTATTCTTTGATGAAATGGATGAAGGAGAACAGATATAATGGAAAGACTACAAAAAGTAATTGCGCATGCAGGGATCACTTCCAGACGTAAAGCGGAAGAATATATTTTGGCTGGACGAGTAAAAGTCAACGGCAAAGTAGTAAAAGAACTCGGAGTAAAAGTTAGCAAACGTGATTTGATCGAAGTAGATGAAGTGCCGATTTATCAAGAAGAATACGGGTACTATTTACTATATAAACCAAAAGGCGTGATTTCCGCTGTTGCTGATGACAAGGGGCGAAAAGTCGTAACTGATTTGCTTCCAATGGTGAAAGAACGAATTTATCCAGTAGGACGATTAGATTATGATACTTCGGGTATACTGCTCTTGACTAATGACGGTGATTTTGCGCAACGTTTGACCCACCCGAAACATGAAGTAGACAAAGTATATGTGGCGAAAGTCAAAGGGATTGCTACTAAAACAATGTTATCTCCCTTGACGAAAGGGATAAAAATCGAAGGGAAACGAACTTCACCAGCACGTTACCAAATATTATCTGTGGATCCTAAGACAAATCATAGTATCGTTGAATTGACTATCCATGAAGGTAGAAATCATCAAGTAAAAAATATGCTTCAAGCAGTTGGCTTACCTGTTCAAAAATTAAAACGAGAAAAATACGGCGATTTGACGCTTCAAGGCTTACGCCCTGGCGACTATCGTGAGTTGAACAAAAAAGAAGTCAGCAGTTTATTGAATCAATCAAAATGATTACTTACTTATTATAAGAATAAATGATTGCATTTTTTCTCAAGCGATGTATAATGTAAAGGTAAACAAAATTATAAATGGTTCGTCTTCAGGGGCAGGGTGAAATTCCCGACCGGTGGTTATAGTCCACGACCTACTTTACCTAAGTAGCTGAATCGGTGAAATTCCGATACCGACAGTATAGTCTGGATAAAGAAGATAGAGCTTATTTGACGTAGTTTTTTGCCAAATAACTCTAACTCTCCCTGTTATTGGAGAGTTTTTTTATTTGCAAAAAGTTCGTCGAAAAGTTCGCTAAAGAGGAGTCCTAACAGGAGGCTTTCAAATGAAGAACACCCGTGTACAAAAAATGGTCGCTGTGGCATTATTTGCTGCGATCGGATTGGTTTTGCAATATATCGCATTTCCGATCATGCCAGCCTTTAGTTTTTTAAAGATCGATTTTAGTGATATCCCAGTACTGATCAGTATGTTTTTATTTGGTCCAGTTGCTGGATTGGTTACAGCTTTCTTACGATCGATCTTACACTTGATCACTACCGGCTTTTCACCAGATAATTTGGTAGGAGATACAGCCAGCTTTTTAGCAACAGCTATCTTTACCTTACCTATTTTCTACTTCTTCCGTAAGAAGACTCAAGTAGGAAAAAATAAGTTTTTAGGTGTGATTTCTGGTACGATCGCAATGACGATCTTCATGAGTGTCGCAAACTATTTTGTGATTACCCCATTGTACCTTATGTTTTTAGGTTTAAATGCTAATCAAATGTTAGGGATGCCGTTAGCTAATTATGTCCTGATCGGAATCGTCCCATTTAATATCATTAAAGGATTTATCGTCAGTGCTGCCTTTTTGGTTTTACACGCAAAATTATTGCCATGGTTAAGTCGGAAACAACACCAGTTGGCACAAAGACATACAGTGACGAACAACAAATAAATAGTACAGCAGCTCATGCTCGTTTATCCATTTTCAGAGGGAAGCATGAATTGATGCCACTTTCTTAATTATTTTATCATTAAAAAAATCAGTCAAGAGAGTGGGACAATAGTTCTTTCTCAAAAAGAAAATAAGTTCGATTTTGATGT
>ERZ1034962.127-NODE-127-length-44816-cov-16.551775_pt1 | contig 44816 bp, 77 predicted proteins | sample MGYA00520696_ERZ1034962 | MGnify/ENA primary metagenome ERZ1034962 (study PRJEB33766, sample SAMN09781770) | gut metagenome | biome: gut microbiome | host: Homo sapiens | place: Madagascar | study: EMG produced TPA metagenomics assembly of the PRJNA485056 data...
GTCGATGCGCACAATCTCCATGGCCGTGCCGCGGTCGGCGCGGTAGAGCAGATACCCATGTCGCAGCAGCTTGGCCGTCTCATCGGTATCGTAGCAGTACATGGCCAGCTTTCCCTTGCCGATGTATTCCTCCGTCCACGAGACGGAGATAAATGAATTGATACGGCCCAGATACTGGCCGGTATCGGAAAACACATGCAGCAGCATTATTGTTCCACCCCCGCGTATACAGGATGAAAGGTAATAAACGCATCCAGCAGGCTATAGCCGTCGGCGGCGGTGATCTTGATCGGGTTATCGCCGGGCGCCAGCTCAAACGGAACGGAATCGATAGACAAGGCGGAAAATGCGTTTTCCGGCGCGTTATCGCCCTGCGCGTAGTATACGGACGCGCGTCCATCGAGATAGGAATACGTGATCGTATCGCCATCGTGCATGGTCTTTTTGATCATCACATACTCGCCGGTGTCCATGTGCTCAATCTTGGGATTCACCACGTCGCCGTCCGCCGTGAGCACGGCGGTAAAGCCGCACGCGACGGAGCCGGGGTTATTGACAAACTTGTATACAAGCTGCATGCGCTGGCCAAGAATAAACGAATTGAGCTTACACGGGAACTTAAACAGCTTGGTAACGCCCATCATCACTTCCGTTTTTTCCGCCTGTACGGCGAAATATGGGAACGGAGCGCGCAGCATGACGGAAAAGCCCGCATCGCGGCTATAGCGCTCGATCTCGGGCGTTTGGGTGGGGTACACAGTGATGGTGTACAGATCGTCGATTTCCAGCCGCGACACGGCGCGGGGAATGATGGTGCGCAAAAGGTCTTTTCGGCGCGCGGAGGAATCGCCCAAAAGCACGCCGGTTAATGAGATGTTCTTCGGCTCGACGGTTTGGGTGTTGACCTGTACGCCGATGCCGTTAACCGTTTTTGTGGTATCGAGGGTGATATTCTGGCTGGTTAAGCCGTCGATATTGGTTAAAATGATGCCATTTTCCGGCGTTAGCGGCAGGCGCTTATTGCCCTGCACATAGATGATTTTATGCAGCATACAGCAGCGCCCTCCTTACGCCTGATTAAACCGCAGCGTGCGCATGGCCTGTTTGATATACGCCGCCGTTTCGCTGGGTGATTCGGCGGTGGACTGGATATTGATGTTATAAATATCCTGTTTGGATTCGGCGCTTCCGCCCCCGCCCTTGCGGTATTCGTCGGCCTGGGCACGGGTGAGCACGGTTTCATTGCGATGAAGCAAGGCCGGGAAATTATCGTATGGGACGCTATACAGGCCGGTGGCAAATCCACGCGGATTGTTAGAGCCATATTTTTGATTTACTTTTTCAGCAGCATCCAGCACTTCTTGGCCGGTAGGAGTAGCGCCAGAGACGATATCAACGCCATCCTCCTGCAACTGGTCTGAAACTTGCTGCATTCTTTCGTTTGTTGATTCGATTTCCTTTACCGTATCTTCGCCAAGCACAGCGCCAGCAACTTTTTTGTAAATTTTATAGGTGATCGTTACATTGGCCTGCAATATTTTTTCAAGGCCGGGCTTTACCTTCGCCCACCATGCAGATGCAGATGCGAGGAAATCATCAACGCTAAATTTATCAAAAAAGTTGATAATATTATTAGCTGCTGCAGTAACGATGCCTTCGTAAATTGCTGCGCCAGCGCTTACAAGTGCTGGTACAGCATTAATCGCGGTTTGCCCCAAATTAACAATCGCGTTTCCAAGCGACAAAATAATGTTTGTTATTCCGGCTTTTCCTTCTTCGCTTGAAAAATAATCAGATACACCTTTCAAAAGCCCGGTTGCAACGTTAGTAGCAACAGTCAGGCCGGAAATGATCGTTTTGATCTTTCCTTCCTCAAAAGCCAAGATACCTTTGATAAGATTCTCGCCAGTGCTGGCCAAATTGGCTTTTACGGTGTCATCGGCAAACGTATCATTGATTTTAGTCAGAATATTGGTGATAAACGACGTAACATCCGACAGCACAATATTGCCGCCGGTCAGCATCTTCGCGATTTTGCCGGTAGCGTTTTGAAGATCGGTTTTCGCCTGATCGCTGTCGAAATATTCGGTAATCTTTGATGCGATGCTTTTTCCGAGCTTTCCGACCTCGTCGCTAAAGGTGTCAAGCACGCCCTGCAGGCCGCTCTCGTTAAACGATGCCGTGAGCTTATTCACCATATCAATCGCGGAGGGCAATACGGTGTCGCGCAGGCTTTCATACGCCGGTTTCGTTACCAGCGCCAGGAATGCGCTCCAGTTTTCCTTGAGCGTAGACAGGCGGCCCGTCAGCGTTTTGCTGGCCGTTTCCATGCCGTTGTAAAACTGCCCGCCCTCGCTGGTGGCCTTTTGAATCGCCCACGTCAGCTCGTCAAACGGAACCTTTCCGTCGGATAGCGCCTCGTACAGGCTTTCCATCGTCATGTGGTTTCGCTCGGCAATGAGGTTCAGCGGGTTAAAGCCCGCATCGATCATCATTTGTACGTTTTCGAGCGTCACCTTGCCGGTGGACGACATTTTGCCGTATGAACGGGTTAAGGTTTCGAACTTTGACGCATTGCCAAGGGAGATATCACCCAGGCTTTTCAAAATGCCGGTGCTATCCTCGGCCTTTACGCCAAACGCAAGCAGCGTCTGCGTGGCATCGGCCAGCGTAGGCAGCTCAAACGGCGTTTTCGCCGCCATGTCGGACAGCTCTTTGATCTTGGCTTCGGCCTTATCCACACCGCCCAAAAGCGTTTGCATGTTGGCGGTGTAATCGTCCATCTGCTGGTTATAGCCGATGCCGGTTTTGAGAACGTATCCGCCAACAGCCGCGCCTGCGGCAGCTACGGCTGCACCGATCTTCATCGCCGTCTGTACACCGGCCTTTATGCTTTCCGAAAAAGCCTTCACGCGCTTCTGCGCGTCGGAAAGCCCTTTATCAAACCCACCGCTGTCGAGCGTCAGCGTGGCAAATAAATCAAACAGTTTCATCAGGGTTTCCGCCCTTCCAGACCTGCGAGCAGGTCTTCGTAGATTTCCGCGCCCGTTTTTTCCTTTTCTTCCACGCCGTCCATGCGGGCGCAGAAGCGGGAATACTGCGCAACGCTATCGGCCAGCTCCGGCGCGCCGCGCACGGCGGCCAGCCACACCAGATCACCCAAGTACATCAGGCGTTTTTCCCGATCTAACGCTGCGTCCAGGTACGTGGCAAGGGCGCGCGGAGACAGCCCCGCACGCCCCTGGCACAAGGACAGCATTACTCGGTTTTTTCCGTAGGCGCGGACAATTTGAAAAAATCGATCAAATCCTGATCCAGGCACTCGCGCATGTCCTTGATGGTCTGCAAGCCCTTCTGTTTTCGGATCACGGCAACCGATTTTCCCGTCATCGCGGACAGCACGGTCACAAGCGCCGTATAATGCGTTTTCAGCAGCAACGGCACAAGGGCCGTCGCGGCGCTTCCGATCATCTGCAAAAAGGATCGATCCTTCGTGTTGGCAAAGCCAGAAATCGCTTTCAGCACGGCCTCATCAGCCATGATCTCGGCGGCAGGCTCCACCAGCTCACACATGCATTTCGCCATCTGATCAGTGTTCATCTCGGAAAGTTTCATAACGCTGTCCTCCCTTTATCAATTAGGTAGCCTTGTCAAAGTGGACGATCTTGAACGGCATGGTGTCGTCATTGAGCGTCGCCGCGTGCGCCACGAACTCGACGGGCAGCGTGCCCTCGCCCTTGTCGGTGTACGTCATGGTCACGCCGCTGGTATTGAGCGCGTTTTCCAGGTCAATGAGCATGTAGCCCTCGGACGTGTCGCCGATCCAGATCAAATTGGAAATATAATCGGCGCTGTCAACATCGTTGGTCAGCGTCAGGGTATGCACCTTGCCGCCGGTATCATCAGCCACGGACGCGCCGGGCAGCGCCATGGCCAGATTGCCGGGGGTGATCTCAAGCAGGGTGGTGCTCAGCTTGATTTCCCAGCCGTCAAAAATGGTCGAGCCGACAAAGGCGTTGCGCTTGCCGTCCGCCTCGATCTCGCGGGTTTCCGGCGTGCAGGTAAACGTACCGCCGCCTCGCGTAGCGCCCAGCAGCGCCGTGCCGGATTCCTTGGCCGTCTTGATCAGCGTGGCCAGGGCGTCCGCGTCGGTGGCGGAGGAATAGGCAAAGTCCTTGAGAAAAATACCGGCGTTAAGCTGCAGCCGCTTGAAGGTTTCCAGGCGCAGGCCGGTGGTGTTTTTCTGTGCCATAAATAGCTCCTTTTACAATAAAAAGCGGATTTCATAGCTGATTCGCGCCCCCAAAACATCGCCGTCCTCGGGGTCATCGTAATAGCTCAAAAATCCGCTGTCGTTGGGGAAAAGCTCCATATATCCATCCTCGCAGGCGATGCGCACGCCCTCGCAGGGGATCGCCGCGCGGATGGTGTCCAGGATTTGGGCGCGGGATGCGTCCGCCGTGGCGCTTTTACGCAGCCACACAAACGCCGTCAGCACGTTTTCGCCAAAGGCCGCGCCCTCAAGCGCCTCATAGGTGATATACGGAAATAAGGCCTCGTCCGTCCATGCCTCGCCGGTGGCCGGATTTCGCTCCGGGACGCGCCCGGACAGGTAGGCGGGTATTTTCCTGCCGCCATGGCTAAAGCCGCTCCAAAAGGCATTGAGCGCCTTGTGCAGGCCGGTCACGAGATCACCTCCGCCGTTACCTGGGCATACCGCACATCTGCCATGGCCGGGGTGATCATGTCCGCGCTGTCTGATGTGATGCGGTACATGCGCCCGTCTCTGATGCGGCGCACGCGGTCGTCCTTGTGCAGCGTAATAGACGGCAGATGTACGATGGTGTAGATGGTTTTCATGCCGTTTCGCTCGGCGATTTGCGCCTCTACGCTGCTGTTGGTGCTGATGCCCGCGCGGAAGTTAGCGCCGTCCGTGTACTGCGGCTCAAACGTGCCAAAGCCGGTATCAACGTATACCTTGGATTGGATAATAAAATCCTCGAAAAAGTCTTCAAGCGCCATTTACACCATCACCTCGCTCATGAGCTTTTGATAGTCCTGCAATTGCCGGGCAAACGCCGTCTGCCACGTGGCCGTTCCGCCGGTAGAGCTATCGCCCGCGCGGGTATAACTGTAATTGCCAAACGATTCCGATTGCAGCGCCCCAGCGGGGTTCTTGGTATCGTACTCCGCGATGCGTGCGCACAGATCGACAAAAGCGGCGGGTGGGGATAATACCCACACCCGCCCGTTGAAGCGCTCGTCAATCAGCGTATCCGCGCCGATCTTGTGCACGCCATCGTTAAATGCGCTGCCGGTGATGGCGATATAGCGGCCATCGGCCAGCGCAGGATGCACGAGCGCGCCGCTGCTGATGGCAAAATCACCATCCAGATATCCGGCCTCAAAGTAATTGCGGCAATGCCGCATCACGCTGCCGATGGTTACCGCCATATCGCACCGCCTTACGCCTTGGCCGTCACGGTGACCACGCCGGACTTCTTGGCGTTAAAGCCCGCATCGCACTCAACCACGGTGATCTTGGTGCCGGTGGCGGCGGTGATGTCAGACGCGCCGTCCCACGCAGTCCAATTGCGCACGCTCTGGTTATAGGCCACGTTTACCGCACCCGCCTTATAGCGGTACTGGTTGCCGGTGCCCTTGGCGGGGGATACGGTGAGCTTGGTAGCGCCGCTGGCCGTGCCCGCCGCGCTGGATACCGTCAGGGTTTCCAGGCCAGCAGCGGTGGCGTGCGCAATCCACAGGGATGCGGGATCGAACAGCACGGGCATGAACAGGCCGGAAGCCTTAGTCCACAGCACGGTGGGATCCCACTCCATATACTGCGATACAAACACATACGGGCTTACGCCGGAGGCGTTGACCTTGATGAAATTGCCCGCATCGGCCTCGGGCGGATCGCCCCACAGGCCAGCACCCAGGCGGCCAGAGGTCAGCGACGCGGCAAAGGTGATCACGTCATCCGGGAAATAGCGCTTGGAGGCGACAGCAGGACGGCCATCCGTGCCGAGGCCGTTACCCACGCCGTAGGTAAGATCGTTGGTGATCACACGGTTGATGCCAAACTCGCTGCGCAGGTAGTCAGTCAGCGCGGTGGAAGACACCAGCGCGCCCACGCCGTTAACACCCTGGATGGCGGTCTGCACGGCCTTGTTGGCGCGCAGCTTGGATAGCACCTTGCGGGAGGTGATGATGGTATCGATGATCTTTCCAGCCTCAAGCGCGGTGTCGATCACGATCTGAATCTGCGTGGGGATATCGCTCTCGGGGGACAGATCGACGTCAAACGCAGTCTGATAATCCTGCAGGCCGTAGTTAACGGTGAGATCGAGGTTGTTTTCCTTGATCGTCACCTTACCGGTGGCCAGCAGCTCGTTTTTAGCCACCTTGGAACGGGTGAACACCTGTTCGGCCAGGCGCGCACCATCGTTGACCACGTAATCGAACAACGCATCCTCCTTGATGCCGCTACGCAGCAGGGCGCGCATGCGCTCGGACTGGTTGATCTTTACCTTGATCAGGCCCTTCTCGATGCTGTGGGTATCGACGGGCACGCGGAAGGTGGTCTGCGCCTGGGTATCAAAGGCGTGGAACTGCGCCATCATGGGCAGTTGATACTCGGCGGCCAGGGTTTCCCAGCGCGCGACAAGGTTATCGCTCTTTTCATCGGCAAACAGGCCGTCGGTGGGATCATTGGGGCGCGCAACGTTAAGGCCGACATCCAGCCAATCTTCCTGGCGGATAAAGCCCAGGATTTCATTTTCCCAGTTATATTTCATCGTTTTTTCTCCTTTTGGCTACGTTAGGGGCGGGTGATTACGGGCGCAGCGTCGATAAACTTGAAGCCCTTACCCTGCAGCGCGGTGACGGCGGCGGTGGCGATTGAAACGGGCAGGCGATCCTTGTATACAATGCCACGGGTGACGAGGCTGCCGGGCATATCACCGCACGTTACATCTACATCCTCATACACGATGCCAAGGGCATTGCCATCGTTGGACGGGTACACCGTGCCCATATAGATCACCTTCGCGCCGTTAACATCGGTGCCCTTGTTCTGTGCAAACTGGTGGGTTTCGCGCACGCAGTTTTCAACGTCCGCCAGGAAATAACCGGGCGCATAAGTGCGGCCCTTGGCGTTATCGATATAGCTCATATTGTTTAGTTCTCCTTTTCTTTGCCGTAGAGGTTCTCGTGATATTTCTGTGCAATCTGGCGCACGGCAGACATGCCGCCGGTTCCATCCCCGCCGGGGGGATCAATGGGCGGCGTACCGCGTCCTTCTGGCTTGCCAAACAGCGCGGCATAGTCTGCCTTGATCGGCTTTAGCATGCCTTCCACATCCTTGATGACGTTGTTTTCGATCTCGATCTTATCCAGATCGACGCGGCCAACCAGCAGATCAATGGCGGCGGGGTTCGCTCCCGCGCCTTCCAGCGCCTTTTTCACCAGCGCGCGCTTGGAGGCGTTGGTTTGTTCGGCCTCGATCTTGGCCTTGTACGCATCGTATTCGGCCTGTATCTTGGATGCGTCGCCGCTGGCCTTTTCCAGCGTTTCCACACGCTGTTTATAACTGTCGCGTTCCTTCGCGACGGCGGCAGAGTCTTCCGCGCCCTGCTTCGCCTTTTCGATCTCGTCTTTCAGCGCGGTGACGGTTTCACCGTGCGCCGAAATGATCTCGTCGATTTTGTCCTCGTCAATACCGAGAGCCTTTAGAAATTTTCTTGTGAGTGCCATGACACATTCTCCTTTTCTTCGGGGGCGATTCTCCGCCCGTGAATGTTGATATATGCAAACAGGGGCGGCAGTGCTTTGCCGTCCCTGGGTTTGCTGATATTGGGTTATAAATCAATCGAAGCCGTCGCGCAGCGCGTTTGCGGCCACGTTTTGAAGGGCTGTGCCGCCCTCGTTGAGCGCGTCGCGGATGTACGGGCGGCCACGCATTTTGTACGTGCCATCGTGCACATACTTTCCGTATTCCAGCGTATTGCCCACGTCCACGGTGTTTTCGCCGCTGCGGTCTACCTCATACGATACGTCGCGCATCAAATCGCCTGTCTGCCGGATGGGCTTGCCGTAACCGGCCTTCATTTTGTTCAGAATCAAATGCACGGCTTCAACGCCCATGGAGGTAAGCGCCTTTTTAACGTTGCCGCGCATTTGGGAGCGCACGCGGTCGCTGTTATCGTTAAGTCTTACTTGTACGGCCAAGCCTGCTCACCTCCACCAGGATGCCGGTAACGCGGATAAACGCTTTGGCAAACGTGCACGCCCACGCGATCACAAACACGGCGACCGGGATGCCGTACAGATTGGCGCGCAGCACGTAGAGCAGCAGCAAAAATGCAAGCATGTTATTACCTCCTGTCGGTTAAAACGTTTGGGATCAGCACGCAGTGGCAATTGATCACTTCCTTCGCCGGTGCGGACGGGTCGCCGGGGTAGGCCAAATCGTGATTCCAAATCGTATGAAACTTTTCGTCCTCGTTTATTGTTTTGTTGTTTAGCAGTTTATGCGAATCACGGCTGTTGACCATGCGCGTAGACCATGTTTTTGTAATGCGGATGCCCATCTGCGCGGCCTCGTGCAATTGGTCGGCGCGGGCCTGCGATTGCAGGCGCGTGCGCTCGGTCTGCGCAATGCGCCGGGCATTGGCCGCGCTGTTACCCATCACGGCGCGGATGCGGCGGATGATCTTTTCCTGTGATTCGCCCAGCAGCGTGGCCTGCACCATCTCATTCTGTAAGCGGCGGATCACGGCGGGCGCTTCGACCAGGTTTCGGAAGGCGATCTTGGAAAACAGCGGCTGCGTATCGCGGAACACGATAGCGGCCTGCCTGCGCGTTACGCCCGTGAGTAAGTATTTGCTTGTAGCATCCACGCCGCCAAAAGATCGCAGTTTTGTGCTGGTGTAGTTGGCGTTTACAGCGTATATCTCAGTAAGCGCCTTTTTGATCTCCGGCTCAACCTTGCCGCCAGCGTCCTTGATCTGCTGCTCGATGGATTCGATCACGTGCTCCTGCCGCATCAGCTCGCGGATATAGCCCTCACGCCATTTTTTAATCAGCTCGGGCGTGTTGTAGTAGTTGGGCGGCTGAATTTTACCGCTGTCGATATCGCGGATTTTTTGTAAAAATCGGCGGTTCATACGGATGGCCTTTTTGAGGGCTTCCCCGTACACCGCCGATATGCGCTGCGTGAGCGCCTTTTCGATCTCGTCCGCGATCCTTACCGCTTCGTCGTCCACGCGCTCACCTCCATAATCGCGCTACAATGCGTTTTAACGGGCTTTTACGCAAGCCCTCACTGTTTATCGTCCGCGCCGTTATCGCCGCCCTGATCGTCAAGCAGGCGCTGCAGCGCGTCCATGCTGGGCTGGCCGGACACCTCCTCGGCACTGACATTGGCGATAATGTCCTCGATCTCCTCCTGGTCGATATAGGGATTGAGCTTGAGCGCCGTGCGCCGGTCGATGTCCTGCCGCATGGTATAGATATCCTGCACCGTCTCCTGGCGGTTGGTGAGCTGTAAGCGCTTGAAGCGGATTTCCTCCGTTTCCACGCCGATCAGGGCAAGAATCTGCTGGACAAACCTGAATACATGCCACTCGTTGCGGTCGCACTTAAGATTCAGGTTCGTCATCGCGGCCTGGATCGCGACGTTCGTCAGGCTCCCACCGGTCAGCTCGTCCATTGACATGGCCATAAAGTCCGCATACAGCGCCTTTTCCAGCAGTTCCAGCGCCACCTGCCGGGCGGTATAGGGCACCTCAATCGTTTTCGGCTCCGCCGTGGCGTTACCCATGCCGTCGGATACCGTCATGGCGATCTTAAGCTCGTTAATCTCCTGGATCATCTGCAGCGCCTGATCCGTCGAGCCGCCGAAGTTATTGAGCACCCAATACACATCGTTGGCGCGATCCAGGTTGTCGCCGAAATCCGACAGGATGCGATCATACGCATCCAGCTTCGTGCGGATGGACGGCGTAACCTCGCTGCGCTTCTCGCTGTTGGCGTACATCGGGATCACCGGCAGCCGCGAATAGTTCTCCTCGCCTACAACGCGCTCGCCGATAGCATCCGTTATCACCTGCTGCTTGTATGCGCGCTTAGGATACAGCACCTCGATTTTGCCATCCCGCGTGGTGCTGTACACCGTCAGTCCGTCCGCCTCAAACACGCGCATATACAGCGGGCGCGCAGAAGATAACTGCCAGAACTGGATCACTACACCGATGCCGCCCGTCATTTCGTCCAGCAGCGCCACAGTGCCCGACCATTTATCTACGGCAGCTGGCAAAATTTCGACGTGATCCATATTCCAATAGCCGTAGCACACGCCTTGCAGGATAGCGCGCTCATCCATTTCCTGCAGCGCCTTATCAAAGCCCATTCCCAGCCGGGCCTTTGTCTCGGCGTTTTCCAGCGTTACGCCGTTGGAAAGCAAATATTGTACCTGCTGGCAGACAAAGCGGAACAGCATGGACGTTGCGATACGGTAACCCGGCGCGTTCAACCGCTGGGCCTTTTTGTGCACAATGCCGTTAGCGTCCTTTTTCTCCGTCGTTTGGATCTGTACCCGGTACTTTTTCGCCAGCTCGGGGTTGTCTCCGCTGAATCGCATGGCGTTATCCAGAGCCGTGCGGAAGAACTCCGACCGGCGATAGCGTTGTACGATCAAACTCGCCGTTTCGCCGCTGCTGCCAAGCAGCATCCAATCCTGGTATGTGTAAGTTGTAAACATTATAAGCCCTCCGTCAGGCCGTGCCGCTCTTTATCCAGCAGCCTGCAAATATCCGCCGCGCTGTCCGGCGCGTCGTCGTGCTCCGCGTCCTCGGTGTAGTCCATGATCTGCGCGATATACGCGCGGTCTGTGCCATCTAAAAACACGATATTTCCCCACCACTTTTTCAGGTAGGTGGAGATTTTCAGGTATTTGTTTTGTCTTTCGGCGTATATCCGCGCCTCATAGCCGCGATTGCGGATTTCTTTCCCGAGGTATCCCTTATCGCCGTTATTTTCGCAATATACGGGCGCGCACATCAGCCGATTACAATCGGCCAGCGCCGCGTCCAGCACCGTATCCACATGCGCGCGCCACAGCCGCCCATAAAGATACAGCGTATCGCCCACGCGCCGCCCGCACGTCATGGCCGTGTAGTCCTCGCCGCCATACGCCGCATCGATGTGCGCGATGCCGTCGCGCAGCATGTCCGCGTTGTCCGTATACCTGGGCGCGTCGGCAAACAGCGCATTTTCTGCGGCGATGTGCCGCAGCTCATAGTTGGCCGCAAACAGCGACGGCGACATGCTGTCCCGCAGCGCCTGCAGCTTTTCGGGCGATATCAGGCCGGTGGAATAGCAATCGTGCTTTTCCGGTGGCACGACCAGCGAGAACGCATCCTCCTTGTGCCACGGCGTGCCGATGAACACGATGCGCCCGTCGCGGGTGACGATGTTGCGAAGCTCCTGTACCACGGACTTTGTCCGCTCGCGCTCCGCCCGGCTGATGCGATCCTGTAGATTAACCACGTCGTCGCACACGATCAGATTGGCGTGCTTACCCGTCATGCTGCCGCCGCAGCCGCAGCCAAGCAGCTGATCGGCGCCGCGCGGGCTGTCGTACACGCTGACGGTCAGGCTGTTGTTGGTGGTTTTAAGCAGATACACGTCGGTTTGCAGCAGCAGCCCGGCCATGTAGCGGAACGCCTCGTTGTCGAACACCTTTTTGGCCTGCGTGATGCTTTCCACCGTGTCCGTGTCCGTCTTCCGCATAAACAGCGCGTTTTCGCCGTGGTGCAGCACGCACCACATCGCCAGCGCCACCGACAGGCACGAGCTTTTGTAGCTCAGCCGGTGCGCCTGCAGGGTATAATCCTGCGTGCCGTACAGGATGTTTTTCATCCACCGCCCGTGCAAATCGTCCGTCAGATCGCGGAAGCCGCACATGCGCCCGATGGCCGCAGGGTAATACCGCCAGATGCGCCACGCTTCATCCCGCGTCACCGTGCATCATCCTTTGTTTCGGCCAGCAGCCGATCCAGATCGGCCTTAGCGTCGGCGGACAGCACGGAATTGCGCACGTCCACCTGTTCCGGCGGCAGCTCGCCCAGCATGCGCAGGCCTAACTTGTACCATTCGGGCGATTTATCCATGTTCATCACGAGCTTGGCCGCCAGCACCTTTCTCTTGGTGCTTCCGTCCTTGTTGGGCTCCTCCAAAAGGGAGCGCATTTCCTCGGCGATTCCTCGGCGCTGGGCGGAGGATTTCTTCGCCGCTTCCCTCGCGGAACCGTCAGCACTCCCGAATCGATGGCCCTTTTTCAGGTTCGCAAGGCTGTTGGGGTGCTGTCCTCGTGGCATTTCCGCTTCCTCCATTTCTCGTTAATGATCTTCGGGCAACAGGCGTTCCAGTCGACATGATGGTGGCACCGCTGATTTGTAACGCCCATCGTCGCCACCTTTACGCAGGACGGAGCATATACGACGGAGTAAAACGTCTTTACATACGTACCGCCGTCCAAGTAATTCTCCGTCATGCCGCCCCTTGATTTTTGCGTTGGCTCCTGATTAAGCATCACCTTCAGCGTCGTAAAATACAGCTCGCCGCGTATACCGCCAGTTACATACGTATTTACGTCCTCATTGATGCGACCCACAAAATTGATAGGATCATCGACCCGGCAAATAAAGCTGTTCATCGCCTTACGCAGCAGCATTTGTTTCCAGCGTGGGCTCTTGATTCCGCCGATCATATCGCCACCCTGCGCCATCGCAACCGTCTTTGCGCCCGATATATCCAGAAAATCGATCATCGCCTCAAGCACTTTATCAAGCTGTTTGACTTTTGTATGCTTCATTTTCCCGTTTTCTTCGGCCAGGTACTCGAAGTTATTATAATCATCGTCCAGCTCAATAAAATATTTCAGCCCGAGGTTACGCGCAATCGCAAACGCTTCGTTCCTTGCGAATATGATACACCGGCGCTCTTTCGACGTATCCCCTACGTCCGTTATCTTCGCCCGTGCCTCCTTACAAAACCGAATCACGCGGTCGCCATATATCCGCCGGTATTCGTCCTCCTGGCTATCCTCATCATCGATCACAATATAATACCGTCCAGTGTATCCGGCCTTTTGAAGCGATTTCACGGTCTTGACATTCTTCGCCCGGCCGTGCGTGAGTATCAGCGCCGCAAAATCATCACGCATCCGTATCCTCCCCGCGCAGCCTGTCTATCGCCTCGCTCATCGTAACGTATCCGTTAGCAATCGCGTTATCCACATCGATAATCACCAGCGCGCTCCGCTCCATTAACCTTTGGCATTCATCCGTAGCCGCGGCGTAAAACTCCGCGATTTTCGTATAATCAAACACAACATGCCGATATGCCGCTATCCGCAGGAATTTCTTTTCTTCCTCCGGCATATCCGTTCCGTCAATCTCCATGATCAACGACTTACATTTCGTATCATCGTACAGATCAGATACCGGCGGTTCCTCTCCCTGTATTTCATACTGCGGGATGTTTACCTTCGATGTGTACTTATTTTCGATTTCTTCCTCGATTTTCTCCCCATCGAAGCCGAACTGCGTCATATCAAGATCAATGCCGGCCAACTCCTCACCCAGCAGGGCGGTATCCCATTCGGCCAGCTCGCCGGTTTTGTTATCGGCCAGCCGGTACGCCTTGACCTGATCCTCCGTCAGATCATCGGCCACGACCACGGGCACGGTATCGCATTTTAGCTTTTTCGCGGCCTTATACCGCGTATGCCCGGCAATGATCACGCCGTCCTTATCCACCACGATCGGCTGTTGCCAGCCGAATTCCCTGATGCTGGCCGCCACCGCGTCCACAGCCTCGTCGTTTCTCCGTGGATTCTTTTCGTATGGCCGTATGCTTTTAATCGGCTCCCATTTCAGCTCTTTCATTTCGCGCCTCCTCCTGATATGGCTTCCACCCGTCCGGGTTCCCGTTGAACGGGCTGATCGCATCAAAAAAGCCCTTGTAAAACAAGGCTATATCATGATCGCATGTGATGACGGTGTTTTCACATCGCGGGTTGGTGTTGATATTGGCGCTGGACGTAATGGCACAGTCGAAATGCGGGCCCAGCATCACACCGACCTTGGAATGATTCCGGAAGATGCCGCAGCGCCCGCCGGTTTTCCTGGCCGCCCGCTCAAGCTCCGCCTGGCAATTGGCATACGACGCACTGGCAATCTCGCCCATATAGCAATCCAGCCGCCCGATCAAGCCGCGCCGCACCCAGTCGGCTATCTCCCGCACATCCTCCACGCCGTAGCACCACGACGACAGTAACAGATAATCGGCGCGCTGCTGTCTGAGCGCATGCCGGACATAGGTTAAAAAATCGACATCGCCAAACGATATGCAATGATATATATCGCCCATCTGATAATGCCACGGCGCGGCGGCCAGCAGCGCCTGCTCGGACGCATACCGGCGCATATCAAACCGCTGTTTCCCGCGCTGTGTGTGTACGCGGATTTTCTGCGGCCTTGGCTTATCTTCCTCCGGCTTGATCTCCGGCATATCCAGATCAAACACAAAATCATCCCATAGCTCGGACATTTTATCCTCCATCGCCATCCCCACCAACGGCGATACGCAGCAGGCACACGCCCCTGCCGTTCCCGGCCAAATGGCCACGCCCTGTGGGGTTACACGTAAAAGCCCACGGTTTCCATGCCGCGACCCTTGTCTAACAGCCGCAGCATATACATCTTTTGGGCGGGCACGCGATAACCGCCGTCCGCCGCATAGCCGCCATAATCCAAAAAGCTGCCGCAGTTGATCACCTCGACCGTTTTCTGCCGCAGCATCTTTTTGTGAACGTCGTACACCAGCTTCCCGCGCGGCTTATCCTTGGGGTTGTGATCATGACCAAACGCGAAAAAATCGATTCCGTCGATCGTATCCGCCGTATGGAAATTCACCAGATCCTTCGCCCTGTGTGTGATATAGCCCACATAGTGCTGCTGGTCGCCGCCGCTTTTCCCGGCCATCCGCGGCCTGTAGCCAAGCGCAATATCGATCACGGCAAAATGCTGCCGGTACAGGCCTTCGCACCCCGCCATGACGCACGCATCGTACAGCGGGAACATCGACGTGGTGCGGGTGATGCGGTTTCGTTCATGGTTTCCCGGCACCACGGCCAGCAGCTTCCCGGCCTTGTGCAAATCGGCAAATATCTCCTTGGCGCGGTATTTCTGCTCGTGCGTCGGGTACACCTGATAGAACACATCCCCCTTGGAGCCCGCCACCACATTTTCGCACATATCGCCGATCACCAGCACCTGGGCAGCGGGATCCTCTGCCACCTTTTTTAAAAACGCATTCAGCCTGGCCGTGCTGTGCTCCGCGTTCCCCATATGCGCGTCGTGCAAAAAATACAGGTGCATTTCGTCCTGTGTCTGCGGCGCTGTATACAATATCGGCTGATAATCGTTAAGCATATATCTACCCTTTCTTTCGCCCCCGCCTGCGAAAGCAAAAAATCCCGCCGCCGGAGGATGAGCGGCGCAGCACCAATAAATCATCAAAAAACAAGGACGCAGCAGGCCAATGATGCCCCCGCGCCCTGTCTTGTCCCTTCGGACAATCCCATGGTTGTATTATAAATCAAAATTTAGTCCGTTTTCGTCCGCTCTTTTCATGTTCTCGTTCATCTCCAGCAGCGCACGGCCATGCATGACGAGCGTTTGGGTTTTTTCGTACCCCATCCGCTCCATGATGTCCTCCCACGACATCCCGCGCACATACCGATACAGCAGCACCGACTTATACCGCTCGTCCGACAGCGCGTTGATCGCGTCCATGATCTCCGCCATCTGGCAATCCAGCCGATAGCACACGCGCTCGAGCCGGGCCTTGGTGTCCACAATCACGCAGATATCCTCGGCCATGCGGTCATACGCCCCGCCGCTGCCGGATACCTTGATCGGGTTCAGCCGCACGGTGCAGCGCGTCACGCTATCGTAGTGCTCCCGAATTTCCTCCTGAATCGCATCCCGCTGCTTCCGCAGCCAGATATACCGCTGCAAAAACCGTTTCGCCGGGTTTTCCACCCGCTCCTGTCCGCGATCCATATCGTGCCGATCTCTCATCAATACGCCTTGCATGGTGTCCCCTCCCGTGCTATAATACATATATCACCTCGCCTTCGCCCCGCCGGGATTGCCGCCCGACGGGGCATTATCATTTACGCCTTATCCGATATCCTAACGCCGCACTTGCGGCAAAACCGATTGATCACCTCCACCGGCATTTTCCCCTTGTGCTGGATCATGCCGCCGCACTTGGAGCAATAATACCAGCCGGGCTTACCCGGCGCGGGCAGCCAATGCGCAATCACCATCGCCCTCATCCGTCCCCTCGTTGGCTATCAAACAGCGCCCGGCACTGATCGTCCAGGCAGATATTGCCGCACAGCGTGCCCGGCTCATCGCACGCCGTGCCGTCCGCGTATCGCATCACCCAATTTGAGCCTTCCCACACCGTCTCGCACAGCCTGCCAGATTGAGTATCCAGCATATCATGATCGTACACAAGACGGCCCGCAGCGTCCACCCTGCCAGTGCAGCGGCATATCTTCTCAGGCTGCGCGCGGAACGGCAGGAAATCGCCGAGCGTAGGCGTGACGACGTGGATGCCGTGCGCGTACTCATAATACCCGTACACGATCTCCCCCGTGGGGGACAGGGTTTTGACCAGCATATAGTTGGGGTTAAATCCAGGGATATCAGCCATCGGTTTTGTCCTCCAATTCGACGTATTTCACTAAGAGAAACACCGATTCGCCATCATCGACCATATTCTGTATGCTCTTTACATCTTGTCCTTCCAAATCGACAATTCCAACGTTGTTCAGCGTCCCAATGGAGAGATTATATAATTTTCCGCAGGTATAAAGCTTCCTCTTGGCCGACGCATGCGATACCTGTTCGATGAGGTGCTCCATGATTAAAACCATTTCTTTTGGGAATTGTTCAACCGTTAACATCGTGCTCATTGTTTCGTCCTCCCTTCAATAATCATCACTGAACGTAATCTTCATTTTTGTCGATCCGGGCCATCAGTTCAACTGTGATCGGCGGAATCAAACCCGCATCCCTGTACGCCTCAACAATTTCGGAAACATCTATTCCCACTGATTTCATCCTCGCAAGAACCATCATTTGCAGCGCTATAGCATCTGAAAGGTTGCTGAAAACGTGCGCGCCCTCGCCCTTGATAAATAGCACATGCGGTATTTCTTCGGTTTCCAACAAATCAATTGCCGCCTTGACTTCATTCTTCATTTTTCACATCCTCCTATTTGTTCTTTCTTTCCATTGTGGAGTTTTCCGCGCACATGCGCAGCTTGTACCGCGCCGGACGCACATCATACCCGCGCTGTTCAAGCGCCAGCATTACCGCCATGGCCATTCGCCACAGCTCCAAATCGCTCCCGTGCACATGGTATTTTCCGCGGCTGTATGTCACGCTGGGCAAACGCCGGAAAACTGACCTAATCGATACCATGTTTAGCCTCTGCCTCCTTCTTCATCTGTTTTGCCACGTAATCGAAGTGTTCGCTCCAGCTTGCAGCCTGCCGCCAATCCTCGAACGGGATATAGGCAACGGGGTGAATCTTTTCGCCATCTTGCAGTGGCTGCCTTGTGCCGATAGCATCTGATCTGTTTGTGTCGGACATTGCCACCACTACATACGTATTTTTTTCATCTTTTTCCGCTGCAAGCCGCGTATACCCCATGGGGATATATAGCAGGAGGGCTCGCTCTGTATTATCAAATACTCCCGTTTCCAGCGATAACATCCACGCCGCATTACGCAGCACGTTATTGATACATCCTGTGCATTCGCCGCTCTCGCCCTTGGCCGGGTACAGCGGGCAGGCCTCGCCGCATTCCTCGCGCGGGAACCGCGCATCGCTTGCGCAAAAGCTCAGCGCGTCGATGATCTCCTGTCTGGTCATTCCGCCACCGCCTCCTTAGTCCAAATGTACAGCCTTGTGCGGTTATCGGCTTGTGTGTGCCTCGGCTCGATGCAGTCCACAGGCAGATCAAGCAGTTTATCGCCCATATTCAGCAGTGCCGAGGTCATGCTGTTAATCCACAGATTGTGATCTTTCCAGCAGAACAGCTTTACTTCGCCATCGTACATGCGCAGGATATCACGGACAGTGATCGTATTTGACGATTTTTCTTTTTCAAGCGCGTCGATGTATTTCAGCGCAACAATCAGCGTTGGATCTCTTCCGCAGCCTATTTCATCGTAATACGGGCACATATCACACCTTTTATACTTTTCGCATATTTCCAACGCAATTTTGATTTTTTCAGGCGTTTTCATGCGTTTCCTCCCTCTTTTCTGCGTGCCGGGCATCCACCAGCGCCCGCGCCAAGTCCTCAATCGTCATGTGCACCACGGTTTCCAGGCAATCGCCCGTTGTCGGGTAAAACGGGGCAAACACCAGGTGCAGCAGCTCATGCACCAACGTGAGCTCAAAGTCGTATTCCTCCGGGGCGGCATAGGCTTCTTTTCGCAGTATCTTGATCGTCGCCCGGCGCGTGACCGCTACCCATTCCGTCTCGCCCGCCCGTATCTCATCACTGCTGTTAAAGTCTTCCGGCGCGGCATCCAGCATGCCCCTGATCTTCCATTTTTCCAGGCCAAGGCGCATGATCCATTCGCGGGCAATGGCTTCCTGTTCTGCTTTCGTCATTCGGCATCACCCCATCCAGCCGCGTCCATTTCCTTCTGTGTGGGCTTGCGGAGCCAGACGCGATAATGCTTGTTGTAAGTTTCGCAATCTTTGTTGTAAGTTTCGCAATCTTTGTTGCAAGTTTCGCAATCTTTGTTGCAAGTTTCGCAACCTAATGCCTCTTTGCATATCGCGTCAGCACGCAAACGCGGCTCAAAATCGTCTGTGTCTTGCGCGTACCAATTTGGCTCAATCTCCAAAAAGCCTGGTATATACCCATCGTCATCCGCTGGCAGCGCATTAACCTCCTCCAGCGTCAGCGGCCTGTTGGGCGGCAGGTATCGCGCCTGGGCAGCGGAAAGGGCGGCGGCGCGGGCCTCGGCCATCGTCTCATAGCCAGTAACAGTCGGGCCGATACTCTGGCATGCGTCATTTGAGCATACAGCATAGGACAGGTAACCGCCGTCTACTTTAACCCAATCCTCGCTTTTCATTTCGCTCCCGCAGTACGGGCACAGCACCTTGTCAGTCATGTTCGGCCTCCTTTTTATCGTTTTACTACACCCGTATGTGCAGGCAAAAATAGCTTACAGTACACGCTGATACGGAAGTCCTTGGGCAGTTCACTGTACAACGACCGTCGGGCAGAAATATGCTCGTTAAGCGCTTCAACCGTCCTGTCATAGGCCGAAATATGCTTACACACCTCCGCGTGCGCACATCCAGCGCATTGATCGTTCTTAAGTTTTTCCATTGCGATTTTCCTCCTTATCCATCATCTCAAGCGCCTTAATAGCATCCTGGCAGTACTGGCTTGCTTTTCCGTGGTCGCACATGCGTTCATAAATTTCGTGCATTTCTTCCACGCTGTTTGATTTTCGCCAAATACGCTTCCAATGCTCGATCGATCTGTCGTGGCTATCCCGCAAAGCCTCGAAAAATTTCCGCCTGGCCTCTCTGTACCCCGCAGTATACATCGTCACCATCCCCACTGTTCCGCCATTGCACGTGCAATTCCCGGAAAAGTTTTTGCCCTGTTTTTTGCATCGTTTCCGCGTTTGGCGGCTCCGTATTTGTCTTGTCTTTTTCGGCCAGTATTGGAAGGCATATACGGGCTTGTCGGCACAGCATCCGGAGACGTTGGTGTAAGCGGCTGCAAGCCTTTAAGCCACAACCCCGTTAGTTTTGTGTACGGATGGCAGCACCTGCTATCATTATCATATTGATACTGATAAGGCTGTATCCACTGCGACGCGGGCGGAAGCCCAAACACGCGGCTTGGCAGGGGATTTTCCACGGCAATTCGTGGGCAATCTGCATCATAAAAGCGCATAAAAAACTGTTTTGCCTGCAATCCTTTGGCGTATCGCTCGCGATCAATCTTGCCTTTTTGCAGGTATAGCCAGCGCGCCCCGGCATTGGACAAGTATGTGCACGGCGGATGCGCTATCAGCAGATCCCACTGATCAACGATGTGATACGCCTTATCCATCGTGCAGAACTCAATCCCCCAGCGCTGATCATCATGCGCCAGATCAGGCAGCCAGCCCGGCGACAGAATCTTCAGCGCATCGCCCTGAATATGCCACTCAGGATGCCCGCCGCTCGGCTCCTGGATATCGCAGCTGTACGCCTCGTGCCCCAGCGCGCGGAATGCCTTGCAGACTTCCTGGGATTCTTCGCACGCAATCAGTACTCTCATTGATCCTCCACCGCCGCAACAAGCGCGGCAACCGTCAGGCCGACAACGCAGCCGATAATCAGGCAGAGCAGGTTACTCATCGTCGCACGCCTCCCACTCGTCAGCGTCTACGCACCAGGTATCGACTATTAAAAACAGGCCACACTGCCCGTTTTCCACAGGCTTTCCGTCGCACTCATCAACCCAGCCAGATTGTAAAGCGTTTTCTTTTACGTTTTCCTGAATCGGGCTTTCCTTCCACTTTTTCTTGCTAAAAACCATCGTTTTGTACTCAGGCATATTCGTTTTACCTCCCATGAGCTTATCAAGCACTTCCCGGACTTCTTCCTCGGTCCCGCGCACCGTGGTAACGAGGGTGTCCTTGTACGGATCAAACTTGTCACGGCCGACTTTGTCATCCATCCATATTTTCGCCATTGTTCTCTTCCTCCTGTCCAGCGTCCATTTTCGCCCTGTTCATGCTCCGCTCCGGATCAAAGCCAGCCGGATACCGCCGCTTCAATTTGGCGATGTTTTGCAGCAGGATATCTTCCAGCGATACGCCCAGGCCTGCGGCCAACTCAGCCAAATACCATGCGATATCCCCGGCTTCCTCAATCAGGTGCGGCCTGTCCAATTCGTGGCCTTGGAACAGGTACTTTTTCAGGATATCGCATACCTCGCCCGTTTCCCCAGCTAGCCCCAGGCAGGCGTTTTCCTGCTTGTCCGATGGCCGTTTTGTGTTCGCCGTCCGCTGCGCCAGCTTTTGATACTCGTTAATCGTCATGCGATTAATTCCTCCTTCTTCGCTCGATAGCGCCGTCTTTCGCGCTCCGAGTGTTTTTCTTTCAGCTTCCGTTTCCGCCGGATTTCCTCCGTGATCAGCGGCGCGGCGGCCAGCTCGTACCCGCGCCAGCCCTTTTTCTGCGCCTTCACGCGCTCCCGCAGCATCCGGCAATAGATGCGCCCATACTCGCAATGGTCTGCGCACTCGCACGCCCAGCAAACACTGCGTATGCCATCGCACAGGTAGTGCTTCCCCAGGCTGCGGATGGTGATATTGGCGGGCGGCAGATAGCTTTCCGCATGGACGATCCCCTTGTGGCTCGGCATGATCACGCCCCCATTTCGGCCGCTTCCCGCAGCAAGTCGTCGGTGTGGCTATTTAATTCCTCGTCGCTATACTCGCGCTGGGTATAGCTGGCAATCGTGGGCCTGCCGCTGTTTACGCGCCGGGGCTTGTGCTCATCGTCCACGTAGCCCTGCTGTTTCCAGCTGCGCAAAATGCCTTTAACGTACCCCCACGTTTGGGATTTACCATCGGCGGCGCGCCGCATGGCGCGGATGAGGGTATCCAGCCCGTGCTCAGCAGCAAGATCGCGCGCCGTCAGCATATTGGCCGGAGCGGTAGGCAATCCGCATTCCCGCGCGGTCTGCTCAATTTGCTGGTCGCGATCGAGTGATTCGCTGACATCCGCGTCCGACAAACCAAACGGCATGGCAGGCGCAGGGGGCGCATCCTCGCGCGCGCGCGCTATTACGCCTCCGCATTTGGATTCGGATTCGGATTGGATTGGATTACGAGCACATTTGCTATCATCTGATATCACATGATTACAATTGATATCAGATGATATCATCTGCGTGCATCCGTCTTCCTTTGCCGGGTATTTGCTCTTTTTCGCACGGATTTGCTGATGGCGCTCCCACGTCCGCAGTTGCAGGATCGAACGACCAGATATATCGTATAGATCGATCAAGCCTGCCGCCCTTAGTGCATTGAGCGCTTTTTTCACAGCATCAATCGTGATATCCTTGAGCGGAAATAGCCGGGCTTTTAAGATGGCCGGGCGCGCGTCCATGCGCCCGTAATCGTCACAGTTTACGATCAGCCGGTAGAAAAAGCATTCTTCAAACCAGCTCAGTTGGTCGAGTGTATCCGATGTGCAGATGCTTTCCTTTAGGATGCGGCTGGGCATGTTACATCCCTCCTTGGCTCAACCGCCATTTAGAAAGGCAGATCGTCGTCCTGCACCTGTACGAAGCCCCCGCCCGTCTGCGCCATGGAATCATGCTGTATGGCGGTGCGTTCTGCGGCGTTATACTGCGCCTCGCTATCCCCGCCCTTGGGCGTTAAAAACTCCACATCCTGCGCGGTGATATCCAGGCTGGCTCGGGTCTGGCCATCGTTCCCGGTATAGGTGCTCACCGATACCGCGCCGACCACGGCCACCTTTCGGCCCTTGGCCAGGTACAAATGGCAATTGGTGCCCAGCTCCCGCCACGCGGTCACGCGGAAGAAATCGGCCTCCGGCTGCCCGGCCTGGGCGTTTTTACTGCGGCGGTTGACGGCCACGGTGAACGAGCACACGGCGGTGCCGTCGCGGGTGGAGCGCAATTCGGGATCGCGCGTCAGGTTTCCGACAATAAAACAGCGGTTCATGCTTTAATCCTCCTTGATTTTTCCCAGCCTGTAGCGCCGGGCAATGGGTTCGTCGATGATCACGGGGATCAGGTGATATTGATCCAGCAGCCTTTGATCGCCATGCTGGTGCGCCTCCTGATGGTGCGCCCGGCACAGCGGCAGCGCGTGCATGCCGATATGGCACATCTCGCGCCGGTCGCCGCCCATCCCCACACGATCTACATGATGCAGCTCGGCATGCCGCCCGCACACGGCGCATTTTTTGTGCATCGCGCACGCATACACATACGCTTCGATATCCTCCGCGTACTCGGTCAGCGGCTTTGAGCTGGGTACGTCGTACTCGAGCATAAAATCGATCACAAAGCTGATAAAATCGCGCGCCGTGGACATATCGCAATCCGACAGGCTAAATAGCTGCTTCTGCATGCCCTCCATGGTTTTCGCCCGGAAATCCACCTTCAGCGCGCCCTTGACGTGCTCCGGCGTATCGCCCGACCAGGCGGCGATCTCGCCCATCAGCGCATAGGCTTTTCGGCGCTGCTCCGGGGAGATTCGCCGCGCGTCCTGCCACAGCACCGTGACATGCTCGGACAGGTTCTGCGCGTCCGGGCGGGCAGTCTCCACGACCACCCGCCCCGGCAGCTCAATCACGCGCCCGACCGTGGCGATCATGCCGCGTCATCCCCGGCCGCGCGGAAATTGGCTGCGATGCCGTCCAGCAGCTTGCCGTACTCGCTGTCGGTGTACTCGGTCAGCGGCTTATTGGGCGCAAGGTTCGCCTGTATCAGGCTGTTTACGCAGGCGGACATCTCCTTGTTCGTCTTCCCTAAGGCGCTCGCCAGCGCCGTCCAGGCGTTATTGCGGGCAGCCTTGTTATCGATCTTGGGCGTGCTCTCCGGCGGCATGTCCGCGTCCGGGTCGGCCATTTCCTCGGTCGGAATCGAGAAAATCTGGAACATCGCGTATTTGTACGCAACCGACATCGCCTTGTTGCTCGATTTATCGGCGCTGTCCATGCCCTCGCCGATCACCGTCGCGCTGACGCTGCTGCCGTCCTCGGCATACAGGGTGTAGCACATTTTCAGGATGCTGTAGATCAGGTTGCCGCCGTTTCTGGTCTGCCGTTCCTCCCGGTGCTGTTCCAGCACCTCCGGCACACAGAACACATGGTTGGCCGTCAGCACGGGGTTCAGCGCGTTCATCACCGCATCCACGCCGCGATACATAAACCCCTGCTGGGCGTTTTTGCTGGTTTTGCCGATCGCGCCGAGCTGGCGCATGCAATCGGCAATTTTGCCGTAAATCATCGGGGCTTTGATCTCACTCATGCTCGTTATCCTCCTTCATCTCGATTTTAAACTCGGGCTGGCGACTGAACGCCTGTACGCCCTCCACGACCTCGCCGTCCGCGTCCACGCACGTGCCGTCCTCCATCACCTTGAGCGTCTTTTTCAGCGCGGCCCAATCGGCGCGGCGGGTGATCCTGACCAGATCGTCCCGGCCCTTTTTGTCCAGGTAGTCGCACAGCACGGCCTCGTCCCGGTTAAACTCCGGCTGCTGGGCCTTTAGCACCAGCTTACAGCTTGGCAGGCTGTAGCTCTCCTGGGTCTTGGTGGCCTTGTGCGGCACGGTATCAAAGTAATCGGCCAGCAGGGCGGAGAAATACGCCTCGGTTTCCTCATTCGCGCGGCGGATGGCAGATAGCTGCCGCTCGTAGTATTCCGTCCACGCCTTCGTATCCTGCCGGGCTTCGCGGATCTTCCTCGCGGCCCATTCGGCCTTTTGATCGTTGTCCACGGTAAACGGGGTATCCTGGGCGGTAGTAATCCTGATAGCTTCCATTTTGTTCCTCCTTCACGGCGCTCAGGCAGTTCCTATCATCGATTGCGGGGTATCCGATCATCCTTCCACCCCCTCGGGCGGGATCACGGTGTAGCCCTCGCGGCGCAGGGCGTTGACGTAGTAGCGCAGATTGGCGGCATCTCTAGCCTCCGGATGATTCCTCGCCCACTTTTTGTGGCTATAGTTTCTTTTCGCGCGATATCCCGGATCGCTTTTATATCGTTCTCGATTCTGGGCCAATACGCGCTCCCGGTTTTCGGCGTACCATTTACGTTGATACTCAAGCCGCTTTTCATGCCTTGACATTTCGACCGCATTTGTGCTATGATCCATATAGGCTGTTTACCATCCTTTCATTCGTAGGCCGCTGGTGTTTCCCGACATCAGCGGTTCCTTTTTTGTTCACGCCATTTCTCGCGCATATGCGCCACGGTGCTGTGGCTGGTGTACGCCCCCGCATCCCGAGCAGCGGCCTGATTATAGGCAATCTGTTTTTTCGCCCGGAATATCGCATAGCTCAGGCAATCGGCATGGCACAATGGGTGCCGGGCGGGGCAGTTATTACACGGTGGCTTGATGTAGCTGTTCACGCCGCGCCCGCCCCCTGTTCTTCCAGCCAGCGATTAAATACCGTCATCCGCACGCGATAGCGGTTTCCGACCTTCATGGCCTGCCCGCGCATGGCCAGCGCGCGCATGATACATTGGGCGGTGGATGGCTTAACATCCATTATTTCCGCGATCTCCTTTGTGCTGTAAAACGCTTTCGGCATGTTTACCTCCTTTCTGCCCGCCTATTGCCGGGCGGGCGCGGCTACTGCTACAACGGATATATCGATATCCGCAATGGAGCCGAGGGCGGGAATCGAACCCGCACAATCAGCTTGGAGGGCTGATGTTCTGCCGTTGAACTACCCCGGCATTTTAGGCGGGCATTGACGCCGCTGACCAGCGCTGCCCGCCGCCCATGGGGGATGCGATAAACCCCATGCGGCACCCGCTTATCGCGGGATTAGAAGGAGGTGCCCAGCATGCAAGTACCCAACATGCCGGGTGGTGGGGCGGGCAGGATTTGCACCCGCGGCGGGGGTAAATCAGCCCACGCCCTACTCAGCCGCCCAGTGCTGCCGGTCTCTCCCGGCTGTCCGTGGGTGTCTCGCTCCCATCGCGCGCCCGTCTTTCCGCGTGCCAGCGGCGTTTCGTGCCGCAGCCGGCTGTGATTATTGTTAATCGTGCGTTTCCGCCGTCCATCCGGCGGGATAGACGATCTTATTTTTACAGGGATAAACCACCGTGGCGCTGTCGTAGGCTTTCACCGTGGCGCTGTCGTAGGCTTTCACCATGGCGCTGTCGTAGGCTATTACCGTGGCGCTGCCCCAGGCTTTCACCGTGGCGCTGTCGTAGGCTATTACCGTGGCGCTGCCCCAGGCTTTCACCGTGGCGCTGTCGTAGGCTATTACCGTGGCGCTGTCGTAGGCTGTCACCGTGGCGCTGTCGCAGGCTTTCACCGTGGCGCTGCCCCAGGCTTCCACCGTGGCGCTGTCGCAGGCGTAGACTTTTCCGGCATTAACGCTGTGCTCGCCCTCCGCAAAAACGTGCTCCTTGCGCCACGCCTCAACAGCTTCTTCCACGCGCTGCCGGTCGGCCTTTTCGTCCCACCACTCGGGCGTTACATCCTGATCCACCTTGAGCGTCCACCTGTCCAGCGGCTCCATCAGCGATCTCATACCGTCCGGCGGCGTAAGCTCCACCCGCACAAAGGTTTTGCTGGCGCCCAGGTAGTCGTCCTTGATACCCAGCTTGTCCAGCATGTCCTGGTGGATGTCGTAGTCCGGGCAATACACGCGATCCTTGAGCACCAGGCAGGATTTGAGTTGGCACATTGTTATTTCCCTCCTTGTTTTTTGATTACTTTTTATCCGTCAGCCGCGCCATGCTGCGGTAGTACGCGCTGTAATGATCGGTGCAGCTTCCCGTGCCGCCGGTAAGCGAGGCGGTTAAGGCCGTCAGCGCAATGGCCGCAATGATGATTACGATCAGCATGATTCCCACTCTTCCTCGTCGGCTTCTTTGTCGAGCCAATCATTCATGCCGTTGTGCCCCACATAGCACAATCCGCAAGCCGGGCAGTTATCGCATCCATCATCTGTTTTGCTAACAAGCTGGCACAGCATGTTCGCCAGCTCCAGCTTTGAGGAGTTCTTCAGCATTTCATAGTTCGTCATGCTTCCTCCATCCTTCGCAGGGCTTCGGCCAATGCGGCCTGGGCTTCCCGCGCCTCCTTCATATAGTGCGTCCGCAGTGTCCGGCTGTCGATTCGCCCGTCCATCGCGTCCCGCTCCATCTCGTCCTGCAGCGCCATCACATCGGCCATCTGGTGCCGGGCATTGACGATGGCCAACGGCAGCTCCCGGTTTACGATCTCCGGCCAGTTATCGCGGTAGCTATCATAGGTCGACCGCATCCAGCGGTGCCACAGCCCCTCGGCCTTGTACTCGCGCTCCATCGCCCACACGTCGTCCGGCTCCGGCCGCGTCTCGCCGGTCTCCCAGCGCCTGACGGTTTCTTCCGATACGCCCATTCTTTGCGCCGCCTGCCATCGCGGCATTTTTGCCGCTTTCCGGGCGTTCTGCAGATCGGCAATGGTGCATTCTGCCATGTTTTTACCTCTCTATCTATGCGATAATTTAGGAGGACGGGGAAAACAGGCTTTCGATCAGCGCCGCCCGCTCGATCTGGCTGATGGGCAGGGCGTTGATGATGGCACGCGCCGTTTTTACCCGCACAGATTCGCCATGCGAAAAATTAAGCGCCGTAAGATATGCCACATTGGCATCCTTGGCAACCCTGCGCCAGTTAAAGCAATGCTTATCATCCAACTGCTGGATAGTCACTTGATCACCTCCAACCTTGCTTTGTAAGCATATTATATACTAACCAGAGGGTAATGTCAATAGAAAATTTAACTTTTTGTATATTTAATTATAATCGTTTTGGCGGTATAATTTGTATGGAGGGTAACATGATAGGAGATAGGATTAAAGAGCTGCGGAAGAAAAACCGCTATACACAAAAAGAGATCGGCGAAATGTGCGGGGTATCTGATATATCTGTTTATAAATGGGAAACGGATAGAACAGAGCCGAACATTGACACACTTTGCAAACTTGCCGATATATTTGGTGTATCTCTTGATTATCTCCTTGGGCGCACGACCGACCACGAAATAAAAAAAGAAACGCCCCCTGCGATGGCAGAGGGCGAGGCGGAGGTGTCGTTCAGCTTCCCGACCGGGGACGAGGCAGCATTTGACGCAGGCTTTGACGCAGCCGTGCGAGAGATCGTGCGTCAGGAATTATCCCGGCGGGGTATCGAATAGTCACGGTCGTTTTGCCGTCCTTCTCCGTTACGTAGGCCGTCATCTTGGGGGTAGTGCTCATGGTGCGCCTCCTAAAATATATTGATCGTTCTTATAATTTCATAAAATGAAAGGATGGGCAGAAAATGAAACGCATTGTACGATTGATCGCAGTTGTGGCGGCGTTGGTGTGCCTGCTGACGGGCGGCGCCTGCGCGGAAGAATGGTGGAAGGACTATCAGGATCCAGACTACAAGGCGGATATCAAAACATTTACGGAATGCCCAGGCATTAAGGGATCGTCGGCCTATGATATCACATTATCCCTAAAAAACATGGGGGTAACGGTTAACGATCGGCAGTCGGCAAAGGATGGCTACCGTTGGGATATTCCATCCTTTTATGATGGCGGCACGCTTTGCTCCGGCTATATCGTTACCAATAAAAAGTTTGAGATATGCTACATGTCGTTCTCGATGATCGGAAAAAGCAACGGATTTTTATATTTTGCCGCGACTATGCCATACGAGGGCAAAAAGGACAACAGCGCGGCGGAATGGGTGAAAAAGAACCTGAATACCAAGGAAGAGATTACGCGCCAGGATGGCGATATCATTTATAAGCTCACGCCCATGCCCAACGGCAACGGCTGGTACCTGGATGTGGAGCATGTAGATTACCCGGATTATCTGCTTTACGTCATGTCACAGCAGTAATAGCCCGAAAAGGAGAATGAACATAAAATGAAACGGATTATCGGGATTGTATCCATCATTCTGGCGGTTTTGTGCGTGTTCTCCTGCGCAGATGCCGAATGGTGGCAAGACAAAAATGCCGAAGCGGATGAAAACAAACAAGAATACTACGAAACCCTGTATTACGGCGACCGTGGCGCGCGCGTGCGGAGCCTGAAATTGCGCCTGTATGACCTGGGGTACAATTTCGAAGGCAGTAATCCGGATGATAAATATAACGATAAAACGCAGCATGCCGTGCGCCGTTTCCAGCGCTACAGCGATATGCGGATAACGGGTATTGCCGATAACGAGACGCAGCAGCGGCTGTATAGCGATGACGCGGTGCGGTATCCTAAAAAGCCTGTAAAATCGTCCGATTATCGGGAGATCAGCCAGGACGTTAGCTACAGATACGTGGCCAATAACGCCGAGAGCCACAAAGGAAAAAAGCTGTTGGTAAGCGGCATTGTGTTAAGCGCCGATGGAAATCGCGATGAAGGGTATGAGCTGCGCGTGGCCATCCATGCAAATTACAACGATGTGGCTTATGTTCGCGTTCCTGCCGGATGGATTTGTAACATTTACGTGGATGATCTGATCGACGCTTATTCGGTGTGTACAGGCAGCATCACCTATACATCGGTGCAGGATAAGCAGGTAACGCTGCCGAGCTTTGAAACCGATTGGGTTTCTTTCCTCAAATAAAACGATGACCATGGACGAAGCAAGGACGCTTGCGGCACTGCGGAGCGGGCCTATCGGAAAAGACGAGCTAACGGCATGGCAGGACGATGCTATGCCGTACCTGCTTGAAAAAGGGTATGCGCAATACGCTGCTTTTGTTACAGTGCAGGATCATCTGGAACTAAAGCAGTATGTGATAACATTTGAGGGCTTCGAGGCGTTACGCGAGTTTGAATACAATCAAGTACAGCATGCCCAAAATTACGCCGCAAAGAAGCGCGATGTAGCGGAACATGAAATGAATCGAATCGAGGACACGAAGCGGGGAATCCTCATAACCGTTATAGGTTGGGTGTTTCTGCTGCTGTTTAGTGATCGATTCTGGATTGCGGCGAAAACGGTGAAGAAGATGCTCCTTAATCTTTTCAAATAGCCTGCGCATTCTCATACCTCCTGCATAAAGCCGTTGTTTGGCTTTATAATACGAACATTCGTTCCGATTGTCAAGCGAGAAAAATATTCCCGAATTCCAACAATATTTTTCCGCAAATCGGCGGTTTTTCGCCATTTTCGCAAATAATATTGTTCTATTTACGGAATATTCCGCATATATGCAAATGGGGAATACGATATTTAACGCGTCATCGGTGCGTTAGGCGACGCGTTGGATTGTGCGTTAGAACGATCCTGGTCGTCCGGGCAGCATACGGACAGATCGATCTCAAGAGGGGGAATATTAAAGGTAGTATGCTTACGGCGGCGGTGAGCGGTGTGGTTACGGCGGGGCATGGCTGATTACCTCCTGGTATTTGATGGCCTAAGCTAACCACACAACGCCGCGTCACGCAATGCCCAGCCGGGGAAAACGCATCCCGCCGGCGGGACAACGCGCGTCACGGATGAAAGGATTAACGGCATGTGCGAATTAATCGGGGAGAAAGCGCAAATAACAGCATATCTACAAAGCCTGAAGGACAAAAAGCAATGGACTGTAGCGCAATGGGAAACGGCATCGGGCGTGCCGAAGCAAACAATATCCCGGCTGCTAAAGGCGCAGGTTGAATCACCGCAGTTTCGGACGGTTGCGGCCATGGTGATTTCAGCCGAAGGCTCGCTGGACGAGCTGTGCGGCGTCGCGCCGCAGGTAGAAATCCAGGAAAAGTACGTAAACAGCATCGAATCGCAAGAAGTGATCAACAAAGGCGAGCGCAGCATCACTTATCTAAAAAAACAGGTCGAAATCCTGCAGGCAGCGAACAAGCAATGCCGACGGCACAACACCATCTGCCATGCGATTATCGGTGTATTTTTGTTTTTCTTCGGCGTGCTATTGGCCTGGGATTTGATGGATCCCCAATATGGCTTTGTTCGCCGTGCGAGATCGGGCATCAGCTCCAACGGTATCATCTGGTATAAGCAGCTATTTGGTTTTGTATCACACAAGATACGCTAAAAATACACGCATCACAAACGGGACATGGGGGAATTTGTCGAATCATGCGGAAAGATGGGCGAAAAGAGGCCGGGCTATCTGTCGGGTACGACGAAAACGGGAAACAGATCATCAAGCACTTTTACGGTAAAACAATTACCGAAGCGCGAAGAAAGCGGGATGAATACAAGCAAAAGCTAAATGATGGCATAAATAATAGCGGAGATATCACCCTCAATGAATGGATTTCCCGATTTTGCGACGTGTACAAACCTAAAGATATGGATTACCTGATTAATCGCCTATCGCGGAACCTTGGCACACGAAAATTGCAATCGATCACGGAAATGGATTTGCAGCGTGAGCTAAACACAATCGCAGGCATGAGCACATCCCACATTAGCAAATATATGCAAATCATAAAGCGCATATTTCTACGCGCCAGAACCAACCGCCTTATTGTATTTGATCCGGCCGAAAATCTGATTGCGCCCAAAGGCACGAAGGGAACGCACAGGGCGCTTGAAAAATGGGAAATCAATGCAATCATGGAATACTGGCGCATCTATCCCGCTGGGCGCTGGGCAATGGCAATGCTGTTGTGCGGGCTACGTCGCAGTGAAATGATAGCCCTGCAATGGGCAGATATCAACATGGACAATCGCACGCTGCTTGTACATACATCTGCCAACATTCGAAAAAATCAGCCAGTTATACAAGATAAAACAAAATCACGAGCTGGCATGCGTCTTCTCCCGATATGCGGCCAGCTTTATGATATGCTATCCGAAACGCCAGCAGATCAACGCTCAGGCTTTGTTTTCCGCACAACCAAAAATGCGCCCATTACAGAGAGTGCAGCGCGCAGGAATTGGAGCACATTTTGCCAACGGCTAACACGTCAGCTTAATGGCGAGCGTGTGCACCCAGCGCGTGGAAGCAACAAGGATGCGCCTGGACGAATCGTATTTAACTGTCGCATGCACGATCTCCGGCATACATTCGCCACGATGCTATATGATGCGGGCGTTGACGCAAAAGCGGCGCAGTACTATCTTGGGCATTCGGACATTAAAATTACCCTTGACTTGTACACGCATCTTTCACACGAACGTGAGCAAATCGAGAGGGCAAATCTGGTCGGATTTTTGGACGGGTATATGGGCAAAAATTTGAATTATTCGTCAAATATTCGTCAAGTATAAATAGGCATAATATTTATTCGCTAAATCATGCATATTATGGCCGATATTAACGAATATTTTACATTATTCGGAATATTATGCATTTAAGCCGTCTGCCTCCGACTCTGAAGGCCATGCGTTCGAATCGCACCGGGCGTACCAAACGAAAGAACCGCCGAAGGGCGGTTTTTTCGTTGATTTACAAGGGCTTTTCGGCTTTTGAGCGGGAATGCTTCTCGGGGGAGAAGTTGAGTTTTAGCGGGTTTTGCACGGTTTCGCATCGTTTAGATATTCGTCAAATATTCGTCAGCCCTTCATGATATCGATCATCGTTTGCGTATCGCGCAGGCGTTGCGCTTCTTCGGGGGTGCGTGCCATACATTTTTTTAGCGCGGCCTCGATATCATCTATCGACGAAAGCGAAGAATTTTCGACCGGCTGGTCGGGCATGGCCTGCGCGGCCACGGGCTGCGGGGAGGACGGGGTGGAATCGGAGGCGGCGAGGAAATCGCGGACGATAAGCAGCGCCGCAAGATCGCGCACGTTCTGCGGGTTATCGCCCTCGCGCACGGCCTTATCGATCTCATACTCCACCCATTTTAGCGATAGCATGTCTCGCCGCCTCCCCTCGATCAGTCGTGGCGGATTTCATCCAGCGCGCGCTGGATCACCTCGCGGTACTGCCCGTCGGCGGTGCGGAGCATATCCTGCAGCTCGGTAATCATGTGCTGGCGCGCATCATCTCGGCTATAGTGGCCGCGCACATAGTGCTCGCCGCGTCGCATATAGGAGCTGCCGCGCTCATCATAGGGCTGGCCGTAAGTGCCGCGGGCTTCCCAGCCACCGGCGCGGCTGTAGCCGCTCTCGTCTTCGAGCTTCATGATTTTATCGATATTTTTGATGGTGTCGGTGAGCTTGTGGACAGTTTCCAGGTCGCCGGTGGACATGTTGGGCTTGGCCGCGATTTCGTCCAGCTCGGCGCACAGCTTATCCTTCAGATCATACAATGCTTTCATTATATATATTTCTCCTTTCTCAGCTTTCACGGGTGACGATCAGGTTGGCGTTCTGGATGCTAATCGCCTGATCGCTGGTGTTTTCGACGGCCACGGTCGCGCAGCATCCGGCGGGCACGTCCACAAACGTATCAATGTAGACGTTAAAATAGTTGTCGACGGCGGCTGGCGTTACGATGGCCTTGGACGCGGGCAGGGGCTCGCCTGCGATTGCAAGGGCGACGGAGATCGCGCCGACGGTGCCGCCGGTGGGGATGGCGATATTAGCGCCAAAGGACACGCGGAAGCGCGCGCGGCACTGGCAGTTTGTGAGGCCGCGCAGGGTGACGATGCCCGAGCCGTCGCGGTGCACGATGCAGCGGGACGGGGCAACAGGGGTTTCGTTAAATAGTACATTCTGACCGGCCTCGACGGTCTGTACAGCGGCGTAAGAGTATTCAGCCATAGGTTTCTCCTTTCAAAAAATGCGGCGAGGGAATATTCCCCCGCCGCGTGATATCAGCACCGGCGAAATGGCCGGTCATCCCGACAGGGCGGGAAGCTGTTAGGGTATGCGGTTGTTAGCCGCCGCAAAGCTGCTGATTGCAGCAATACGGGTTGGCGACGACGTAGGCCGGAGTAGGGCACGGGCGAAGCGTCTGAACAAGGTAGCTGTTCTGCGCGGCCTGGGACGCGGCAAGCTGCAGCCCGAAGATCTGCTGGTTCTGCGCCGCGATCTTTTCGTCCTTCGCTTCAATCCGCTGGGCGGTGAGCGCATCCAGCACGGCGCGGGCGTTCACGTTCTGGTTCTCGATCACGTCGCGGATGCCGGTCTGCACGGTGTTGCGAGTCTCGCACGCCTGCGTGGCCAGGTTGTAATTAACACCCTGGATCGCGGTCTGGGTCTTGCAGCAGCAATCGGCCTGCTGGGCGGACATGGTGTAGAGCATCTGCATCAGCGCGGCCTGCTGATTGGAGCGGGACAGCTCGGCCTGGGCAAAGCCGTTAGCCATCTGCATCTGGGTGCCGTTGATGAGCTGCGCCTGGGCATAGAAACCATTGCACAGGCCGTTGTTTACGTTGTCGATCTTGCGCTCGATGTTGGCAAAGTCGCTGGTCAGCACGTAGCCGTCCATGACCGCACCCTGGCCGCCGGTGCGGTTGCCGCCGCCCCAATTGCCGCCCCAGCCGCAAAACACAAAGAGGAACAAAATGATAATCCACCAGGCGCCGTTACCGCCAAACATACCATCGTTCTGGCGATTGCCGGACGCGGCGGCGATATCGGACAAACTGTATTCGGAGTTCATAGACATAAAATGCTCCTTTCGGACAAAAAATAAAAAAATATATGCTTAATCGTGGCCACGATAAAAGCCTTAAAGCAGGGATTGGAACATCCGCGCCGCCTGCTGAAGCTGGTCAAGCTGCTGCTGCGACATTTGGCCGGATTGGAGCAGGCGCTTTACCTCCTGCTCGGGGTCGCCCTGGAAATTGGCCTTGAATTCCTGGAATTTCTGAACCATCTGCTGGAAATTCCCCAGCGGGCCGGGTAGGGACGGCATCGCGCCGCCGCCGAGCGCCTTAAACAGTGGGTTCATCCGGCGCGGCCTCCTTTTTGCTGGCCTTTGCGGGCTTGGCGTTCAGCGCATCGATGCGGGCGGACAGCGCGTTAAATTCCTCGCGCGTGACATAATCCACGGCGGGCGCGGCGGCGGCAACGGGCTTGGGCTGAGGCGCTGTGCGCTCGACGTAATCCAAAACGCGCATGGACGGCATGCCGGACGCATCGCACGATTTGATATAGATGGTCTGCCGCTCGCTGTCCCACAGCGGTACGCTGTTCCCGGCGGCGACCATATAGCTTTTCGCGCCCGATTCGCCCTGTACCCAGATCATCTGGTTCTGCGGTCTGGCGGGCTGCGGCATCATGGGCTGCTGGTTTGAGCGAAGCTGCTCAAGCTGCCCCATCGGCTGGCTGGGCATGTAGTATCCGGGCTGATATCCGTACATCTGTTAAGCCTCCTTATACCAATAATAGGCGGGGGATTCCGCGCCGCTGTCCCACGTATCGTAATAGCGGCCATCGGCTGCGCACACGACGTGCCCGCTGATCGCCAGCACATAGGTGCCATGGGGATGATCGCGGCAAAAATCGGCCACGGTATAGCAATCGGGGCAATCGTCCGGCAGCGCGCGGCGGCGGAAGCCGTGGCGGCGAAGGTACGCGCCCCATACATGATTGGCCGTGGGCATATCGCACAGGCGCAAGCCCTCGACGCACAGGCCGCAATACACCGTATCCCAGCCTTCGCCCGTGGCGCGGCTGATGGCGCGGACGGTGCAATCGCCCACCCGCGCGCCCATTGGATTTGGATTGTAGGCGCTGTACATCGCTCGTTCCCCCTTTCATCGCCTGTATTTTCGCACAAAAAAAGCCCCTTCACGGCTCAGGAAAAGGCCGCGAAGGGGTCAAAAAAAGCCCGCCGGGTGGCGGGCGGAGCGTGTTTTACTTTACCGCCTCGACGATGGCGGCGCGGATAAACTCGGCGATGGTTTCGTCCTTTTCCTGCGCGCGGCGGCGGACGGTTTCCAGCAGCGCGGACGGCAGGCGGATGCTTGTAACGGTGGTGCTGCCGTCATCGTCGATCATATCGCCAAAGATATCATCATATTCGTTTTTAGGCAATCGATCAAGCGCCCATTCCTTGGCCTGCTCAAGCGACATGGGCAAGATGGCGCTGCCCGGCTCAAAAACCTTTAAGCGGCCGATCCTGGCGTATTTGGTGTTTGCGCCGCCGCCGCCGAACACAAAAAACTCGCCGGTCTTTTTGCGATACAACGCTTCGGCAATGTAATTGAGGGAATCCGTGCCGTTTTCGTCCCATTCGGCCAGTTTCTTGGCGGTGGCGGTGTCGTACAGCTTGTTATTGATGATTTTCTTCATCTGTTTTTTCCATTTCTTTCATTTTTGCGAGATTGGATAAGTTAGGCATGCGGGATATCGGCCTTGTGCCGGATGGCATCGTACTGCGCCAGGATGGCAGCGTCATCATATTTGGCCGTGAGCCTCTGGATGGCGGGAAAGTTGCGGCGCTTAACGTCGGGGCCTACGGCGATCCACTGCCACGGGCCGCGAGACGTGGCAACGCTGCTGCCCTCCTGTATGTGCCAGACTGCCAGATGCAGCGCGATGTGGTACATGCCGTTTTGCATGTTAATGGTATCGTGATAGCTCGTTGTCTCCTGCTCATAGCTGCGCTGCCAGGTGAGCGTGGCGGTCAGCGTGGTGCGCTCGTCAAGCTGGATATCCTTCATGGCCCGCTTTTGCCCGCGAAAGATATAGTAGAGCTCATCGAGGCGAAACCCGTTGGACATCTTGGCGTTGATGGCGTTGATCTGATCGTTTGTGATGCTGTGCATTTTACAAGCCTCCTAGCCTTGTTGCCTGTTTTTGTCGCCCTCGTAACCTCCGGGGCGGGCGTCAATCGCCCTGGGCGGCGTTGCGGTCAGGGCAGCTTATACACGGTTCCGTCGTTCCAGTCGGTGACGCACAGCCGCCACTTGCCCGAGTGATCCCAGGGGATCTGCGACGGCTTGCGCACGAACGGCTTTTCATCGCCGGTCTGGAGGGTCACGCTCTTGTCCGTTGCACGAATGATGCGGAACTCCAGCCGTTCGGCGGCGCGTTTTTCACCGTTCCAGCGGGAGCAGGTGAACGTATCGCCAACCTTGAAGGGGTGCGCTGCGGCGGCTTTTTCCTCGGCCTTCACAATGCCGTCGATTTCCGCGTAGGCTGCCGTCAGCGCAATGCCGTCAACGCCGGTCTGATAGGTGATGTTCTTCGGGCCGGTGGAAACGACGCGGCACGCGCCGTAATGCTTCACCTTCACAATATAGCCAGGCTTGATATTGCCCTGCGAATACGTCACGCCGCCGAGGGCGTCCAGCGCGTCCTGGTAATAGCCGAGCTTGTCAAGCTGCGCTTCCATGCGGTCAAGCGTGGTTTCGATCCACTCGTTCACGGTATCCAGCGTGAGCGGCTCGCCGTTATAGCGCGTGAGCTGCGCGCCCTGCTCGATTTTTTGCCGCGTCGCGCCGTATTGCTCCACGTTCTTTTTCAGCTTGCGCAGGGCGGTTTCGCATTCGGCGATGCGGCGGCAGATGAAGCCCTTGTCCTTGAGCTCCTTCTGCGCGGCGGCGTCGCGGGCGGTGGCGGCACGCTCGCGGTAATAAGCCGACTTGTTGAACTCCTTGAAGCCCGATTCGTAGGCTGCGAACATGCGCTCACGCCGGCGGGTAAAGGCGCGTCCGGCGCTGGAATTGATGTTCGGCTGGGTGAAAAACGCGACGTCGCCGTGCATGTCGTTGATGGGCTTTTGCAGCGCTTCGCCGCGCGCCGCTGCCGCGTCTGCCGCGCATTCAAAACGTTCTGCGCGGCGTTCCGCCTTGGCCGTTTTGCGCTCCTGCTGCTCGGCGAAGCTCAGGCGCTCGCCGGTCTTCCCTGCGTCCGCAAGGCCCAGCGCCTTTGCGATCTGCTCGGCGCGCCAGAGATTCGGCTCCTTGCAGCGGCTGATCCAGCAGCCGGAGCGGCGGCCCCACAGAAAAGCGCCCTTGATCTCGCGCTTCTGCTCGTCGGCGAGGCCGTCATAATCGGCCTTGTCGAAGTGCAGCTCCAGCTTGCCGGTTTCCCGGTTGCGCACGTAGTAGCTTTCGCTCCGCGCGGCGGGGGCGAAGCGGGTAACGAACTCGTCCGGGGTGATGGACTTAGACATTTTTATAATCCTCCTGGCCTTTGGCCGGTTTTTTTACTTGCCAGGCGGATTGCGCTATGCTATAATGTAGTTGCATCCTCTGGCTTTGGTTGGTTGGGGTGATGCGCTGCCGTCTGCGATCTGGTCCATCGTAGGCGGCTTTTGCAATCAGTAGCAGGGATTGGCCTTGCTCAGCTCCCATTCTTCGTCGTACTTAGCTTCATGGGCCTGCTCATAGGCCGCGAAAAACTCCTGCTCGGTGCAGGGTGCGATCTTGTCGTTAAGCTCCGCGCAGATGTCGTCATCCATCAGGGCGACGGCGGCGTTGTAATTAATCTCGGTTCCGTTGGCGTTGATAACCTTTGTCATGTTTTTGTCCTCCTTATTGTTTGTCTGTTGTGGTAGTTTCCCCTTGCCCTGGTTGCGCTCTGCGTCCTGTGCAATCAGCATCCGGATGTAGGCAGATCGGCTCATGCCGTAAGCTGCCGCGCGCTTGTCCAGGTAATCCGATAGCTCGCGCGTCAGGATTACGCCGGTGCGCTCCTTGTCTCCATCCTTTTTTAGCATGCCAGCCCTCCTTACTTTTTGTCGATGATCTGGACGGTTTCCCAGCCATCCAGCGCGGCCGTGGTGTCCAGGTACTCGAGCGGCAGGCGGCGGATTTCGCTGCGGTCGCAGCAGTCGGCGCAGATGTAACGATATTTGCGGGTATCAACGATCAGTTCGCGCATTACCTTTTTTGCAAATTCTTTCTTCATTTTCGTTTCGCTCCTTTCCTGTTTACGTGTATATTATAACATAGAGTTGTAGTATTGTCAATACATAAAATTAAAAAAAATACAGATTTATATAAAAAAAACAACTCCGCATTTCTACGGAGCTGTTTTTCGACCGGTTAAGGTCAATTTCTTTTCAATCCACAACAAGGGGCGCTCTCCACGATCTCCCTTGTGACACATATATATTAGCAAAATATTATCCAACTGTCAACGGTTTTTTTTAATAAAAAAAGCCCCCTTGCGGGGGCTATGAGTTAAATGCCGATTTTGCTGCGAAGCGACGCGCGGCGGCGCTTGACGGTGGAATCGCTCATTCCCAGCGCCATGCCGATGGCGACGACGGATTTCCCGCGCCGGGACAGGCTCAGCACCTCGCGCTCGTCGTCCGTCAGGCCGTATGCGGCCTCCGCCGCGTCGATGCGCGATTGATGGATGCGGTCAAAACGCATGGGGATCACCCCCTGTTACATCTGTTCGGGCGGTTCGTCGTCTTTATCCTTGGTGATCTGCTTATATACCTGGTTCACGCCGGTGGACGCGAGGCCGGACACAATTCCGATGGCCACGGCGTTCATCACGTCCTGCGCCGGGAAATCGGGCGTCAGGTACAGGCCAGCCACGCCCAGCGCGCCGCCGCACACGCCCACGATCACGGGGATCAGGTTGTCCTTGATGTTGGGGATGGCCTTCACGGCCAGACCGATCAGATAGCAGATGGCGACGATGGCGGTTACGGTGCCGATGGTGGTAATATCCATGGTGTGCTCCTTTCAGTTGATCCGCTGCTTGATGTCGCGGATATCGTGTTCGCAATTTTCCATGCGCCCCTCGAGCCTGTATGTGCGCTCGATGATGCTGTTGTGCCTGTCCACGCTTTCTTTCAGCTCTTTGAGCTTGTAATCCACGAGCGCCTGTGTGGATTTGGCGCTGCTGCGGGTTGACGCGAGGGTGCCGATCAGCGAGATGCCGCCGGTAATCAGGGCTACGATGATGGCTTCGGTCATAATGATTATGTACCTTTCAATTTATTTTGATCTGATAGATCACTCTTTGAGCATCTCGCCCGCGTACTTGGCCGTAAGCGCGATTGCGTCGGCCTGCGGCACATTGCGCAGGGTGACGGTATAGGTGGGCTTGGGCGTATCCTCAGCCGCGTGCAGCGCCGCCTGCGTGTCCCTGCCCGCGATGCCGTCCACGGTCAGGCTGTGGTCGCGCTGGAAATTGCGCACGGCGGCCTCGGTCTTCGCGCCGAAGATACCGTCCGCAGCGCCGCAGTCGTAGCCCAGGGCGTTGAGGGCGGTTTGGAGTTTGGTTACATCCGCACCCTTACTTCCGCGCCTGAGATTAAACACCACGCCCTCCGTGGGCTTGCTGGCGTCTGTCTTGCCCGCCGCCGCGATTTCCTCCGCCGTGTACAGCCCGGCAGGAATCGCGTAGTGCGTCCACGCCTTGTCGGACGTATCGCTCCACTGTACGCCAGCGGAGCAATGGATGATCTTACCGCCGCCGATGTGCAAGCCGGTGTGCTGCATCCTGCCGTTGCGGCGCTGGAACACACAGCAGACCACATCGGGCATGTCGCCGATCTCGCCGCGCTGCGCCCAGTTGGCCGCCGTGTTGTACTGCGATGTTGCGCCGCCGCCCTTGATCTTGATACCCGCCTGCAGCAGACACCAGTAGGTAAACCCGCGACAGTCAAAGGCCAGCTTCCCCTGCCATTTACAGCCGTCGCAGGAGGGCTGCTTGCCGCTCAGCACGGGGCACGCCTTGAAGATTGCAGATTTGTGGCTGGGGTTGTAGCCCGCGTACTGGCGGCGCACGGAGGGCGTGCATTCGCGCCCCCACATGCCGAATACATAGGGGTTGCCGAGCTGGGATTTGGCGGCTTCGATGATTTTTAACGCTTTTTCGTTCACAATCATTTTTCCTTTCAATTATGCCGACAGTTGGATATAGGCGTTTGTGCCGTCCACAGCCGCATAGGCGTTCGTCGAGGTGAGCGTAATGCCCAGCTCTCCGCTGCCGGACGGTAGCGCCGAGGAAATATCGAGCGAGAACCAGCTTGTCGCCGCGGACGCACTCGCCGAGCCAATTGACGTGTCATAGTTCCCGTAATAGAACTCCGTCGTGTACAGCGTGGTAGAATATGCTACATTCAGCTTACCAACCCGAACCGTCGCGCCAGCGCTGCCGCCTGTTCTCTGCACATGCAGAACGGCCTTGCTAAATTGTGACCAGCCGCCGCTCGGAGCGTTGAATTTCATCGCCGTGCCGACAGGCTTGTCCTTCGTTGAGCGTCCCACGATGCAGCTGGTGCCGCCGCTGTTTGCGAAGGACGAGTTGTCCGTCGTAGCATACTTGCTGGCTGATACTGTCACCCTTGTGCTGGAAACCCTATAGGTAAAGGTTACGGCGTTGGTATACGCGCTGTAGCCTGCGCTGCTGTTATAGGCGCGAACCTTGAGGGAAACGCCGCTCCAGCCGGTGATCGTGGACGTGCTGAACGTGTAGCTGGTGCTGGTGGTTGTGGCCACCTGAGAGCCGTTTTTGTAGATATAATAGGTGATCGTGCCCGTAGCGCCGCTGAGGGTGGCCGCCGTCCAGGTCAGCTTACAGGCGGAGCTAGTGCTGCTGGTGCTGCCGTTGACCCTGAGGTTAGTCGGCGCGGTGATGGTCGCCGCCTGCCATACAACATCGCCGTTATAGCGGATCATGCTCAGATCATGGATTGCGCCCAGCGCCTGCTCATGATACCGCGCGCTGGTCGGCGCGTTAGAATTGAGCTTTATCGCCATGCTCCCACCGCCTTACGGCCCGTAGATATCCAGTACGCCGTCCGCATAGCTCATGGAGTAGGCGTTGGATATCGTCCCGTCTGCGGCAATCGCAAGCCCCGTGCCGATTTTTACAAGGCCAAGGGCGCTGGCGGTGGCAAGGGGGATTTCAATCTGCTGCGCGTCCCCGCTGCTGGGCGTTAATACGATTGCGTTGCCGGTGATGCTCAGGGTATAGGTGGTGTTGATCTTGCCGTCCAAGGCGGCCTGGAGTCCGTTCACATCCGCAATTTTATGGCTGTGCGCAGCGGCGGCGAACTCGGACGCGGATTTGCCGCCCAGCTTTTCGGCGTTATCGACGATGCCGTTATCATTCGCGTCGTATGTGGCTTTGAGCATATCGCCGCTGCCCTGGCCGTCCGCGCCATCGGTCAACGTAAACGTTTCGGTGCCGATTGTGACGGTGGCGACCTTGCCCACCTTGGACACGGTGACGGCGGGCGCGGGGCCTGCCGGGCCTTTGATATTGACGGGAGCGGGGTTTGGCAGCTTCTGGTCGTTTGTCCAACTGATCACGCCCTCCTCGCTGACGGCGGGGGTGTAGGTAGCGCCCACGTTTACAACGCGCTTGATTTCCGTCTGCTCGACGTGAAACGTCTTTTCATCTTCGGTTTGGCTGAGGTTGCGGATGGTAAAATTAAGTGCCATAGCCCGCCTCCTTGAGGAACTCGCGCACGGTTAGCTCCAATACGTTGCTGGCCATGGGATCGCCGTTTGTGTTGGTCAACGCAAACTGGATTTTTACCGTGTGCCGGTCATTGAGCCGCTTGGCGTCTGCCAGGGGGATGGTGACGGAAACGCTGGTGGCATCCAGCACCGTAGGCACATAGGAGGCAAAAAAGCCATCCTGCTTGACGTACACCTCGATATTTGAGGCGGACAAAAAATTAACGTCCTGACAAGTGATTGTCAGCACGTTACGGATGCGTTGTACAATTTTCATTTTCTCGCCTCCTTACTTGGACAGCTTGATATATGGCGCGGTCGGGCTGTACGGGTTGCCGTCTATCGTGATATAGGCGTTTTTACTCATCAGCGTGATACCAAGCTCGCCGCTTCCGCTTGGCAGGAAGGACGAGATATCCATCACGCACCAATTGGGCGCGCCGGAATAATCCCGATTCATTTCCGCCGCATCCAGACGGCCATAATAAAAATCCGTCCATCCAAGGGCGGTATCATAGGAACAATTGAGCTTGCCGACGCGCACCGCAGCGGAAGCAGAACCGCCGTTGCGATAAAAATACAGTTCCGCTTTGCTGTAATACCCCCAGCCAGCGGCGGGGGCATTAAACTTGAGCGCCGCGCCCGCGCGGGAATCCTCATCATAATTCAGCACCGCGCGCCCAACGTAGCAGATATCCATATTCGTGCGGTTGAGCGTGGAATAGTTTTCCGTAATACATTTACTGGCCGCGATGGATGTGGACGTGTTGGAAGGATATTCCGGCTCCACGGGCGTGGGCGTTGTGGCCTGGGGGTAAAATTGCCGGGCTACGCCGCCCACGCCGACATACCCGGCCTTTACGCGGCGTGCTACATTATCCACGCCAACATATATCCCTTTTACACGACGCGCCACGCTATCCACGCCGACAAAGGCGTTGCGGCTACTCATACTGCAGATACACCTCCCCGGTGGCAAGCGGGGTAGATTTGGCCGTCATGGCGGACGTGCCATAGCTGATATTACGCAGCTGGAAGATGGTCTGCGCCTCGGCGCTCGCAAGGGCTTTGAGAATGCCGGTAGCCGTGCCGGTAAGGCTAACGTCCATCTTTCGCGTGCCGTCGGTCATCAGGCCGCACACGGAGGCGTTCTCGCGCTCGTCGGTGATTGTGCCGACAGCCGTAGCGCCTGCGGGGATGAGCACCTGCGCCAGGCTGATATCATGGATATTGCTGGTGCGGGTGATATTGGGCGCGGAGGGCGTGGACGCGGGCGTGCCCTTTAGGATCATGAGCTTGGGCATCTTGTTTGTAAACGCCGCCGAATAGCGCACGATCACGCGGTCAATGCGCGGGTAGGTGGTATCCGCCGCGTCATGCGTGAGCGTGTTATTGGCATCGTTACAATAGGCCAGCCCGGCGAAATCGCCGATCTTGAGCCACGCCAGGCCGGGCTCGACGTTGACGGCCAGGCCGGTGCCAGCGGTAACGCGCAGGCAGGAATCCAACGTATACACGCCGGAAGAACGGGTGCAAAGGTACAGCTGCATATCCTCAGCGGAATAGGTGATATTATCAAGCGGGAAACAGCGCTCAGCCATAGAGCAAAATCCCTCCCTTTATAGCGTTTTGATCGGGGGAACCGAGCACGACGGACAGTGTGGTTTTGCCGAACTCCTCGCGCTCGGTGAACGAGGATACGCGCGCATCAAACTGCATGCCGTAGCGCGATGATTTGCAGGTGATGATATCGCCAAGGGAATACAGGGTGCCAAAGTCGGACGGCGATATCTGCGCGTCGAAATTCTGTACCTTGGCGTACTCTTTCAGCTTATCCACCCCGGCCTTGGCCAGACGGTCGGCAAACTCCGCGCCGGTTTCCTCCGGCTCGACGATCTTATAGCCGCCGGAATACTTTTTATACTGATCCTCCGTGGACGTTGTACTGGCATACGCTGCGATGCGCGCCCTGGCTTTAGACGGTGTGGCCGGGTCGTTCGGGTCTCTATGGCCGCCATATCCGGAGGCCCAATAGCCGCCGCTGCTGGGCTTCGACCAATTGTTTTCCTTGATCGCCTCCGTCACGGCCTCGCGCTGGGTTAATCCGGATTCCCACAGCGTCTCGCGCTGTTCGGCCTCCTTGTTACATACGCCGTCGGCATACACGCGCACCCATACCGTCTGGCCGCCGATCAGCGTGCCGGTGACGACCAGGGTATTACGGTAGTAGTCGTTATCCTCGGACGTTTTGAGCGACAGCAGGTTTCCAAACTCCGCGCTGGCGATGTACGGGGACGCGCTGTCAACAGTGTGATCGAGGCCCTTGTACACCTCGAGCGTGTTTTTGTTGTTGTCCGGGTCGTACAGCATGCGGACGCCAAGGCCGGTTCCCTGGCAAATTTCCTGGATGGATTCGTACAGCCGCGCTTTTTCATACGTCACGGTTTCGCCCATGGCTTCTGTATAGCCCTTGGCCGCGGCGTTTACGACGGGCAGTCCGCGCAGATTGGCCGACAGCAGGCCATAGATGGACGATTCGCCGACATTGGCCTCATAGGCTTCGGTAACGACGCGGCGGGACAGGAGATTGAGCGTCGTATAGCCGCCGACGTATATCTGCCGCGTCTGGTCGTCTCGGTCGATGCGCACAATCTCCATGGCCGTGCCGCGGTCGGCGCGGTAGAGCAGA
>ERZ1034962.129-NODE-129-length-44218-cov-273.171003_pt1 | contig 44218 bp, 57 predicted proteins | sample MGYA00520696_ERZ1034962 | MGnify/ENA primary metagenome ERZ1034962 (study PRJEB33766, sample SAMN09781770) | gut metagenome | biome: gut microbiome | host: Homo sapiens | place: Madagascar | study: EMG produced TPA metagenomics assembly of the PRJNA485056 data...
GGGCCAATGACCCCCGTCTAGTCTGAAAGACTGGGCTTTGTCCCGCCTGTCCCGCTTTTAATTTATGCAATGAAAGTGAGTATATATGCTGTTTAATGGTGGCGGGACAAAACGGGACGTCCCGCCTGTCCCGCTCCGTTATGCGGGGTTCTGCCGCGCCATTTCATCCAGCGCAACGCGTTCCATTAGCTTAATATCTTTAAACGCACGCTGCGCGTTTTCGACGCCATGCATCTTAAACAGCCATTCCAGTACGCCGTAGTCGATGCCGTATGCGCCACCGAATCCGGTGCGCCATTGCGTGGAGCAATCTGTGAAGACTGCGACTACCTTCGCGTTGTCGGGCCATAGCGCAACTGGTGGGCAAACATCTTCAGGGGCCGCGCCCCATAAACTCGCGGCTAAATCTTCGGAGGGTGGCGGCGGGCCATAAAAGCGTCGCGCCGCCTCAATTAGTTTTTTTCACGCAATCCCATCAGTTCAAGATAGTACGACGTATGGAACACGCCGAACGCGCGAGGATAGTTAACTACCAGGCGGCGGACGTTCTCCGCGTTAAATTCGTCTGGAAGATTCCAACCCTCTGCGACGTGCATGATGGCCTCGACCATAACGTTAAAGCCTTCCGGGTCATTGTCGTCATACTCCGACAATTTGCGCTCAGTGTCCTGCATGGTCTGCGAAAATTCGTCGATAGGGCGGTGGCGCACGGTAAACGTCATTTTGCCCGGTTCGTTCTCGCCAGGGCGCGGGATCTCAATCGGCAGCTTAAAGGTCGGTTTAGGGTCTAGTGTAAAGAGTGGTGCTTTAGCCATTGTAGTATTCTCCAATAAAAAGGGGCCATACAGGCCCCATATTAACACCCGCTATTTAAGCGACCAAATTACGACAGCGCTTCAACCAGGTCCTTACGGTAAATAACCATATCGGATTGCATGGTCAGAGTAGACTCCACCGTCTCCACGTTGTTTACTTCAGCGGACGGAATCTTCTGGAAAGACACCTTAGCCGGGTAAATACGAATTTCACCTTTGCCGCTTGCCGCTGCCGGGTTGGTGAACTTAATCACAGTGGTTTTCTGTGTGTCGTCCAGGTCTTCCAGAATCGGGCGGATCGGGTCTTCTTCGTCGTGGGTGAAAGTGTAGGTCTGGACCAACGGGTTTTTCGTGGTATTCAGACTGATCGCAGTATTCACCTGCAACGGCTGGAAGGTAGTAGTCTGCTGGTCGCCACCAGACACGGCGACGTTAGTGATAAACGGGAAGTCGATAAAGCTCGACACCTTCACCACCTCGCCTGGTGTGCCTACGCTGAAAGCACCGGTCGGGTATTTGGTGGCGTCTTGAGTATCGAAGCGCGCCAGCGTAACGTCGTTGGTAGCCACTTTACCCACGATGAACGCTCGGTTCAGCGCACGGACCCACGGAGTTTTAGTGAACATTACCACGTCGCCGACTTTCAGGCCATGAGAAGCCGCGCAGGTGATAACGCAACCTTTCGTAAGGTCAGAGATAGACGCGGCGGCGTTGGTAGCTGCCGTAACAGCGATGCCGTGGCCTAATACGGACCCAATCTGGACGCTGGATCCATTTGGTAACTGGTATCCCAAAATAACCTCCTAAATCAACGGATTACAATATATGCAACCTGAGACATTTCAGGTCTTGACTAATCATACCGCCAACGGTACTATTCACCAAAATTGATAACCAACCGGAGCGGCTATGCGTAAAGGCATTCTTTTCGAAGGCATGACATTTAGAGGCGTTACTTTGTTGCGCAAAGGCCCCGGGCTTAAGTGGTTCTGCTCCTGCCCCGTATGCGGCAGCGAGACACTTCGCACTAACGGCGCGCTATTGGAATTCATGAGAGGCGACACGCTGCGCTGGGTATGTACTTGTTTTGGTAAGAGATCGCGACACGGAATGACGGGAACGCCAACAATGTTTTCATGGGAGGGTATGATTCAGCGTTGCCACAACCCTAATGCGGCTAAATACGAAATATATGGCGGTCGAGGGATTACGGTGTGCGACCGCTGGCGGGTATTCAAGAACTTCCTGGAAGATATGGGGCCGCGTCCCGCAGGTACAACCCTCGACAGGATCGACAGTAACGGCAACTACGAACCAAGTAATTGCCGTTGGGCGTCGCAAGATACTCAGACTGATAACACAAGGCGCATAATACACGTTCGCTTTAATGGCAGGGTGTACAACTTAAAATCAGCTTGCGATGCCGCGGGTGTTAATTACGACACAGTGCGCAAGAAATGGAAAAAAAGCGGCGAGATGTTCCACCGCTTCGAGCTAATTTAGGCGCAACAGGTGTAGGGGACTGTAACCACGATTCGGGCACGATCAACGTCCTCAATCACTGAACTGGTATAAGGCGAGTCCTGAAGCTGGAATGCAGCGCCGGAAATCTTTACCGCCAGCCACTTATCCGACGTAGCGATGGCGTCCGCCAGTTCGCTCGCGTACTGTGTGCCAGTACCCGCGGGGAACACAACGGCAACCTGATAAACGCCTGCATATATTCTCCCCTTTTGCTGGAGGCCCACAAACTGGGTCGGGGCCGGTAGCAGGTACGGCTCCAGGTAGACACCACTCCCGATTGCGTGGTCCCCTTGCACGTTCTCCCAGTTAACCCGGATCGGACGCTGGCTTGTGCTCAGGCGCGCCGATAACTCTTCTACCACGCTGTTAAGCGCTTTGCGGATTGCGGTATTGCTCATTATTTCACCTTCGAATTAATTTCTGCCGCTACGACGCGAACAATCCCCGCGGGCGCTTGTTTACTCCAGCCATACTCAAGTCGCTGCGCGTATGGCACATTGTTAGTAAACCAGATCGACCCGTATTCACTCGAATCGTAATGCGCCAGCACTTCACGCCCCGCGGCTAATGTTGCCGTTCCGGCCTTGTCAACGCGATCAATAGCGCCGACAGCCGGGCGATCAAACGTCACCTGCCAGTTACCACGGAAGCGCCCGCCGGTGTAATTCTTCGCGGCCCAGCCACGCTGCCGGAATGTTACATTGCCGTTTTTAGTCTTGAATGAAACGAGCACACTGGCGTGCTTCTTCTGACCGCGCTTCAGTTTGCCACCATTCTTGCGACGTTGTGCGGCGTTCACCTTGTTCGCGTGCTGGCGGGCCATTGCATAAGCCTTGTTAATCTTCCACCGGCGAGGGTCGCCCACCGGGGAGATCTCAATAAGGCGTCCGAGTATTTGCATCCCATACGCCCGCACAGCCTTGTCGTTGTTCTCCTTCGTCTTATCTACCCACGTAGCAATCGTGGCGGCGAACGAGTAGACTTCAGCCACGTTAGCCCCTTAGCTGTAGTTGAAACAGCATGGTTGTGCCTGCCGGTTGCAGGGGGTTTGGATTGATGACCCTGTAGTCTGTATTGTTCAGGCTAACCAAATCCCCTACCTTCACCGGCTTGACGGCCTGGCACAAAAACTTCACATCACCGGCAACGATACGCGTTCCGTCGATCTCGCTAGGCTTGTACTCCTCGCGAAGACCGATGACGTCAAACGAGGTCGCAGGGATGACCACTTCGTCGCCGTCTACGCGGTCTACGGTGCCTGGACGCGTCACCGTAGCCGTCATGCCGAACTTTTTAATCAGCGGATTGACTTTCCGCTTTAACCCCGCGTAATTAAAGCCCGCCATTATCATCCCCCTGTACCGGTGGTTCCGGTTCTGGCGCTGGTTCCGGTTCTTGTTGGCGTTTAGTATTTGCGGCGATAATAGCCGCCAGTAATGCAGGATTCATATTACCCCCGGAATACATCAAAATTACCCGCTGCGTTGCCGTCTGAGTCAATCCAGTGGCCCAGCAAGCCATCCCACCACGGGAACGAGACACCGCTACCAATCGTCGCAGGGTCATATTCCATCGTGATCGGGCCAACAGTTTCGCGGATAGTCTCCTTACCGCTGCCCACAGGAGAAATATCAACCTCGTCAGCCACCAACATCGCCAACCTGTAAACGGCTTGCTCAACGGCTACGGGGATTGATGCGAAGTCTACTATTTGCCCTGCAGGCACTACTGCCAAAACTTCAGTGAGCGTGTCGCGCACCGGCTTACCGTCAGAGGGGTAATTGATGCGAGGCCATGCGTCGATGCCTGTCTGGTCTGCGGGTTCGCCGATCCAGTTGATGCCGTTAAGGAAGTCATTAACGACGGTAAGGTGGCGCGTTGCATCGATCAGCGTGACTTCAACGCCTCGCGCGGCGGCATAATCAATAAAGGTTTGTGGGTCGCCATACATTTCATTCACTCCTATAAAAAAGGCGGGCATAAGCCCGCCCCTTTGGGATGTGCGCCTGTTAGGACGCTGTGGTCGCAGTCAGCGTAACCAGTACGCCCGCCGTTTCCTTGATGTTACGGGTAGGCACTGCCTGCGCGGCCTGGGTCTTACGACGGCCTTTAGTATCGCTATCACCACCAACATCCTGAACGGTTGCCGGTGCGTTGTCTACCTGGCCCTGGTCCAGTTCCCAGTTAGCGGAAGTGGTGATGTCGTCCAGTTTGAACGAGCGAACGCCTTCGATCGGAGTACGAGCGGACGCCGTCAGACGATAGCCCTTAACAGCCACGTTGAAGTCGAACTCGCCCTGCCACCAGCGCTCAATGTTCTCGTTACCGCCTTTTTCCTGCGCCAGCATATCGAGGCCGTTGGTGGTAACTGCAACCGCGCCAGGGACCAGGCCCAGCATTTTGCCAGCACCCATAGCATCGGCAGCGGCATCGGAGATAATGAAACGGCGGCCCAGGCCGTCACCCATCACTTGCAGATCGCCGATCGCGAATACCTGCTCAGCGGAAGGGAGCGCCTGGTAAGCAATGAAGTTTGCCCAGGTAACGCCGTCCATAAACCAGGATTTAATCAAAGACGCCTGATCGCCGAACTTAGAAGCCGCCAGCGGGAAGTCTGCCAGGGTCGGGAATGTACGACCGCCAACGCCGTCAACGCGCGCCGGTTGGGTGTATTTTGCCGCTTCGTTGCTCTCGATCGCCGCTTTACCCGCACCGATACCCGCTTTCAGGTAGTGCAACAAAATCGCTTGAGTGGCCTGCGCCGCAATCTCAGCCGCAACGCTGTTAACGTTGGTTTCGATCTTAGCCATCATAGCCTTAGTGATTGCCACCGGACCCACTTTCGCGGACAGGTTGACGGAGTTGGTCAGCATACGCGCCAGCACTTTTGCGGTCGCCGGAGTACCTACAGGGGCATAGGCGTTACGGTCGGTAACTAGGTTGGCGATCAAGCCTACGGACATTTTTTCTACAACGTCCTTCAGCACTTCACCCGTGCCGAGAACAACAGCACCGTTAGCGGCAGCGTTGAACACGTTCAGGTTATCGGGAATCATTTGCGTAACCGCGGTGACGAGTTTACGCTGGAACACTGTTAAAGACATATCGAAATCCTTTGAGTTGTGAGCATTCGCCCAGTACCGTTAATGTTACCTTAGATTTACGCGCTCGCAAAATTGCCCGCTTTCGCGGGCAATTTGCTTACTCGTCGCCCATTTTAGCGATGATTTCACCAGCCTGTTTCGTCAGATCGGTGATGCCGAAGCTGTGGCCCATAGAGATTTTCGACTTCACATCTTCGACAACATGCGTCGGTTTGCTCGGCGCACCACCGGCTGGCGTGCCAGCCAGGACGGATGCAAAATCGGCGTTATTACGGAACTCTTTTTCAAGCTCTTCCATAGTCAGCGCGGACGGTTTACCATCCTGCAAGACACGCACCTTCAAGCTGCCGTCTTCGCCGTCTTCCAGCGTCAGGCGGTCCATTACGTGGCGTTGCATGATTCTAGCATTCTTACCGAACAGCTTCGAGGCCAAATCTTTGGCAGCGCTGCCGATGGTTAGATCGTGGATCTGCTTGCGGTAGGCTTCGATTTTTCCCGCTGTGTCTGCTTCATGTTTTGCGAACTTATCTTTCCAGGACTTATCGATCGCTTCGAGGTCGCCATTTTTGCGCGCGGCGGCTTCCTCTTTCTCTTTCGCAAGGCGCTCGGCTACGGCGCGGCGTTCGGCTTCTGCTTTCTTCTCGCTAACCAGCTTCGCGTTGTTGTCTTTCAGACCCTTGATCTCCGCCTGTACTTCTTCGGCGGTCATGAACGTGGATTTATACCCATCGCCATCGGCAACAAATAAAGCCTTCATGCCTTCTGGCAACGCGTCATATTCTGCTTTAGTAAGTTTCATGCTATCCCCCTGGGATTGTGGCAAAGCGGGCCACCCGCTTGACTTCACGCCTTAATATTATCAGCGATAAAAATAATCGCAAAATTCGCTTGCACTGCGGGAATTGGTTGCACTATATTGGTTGCACACCAACAATGAGGACATAAAAATGAGACTGACGAAAGACATTAAAAATCAGATCCTAGCTAACATCCTGCGCGACCACGAAATCGCTACCGAAGCCAAAACAATCATGATGGACTCTCGCGACCTGGCGTACGCAATCACGCTGGACTGTATGCCGGACGGCATTCGCACATTCGCCGCGCTACGCGAGCATATCAAGGCAATCCGCGATGACCAGTCGCAGATGTACGGCGTCAGCGTATACACCAACAAGGCGACGTATAGTTATAACACCGACCGCCCGAAGGGTATCGGCAGCGTTTACGACGCCACCTTTGAAATCAACGCAGGCGGAAATGTTCGCACCTTGTCCTTGAGCGGTGACGGTCGCCAATACCGCGTACATCGCGGATACTGGGAAGAGAAATATATGAATAAGCTCTCGCCTGATCTCGGCGATATCGTTCCGGGGTTCGAGACAGTTATGCTCGCGTCAGTGTGCGAAGTGGACGAGGAAGGGAAAGCGCTGCCGATATATCTCCCACGCGGTCGCGCAGACTACCCGGCGGACCATGACTTCTGTAAGCGCCTGGACCGCAACGACAAGGCACGTCGCGAGTTGCGTGCGAAGTATGACGCGTTCAAACTCACCGTTACCGGTGTACTGGACCTGCACAATACTGACAAGAAGCTGATTAAAGCATGGCCTGAAGTTGAGCAATTCATCCCATACCCGGACAAGCCAAAATCCACGGCGGTGGCGCTGGATGTGAAAACACTCAACGAGATTTGCGGCATTCCTCGCTAACGAAAAAGGGGCCATTATGGCCCCTTAATTATTTGCTGCAACTCCAGCACCTGCGCCCTTAGCTTCGCCCCGCATTCCATATTTTTCACGTCAATCATCAAATCTTCGTCGGGGTCCGCAGACGGGTTATCGAACTTGCACGGCGGTCGCAGTGCCGATTCCGTTAGCGGCATCAACGGCACGCTGCTTGATCCGCACGCGCTCAGCGTCAAAACTACAATCAGGGCGGTTAGGGCGCGTAACATATTTAACAACCTCTTTTGTGATAGTCCGGTATTCCACGTCGCGGGCTTGTTCTGCCTGCACGGAGCGCTCAATTACTTTAGTTTGCTGCCGTTGGGCTTGGGATTGCGCTTCTTGCGCCGCCTTCGCCACTACGCCAGCGCGGTAGGAGTCACCTAGCCAGAATCCTACCGCCAGACCCATAACCAGTCCAATAGCCGCATATTTAATCACGCCATAACCCCCGGTTTTTAAGCTGTGCGATAGTCATTAGTTCGCCGGAATCGGTGAACATCTTCGGGACTTTCACGCCGCGCATAATCTGGTCGGCGCGTTGCACCCCGTATAATTCCTCCAGGATATGGCGCGGCTGGCGCTGCACCCATGAGAAGAAATCAGTCTGCGCGTCGACCTGCTCACTCAGCAATCTGCCAGCGTCAGCCTTCAGCGCCGGACGCTTACCACTGGGCCAATCTTCCATACCTTTGACTTTCCACGTCTCCGTCGAACGGCAGCAATAATGTAGCTTGCCTGGACCAGCGCCATATTGTGATCCAGCCACCACTTTCCCGCCGCGCTTTCCTTTGGTGTCGGGAGTAACATCAACCGGATAAAACAGGCGATCGCGTAGCTGGCACATGGGAGAAGTATGCGTGTCCAATGTAGATAACCATTGGCGACCTTCGAGAATATCGTCATTTGCTTTTACCATTAGTTCGCGGGCTGTCGCCGCATAGTGGTTGACTGCGGACTTAACAACGCTTGAGATAGCTTGCGCACTACGACCGCCGAGCGCGCGCCTCACGTCCGCAATAATTTCCATAGTCGGCTTGCCCTGGATGAATCCGGCGCGCACCTGATTGCCGATCTGCGTCCTGGTCCACTCAGAAAGTGAGTCAGGCCATTGCATCATCGTATTACCCTGGAACGGGTTTTTAATTGCAGTCGCTGCGATCTGCGCACCGGTCACTACGCCAACCACCTCGACTGCAGGTACGGCGACCACCGGCTGGATCGCTGCCGTTAATGTGTCGGCGAGATAATCAGCCTCCGTGTCGGCAAACTCCTGAAGGCTTTCAGCCAACGCCTTAAACTCGGCGCGCAGTTCCGTTTTTACGGTCTTGTCGATTTGCGTTAGCAGGGTTGAAAGTGCCTTGTTGTTCATTGACGATTTGCCATCAAGCAACTCAGTCAGCTTTCCCAGTAACGTAGGCCGGAACTTCTCCCACATAGCCAGCACCCTTCGCGCCTGGTCATTGCTCAGGCGCTGGGTGAAGATGTGTCGGCGGATCATTCGATCCGCCATATATTGATTAATTGTCTTCGCCATTGTCCGCAACCTTGTCCGGGTCTTCTTCGGTAGATTCTACCGCATCCGGGGACATTTGAGGCAATGGATTCTGATTTCGCAGTTCGTCTTCCACCTGCTCGACGGTTTGCGAGTCATCAATTACGCCCTGGGCCATCATCCACTTGATAAAGTCCGCCAGACGGACCGTACCGGTCTGCACCCCCGCCATCATTGCGGTCATAAGCTGTGCGTCCACCGTGATCTCGGTGTAGAACTTATTCAGCGTTACGCGTTGATCTGCGGTGTCGCCAGTGAACAGCTTGACGATTTGCAGCGCACGGTTGAAAGCCTTCTCAACGTTACCGGCGATCAGTGACAGGATACTGTTATCCGTCTGTGCATCATAGGCCGCCTCGGTTGCCGTCTTAGGTGCGGTCCCCTTCTCGACCAGGGCCGCGCCCAGTTTAGCCATTTGCAATTCGCGTCGCTCACACAGCGCAACTGACAGGTTTCGCTCCTCCGCCTGAAGCAGTTTAGCGTCCATGTTCTGACCAAGGATGACGCCTTTAGTGGCCCCTAGCGCGATGCCGCCCTTCAGGTTTTTATCCGCCCATGATTGGGTCAGACCGGTCGCAATGAGTGTAGGTTGGCCCACAATGTGCGCAATCTCGGCGACGTCTGCTTCGGCGTTGTAGTGCTTAATGTTGATTGACGCGATATCCGCCAGCGGTGCGGCATCTGGTGTTGCATTGTTATCCACCGCGCCACACCAACAGAAAGGCAGTTGCGTAAGCGCGTTACCGGCGGCATCCACCAGTGGCACAAGGTCGGTGCGGGTGAATCCCCGCGGCAAGTCCATTTGCACCTCGGACGTGTCCGCATTGTAAAACCAGCGGCGGGCGTGTGCCTTACCCGCAATCATGCGAAGCTCAGTCCAGATCGTTACTTCGTGGTTTGCGAAGTCGTCCGGGTCTACGGTGCTGATTTCGTCCGTCTCCTTCAGCACGATTAGCGTGTCGACCCCGTGGGTCTGTCGCCAGTTAATGATCTGTTCCGCCGTATACAGGCGGATAAGCGGGCGGTGTGCCGCCATTTCAGCGGCTGTCTGCGGCACTACGTTACCCAGTTCGTCAAAATGCGCCTGGCGGTCGTAGTCCACCATAAAGCCAGCGCGGCCCGATTGCAGCACTTCCGACATAGCTCCGCGCAGGAGTTGCGCCAGCGGCATCCCGCTGCCGTCTACGTCATCAATCAGGTCAGCCATTGCCCCGGAAAGGTCAATACTCACCGGTTTGGCGAAGGCGACGCCTAACAGGGCATTCAGTGTGCGGGCGGTGGCATTCAGGAAGACAGCACGTTGCTTATATGCCTTATAGCGCGCACGCGATTTCGGGTCGGTGGTGTCGCCGCTGGCTGGGTGTGGCAGGTACAATGGCCCGCACGCCTTTACGGCGCGCTCCCCTGCTACGCAGTCACGGATCATTTTCCACTCTGGCGCGATGCGTGCATAGAGCGGGTGCTGGTTGTCAACGTTAACGGTCATGGTCGGTTTCCTTAGTAGAAGTCTACAGTTGGAACAACGGCGATTGGGCGAATCACTGGGAACAAGTGCGCAATAGGATAGCCCGCTGCGTCATTCATGTGGTCCACCCCGGCCGTTTTATCCGGCTCGCCTTTCTTCAGGTCGTAAACCTGCTGTTCCAGACATTTCGCTAGTGTAGGGCATTTATCCAGGTTGACAAAATACTGGCGTACACCCTTCGAGTTGCACATCATCGTATTCATCGCGATCAATCGGTCTTTCACAGGTGGGTTAACGCTGTCGTACTCCACCTCGAAGCCCGCATCTTCCAGTTGCGCGATATCGGACGACGACGCGTTGACCGTTTTGCGGGATTTTCCGCTGCTATCCGGATACACGACGACCCTACCGGCGGCACAATGTTCCGGGTAGCGCTCCTCGATCGCCTCAATCATAGCCGGGGTGTCAAACAGGTCCACAAATTCATCCACCGCGTGAATCTCGTCGCGGAACTCCTTGTTCTCGGTGGTACGCTGCCGTCTTACATACACGACCGCCGCCATTTTCGTGACGTTAAAGTCTATACCGATAATCAGCGTATCGTCCGGTTGTACTTCTTCGGTGCTGGCGTTCTCATCGCGGTTGAACATCTTGTACACCGCGCCCGACGTAAGGTTAACAAACAGACCGTTCAGGTACGCATCAATCAGGTTCGCCGGGTACTGACTGCGCAGCGTGTCGATAAAGTCTGCCGGTAAATGGTGGTTGTCGGTGGTCTTCGCCCGGATCAGGCGCTTTTGGCTATCCTTCTCCACCTCGAAAATTTGATACATCGCCCGGTAGCCTTCAGGCGTGGATACTATGACGAACTGGCGGACGAAGCCCGCACGCAGACGACCTAGCAATTTGTGATATGCCGCCAGCGCGACGTCTTGTTTCGTGGTGTCGAACTCGTCGGCAACAATCCACGCGGCGTTGACCCCGATCAGGCGGGTATAGTTCTCCATTGATTCACAGATCACGCGGGTCCATTTGCCTTTCACCAGAACGCTATAGATCTTGTCCTGCTTGTTGAACTTCCACCGGAAGCCAGCCTCGTCGAAAGCCTTCTCCAGTTCCGGATACATGATTTTAACCAGGAGGGGAATAGTCGGCTCCGTAACAATGCCATCATGACCGGGGTTCAGGGTTAAAAGCTGGATGACCTTACGCGCAGCGACCCACGACTTTCCGCCACCGAAGCCAGAACACAGGCCGAGGATTTTAGTCTTAGTGTCCCGCAGTAGTTCGACCTGGTGCGGAAGGCAATCAGGCTGGTAAAGCCGCACCGCCTGCGCAACGCGTGTTGGGCGTGGTGGTCGGTTGCGCTTTGCGATCGTGCGCTCCAGTGCGCGGTGTTCCGCCGCATAGTTACGCATTATTCGCCCTGGCCTTTGCCGGTAGGTTCGACAACGACGTCGCCGTTATCATCTTCGTCGTCATCCAGTGGGATATCGTCGCGTACGCCGTGGTTGGCTTTAAGCAGGAACGTGGCGAAGCCCGCCGCGATGGTCACGCCGCCAGCTTCCATCAGGAAAGTTTTCTGCAACTCCATCGCGTCAGCCATCGCCTCGGCGAACTCCTCATGTGCGCGCGCCCAGCGATACAGGCAAGCTACGCCCACACCGATTTCCGCGGCAAATCGACCGAAGGTTGGCATTTTGTTGCGGGGGATTACTTGCGCAGCGCCTTTATCGGAGTAGTTGACCTGCCAGGCGTCGGCGTCGGCAAAATAGCGGCGAAGCTGGTCGCAGTAAACGGATCGGTAGTCCGTAGGGCGTCCACATTTGCCGCCTTTACGGCGCTTGCCGTACTCGATCTCAGGTCCGAGATTGGTATGCTCGGTTTGCTCGCCTGGTTTACGGCGCGGGGTTACAGCCACTCGTCCGTCCAGTTTGGCGCGTCGGCCCTTAACTTTGATTTCTGCCATGGTATATGCCCTTTTGTTCATATGCGCCGACCATCGGCAACATAGGAGACGGCCCTGCCATCTAATTGGGATTATAACAGGCACAAAAAAGCCCACCAAATCGGCAGGCTGGGAGGCTTACGGGTTGCCGTTACTTCAACATTTCCGGGCTAATGGTTAAGCGCGCTACTTCGCCGTAGTTGGCGCTATAGGTGATGACGTTTGCGCTGCGACCGGACATCCAACCGCCACGACTGGCGTAGGCGTCTTTCGCTGCGAGCGTCCGGTGCTGTTCAACAATCATGTTGCGAGACTCGACAATCTTCTGGTGGTGCAAATGACCTACGTGCGCGTAGCTGTATTCGCTTGACCCGAACGCCTGTCTGAATTTAGCGATCATAACCTGCTCGATAGCATCGAATCGCGCTTTGTGCCCGTGGTGGAAAAATAGCGTGGTCTTACCGTGCTGCACCATTTTGTAGACGTCCGGGGACGTATCCACATCGACGCGCGGCTCGTTCTCGTACAGCGTGTTGAACATCTCAGCAAGCCAAATCATGCCCGACTCGTCATGATTACCCTGGACGATTAGCAGTTTGACTTTGTGGTGTTTTTGCAGCGCCAGGTCTACCACGTTGCGCACCATGCGAATCATGTAGCGGACCAACTTCTGGTATCTGGTGTCAGCGTCAAGTACGTGACCGCTTGCCGGTGTGACGGCATCAAGGCTATCAAAGTGCGCCATATCGCCGAGGATATTGATCACGGCAGTGCCTGCGTCTGGTGCGCGTGCGAAGGCTTCGACAAACCAGCGGTAGAACAGGTCTTCGGCGATCGCCATATCCCAGTCTTCGCCAGTCTCCTCGCCCCATGCCAACATGCCCAGGTGGAAGTCTGACACGGTGTACAGGTTGAGCAAGTCAAGCGCCTGGATCGGTACTGGAGGGGATTTTACTGGCGCTGCCGGTGTGATTTCGCTGTTCATACCCTCGACAACAGCGCGCATGGCTTCGAGTTGGCGCTCCTTGTCCTGCTCAGTGATGACCCACGACATGACCTCTTCGCCATTGCCGCGCACCAAGGCAGATACGCGCTTAACACCGAAGCCATCAGCAACGCGCTTGCGGATTACGGTATCATTGCCGTGTCCAATGCCTTTTTTCGACAGGCGGGCTTTCCGCATGTAGACGTTTCGGAGGGCAATACCGTATTTCTTCGCAATCTCTTTAACCGTAGTCCCTGCCTGAATTTCTGCGATCAATTGCTCATCGGTAATTTTAGTTTGCGGGTGCATATTTAATTAATTCCTGATTAGTGTACTGGGGACAATATATCATGGGACTTATTGAGGCGGGCAATAAAAAGCCCGGATAATACCGGGCTTGATTGTTTACTCTTCTGGCTCTGCGGACGGTGGTGGGCTTGGCAGCTTCGCATCGAAGACCCCAGCGTGGCTGATAGTGTCCGCGATGATAGCGCGAGCGCCCGGATCTTCGGTTTTAGCCAGCGCGGCGAGCGCGTCAGCGTTATGATCAAGAATGCTTTTTAACATACTGTGTTACCTCGTATTATGCGGCGTTACGCCCGATTTTCTCGGCAACGTCCCACTGCTTACCATCAAACAACGCCTGTCTGCCGATTGCACGGCGCACCAGACCCTTAAGCACTTCCCCGCCTTGCTTGCGGAACAGCGGCAGCGTAGCACGTACCTTCGCCCAGTCGCCCAACCGCACCGCGTCATCGAAATCATTCGCGACGCCATCCGGTACGATCGGACCCGGACCGGCGTTGATTACCAGGTCCACCAGCGCGTCAAATTGCGCCTGGTTAATGCTCGGATGTGCGTATTTGTTCACCCAGTCCTCGGCATACGCCACATCGCGCTTGAGCAATGCCAGCGCTTCCTCGCGGGTAATGCTTCGTGGCGGATTAGTGCCAGTATGACCATAACCCCAGGTGTACAGGCCGCGGGCCTGCTCTTTCTTGGTCGCGAAATACGGCACCGGGCTGAAAGCCTCCCATGCTGCCGTAAATCGTAGACCGTTATCACTGAATCGCATGTTTTACCCCATTTAAAACAGCATTACGCAGGGTGCGCAATGCAAACAGCCAGATTAACGCGGTCCAGGTGGTATCCGATACGTCTCCTGTTTGCAACAGTCCAATAAGACAGATCATTGCCGTTAACAGATACAGCACCCGGCCTAAGATGCCATCCTGGACGGACGGCGCATACACGTTAAACAGGGACGAAGCCCCGATGATAACAAACAACAGGACGGAGATAATCATTTTGCGCCCCCCGGAAGGTGTAGCGTCGCAATTGTCTCCCGGATCCGGTCAGCTATTGGCATCCAGAAGATGGCAGTTACGAAGCCCAAACCGGCGACAGTGCGCTCCCCCGACAAACCAGCCCACTCAGCGATAGCCGGTGCGCCAAATATGGCACACAGGAAGCCAACTACAACATACAAAACGAAGTTTAGCGGCCCCTTCGTAGCCTCATCATGAATGCGTGCGCCTACGAAGCCCCCCGCCAGACATGCCAGGGCGAATAGCCACTCGTTTAGCTTATCCATAAAAAAGTCCCAGTAAGTTTTAGCTCACTGGGACTATATCACGCTTGCATAATTAATCGAAAATGGCTTTCATGCTGCCGCCACGGCACCTTTAAAGTTTAACACAGCCGCATTTGCGGCACACCAGGTAATCATCATAGTTCGGGTCATCGGCAAACTCCCCGAAGTCATGCTCGCAGTCTTCTAGTTCTTCGACAGTTTTCGTGTCGCCATCGCACACAGTGGCGATGCCGTTCATCTCATAATCTGCTATGCGGGCATCAACAGAAATAAACTTCTGCGAGAATCCCGCCATTAGTGCTGGTGTCATTTTCTCAGTCTCCAGTGTTTGCCTACCCGCTCAACGGCGGGCTTCCGGCGTAATGTAATACGAATGCCAATTGGTTGCAAGGACGTTTTTATGGATAACCCATGCTCCCTGGCGAACTGGCGCAAGTAGCGGGTCTGCGTTAATGGCTTCACATCATCGCGGTAGCTCCAGAACACAGAATCGCCCTCAATCGCATTCTCAGCCCATATTCGTATGCAGTGGAGGGGAATGTACCACGAAAGCTGTTTAGCTCGCCTACGGTCCATTTTGGCCCCTTATTTCGCAAGCTGGGCGACTAGCTCGCGTTGTGCTGCAATCCGGGCGACGTTTGTCACTGCCGTCTCGCCAATCCTGAAGCGATACGCCAGGCGCTCGCGAGAGAATGCAAGCGCGTAGGCCTGGATAGCCATGCGCAGCGCTCTGGGGTCCCTCTGGCCCTCACTCGCGTTCGTGATCGCATGCCAGGCCATGACGGCCTCATGCTGGGCTTCTGGTATGTTGCCGTCGTGGTGGCGCGCTTCTGCCAACTTCGCCATCGCCATCGCGTAATTCCAGATTAATTTTTTCATCGTTCAGTCCTTCTTCGTGATGGTTACGCTATTCAGGAAATTAATCAGCGCTTCTTGCGCCGAGACGCGCATAGCTTCGTAACGGTGCTCTTTCTTGAAGTTGCCGAGTATGTGCGCCGCACGCGCTTTAAGGTCCGCATTTTTCTCAGCCTCGATCAGTTCAAGCAATACGTCTGCCAGGTCTTCGTGTTCCGCGCTCTCTTGAAGGTCCTCATTGTCCTCAGCCTCGAGCAGTTCAATCAATTCGTCTACCAGGTCTTTGTGTGCCATTGTTCAGTCCTCTTGTTGGTGTGCAACCAATCTAGCAGGGTGCTGGCGCGAATGCAACCAATATTAATCACGCGCATGAAAAAGTTGATCGCTATCAGTTGTGACTGCAAACGGCATTTCTCACCCACCATTCTGCAACTCGTATTGGTTGCCTAGTTCAGTGACGACCGCAATCCACAACATGCTGCCGTGTATTTTGCAATCCTGGATTTTATGCAGTCTCAGACGAGGGGGGTGCCAGACCCCCCGTCTAGTCTGAAAGACTGGGGTGCTGTCCCGCTGTCCCGCTCCTCTGGAAGCCGCGGCAGCACTGGCGGGACAGGGGTGCTGTCCCGCTTTGTCCCGCCTCCTGTTTGTCCCGCTTTTTGTCCCGTTTGGTTTATGCAGTTTTATTGCATAACTATGCATTATATTTACATCACACGGCAACCAATGCGACCAGCTAAAAACACTCAAAATGGCAACCAATGCGCGCAAAAATTAATCTCTTAGCGATATGGGAATTCCCATACCGGCAACCAATGCGCGCAAAAATTAATCTTTCAGGTCGTCATCGGTCGCCGAAAGCGTGATGGGTATATTCGTTTTGATGACGATATTCGACGACCCATAGATGGCCCCAGTGTGCGGATCTGTATAAAAACCGAGTACGCCGCGCTCGACCATATCGTCGATTGCCTTCGTCGATGTGCCACCTTTCGCGAGTCCGGCCTGGCGGACAATTGCCGATTTACTGAATCCAGTATGGTCCGGGTTATCTTCCATCAGTTTTTCCAGGGCCGCATAAAGCACTTTCTCTTTTTCGTTGCGCGGTCCGGCGGTGTTCTCTTCCTTAACCGCGGCCTTGCCTGCTGCCTTCGCCTGTTCTATAGCGAACGGTGCCAGGGCAACCGGTACGAGGTAGAGAGTCTCGTCGCGAGGCGTGGAGGCAATCGGCTTGACGTCCCATCCGGCAACCACGTCGCCGAAGTCTGGCCCAGTGCTGGTGGACTGGTGCGCCTCGAACGCTTCTGACTTGCGGAGATCTACCTTCACCTTGCACTTGAGCAGGACGAAGCCGCGCGGCGCTTGCTTGATGCCGTTACGCGCCTTTTCGTGATACAGGTTCAATTGCCCGGGCTGGTTGTCGTCCGGCTGTTCCAGGAAGAACGCTGAATCGACAGCACCATGCAGCGCGCCGGACCCGCGTGGGGTTCTGCTGCCGTTTGCACCCTTCGCCGGGTGGTGGATGACGCCCGCACTGCCACCTGTATTTTCCGCAATGGCTTTCAGCGCTTTGACCACTTCACCCATATCGCTGGCGTTGTTCTCGTCAAACGGTTTAGCATCGGCGGGCCGCAGCGCAACAGTCTGGTTGAGTGAGTCGAACGCCACCAGGCCAACTGGTTCGCCGTTAGCGGTGCGGTTGATAAAGCTGATAACTTCGCGCAAACCGGACTTGCTGGTGATATCCCAGCCGCGTGACTGCAGGTCTATAATGTGCAGCTTGTCCAGGTCGTGCTCATATTTAATCTGCAATGCTTCTTTACGCTGGTTGGAGGCTTCGCCACCTTCCGCGTCGAAATAGAAGCAATGAGACTGTACGACATTCGCACCGCCAAACGGAATACCGGCGGCAACCGCGCCCATCTGCCCAAGCACATAGAAAGACTTACCTATGTTCGACTCACCGGCGAGATACCATGTCGATTTAAAGTTAATCAACCCCTCGATGATCGGGTCGTGCTTACTGAACAGCGCAACCGGCTCGTTATCCAGATCCGCATCGGTGCACACGCCGTATTCTTCGCCGTCGCCAACCGCATCAACAATATGTTCATAGCACGACTCCACTTCCTCGTCGTCCAGCCCCGGAAGGATGGCGGCGATTTGCTTACGGGACATATTGTGTGGCTCGACGTTCAGGTGGTCCGGGATCCCGATAAGACGTAGCGCCAGGTGCTGGTGTCTGTTCAGTTCCGAGCAACACTCGTTTCCGGTGTGCATACACTTGAAACGGATCTCGCCATCCTTAACCATTATGGCGGTGGACCCTTCGCCGCTGTGCAGATGTTCGTTCGGGCACGGCACCTCATAACCACGCCCGGACGACAGTGGTTCGAATCCTGCCTGGAAGCACCAGTCCAGAATGCCGTCCGCCACTTCGTCGTCTCCCTTGGTTAGTTCGCGGCGTACTTCCTCTTTATCCACCCCCAGCTTATCCGCCAGGCGAAGCAGACGACGGACGCGGGCACGTTTGCCGTAATGACACTTTATTACAGACTGCTGGTGTGGCAGGTACATCAGGCGGTTTGTGTCTTTCGTGCAATCGTCGAAGTCCACATCTGACAGACCCAGTTGGGCTAACAGGGCATACTGGGCGCGTCCCAGGTCTTCAGCCGGTACAGGCTTGTCCGTCAACACCAGGAAGCGAGCGCAACGTGTTCCACCTTTCAGTGGGTGACGGTCGCCGGTTGTGGTGTGAAATACGTGTTCAAGACCCGCGTCAATGAACGCCTTACGGCAGCGGCGTAGGGTGCGGGTGTCGGTGCGGTCAATATCGAAGAACAGGATCGAGCGGTCCACCGCACTGGTCTTACGACGCAATCCGTCACTGGTATACGCCACGATGCCGTCGGCCTTACGCTTGCGGCGCGCATACTCGGCTTTATCTTCCGTCTTGTTGATATGCACCGAGGAGATTTCTTTCGCATCATTGATAAATTCGAAAAACTCTTCGGTAGTCATCTGGAAGTTTTCCGCCCTGGCTTTTTCGCCTTTTTTAGCGGGTCTTGTTACGGCGAATTTAATTAAACTCATGGTCATAGCCTTATTTGGAAGTTTTATTATTGCGTACCCAGGAGCGCACTGTGCTCTGATTAATTCCGGTCAACTCGGCAATCATCGCCCAAGATTTGCCCTCGGCGCGCAAACGGATAACCTGTTTTTTGTATTCTTCCATTTCTTCATTGTGCTTCTGCAGCTTGCTCGCCGCCGTACCGTTGAGCAATTCCAGCCTGGCGCGCAATTCTTTTTCGGTAAGTCGCAGACGTTCGATTTCAAATAGCACCGCACCCACGGCATCGGTATACGCCCATGACCGGCTTGTCTCACTGCAAACAGTCTTCGTTAACATTTCGATTGCGTCGTTGATATTCATTATTCTGTCTCCGGTTGGTTAATGACCAACGAAACTACACCTAAAACCGCGGGGTGTCAACTCCTTTGGATATTGAAACGGGCGCGCACGCGTGTAATAATAATTCCCGTCTCATTGTCTCTTATTGGTTAGCGCCGTCGCATTTTGCTTCGGCGCTTTTTTTTTTAAATTAGTTGTTGACTCCCTTCTGCAACCAATCTAATATTCACCTCGTCGACAGGGCACACCGCCCGGACACCCAAACTTAACCAATCGGAGATATACCATGTTGGAACAATTCATAAACCTGATTACTCGCGGCGTAGTAGCACTGGAAACCATCGCTAAACATTATGAAACTGTTGGCGCTGCCGTAGACCCAAAAGCAAACGGCACTGCTAAGAAGGGCAAGGCCAAGCCGGAGACTGAAGTCGAAGACGACTACGATCAGGACGAAGTCGAAGATACGCCTAAAACGAAAAAAGGCGCGGCAAAAGAAACCAAGTCTAAAGGTAAGGCTAAAAAAGAAGTCGTAGAGGATGACGACGAGGATGACGAAGACGAAAAACCGGCGAAGGGTAAAAAAGCACCAGCGAAAGGCAAAGGTAAGAAAGATGCCGACCCGCTGGCAGAGATGCGCGACGAAATCAAACAGTATGCCGCGATTATTGCCGGTGGCGATGACGACGATGCGAACGACGAATTCGACGACCTGCTGGAAGCGTTCGAGATCAAATCAATCGCTAAACTGGAAGATGACGACGTAGAAGACTTCCACAAAGACCTGAAAGAAATCGTCGAAACCTATTTCGAACTGGAAGACTAATATTATCCGGCCCGCTAATCTGCGGGCCTATTTTTAGAGGACGAGACAATGGCACGCTTCACGCTAATCGAGGCGGTGGATTCCCGCGACCAGCGCCCGTACTATTGGCTATTCGAACGCATCGGCAGCTTTCAGTCACGCGTTGCCGTAATAGATAAACGCCGTAACACCCCCGCGCAAATTAAGCGCACCACCTTTACTAACCCCGACTTTTTTATTTGGGCGGACTCCAATCTGGAATATGTTCGCTTTGCAGTTGCATCCGAAGCAAAAACAATTGACCGCTGGGAGACAAAATAAATGGCTATATTCTTTGTTTTATTTCGTTGCCGTATTACCGGCGACGAGCAACCGGAAATCGTTATGAATCAGAACTGGAATTGCTGCTGGACTCAAGCCAGAGGACTGGCGGCTACCATGAACGAAGCCGCGAAGCGGGCTGGGGTTAAACATGAATATTACATTGCTCAGTTTTCAAGGGTGGAATAATGGCGATTAAACCAAAACGTAAAACGCAATCCGGTAGCAATACGGAACACTCATTACTTGGCCCATCCGGTGCTAAAAAATGGATGGGTTGCCCTGCCGCCCTGGTGGTGGAAAAAGATATCCCGAACGAATCCGGGCAAGCCGCGATTAACGGTACGAGTATGCACACCGTATCTGAGGTGGTGCTAAACCGCATTATCGCCGGTGAGAAGCTGATAACCGCGAAGACGTATAAAGGGTGCTACGTCGAGAACGAAGGCAAGGGGCCAGTAAAGGCACACCCTAAAGCACCGAAAGGCGGCGTACTGGTCAACGACGACATGGTGAAACAGTGCGACGCGTACATCGACCACTGGCGACCGCTCCTCGAAGTGGCGGAGTTTGTCCAGCTTGAGATGCGCGCCGATCTGACCCGCGTCCTTCACTCAGGCTACGAGATCGACGGCAACAGGATTAAAACGTTCGGTACTGCCGATATGGTCATGGTCATGAAAAAGACCGATGGGACGTACATGCTGATTGTTGGCGACCTGAAGACCGGGCGGCATAAGGTCGAGGCGAAAGAGAACAAACAGCTTATGTTGTACGCGCTCGGACTGCTGCGCAAGCTGCAAACTATGTACGACATTACGACCGTTCGCCTGGTTATCTTCCAGCCGTATTGCGGCGGGGCGTCGGAGTGGGATATTTCGGTAGAAGCGCTGGAGATATTCGCGAAGTTTGCGTCCAAGCGCGCTATCGCCGCGCTCGATGCGTACGCACGCGGCAAAAAGGGACTAACCCGCGCTGACTTCCGACCGAGCATTGATGCGTGCCAGTGGTGCAGATTCGCGGACCAGTGCCGCGTCCGGGCGAAGGCCGCAATCGACACGATGACGCCACCAACGGCAACCGACGAAGACCTGGGCGACGACGTGAGCGTGGCAACCGAGGAAGAGTGCGCCAACCACGACCGCAATATGGCCCGCGAAGCCCGGAAGGCTGCCAGACGTGCTAAACGGGGCAAGAAGGAATCCACCCCCGGCGCTATGAGCGCGGCGGAACTGCGCAAGGCTTATGAAGGACTTGACGCAATGCGCCAGCACATCAAAGCTATCGAGTCCGCGGTATTCAAAGCGGTCATGGCTGGCGATGGCGAATCGTTGGGCCTTAAGATGGTTGCCGGTAGGGAAGGGATCCGTAAGTGGGCGGACGAGAGCGAAGTGATTGAAATCTTCACGAAGGCCCGGATCAAGCGCGATGTGATGTACAAAGAAACATTGCTCAGCCCTACGGATGCCGAGAAGGTACTGAAGGACGAAAAACCGAAAGTGTGGGCGAAGCTGTGTGATAAAATCACACGCGCACCAGCCAAACCGGTGTTAGCACCAATCGACGACCCTCGCCCTGCGTGGTCGGAAGCTACTGACGAGGACTTAAGCAATGAATAAAGTATTCGCAATCTTATTGATATTTTTGCTCGGCGCGCTGGGCTTTATCCTGCATTGCGTGCAAGGCGTGTTAATGGTGGCGTGGATGATTCGCCATCCGACCCGCTGGCTGGATGACGGCTATAGCGAAGTTGCCGTCGATTGGGTGGAAAATAACATCGAACGCCCGCCGCTAAGCTGGATCGAGAACGCCACCAACTACGTGACCCGAAATCTTTTTAATGAAAATGCTTGACCGCTTAGGCGCAACCAAGTAGATTAGCAACCAAGCCGAACGGGGTGGCTCATAATAACCCCGATACATGTGAGAATGAGGAATTGGAAAATGGCTAAAGTCAACCTGAAAAATGTGCGCGTATGTTTCCTTAAAATTTGGGAACGTGATACCCCTAAACAGGATGGACAAAAACCGGCATACCGTGCAGTGATTCTTCTTGATAAAGAAGATCCGCAGGTGGACAAAGTGGAAGCGGCAGCGCGCGCAGTGCTCACCGACAAGCTGAAATCCGAGAAGAATGCTGATAAGTGGATGGACCGCCACTACGCCCAGGATTCTAAGGAATGCGCAGTCCGCGACGGTGACGAGCGCGACGAAGTAACCGAAGAATTCGAAGGCATGTTGTACATCAACGCTAAATCGTTCAAACAGCCAAACATTCAAACGTCACTCGGCGAGAAGCAGACTGAACAAGGTCTGACCGTAGAAGGCGACGAGATCGAAGGCCAGGAGATCTACTCCGGTTGTTATTGCAACGTGTCCCTGGATATTTGGGCGTGGAACAATACCAACGGCAAGGGACTCGGTGCCGGTCTTTTGGGTCTGCGCTTCCGCGATGACGGCGAAGCCTTCGGCGGTGGCGGATCTTCTTGCTCCGACGAAGACCTGGGCGACGACGACGAAGATGAAGTGCCACGCAAGTCCAAAAAGTCAAAACGTCGTGATGACGATGACGAAGATGAAAAACCTCGTAAACGTCGTAAGCCACGCGATGACGAAGATGATGACGACGACGAAGACGAAGCGCCACGTAAACGTCGCCGCCGTTAAGGGCAAAGCCCACTATTCAAGCCCGCTTAATGCGGGCTTTTTAATAGGACAATGAAAAATGCGCATTAAAGCCAGCGAAGTAAAAGTCGGAATGCAGGTATGGTCTAAATTGCTGGGCGAGTATTTCACCGTTGCCGAGATTCGCAACAACGGCGAGGAGATAACCCTTTCCGACGGTATCTTCTCCATGTTCGGCAGCGCTGACGCCGTAGTGAGGATTAAGCAATGAAAGACTTCGAACGCCTTTTTCTCGATACCGAGACATTTAGCGGGGTGGGCCTGAAGAAAGTGGGCGCATACGCCTACGCAGAGCACCCAACAACCGAGATTATGATTTGCACCTACGCCATCGACGAGGGCCGCGTGCAGACATGGGATTGCACAGAGTCCCCAACAATGCCGCGTGAACTGCGCAAGGCGCTCCGCAGGGTATCCCGCAAGAAAGCAAAAATAGTGATGGCTAACGGCCTCCTGTTTGACCGCCTGGTCATTCGCGAGAAGTGGGGCATTGACCTGCCAGTGTGCCAGATCGAAGACACCATGATTATGGCCTTTCGACACGCGCTGCCGGGTGGCCTCGATATGCAGTGCCAGGTGTTGGGCGTTGACGCAGAGCACGCGAAGGATAAGGCGGGCAAGGCGCTGATCAAACGATTCTGTAAGCCAACCCCTAAGACCTACAAAATCCGCCGCTACACGCGCGAGACGCACCCCGAGGAGTGGGCTAAATTCCTGCGCTATGCCGCGTTGGATATCATCGCTATGAGGGAAGTCTATTGGCGCATACCGGACTGGGGCAACACGCCGAAGGAAGACGAAATCCTGCTTATTGACCAGTTGATCAATGACCGCGGCTTCTATGTGGACGTTGACCTGGCGAACGCCGCGATCAAAGCGGTGCAGGCGCATAAGGAAGAATTGAAGGAAGAAGCCTGGGAGCGCTTCGGCGGTAAGCTGACCGGCAAAGACTTCTTGCCCGCGCTGCGCGACCTCGCGCCTGCGTTCACGATCCACAACGCGCAGAAATCCACGCTTAACGACCTGCTTGAAGATCCAGACTTCCCTGACGAGGGCAAAGTGCTTATCGAGATGCGCCTCGGGGCATCATCAACGGCGTCGACTAAGTACAATCCGCTCGTAAATGGGCTGTCTGCCGATGGTCGCCGCCGTGGTTGTCTTCAGTATGGTGGGGCAAAGCGCACGCTACGCTGGGCCGGTAAGGGCTTCCAGCCGCAAAACCTGGCACGCGGCGAGTATAGCGACGACCACGAAGGGAAGATTAAGCGCCGTGAAGGCGAGAGCGACGTCGCGTTTTGGGTGCGGTCGCACATGCTTACCAACGGCATCAACGCCCTGTTACGCGGGACCGCACACTGGGCGTATGACATATCGAAGTTAACAGCCTCGACCGTTCGCGGGTGCATTATTCCGGCTAAGGGAAAGAAGTTTGTCGTAGCGGACTATTCTAACGTGGAAGGGCGTGGCCTCGCCTGGATCGCTGGCGAGAAAACCGCGCTAATGGTGTTTAGGGCGGGTCGCGATATTTATTGTGAAACTGCCGGTAAGATGTTTGGCCTCGACCCGGAATACATTAAAGCCAACCGCAAAGACTTACGCCAGATCGGTAAGGCGTGCGAATTGGGACTAGGCTATGGCGGCGGCGTTGCGGCGTTCTTGCAGTTCGCTAAAAACCTGGGCCTCGACCTTTACGCGATGGCTGACGTGATGAAGGGCACATTCCCAGACCACATATGGGCGGCGGCGAAACGTGGTTATGAGTACGCCCGAATCAACGAAGCGAAGCGCCCGCCGAAGCCTGGCAAGAAGGACGAGCGCCCAACTTATATACTGCCGAAAAACGTGTGGTTGACGTGTGACGCGATCAAACGTATGTGGCGTGAGGCCCACCCGAAGACGGTAGCCTTTTGGGCCGAACTGGAAGACGCGGTGTTGTGTGCAATCCGCAATCCAGGCAAAGCGTACTGGGCTGGCGCGAACGTTCGCCCGGATGGCAGGAAAGCGCTTAAGATTGTTCGCACGAAGGCGAAGCATGACCCAACCTTCGACGAGGAGCGCGACGACCCGAACGCGGCGGGGTGGTGGCTTAAAATTGAGTTGCCGTCAGGGCGCATCATGAGTTATCCGGGCATCGCGCTGTCTGTCACTACCGAGATCGACGAAGATACTGGCAAGAAACGCACCAGCACCCGCATTAAATACCAGGGCGAGAATCAGACGACGCGCCAGTGGGGCTTCCAGTATACCTACGGCGGCAAACTGACGGAAAACATCGTGCAGGCGCTGTGTCGCGATATCCTCGCATGGTCCATGCCTGGCGTTGAATCCGCGGGATACGAGATCGTCCTGTCAGTGCACGATGAATTGATCACCGAAGTTCCGGATACTGACGACTACACGACCGAGGAGCTATGCGCGCTGATGTGCGACCTGCCTATTTGGGCGAAAGGCTTCCCACTTGCCGCCGAAGGCGACATTATGTACAGGTACAGGAAATAATATTATGAAAGCAGAAATGAGCATAATGCGCGCGGGCGCGACGGACAATGACGAGATTCGAATCGTCATTAGACTGGAACGTGGCAAGACCATTACGGCACTTGTTACTCCTGAAAACCTGGCGCTGGCGCTGACCGGTCGATCTGATGTGTCGGTAGACCTCCGCCTGCGTAACGTGGAATTGCAAACCAAATGACACCAGAAGGTAAGATCCAAAGTCACCTTATGAAGTTGGTTAAAGCCGTAGGCGGATTCTGCCGTAAAGTGGCATGGGAGGGGCGCGCGGGTGCGCCCGATCTGATTATCATCATCAACGGCAAAATAGTGTTCGTCGAAGTGAAGCGCCCCGGAGGAAAACCGAAGCCGCACCAGATACGAGAACATGAGCGAATGGCCCGCCGCGGTGCGGACGTTCGCGTTATCGACAACATAGCAGACTGTGATTTATTGGTTGCTGAGTTGGTCGCGTAGCGGTATAGTGGGCCGGTTAGCACTATCGAGGATTTTAGAAATGGTTGAAGAAAAACGTTGCAGTAATTGCGGCTGCGTTAAACCGCTGTCCCAGTTCCATAAATACACCGGTAAGACTGCGCGAAGCCCGGACGGGTATCGGGCAGAGTGCAAATCGTGCCGCAATAAAAAAGAGCGCGAACGGCAGCGCCGCTACCGAGCAGAGCAAAAATAATTAATACGGCGGGCTTGTCCCGCCATTTTTTGGAGACATGACGATGAAAGAACATTATCGACTCACCACACTGGGCGAATGCAAACCAGGCGATCGCGTATGGTTTATCGCGGGCATGAATAACCCGCTGCCGTTAACGGTGTGCTGGCAAAAATTTAATAGCTTCCGGGCGACGGGTGTACACATCGGGCACAGCACCAACTATGACGCCACAAAAAGGAACTGGAACAGTGAAACCGAAGTCTGGAAAAAGGCGGAATAAAGATATGGCACGTTTCCGACGTCGCGAATATCAGAAGTTGATAACCGCGTTCATCCTCAAGCATAAGCGATGCAATATATGGGCGACAATGGGGTCGGGTAAAACCGGCGCGACCATGTGGGCGCTGAATAAAATGTTCCAGACCGGTATCCTGTCCAACCAGGAGGACCGCGTACTGGTGCTGGCCCCGCTGCGCGTTGCATCTGGCACATGGCCCCCGGAACAGGAAAAATGGCGATTCCCCGCCTTGCTGGTAGTAGACGGCACCGGGTCTGAAAAAGACCGTATAGCCGCGCTTGAGAGCGGCGCTAACGTAGTTTGTGTTAACTATGATGTAGTTGAGTGGCTGGTTGACTATTACGGCGATGCGTGGCCCTTTACGGTCGTTGTTGCCGATGAATCCACTAAGCTGAAAGGTTATCGAAGCAAGCAGGGAAGTAAGCGTGCCCGTGCGCTGGCAGCGATCGCACATAAGCACGTCAAGCGCTGGATTAACCTGACCGGCACACCCGCACCAAACGGACTGAAAGACCTGTGGGGTCAGACGTGGTTTGTCGACGGCGGCGAACGCCTCGGCAGTAGTTATAAGGCATTCACTGATCGCTGGTTTATTAGCAAGCCTGTTAAGCCTGGCAGCTTTACTATGCAGCACGCCCCGCTTAAGAACTCCGAGAAAGAAATACAACAACGCCTGTCTGACGTATCGCTCACCGTTGATGCGGCTGAATACTTCGGATGTGACAAGCCAATCTATACGCCGGTTGTTGTGGACCTGCCGAAGAAAGCCCGCAAGATCTACGACCAGTTTGAAAGCGAGCTATTTGCCGAACTGGAAAGCGGAACGGTGGAGGCGGCGAACGCTGCTTCGAAGACCATTAAGTGCCTTCAGCTTGCTTCCGGGGCCGTGTATAAGGTCGACGAAGACGGCGAACGGACCGACGAATGGGTGAAAATTCACGACGCTAAACTGGACGCGCTGGAAAGTATCGCGGAGGAGTTGAACGGCGCACCGTTGCTCGTCGCGTACCAATACAAGCATGATCTGGCGCGTCTCAAGAAGAAATTCCCGCACGGCGTTGCGTTGGGCAAGGGCAAGCAGGGCAATAAGGATATGGAAGCGTGGAATAGGGGCGAGATCCCCATCATGTTTGCGCACCCTGCCTCGGCGGGTCACGGCCTCAACCTGCAGGATGGCGGGCACCACCTTGCTATCTTCTCCGATACCTGGAACTTTGAGCACTTTTCGCAGATCGTGGAGCGTATAGGGCCGGTTCGCCAGATGCAAGCCGGACACCCCCGTCCAGTATTCGTCTATATTATCCAGGCGCGCGGGACACTGGACGAACTGGTCGCCGAGCGTCGCGACAGTAAGCGAGATATTCAGGACGACTTGATGGAATACATGAAAGCTAAAAAGGCGCGCAAATGATTATCTGGTCATTATTTGACGGCAGCGGCTTGATGATTGAGCGTGCTGCCGAGATGGGTCATAAGTGTTTTTGCTTCAACTACTCCGAAGCCGACCACGGATCGTACCTGGACTACCGGATTTATGGGCGCGGGATCCGCTATCGTAATGAGTTTATAGACCTGGACTTCGTGGACCGCGCGATGAATGGTGATTTCGGTACGCCGGATATCATATATGCGTTCCCTCCGTGTACGGATCTGGCAGTTAGCGGTGCGCCCGCTTTTCCGCGCAAGCGGGCTAAAGACCCTGCCTTTCAGCTTAAGGCGGTGCGCACCGCGAAGATTGCCGCTTACCTGGGTGATTTCTTTGAGGTGCCATATATGATTGAGAATCCGCGCAGCGTGCTATCCACTCAATGGCGTAAGCCGGACCACTCGTTTGACCCGTGGGAGTATGGTGGCTATTTGCCAGAGGATGACGTACACCCGTTATTCCCTGAATACATCAACGCCCGCGATTCATATCCGAAGCTGACCTGCTTATGGACCGGCAACGGCTTCCGTATGCCAGAGAAGAAACCTGTTTTCGTTGAAAAAGGGTACTCGAAGCAGTATAGTCGCCTCGGGGGCAAATCTGCCCGCACCAAATTAATCAGGTCGCTCACCCCGCGCGGCTTCGCGATAGCGGTCAATGAGGAAAATTTAAAATGAATACTACATTCGAAGCCATCGACTTTTCCGTGGCAATGACCAATCAGCTTTTTTCCTACGACAGCAAGACCGGCGTCATTCGCCTGAAATCCACAGGCTGCAAGATCGGCAACCTTAACACTGCCGATGGTGGCACGCGCATCGAGTGCAACGGCAAGACGCTGTCTGGAGCGCGCGTGGCGTGGATTATCGCGACAGGCAATACAATCCCTCCAGGCTACGCCGTTGTGTGTCGCCAGCGCACGCCAGGGCACTATGGCAACCGCATTAGTAACCTGTATCTGGTAGACGTTGCGCGCGACCCAAATTTTTATTCGTAAATTGGTTGCATAACGTATTGGTTGCATTATATTGAGGGTGTCCGGTTTGGACGCCCTTTTTAATACCCGGAGACAGTGATATGAAATCATTATTTTTCGACTACGACGGCGACCTTCGATTTTGGGTGCTCCTCACCCTCATGATTGCCGTTTGTGTTTGCGTACCTGCCGCTGGTGTCGCGGGTGCCTACTACTCGGAACGCTACGAATGCCGGACTGTGTACGCAGAGCAAACAGGTCGCAACACCCAATGGCGCTATGGTGTCTGCTGGTTAGAGATGGACGGCAAATTTATCCCCCGCGATGAAATCCGCACTACGGAGACTAAATAGATGAAAATTTTACAAGAAGAAAAAGATTACTGGGCCGCGCAATGCCTCGAAGCCCGCGAACAGGCCGAACGTGCGAACGCGTTGGCCGACACCAACCAGGCTCTCTATGAAGGCGAGAAGAAAGTGCGCGAGGAATTAGCGGAACGCTTCGTACTTCTCTTCGAACTGATGGGGATTATGCAGCGCACCGGATACACAACCAGCGTTGCGCTAAACCGCATCACTGCCGACGGGCTGCGTGAGCACTGCAAACGTGCGGAGGAGTACGTGCGACCGAAGGGTCGCACGTCTGAGATCGACCGTAAAGACTTGGTGCTTATGGCGTGGCGCAACCCTACAAACGGCAGCTTCTACCCGGACGCTCGCCCGCTTAGTGCCGAGGAGACAAAGCGCGTGCAACGCATTCTCAAGACCGGCAATAAAATCGCCCTGTATGCGATAGACACCGACCATGCAGAAGAGTGAGCAAAAAGATAGCTGGCGCACGCCGCCAGCTTTATTTAAACCGCTGCGCCGGAAGTACAGATTCCGTTATGACATGGCGGCGAGCGATGCCAACCACCTGTTACCGCGTTACTTCACGGCGGAGCACAGCGCGCTCGATGTGGACTGGTCAGAGTTGAAAGGGTGGAAGTGGTGCAACCCGCCGTATTCCGATCCGCTGCCGTGGGTCGAGTGTGCGGCGCATGGACGCCGTACTGTCATGCTACTGAATCAGGACACGTCGACGAAGTGGGCGAAGCTGGCCAGGAAGACCGCAAACCTGATAATTCTTCTGGACTGGCGTATCAGATTTATACACGCTGTAACCGGTGAAGTCGGGCCGAGCAATAACAAGTGCCAGCAATTGGTAATCTTTGACGAAGCGCCGCCCCGCGGCAGCGCACAAATTGAAATAATGAGCGAGAGTGAGCTACATGAATATCTTAGTCGTTGACCGCAGTATGCGCGTCGTGGACGAAATTGTTAAACGCTACCAAATTAACCCGAGGGAGAACAAAGTGCGGCGGGTCAGTCGCCCGGAGCAATTGCTCGGCATGGACCTTACCGGCTGGCTTGTAATGACCGCCCGTTGTCATCTTGTGTGTGACGCTTTTTCTGCCCGTGTTGTTCGTATGAATCTGATCGAGGAGTTGAAATGAAATTACTGATTTGCGATTTGGATGGCGTTATTAACGGTTCAAGCGATGCGCGTGCCGACCTGGTGCCTGGGATAAAAACTAAATCCACCTTTTGGGCGAAGTGGCACAAGGCGCACGTCCGCGAAGATCTGAACATGGATATGCTGCCGCTGCTGACCATGTACAAAGAGCAAGGCTTCGAAATCGCGTATCTGACCAACCGGCAGCGGGAATGCTGGGAAACCACCGCCGAACAACTGGAAGTATTCCCGACAGGCCGGTTGTTTATGCGCCACATGCTGGACGATACCCCGCCGCCAGAGTTTAAGGCGTGCGCCGTGTTCAAAATGGTCTGCTATGCGGACGTGTCGGAACTGGTCATCATTGAAGATTGCGAGAAGAACATCGCGGCAATTCGTCGGGCGTGTGGCGATTTGGTCCCGAAAATTTACGCAATAAACGTTGCAAAATTCACTTGCAACCAATAGGTTGGTTGCAGTATCTTAATCACGTCGGGGGCAATATCGCCCCTCGCTAAAAAGGGTAATACTGTGAAAGCATACGAATACTGCAAAAATGCCGCCACCACTATGGAACAGCGCGGGAAAGAAAACGGCTATGACAACGCAAAAGAAGAACGCAGCGCGAAACAAATCGCTGCCGTATTTAACGCGCTTACCGGTCGCGACCTTACCGAGCAAGAAGCCTGGACCTTCCTGATCTGCCTGAAGCTGGTGCGCCAGCACCGTAAGCACCAAGAAGATAATATCGTGGACCTGGTGGCGTATGCCGCCCTGCTGGGCGAATCTTACATGACCGTGCATGACGAAATTCAGATCGATACAACGGCAGCGCAATTTGAAAGCCTCAAAGGGCTGTCCGTGCGTCTTGACGGCGAGATTAATGCGTATAACAGCGCAATTCGCGTTGCAGAAGATACGGTGGCCTCGTTCGGCAAGACTGTTAAGGCACGCGATTTTGGGGTCGTAGCCCAGGACGTCCAGCCTATGGTCGTGCTCACCGGCGAAGACGGGTCGAAAATCTGCATGACGCAGGAAGATTTCCGCAACATGGAAAAAACACTGGTGACTGGTGCACTTAAATAATTCTAATCGCGGGCTTCGGCCCGCATCAATGAGGACCACACGATGTACGGCGAATACGAAATATCTGGTAAACAATTCCACATGGCGGCAATGATAGCAAGCATCGAGTTTGACCAGTGGCGATACAAGTCTGACGCGTGCAAGCAAAGCAGACTCGTCGGTGTGCTTGGCGAAATGTTTGCAGGCATGTACCTTGAGGGTCAGGCGGGTGGGCGTAGTTGTATCCCGCAAGGCTTACTGATGCGTACAGGCCTGTTTAGCGCCAACACCATTGACCGCGGCGATATTATCATGGTCGGCAAGCGCAAGGTAAAATCCGGTCCCGACTTCCGCGAACATGTGATCGATGCCGTCTGGACCTACGAGGTTAAGGCCACCAGCGGCATACGTCGAGGACTGGTGGAGGCACGTTGCGCTCGAGAATACCTTACCCGTCGCGTTGCAGGGGTTATCCTGGTGGGCGTATCGTTCGGGCAACATAGTGCCAGCGGCGTTATTGAGGATATTGCGGAGCCATACGTGATAGTGAACGACTGGCCCCTGGTGGAAGTGGATGGAAAGGAATATTACGAAAGCCCGCTTGTGCGGCGCAAAATGGACTGGGAAAACTCAAACTAAAAACAGGGGCCACATGGCCCCTTATCCTTATTTCTCCGCCAACTTACTTTCCAAAGCCTCAACCTTCGCCGCCAAATGCTGAACAGTCGCGACAAGGTCAAGTAACAGGACGTTTTCATCTAATGCCAGAAACTCTTTACCAGTTGCGTCGGCGTACTTGCGAACATACTGCGGGTCGATCTCTTCCAACTGCTGCGCGATAAAACCACGTCTGACTGTCTCCTTTTTGTCGTAATTATAGACAAAGGAAGAGTATTCCATTGCCATAACGTTATCGAACGCAACTTGAGTGTCGATCCTGGCGATATCATGCTTCAGCGCCCTGTCGGATACCGGGGATTTTGCGAAAATATATCCAACCGACCCAGCGTTGTTGCCGAAGGTAATATCGTATGACTCGGCGTTAAAGGTAGTATTCCGAACTATATCGGCGTTAGGCTGCAGTCCAGTCGCCAGATCATAGTCAAAGACCTGCGAAATCATAGCGTGAGGGTGTGATGACCCCGCAACGGGGTGAATCAACGCCCCGAACGAAATGAAGTTACGCCACCCACCACCCGCCGTGCCCGCGCCACCACCAATAAAACCTACGTGGCCCGCGTACTGGCTGTCCATCCAGGTATTAGGAAGGGTCGCGTAGGTATTAACAGGCGACGCAGAAATGGACGATGGCCTCAATGCTTTATAAAAAATAAGCCTACCATCATATTTAAAGTCCCACGACGGCGAGTTCACCGGGTCGAGGACGTTAACGGTCGCCAAACGGGTCCAGGCGTCTACGTTATTACGCCCCTGAAGCTGAATCGACGTTCTGTATTTTTCGGCCCCAGCAACGGTCACAGATGAGTCGAATCTACCGCCGTATACTTCTGCGCCATTCGCCGGATCTGAAGCGTAATTATTGCGTAAACCCCAAATCCCCACGTCATCAAGACCGCGCCACACCCACCCTTTAGTCGCAGAGTCAAGAGGGTCGACTGGGTCCGCGCCTACGCGAAGCGGTCCTGACGGCATAAGGTTAGCCCACGACGCACTTTTGTCCGCAAGCCCGGCGAGGTTGCCGGATTTGGTTAGCAGATTGTCGGGGTTTACGCTTTGCGCCCATTCTTTGGCCTGATCGCGAAATCCCTGCGCGGCAGTGCTGGCGGCTTGCGCTTCAGCCTTCGCGGCGTTGGCCTCGTCGCGAATAGCGCCGGTGTCAGTCTTGATCTGGTTAGTCTGGTCTTTGATCGCCTGCGTATCAGCCTTAATCTGATCAGTCTGCGTTTTGATGGTATTAGTGGCATCGCGAATGCCTGCCGTATCTGCCTTAATCTGGTTGGTGGCATCGCGAATGCCAGCCGTCTCCGTCTTGAAGCCTTCGGCCTCATTGCGAAATCCTTGCGCTGCTGCTTCAGATGCCGCGGCTTGTTGTTGCAGGTTGCGCATTTCAACGGGGTCAACTTCCTTCAGCAATTGCGACAGGTAGCCCCAGGACATACCCTGCATAACTTGCCCGTTCGGCAGCGTTATCGTTATTTCTTCTTCGTCTCCGAAGATCGCACGCCAGTTGTTTTCGTCCGCGATCATCAAGCGCAACGCTTTCTGTGCCTGGACGGTTACGCCCATCGTCGCCAGCGACATGGTATCGCGCTTAACACCATCCCACGCGAGTCCCGTTGCCGTGGGGCCGTCGAACGGCAGCACCAGCGTAAGCGCGGTGTCGCTTTCGACGGACGCGATCGCAACAGTGTATGGCACTTGTCCTACCACCAGCGTTAAGAAGTCGCCAGCCTTGAACGCGGTAAACGTTGTGCCGACGCCGACAACCGCCTTGCTGTTATTCGTTACGGATAGAGTACCCGCTGCCATAGCTAAATCCTCGTATAAATTGGTTGCATTCGTGATTGAGCGGTGTAATACTAAAACTCAACCAAATATAGGGGGATGATACCATGAAAACTTTAATTATGATTTGTGCGGTTCTTCTGTCGGGTTGTGCCAACATGCCGACTAAAGTCTGCGACGCGACATATGTTAATAGCGGCATGGAATACTCGGTCCCGGTGTTTGGGGTTGCCGACTTTAGCGGGCATAAAATGTTGCGGGCGGGCTACCCTTTCAACTTCCAGTATGTTTCTGTAGACCACTTCAAAAGCACCACTTGCAAATAAGCCCCTTCCGGGGCTTTTCATATCCCGTCCACGTTAATCGCGGTCAGCGCAACGCCGGTGTTTTGATACCCGGCGATGCTACCAGACCCAGCCTGCGTAGCGACTGCGTTAATACGAGTGCCGCTTCCGTTGTCGTAAGCCCCTGTCCCCGCCGAGATCTGGATAATCTGCGGTTGCCCCTGTACAAAGATTTGGATCAAAGTAGCGCCCATTAACATGGGTGATACCGCGTACTTACCCGGCAGCGTCTGGTCTATGTTAATTCCTCCGTTATTGCCGAAGCTGCCAACTGTGACTAAATCGGTGAGTACCTTGCTTTCGTTGGTTAGTATGCAAGTCCCGCTGGCGTCCCAAATAGCAAAACCCCATCTCGGCAGCGGTTGCGGGAATCTCGCGAATATGTACGCCGTGACGGTAAAATGTGGGTTATTCTGCCCCTGAATGCTTCCGCTAAATATAATCCGGTTACCGGATCGTGACGCCGCCAGGACGCAGCGGTTATTTGACCGCATAAACACCATCGCCGGATAGTTCGATGGGATATCCACACCCCCGCTTGCTGTTTTATAATCAGCACCGGCGTCCACTGAATTTGCCGACACTTTAGCGTAGAGGACGAACGGCGTTGAGTTTGGCGTAATGAATGGGTTGCCGTTGTTGTTATCTATTAACGCGCCGAAGTTTGCCATTTTTACGCTTTCTCCACAAAAACTACTACCTCACATTCTGATGCCGGGTAATTTCCAATACCTGCGCTGTTTGCCGCGGATACTGTTATCGTGTTCCCGCTGGCGCGGATCGCCCGGCCGACCGTAGTGCCGCCTACGTCCAGCGTGACCACAAAACCTACTTTCATACTGGACGGGATATCGAACGACCACGCCCCCCATGTTTGACCTTGAGTCAGTTTAATAATTCCGACAACCGAAACGGGCTTGATCCCGTAGTTGTTTGGCCGCCCTTGCGCGTCCCATGTTGCGACACCGAAAGCCATGTTATACCTCCAAAAGAAAGGGGCCGAAGCCCCTATGCTACCAACTACCAGTGATTTCACCAATCTGCACGCGGAGAACGCCGTTTCCGTCCCTAACGCTGATTTGCGTATTTGTCTGTTTCATCCCGCCGCCGTTACCGGTTCCCAGGTTGATAAACGTTCCATCTTTCCCTAAGCGCCAACCACGCGTGTTGCCGTCATAGTTATTCGATTGCAGCGTGTCCGTGATCTGCGCGAAGTTAATAGTCGCGTCCTTGATTCGGGCCGTGTCGATATACACCTGTCCGCCGTCTACGATAAACGCGGACGAAAGCGACCCGTTAGATGGGTGCATGATATAGAACTGGTCGGCTTTGAACGCAATACGCGATTTAACTGCGTTGCCAGACTTCACAACTGAAAGCTGCATACCGGCGTCATAGTAAGTCCCGTTATACGTCACGCCAGCCTTAAGACTGTACGTGGCGCTGCCACCAGCATGGTTAAACGAAGACGTCATCTTCTGCTCGATAGCTGCGGACTGCTGTCCGAACTGCGCCGCGACCTTGGTCTTATACTCTGCCAGCGCGCCCGCCACGTCCGCCGTTGCCGTTTGTACCTGCTGGATGGCTGCTTCCTGTTCCGAAAACTTAGCGGCAACAGTTTGCTGGTACTTGGCGAACGCTTGTTCATGCGTGCTTTGCGCAGTCTGCAACGTGTGGATTGACGCTTCAGCATCGTCCAGACGAGTGCCGATCAACGTTTCCAGTTGCGCTACGGCTTTATGCGCGTCCGCCGCCACGTTATACGCGACCGAGATCTCTGCATAAATCCCTTTATATTCTGCGCGGGCATTGAATAGCTGCTGGGCGTCCGTAAGCATAGACTCATAGATACCTTGCGGCATGGTGTCGATCGCTTCCTGGAAGCGTTTACCGTCCTCGGAGGTCAAGAAATCGTTATCAAGCCCCTTCATGTATTCGTCAACTTTGTCACTCACCTGCCCTTCAAACGGGGCCGACCAGTCCGACAGGTTGCCGATTTTATCCGCTACACGGGCGCGCAACTGCTGATAGATCCCGAACTCCAGTGACGTTTGCGCATACTCCGCCCCCGGATAAGGGACGTTGGTAAGAAACTTCCATTCCGTTTCACCGGTCTTGCGCACTTCAAGCTCGGTGTACGAAATATCCGTCGCGGCGTTGTTGTGGTTCCACTTCCACAAAATTTGGTGGAGGCCCGAAATCGCGTTGGTGATGATAGGCGCGTTAAGCCCGCCGAGACGACCTTCTATCGGCGTGATCGCGGATGATACCCACGGAGATGAAATCTCGCCCATACCGATCGCACGGACGCGTGCCTGGTAGTTACCGGAGAACACGTTAGGAATGTGCGCGCCATTCGACGCCGTGCGCGGGATATTCACCCAGTCGTTACCCCACTGGATTTCCATATTCTGTAAGCTGGTGCGCCGCCACTGTATTTCATACACCACGGCGTCCTTCACCGGAGGGAAAACAATATCCACGTTGGTGATTAGCTGGCCTTGCGATGAAATCTGCGACGGGGTTATGGTCACTGATTCCGGCCCCTTCATTACGCCGTCAGGCACTTGAGTAAAGATGCCCGGATCAAGGCGCGCGCCATTATCAACGGCATCATATTTGCTATCGTTGTATTCAATCCCGCGCACCGAGAAAGTGCTGGTAGAGTCGTCATACTCAAGGTCGGTGATGCGGAATTTCTGCAACTGGATATCGTCACCATCAACGCAAAACGGCTGGTCAGGAATAGGGTTGGCGTCCAGTGCGGTTTTTAACGTTACCTTGTTGCCGTTGACGCTGGCGATCTCGCGAGTCTCAACATTTCCGCTATCGGTGCGTACAAGGAACTTATCGCCAGGACGGAACGTGATTTCGCTATCCGTGTTCAGCACGGTACGCGTGCCCGGGTCTGACAACAGTCGACCGCCGCGCGTCTCAAAACCGCCAGAAATGTTTGTATCGGCGATCGCGACTACGCTACCCGGAATAAAGAATAACCCTTCCATGCCAACCTTAAAGCTAACTTGCTGGTCAAGCTGGTTGGAAATTAGCGCCCAGTGCCCGCGGCGTTGCGCTTCAGATTCACGCGTACAGCCGATCGCCGTAATATCAAGACGGTTAATCTTATGGCGGCGTACAAGTTCGACGCGCTGCCCCGTTGCGATGGCATCTTCATAGTGGTTCTTCGGGTTGCCGTATGCTACCGCAAATGTGGAATAGCGAGTTTTCTGGCTGCCAGATGCGTAGTCGAATCGACCATCAATTACCGAGGCGTTGGTGATAGTGTGCGACACTGCTGCGACCGGTTGGTCACTGACAATATTCAACATCTGGTTGCCCCACCAGGTCATTCCAGCGAAGATGGCGGCTAAATCCTTAAGCACGGTCCAGGCATCCGTCTGTGACTGAATGTACATATCATTCTTAAAGCGGATTTCTCGACCACCGTTGCCGTCGCTGACCAACTGATCGCAGCGCTGCGCAATCTGGTAGAGCGCGTATCGGTTTAGCATTTGCGGTTTGATACGCCGACCGAGGCCGAAGCGCTCAGTAATACAAATATCGTACCAGTGCCACGCAGGGTTATCAGTCCATGCGCGTTTAAACGTGCCGTCCCAGTCCCCGGAATAGGTATGATTGATCGGGTCGTAGTTGTTAGGTATTAGAACTTTGCGGCCTTTGCACTTGATGGACACGCGCGGGATGTTCTGGAACGCTTTGGCGTCGAACTCCACAAACAACAGCGCGGTTAGCGGGTAACGCAGGCGGGCGTCAATAATCTCAGTGATGGACTGCACCCGGATATCATTAACCACTTTCGCCGATGTGGGGTCTGCCGTTATGCGGTGCACCTCCACGCGCCAGCCGGTGTTAACGTTCGGAGGTAATTCGATGCGGTGGTCGCGCTCATATAGCGACATTGTTTTACCAACGGCGGCGAATCTGAACTCACGCGGGTCGGCGTTATCCGTATACACAACTATCTTATAGTCGATGCGCCCGCCCACCAGGTCGCCATTATCTTCGTTAGTGTACAGGGCTGGAATACCGATGCGAATGCGAACAGCGTCCAGACTGGTATCGTTAATCTGGCGCACCCACGGCGTGCCGTTTTCCAGTTTTACGCCGACAGATTGCTCACTTTCCACCGCCGAAAATCCGTGGATCACATCCTGGTGCTGTGTGCCGGGGCGGAACTCCACCCGCGCTCCAGGGAAGTTTTCGGACAGGTCAGCATTCTGGATCGGCGTTCCATCCAGATATACACGCTGCCGCAATTCGCTGGCGCTGGTAATACTTTCGAATTCACCCTCGCCCAGTGCAAGCAAGATGCGGATTTTAGCCAGCGAATGCAGGCTATCGGGCGTCTCCTGTGGGGTGTGCTGTTTGCCGCCTCCGCCTTTATGCCCTGTGACGTCGTAGATAATCGTCATTCGTTCAAGTCCTCGGTTACGATTCCGGCTGAAATAATAGCGCCGCCGATCTCACGCTCGCCCCATAATACACCAAGCGCCGTGCCTTGCGCGGTCGTGTTTACAGGCCCGCCGAACGCGTACGACGCTTTGTTATCCACGTCCTGCCTTGTCTGCAATCCTTTCGGTTGCGGCGATAGCAATTGCATAACGCCACCCAGCGCCATCGACATCCCGAACGAAAACGTCGCCGTCCCGATAGCGGCAGCGGTCGCCGCCGAAGCCCCGAAAGCGGCAGTAGCAAGCCCGCCAGTATAGAACGACGCCACTACGATCGCGACACCCGCCAGCAATTGACCCAATCCTCTTTTTGCGCCAGTCATAACCGGCGCGATGGTAACGACGCGGTTGCCGTGGAACTCGCCAAGCTCATCATAACCGGTCATTGTGTGATTACCCTTGCGCACCTTGAACATCATGTTGTCCAGGTGGGCGGACATTAAAAAGTCTTGTAACCCTGGCAACTTCACACACAAGCCGGTGATTCCTTCGCCCGGTGTGAAGCAGTCCAGCTTATGCACTTTACCGAATCGACGCCCTAAGACGCCGTACAATTTAAACGTTGTCATTGCCATTCTGTGATATTCCCCGGTAGGTCTTTATGACGGACCCATTTAACCACATTGTCGCGGAAAAATCCTGCCCGGAAGGGGACCACGCTCGACAGACTGCCGTAGATATGGTGTAGGAGTTGGTTGCCAGGAAGGAATATCCCGGCGTGGTTAGGCACTGGCGCGCTAATCTGCATGATGACCATCGCCCCCGGCGTATTCTCCTCGCATTCCCTGAAGCCAGCGCCGTACCAGTTATCCATATACAGATTTTCGCCTGTCTCCCACCAATTATACGGCACGCGGAAGTCTGGCAGGTTTACACCCTGCTTTTTGTGCCATGCCATTACGAGGCCATAGCAATCCGTAATTCCGAGGACAAATCGGCGACCTACCAGCGGCGGGTCTTCCGGGTCAATCTCAATAAAGTCGCCATATTCGTTAGTGATGGTCCACACTACGCCGCTGCCGTTGCATCCGTTAACGTCGCCCAGTGAGGGGGTTAACTCGCGCTGACCCGGGTGTGAGTGGACTACGCGCACGACGTCGCCCATATCCTCGGCATCCATCCAGGCCATATCACTAATCGTAAAAGCGTCTTTGCGGGAGCGCACGCCGGTCGGGTCTTCGAATACGTTCAGACATGGGACGAACACTTGCTTACGACCCACCATGACAACCAGGCCACAGGCTTCTTCCGGCAGACACGCCGCGACGTGTGCGGCGATATCGCTTTTAACCTTTTTCGTTAACATAACTACCCCTTAATTAATCTGGACCCCGGAAAGCCGCCGAAGTCCAGCACAGCCGCTTTAGGGTCCGCAAGCCCTTGCCCAAATCGAAGATAACAGTCTGACAAACAGCCGCCGCATCGGTCCATGTTCATCGCGATGACTTCATTACCTCGCTCGTCATAATACTTTATACCAGGCTTCGCAAGGTTCCAGGTGCACCCGTCCCCGCTGGCGTACTTCCCGTTGAGCGCCCACTCGCACATATTCATGATTTGGCGACGTGGAACGACCTGCCCTTCCATATCCGCAGGCGAGGATAGTGCGAAGGTAATTTGCTTGCCCGGATTTCGGCCCACCTGGGAGTCGATGTAATACTCCTGAACTCGTTTCTGCGTCGGATCTGGATCTGTCCCGTTATCCAGGAACTTCGCGAACGTATCAATGATCTCAACCTTCGCGCCAAGTAGCTGGTCGTGGTTCAGCGACAGCCGGGTTATTATGCCGCCAATATCGACGATTGTTAGTTGCGGTTCTGCTGCCGTCGATGTGGAGAAGTTAAGGCCGGACAAATCGAAGGGCCAAAATTCGAACTCCTGCCCGCCGAAGAAGATTGATTTAGGTTTTAGCTTATCCTCGTCACCACCGGCGGCAGCAATATCCTCGGCAGTGTGCGGAATAAAGCAGTAGTGAAAATAGTGATGCCCCGCTCCGATCGCGCCGTCGCCTGGTTCCACGTCCTGAGCGTCAATGTGAATAAGGCGAACGCGTCCTGATGGGTCAAAGCGCGTCGCTTCACGATAGAGTTTATTCATCTTACGAATCCAATAGCAGTCTTAAGGGTGGCGGATACCGTTGCCGTGTAGTGCCCGTTGTCCGTGTACGACAAGCTCGAACGCTCGACCACGAATAAACCTGTTTCGCCATCCGGCGCGGTGACGACAAACGGTTTTACGAAGTGACCGCGAAGGAAGTTGTAAACCAGTTTGGGGTCGCACCACTTGTCAGTAGTCAGTCCGATGAATTGCATGGGGAACTGTTTCGTCTCGGCGTTCGGGCCGTCTGCGATGTTCTGACCGTAACCGTTACCAAATTGCAATTCCTCGGACCGGAAAGACAACTGCACGTCTCCGCCGCCTTGCAATTGCATGTGCCAGTAATAGGGCCATTCGTTTGATCGCGGGTCGTGTGCTTCGATTAGCTCATATGCCGCACCGGATTTCGTTGGCCCAGCCCAGTTATCTTTCAGAGTAATGACCGTGTTCGAGTTGAATGCCGCAATTTTGCCGGTGTAGTCGTTGCCGTCGATGCGGGCGAATACGAGTACCTTCCCGATCTCGCTAAGGAACGCCGTTCCCGCGCCCGTGACGGTCTTACTTCCTTTCGTTAGTGTGATTGTACCTTGTGACATAAAAAGCCCCCACGTTGTAGTGAGGGCCATTTTATCATCGTTTATAAAGTACACCACCCGGTTTCGTCGCCTTCACGATCTCGGCCTTCACCGCCTCGGTGATTTGCTTGCCGAACGCCTGCGCGGTACGGGGGTCCGGCCCGCTGACACTGGTATCCGTTTTACCAGTCCCCGTGTAAACGTTGGTCGTCACGACCATACCACCGCCTGCTCCCGACGCGGCAACGCCAAGTTTACCGTCCGGCCCGCGCTTCAGTGGCATGATGGCCTCTGGCCCAGCCTCACCCATCAATCCCGCGCCCTTAGCGAACGCCTGAACGCCATAACTGAAAAAGGTAGGCTGGCTTACCACTTTCCCCGAATAGGCCGCGAGATTGCCTCCTGCGTACGCTCCTCCGTCCGCATTCTTAGTTAGGCCAGAGAAGATAGCGCCGAACAATCCGTTTTTGCCGCCATCGCCACCGAAAGCGCTAACAATGGACTTGAATGCCTGCGATGTAGCCAGCTTGATTAATTCGCTCAGGATGGACTTAACCATATCCTTTGCGTTCAGCTTGCCAGTCTCGAAAAACTCGTTCATCGTGTCTTGCATAGCGCCGAACGTGAATTTTGTGAGTGACGCCATCTGCGTATATCCGTTACCCATATCATCCACGCTATCCTTAAGCCCGCGGCTGAAGCCATCCCATAGCGAGGCGTTAGCGCCGGTCTGTGCTTCCTGCACTTCGCGCAGCTTAGACACCGCCTTGTCAATATCGGTATCGTTAGCGCCAACCCGCTTCAGGCGGTCAATTAGCTGCAATTCTTCACGCAGGTTTGCCGCTTCGCGAGTGGAAAGCGCATAGCCCGCCGCGGTGGCTTTTAGTTCGGCGTTCTGGTTCTTAACGAAGGCATCGATCTGCGCGTGCGCCTTGACCTGCTTCTCTTTCGCGTCCAGCAATTTGGCTTCTTCGACGATCTGCTCGCGCACTTCCTTCACGCGTCCGAATTCTGCCATTTGCTGCTTTTCCGCTGCCGTTAGCGCCCTTTCTTTGCTTGCGGCAATTAACTGCTCATTATCCGCGATCAGCTTGTTTAAGGCCGCTTGAGCGCGTTGCGTGCGGGTCTGCGTCGATGCGTTGGCTTCGATCTGCTTGCCGGATTCTCGAAGCTGGACCAGTTCGCTCCGTGCAACTTCCAGCATTTTCATACCGGCATCCACGCGAACAGCCGCGGCCTTCTTCGGGGCGGGGTCTTTGTAACGCTCGTTTACCTGCTTCACCGCCTCAGCAAGCTCTTTCTCGTCGATAACGCCGCGCTTATTCAGCAAATTGAGGCGGGCGATCTCGTCGGCGCGCTTCTTAGCGTTGGTGGCGTATTCCTTCTCGAACGCGGCGCGGTCACGGGCAGTGCGGTTGGCCTCCTCGTTCGCCTTTGCGGATTCGTCTGCGGCGCGGGCGTTGTCTCGCTCCGCACGGTTACGCAGGGTGAGCGACGCCACCACTTTTTCCTGGGCTACCAGTTCGCTGTAAAGCATGTTAATACGTGCTTTCTGCGCTTCAGTCATTACCCCACCGGCAGCGTTTACCGCTTTCATCTCGGCATAATAAGCCGTGGTCATGCGCTGCAAGGACTCACGCGCTTTCATCTCGGACTCATTCGAGGACTGCGCGCGGCCCACATCCAGGATTGCATCCCACATAGATTTAGCTGCCGATGTGACGACGTTCATCGACCGCTCAAGCGTACCCATGTTGGACTTGATTTCATTGGTCATGCTGGTGAACGACGCAGCGGCTGTTTTGTTAGCCAACGCAACTGCGTCTGTCTCACGACCCGCATCAACGAGCGACTGTACCTGCTGGATCTGCGCTTCGTTTACGACGTGATACTTATCCGCCAGCGCACGCAGTCCACCAACGGGGTCGGTTGACAGCTTCGCCACAGCCGCTACCACATCCTCGATCGGCTGGCTGGACACCTTCGCAAAGTCATTAACTACCTTAGCCAATGCGCCGAAGTCACCGCCCGCTTTCACACCCGCCGCCGCCAGCGCCTGGATTGTGTCACGCGTCTTGCGAAATGACCCGCCCATGCGCTCGGCGTTCTCGGACAGCACCAGGATCTGGTTAGCGGTGAGGCCTGAAATATTACCGGACAGCGCCAGCGTCTTATTAAGCGCGGCGACCTGGTTCTCTGCCCGTGACGCGATTGCCACGCCCACGCCTAACGTCGCCGTTAATGCAGCGATGCCGATCCCTAACGGGCCGAGTGTGCCGACGACATAACGCAGCGTGTTTCCCAGTCCGCCAAACGCCCCAGTAAGCTGCGGTAGCTGCTGAAGCATAACGCGGTGCACCGGCATACCCATCTCAAGCGTAACCGCGATATCCTGTAACTGGAATGCGGCATTCCGCGATGCGAATCCCAGGTTTTTGGTCGACATGCCTAATCGGCTGGCTAGTCGCTCCTGTTTCGTCATGCCGTCGGCGGCGCGCTGCGATTCAGTCGCTAACTTTTCCATTCCGCCCGCGGCGTCGCCAGTAACCTTTTTCGACTTACCGAGGGTGTCGTTTAATTTTTTGACTTTCTGTTCTGTGTTCTCGGATTTCTGCGCAAATGTGTCCAGCACAGTATTCGCCGTTTTAATTTGCGCGACGTCCGCCTTGAGCGTGATGCCCGCTGCCTGATCTGCCATTATGCAGTCCCCCTTTTTATGCAGTTGCCGTCGGTCATTGTATCAGCGAATTTAAAACAAACCTTATTCAGTCTCAGACGAGGGGGGCCAATGACCCCCGTCTAGTCTGAAAGACTGGGCTTTGTCCCGCCTGTCCCGATCGGCTAAACCCCGCGGCAGCACTGGCGGGGACAGGGGTGCTGTCCCGCCTTGTCCCGCCCCATTCTGTCCCGCTTTTTGTCCCGTTTGTTTTATGCACGAAAACTGAATAGATATTCACATTTTGGAGGCGGGACAGATCGGGACAGCACCCCTGTCCCGCTTTTAATTTATGCAATGAAAGTGAGTATATATGCTGTTTAATGGT
>ERZ1034962.130-NODE-130-length-44004-cov-989.405424_pt1 | contig 44004 bp, 51 predicted proteins | sample MGYA00520696_ERZ1034962 | MGnify/ENA primary metagenome ERZ1034962 (study PRJEB33766, sample SAMN09781770) | gut metagenome | biome: gut microbiome | host: Homo sapiens | place: Madagascar | study: EMG produced TPA metagenomics assembly of the PRJNA485056 data...
TTTTCAACATTTTTTCTAGCTTATTTGAAAATTCCCAGAAAACAAGACACATACATAGTTTTTGCTATCTTTTTTTGTTTTATAGAAAAAAATTAAATAGGAGTTTTAAATTAATGAAAAATAACAATATTACAGGACATGGATATTTCCGTAAATCTAAGGCGTACGGTCTTGTTTGTGGTGTTGTGCTAGCAACTGCTTTCTTAGGTGCTCATGTTAGCGCTGACGAGGTAACAGCTACTCAAAATACGACAACACCACAATCGGTTTTAACGATTCAAGATAGTACAGTAGTTCAAACAGATGTATCACCAGCAACTGATGAAGTGGTAGAAACACCTAAAGAAGATACGACATCATCTGACGTAACAGGTTCAACTGATGAAGTTGTTGAAACACCAAAAGAAGAGACTAATATTCAGTTGCCTGAAGCAACAACACCAGAACAAGGAAAGATTAATCAAACGGTGGAAAACACTAAGGATATTCTTGGTGATGCAGGTGTGAAAGTTGAAGTGAATGGTGAAAGCCACTATACCGATTCTAATCAAGCTCAAGCTGATGCGGATAAGCAAAAGGCTGACGCAGAGAAATTTGCGGAAACACAAAAAGCTATTGATGAAGCTATCAAACAGGCTCAAGAATTGGCTCAAAAAGCAGGTCTAACCGTTACACTTAAGCCAACAACGGTGACTTCTATCGAAGAAGCAAAAGCTAAACTTGCCGAAGTTCAAAAACTTATCGAAGATGCGACAAATAAATTGATTGCGGATAAGAAAGCTGAAGCAGAAGCTAATAAGCTCATTGAGGAAGCCAAAAAGAAAGCTGAAGAAGCAGGTGTTATCATCACAACAGCTGAGAAACAAAATTATGATAAGGCAGACGATGCGTTAGCAGATGCTGAAGCACAAAAACAAAAACTTGAAGAAATTATCAATGCTCAAAATAGTGTGAACAAGCAACTGCAAGATTTGATGGCTTCTCTTAATGCTGTTACTCAAACCATTACAGGTAATAAAGTCACTGTCTCAAGTATTGAAGAAGCCAATAAGAAACTAGCTGAAATCAAAGCTAAAATTCAAGAGATTGATAAGAAAAACGCCGAATTGAAAGCTGCATATGATGCAGAAGTTCAAAAAGTTAATGAGCATAACGCTCAGCTAAAAGCTGACTATGAGAAAAAACTTGCTCAATATGAAGCTGCTAAAGCTGATTATGATAAGAAGTTAGCTGAATATGAAGCTAATAAAGGTAAAGATGGTTACCTAAATAATACTTATACTCAAGGACTTATTTTCAAATCGGAAGCAGATGCCCACGTTACAATTGTCAAGTCTGATGGGTCAGTTATCGTTAATAACAGTACAGATTCTCATCGAGTTGTTCTGCACAAAGGGGAGAGTGTGACGGTCACTTACACTAACCTTAAAAATTCTTATTATAATGGTGTCAAAATCGATAAGGTAGTATATGTCTATACTGCTAAAGATGCTGTGAATGGACTACATATTAGCAATAATCCAAACATTACAGTAACCTTTATCTCATCTGATTTTGATACCGCTGATAAGAACGGTGAACAAAATGGTTCACAAAGTAGCCACATTGGAATGTCTATTCAATTTTTTGATGAAAAAGGTCAAGTGATAACATTTAATGAGAAGAATCCTGCTTTGATCGCTTTCAATTCTTTGAATAAAACGCAAAATTATGCAGGAAGTGGTTACGGAGAATCAATTCATAACTTATCATCAAATATCAAAATTGAAACGATTGCTGGTTCTAGTGTCATTTATAAAGATGGTGTTCTTTATGCCGGTAATTACAATGATTATGTTTCAAATGGTTCACGATTCGATGCCAACCCAGCTACTGATCCGAATAATTATTGGGATGGTGCCACGCAAGCTAATCGTTGGTATGGAGCAGCTGTTGGTGTCGTATCAAGTGGTGATACTATCTCATTTGATATTGTTATGGATGCTGGCGCAGATGCTAAAAGACATGAATACGGTAAGTTCTGGTTTGCCTTTTCAAGTGATGTCGCAGCACCTGTTTTGACACTACCAATACCACCAGAAGCACCTAATTATGAGAAAGCTCCTACAGCACCTGACTATCAAAAAGTTGATGTTCCAACGATTCAAATTGAAACAGCTGTTCATGAGGTAGGTGTTAATAAAACAACTGAAATGGAAGTTGAGACACCACAGCTTGAGATGGATATGCATACTGTTGCGTATGACAAACCAGCAACACCAGAAGCACCACAAGTTGTGAAATCAAGTGTTCTTCCAATGACAGGAGATGAAACAAGTACTGCTAGCATCCTAGCAAGTATTGCAGGTGTTTTCATGACTTTAGTCGGACTAGTGGGTGTTCGTAAGCGTAAAGAAAATTAAAAATATGACCTTGGTAGGTCTTAAAACTGCCTATATTTTATAAAAAATAAAGTGAGGAAAATTTAAATGGAAATTATTGATAACTTGAAATTGAAAAAAGATTTTGTTGGTAAGATTTTTTATGAACAATTAGGTTAAGCACCTCGTCGTGTAAATGGTGAACCTGGTAATTATCAACGTCATATTGTAAATAATGAAAAACATGGTGTCTTTCATATTGTTACGCCTGCCCTTTCGCAAACTTTCCAATTTGATGATGAACTTGAAATTGATGGTGATTGTTTCTTTTTGGAAGATACCGCTTGGAATGGTCAAGATGTAGCACCAGCCATGAATGTGTTGGCAACAGGATTTAAACGTGTAGGAGGTAATAAATAATGGCAAAAGTTGGTTTGAATTTTGGTGAGAAATTACAGGTTGCAGATAAAGAATATCGTATTTTAAATGATGGACTTGTTTCAGCTAAAGAAATTTTGGGTGATTTGAAGTTAATTGCGGTTGTGGAAGAAGATTTAGTTTTTACAGATGATACGTCTCAACCACGTCGTCAAGATGGAACATATCCACAAATTCCGACTGGTGAAACACGTGGTTTAGTACTTTCTGTATCGTCATCAATTTTGAAAAAATCAGTTATTATTACAGTATCAGGCATGACTAAAGTTCGTTTTGAAGAACTTGGTATTAACTATCGTGATGCTATTGAATTTGATGATTTGACATTTGCTTATGTTTCAATTGGTAAACGTTCTGATCGTATTAAGCTTTTAGCATCGAATGTTAAAAAAGTGGGTCAAACACCTAATCAATCAAAGACACAGGAGCAAGCTAAAAAATAGGGGGTAATCTATGCGATTATTACCTGAATATCGTGGGACGAGAGTTCGTCCGTTTATGCGAAAGCTGAATATAATTTTAGCTTTCGTTTTTTCTTTTGTGTTGCTGTTACCAGCAATGGCTTTTTGTTATGTTAATATTGATGCTTTAAAAGCGGTAGATGTTAAAACAATTGTGATTTTAGCTGTTTTAAGTGTTTTAGCAATTGTTTTAGGTATTTGGTTTTCGTGGCTTTTTAGAGAACAAACGCCGTTTGGGAAGAAAATTGACCGATTAGGTATTATGTCAAGATACTTATTTGAACATGGGTTTGTTTATGAAAAGAAGAAAAAAGGGCAAAATCCTAGGACAAGTTATCGTTATCCAAAGGTGTATATGCATCAACGAAAATTTGATTTAGATGTTGCTTTTGAAATGGCTGGAAACAAGTTTCAGGATAAGTTTACCAAAATGGGTAGTGAACTTGAAAAAACGTTGTTTATGGACTTTATGGAAACGTTAGATGATGTTAAGTATAAGACCTATACAATGGCTTATCAGGCTTTTCTTAATCGGATTGATATTCCTGATGTTGCTTTTGAGCAAGGAAAAGGTCTGTTATTGATGAAAAATTTTTATTGGGATTTTGATTCAGATCCCCATTTGCTGGTCGCTGGTGGTACTGGTGGCGGTAAAACCGTTTTGCTTAGAACGTTAATTTTGGCTTTGGCTAAAATTGGTGTGGTTGATATTTGTGACCCAAAACAAGCTGATTTTATCACTATGGCTGATATGAAAGCTTTTAAAGGTCGTGTTGCTTTTTCGGTTGATGAGATTGTAGAACAATTTGAAAAATCTTTTGTGATTATGATGGCTCGTTATAAGTTTATGAATGATGAGCGAAAGCGTCTTAATCATAAGGATTTGAAAAAGTATTATGATTATGGCTTAGAACCTTATTTTTTGGTTTGTGATGAGTACAATGCTTTGATGTCTATGCTTGATTATAAACAGAGAGAGCGTGTTGATTCAGCGATTGGTAATTTATTGTTGCTTGGTCGTCAGGCTGGTTGTTTTGCCGTTGTTGCGATGCAAAAGCCATCTCGTGAAGATTTAGGGTCAAAATTGCAAGCCAATATTAATATGCGTTTGTCTGTTGGTCGTCTTGATGAAGCTGGTTATGACATTATGTTCGGTGAAGTCAATCGTAACAAAGAGTTTAAATACCTCAAATATATTTCTGGTCGTCGTGTTTACGGTCGTGGATATGGTGCAGTTAATGGTGAGGTTGCTCGCGAATTTTATTCACCGAATTTAACAAAGGCTTTTGAGTTTTATGATTATTTTGAGCAATTAGAGCGACATGATAATCGTTTTGATCCTGCTGAAAATACGGAAGTTTCGGCTGATATTGTTAACGATAAAGGGCTTTTGGCGGTTGCTACGGAAGCAACTGAACAGGCTAATCAGATGTCGGTTAATAAGAATCGAACAGAAGATATTAAGTATAACTTGAAAGAAGTGGCTGAGAATATTGGTGTTTCCCGTCCTCAGGTTTTTAAGGTCTTAAATATGATTGAAGATGACGGTTATACGACTTTTGAGCATGATGATACTGATAAACAGCTATTAACTAGTTCGGAAGTGGCTTTAGTGAAAGAGCTTTTTGACTTTAAAGCGACAAATGATTTAACTTGGTCTAACGCTGTGGAACAGTATTTTACTAAAGAAAGTGAAGATTAGGGTAGGTTTACCCTTTTCTTTTTTCAAGAGGCGATAGCTTGATAGCCGATAGCATGGGCGAATGCCCATGCGGTTATCGGCGGTTATCAAGCGGTTATCGCCTCTTGGAAAAAGAAATTAACCCCCATATTCTAATAGGGGGGTAGAGATTTGCGAAAATAGCAACTGGCAACGCCCAAAACTTATATGTACCAAGGGTTTGGGCGATTTGATAAGTGGTTCTAAAATCGCTGTTTTTTGGTTCTAAAATTTTTAGGGGGTGCTTAAAGTAGATGGAAGCTTACTACTTGCAACGATTTCGGAAGAAAACAGGTCTTAATCAGTCTGATTTTGCTAAAACGGTTGGTATTTCTCAGTCGTTAATTTCTAGATATGAATTAGGAAAAAAGACATTAAGTGTTGAGACGTTTCATAAAATCAAAAGTGCTTTTGGTTATTTTGATTGTGATAAGGGTAGGTTGCGTTACATGATTGACTACTTACGAATCACTTTTAAAAGTGTTCGTGACTTGGAAAAATTTACAAGGGAATATTTGTTAATTCCGTTTCGTGAATTTGGCTCGTATGAAACTAAATTGATGATGTACACCCACCTTTGGAAACGTGGTGATATTTGGATATTTGATTATCATGATAAATTTGAGACTAATAATTATCAAATCACGATTCAGTTATCAGGCAGTGGCTGTCGTCAAATGGAAGTTATGCTTGAGCACTATGGTCTAACGTGGCGTGACTTACTAGCTAATATGCGGTCAGCATTTGGTGATAGTATGAAAGTAACACGATTGGATATAGCTATTGATGAATTGTATCTCGGTGTTGGTCGTGAAAATGAACAGTTCCAATTGGAAGATTTGATTAGTAAGTATTATAAAAAGGAATTGTACTTTGATAAACTCCGAAAGTGGAACTACATTGGCGGTGGTTCACTTGGTTCATCTAACAATGATAATGAGGAAGAAAGACAAGGTATATCGATTTACTTTGGTTCTCGTCAGTCAGAGATGTATTTCAACTTTTATGAAAAGCGCTATGAATTAGCAAAACAAGAACGAATTACAGTTAATGAAGCCTTGGAAGTCTTTAATATTTGGAATCGCTATGAAATTCGTTTGGCTCAAAAGAAAGCTGATAGTATTGTCAACGAATATATTAATGGTGTTGACTTAGCAATTTTAGGGCGTGGCTTAATTAATAGTCGTATTACTGTTTATGATGGCATGAATGAGTATGGCGCTTATCTGGTTGATAGTAAATGGCAACGATTATTTGGTGGTTCAGAGGGTGTTGTTATTTCAATTGACCCTGAGCCCTACGATATTAGACGAACAATTGCATGGCTTCGCTATCAAGTATCTAATAGTTTAGCTTTGGTAAGGGAGTTTGATAAAATCGTCGGCGAAGATAATTTGGACTATGTTTTAAATTCAGGTGAGCTAACAGATGAAGCTAAAAGGACGTTAGTTGCTGTTGAAGCGTTTGTTCGTTTAAATCAAGGTGAGTATGATGACTGCGTTTGAATACTTTATAAGGAGATAGGTGATGACAGTAAATTCTTTTAATACAGAATTGCTTGATTTTTTGGTTGTCCGAATGCCCGATAAAAAATTGATTGAGTATGTGGTGATGATGTTACCTGACAGATACTTTTATTATCCTGAAATCGAAACAGACCGTTTTTTAAGCTATCGTGAGGGCGTTAATGAATTAATAAAAAATGCTAGAAAAACAATTAATGATTATTCAGGAATAAATGCTACGTATCTTCAAAAAGAATATCATAGTGAGCTTGAACAATTAGTGACTAGTAAGAGAAAGCTTTTAGTGTTTGGTATTTTATTACAGGAAGAAGATAAACGACGTGAAATTTTATATGAGTTAATTCAGGATAATCATTTAACAAAATATTTAAATCGTATGAAAGAGGTGTTTAGAGAATGAAAAATACTAATAATGAACAAGAAAAAAATTTTTCGGCTCAAGATATGTATGATGAATATAGTGTCGTTGATAGTAAGTAAAAGGAAAATTGACAATGAATTTGTTATTAATAGTTAAACGGATACGCTTGCCACCAACCTATTTTGTAGGTTGTTTTTTTGTTTGTCAAAATGAAAGTGGGTGATTTATTGATTCAACAAATGGCAAAAGTAGAGCTTGAAAATGGTAAAGTTTTTGAGTTTGACCTTAATAAATATGAACGTATTGAAACAGATGAAGCTATACGTTATGAATATGAAGATGATGAAGAATATCATAGAATATGTTTTCCTAAAAATCGTATTGTTTTACTTTCAGAGTATACAGTATAAGTTTAATAGAGTTGCTTTTTTATAAGTAATAGAAAAATTGAGAGGTAATTTAAAATGGCAGTAACACAAGAAGAAAAACAAGCAGAAATTAAAAAATTAAAAAATGTCGTCCATAATATGGGTGAAAATTTATCAAATAACAACTTTGAAGAAGCTTTCCAGCTTGCAAATGAGTTGAAAACAATCTTAGAGGGTGAAATTCTCCAAGAATTAACCATGAAAGAAGCTAACGAGTTGCATATTGAGGATATTAAAAAAACACTCAATCGCTACTGGTATAATAATCGTCAAATGCGTATGTTTGCTGGTGGTTTGCGTAAAAATGGTGCGACCTTGATGGATTTAGTTAATTAAAATCAAAAATAGAAATAGGGCGGTTAGTTAGTCTAATCGCCTTTTTGTTTGGTGGAGGATAATGTATGTTAAAGACAATGGTTAGAAATTTACATGATAACAATGAAAAATTAGTAGCGTTGCCATGTAGTTTTGAAAAAGCAAAAGGAATATTTGAGGAACAATTTGGTTCTTGTAATGTACGAAGTGAAGAAGATTTTCAATGTGTAGGTTTATATAGTGATATGTATCTTGATGATGCTTGTTGGATTGGTTTAGATACGGCTAATGTTACGGCAAGGTTATTTGAGCGTTTTGAAGCTGAATATACGGAGCGAGAACTTAAAGCATTTTTTGAACTTTACACTTATACTGACTTAATTATGATTGCTGATGGTTCAGTTGTTATCTATAACTCAAAAGAGGAGTATTTGCAGTCCGTTTATGAATTATATGGTTTAACGGATACAAAATTCTTGTGGACTACCGTTGATGTCTTTTTAGATGATGATTATGTGCTTAGTCAGATAGAGTTAACCGGTAATCTTTTTCAGGCAAGCAATGGCTGTATTATTGAAGCTTTTTAAAGTGGAGGTTTAATTATGGCAATAGTAAAGTTAGATATTAAATACATTAATGAATTTAGGAATGACGATTATCTTTTAGGTGATTTTAATTTGTCTGAAGATAGTTTAGAAAAGCTTGCTAATGTTTTAGGAATGGAAGATGTTGCTGAAGCGGAACAATGGTTTTTAGACAATTATGAGGAACAAAATCGTAAGATTGAAGCTTATGAATTTTTTAATTCTACTATTAGCAGACGTGATATTCATGTTGATTATGAAAGTGAGTTAGTGGCTAATTTTAAGAAAACTACTTTTGTAGCTCCTGTTTTCTTTATGTCAGATGAAAATTATAAAAATGTTGAAGCTAAGCAATATTTGAATGGTGAAAATTATGATTAGAGCATTGATTAGAAATCCAAACACAGGTCAGCGCCGTTGGTTTGTTTTTCCTTTATATTTTGGGAAATTAATGGCAATTGGTTGTTCAGGCAATCTCAATAATCCTGTTGAGGTTGTCGAGATTGATGGTACTTCTAAATTTGGAACAGGTTATTACACCGTTGAAGAATTGGAAGCATTAAATCAAATAGCGGAGGGGGATTATTGATAGTTATCACTTGCTTTTTCTAAAAGCGTACGATATAATGTACGTATAAAGAGGTGATGATATGTTAAATACAACTGTTACAAATTTCAGAAAAGATATTTACAATTTGTTAGAACAAACCATTATGTTTAATGAACCTGTTAACGTGTCTACTAAAAATGGTAATGCGGTTGTTTTAAGTGAGGATGAGTATAACGGAATGCTTGAAACATTGTACTTATATTCAGTTCCTGAACTTAAAGACCAACTTAAGGAAGATATGAACGCACCATTGAGTGAGTTTGTTTCAGAAGATGAGGTAGACTGGTGACTTATCAAATTGTTTATTCTAAAACAGCTGTGTCCCAGATTAAATATTTAAAAGCTTCTAAATTAGATAAGAAAGCTAAAAATTTGATTGAGTTGATTAAAGAAAATCCTTATCAAACACCACCAACTTATGAAAAGTTACAAGGTGATTTATTTGGTCTTTATTCCCGTCGAATTAATATCAAACATAGATTAGTTTATCAAGTTTTGGAAGATGAAAAAGTTATCAAAATATTGAGTATGTGGACACACTATGAAAAAGGATTAAGGTAGTCGTTTGACTGCCTTTTTTGTTTGATAAGAGATGGAGGAAAGATGAAACAACCACTATACATATTGATGGTCTTTATTTTATATTGTTGGAGTGCTGGAAGTATTATTGATATTTATTCGAGACGACATGAAGTTAAAAAAGGGACATATCAGTCTTATCTTGATATGTTAGAACTATTTCGACATGAATCCATCAGAACAAAATTTTATACAGATTTTTGTTTGGTTAATTTAATTCATTTAATAACGGAACTTTATTTTTGTTATTTACTAATTTCATAAAATCAGTTGGGATAATTAAATAAGTAAAAACAATGATATACATACTATAGTTCAGATTTAAGACAGAATTTCCTAGTTCTTCGTTAAATTTTGTAATAGTTGAAAACATAATGGTTGCCTTTCGTTTTTTTACTTTATCATATCATAATTTAAAGGAGGTCTGTATGATAGCAAATATCAGAATACGTGATTCAGGTCACAGCAGACTGTTGTGTCAGTTAGATTTAATACGTTTTTCGGAGGAACAGGTACGAGAACGTATGCGTGAACGAGGTATCAGAGATGGTACCTTTTTTGTTTGTGGTTTTGTTGATTGGGGTGTGGATACTCAAATGGGTTTAAGTGAAGCTTATGGTCTAAAAAAATGTATTCAAGAGTTTTATCATGGTGATGAATCCATTGTTATTCATCTTTTAAAAAAACATGTTGATGTGAAATATATCGTTTCCCATTATTATCGCTTTATCTCAAAAGATGAGTATGACACAGCCCTTTATTTGTTAGAACATACTAATATTAGTCAATTTATGTTAGCGAAAGCTCTTGATGATGGTATTTTAGTTTCTAACGAAAAAGGTTTTTATCTTGCAGATACTAAATTTTAGGGAAAGGAGTAAGTTAAATTGAAATTAAAAGGGGGTGTTATCACCCAGATTAAAGTATTTTTAATGAAATTTTCAAAAAAAGAAAAGCAAGGCAAACAGCCAAAAGTTAAGGAGCTCTCCAAAAGGACTGCTAATATCATGACTTATGGTTTTTTACTTTTCTTTGTGTTTATTGGTTTTATTGGTTTAGTAAGAGCAATCTCATTATCTAGTCAAGTAAATTCATTGAAAAATAAGGTGGCTGATTTTGAAACAACCTTAACGGATAGTGCTAATCAGACCTCAACATTAGACGTGTCACGTGTTCAATATTACATGGCTAATTTTATCTATACGTATATTAATTATGATAAAGAATCTGCCGAGGAACGTGAACAGACTTTGCAAGACTATTATGCTTTTGATTTTTCGACTTATACGGAAGAATTGAATGAGACACGAACGTTAAAATCACAGCGTGTTATTAGTGTTGAGGAATATAAGTCTTATGATTTAGCAATTGTAAAAGTTGGTTATGAAGTTAGTGGCAACAGTTATGTCATGAATTTAGCTGTTCCTTTTAAGATTAAAGATGGCTTGCTGACAATTGTTAGCCCACCTTACAGCTTGGCTGATGACCTTTATCAAGGTGATTCTAAATCGTTTGAGAAAAATGATTCATCTGATTTGGTGAAGTTATCATCTAGCGAAATAGATTCAATCAAAGACTTTTTGGAAGTATTCTTTGATAAATACGCTTCAAGTGATGAAACAGACCTAAAATTGGTAATGAAAGAACCAGTTTTAATGGGTGGTTCGTATCAAGTCGATATGATCGATGATTCTACAGCTCTCTTTTATGAGGGTGATGATGGTCAAAAGGTTGTTCAAGTGTCTGTAACGTTTACAGATAAAAATACAACTGATAAACATACTGAAAATTTCACTTTGTATTTATCCCAATCAAATAATGGTTGGGTTGTTGAAAAGTTATATAACTATTTTAAAAATTAAGGAGTAATAATTTATGGATATTTCAAATTTACGTTCATTTATGTCAGGTGACGCAATCTACCTTTTGAGTTTTGTTTGTGGAGGTCTTATTTTCAAATATTGGAAATCTAGTGAGATGCTTAAGATTTTTACTACACTTATCATTTATGCCATTATTGCAGTATTGCTTAAAGGTAATCAAATGCTTAGCTTCCTTTCAGGTATTTTGAAATGGTTCGGTATCGATTCAGGTTTATAAATTATGGAAGAAGAACAATTGTTTGATTACAGTAGGGGGATTAATGCACCCTACTGGATACAGGAAATTAAATCACCTAAAGGAAAGCGTATTTGGTATTTTTCAACGCCAATGCAAGTTTCCTTTTTTGTTGTCTTTTTCTTAGTTTTGATTGTGATGTTTCAACTCTTATCGCCGTTATTGTCGTGGTTAGCGTCGCATACGCATTCGATTTCTAGTTTGCTTTATGTTATCTTACCGTATAAAATCGCAAAAATTTATACGGAAACAGAGCCAGAGGGTAAAAAAATGCACGTTTTCATTGCTGACTGGTTGAAATATTGGTTTGAATTTAGCTTATCTAAGCGATCCATTTATCAAGGTGAGCGAGTTGATATGGAAAAAGAGTTTGTTTTTGAGAAAACTCATTTGTAAAAAGGTAAAAGCCTTGACCATTTAAAATCAAGGCTTTATTTTTTAGTATAGGTGTATGAATGTTTGGAATTATAGTTTTTCTCATTGTAGGTACTATTCCTTTTGCGATAAATATTTTGATACCATTAATAAGGATTTATCGAAAGCAGAAACAATATCAAAAATTAGTTAAAGATAGAGATAAAGCTAGTTTACTTTATCAACGTATTGTAACTGTTCCGATTGTAGAGTTTAAAGATGATTTAAAAGAAATAGTGAAATCCTTTCTATTATATATAATTTTTTTAGTGTTATTAATACTTTTAGTTATGTCAGAAACGTCTTGAACTTTTATAAATTCTTTTAGGAAATTTTCGATTATAGTGATGGTTATTTTCTCTTTTTGTTCTTTTTAGTATATATTTTTTTGGTTTAGTGTTAGGCTCACTTAATACTTTAGAAGTAAGGTTGGTGGTGAAATTGTTTTGAATAAGAATAAAGGTAGCTAAGATACCAGTAATAATGTTAAATTGTTCTATTGATAAGCTGATTAATAGGAAAACCATGACTAAAAAAGTAATACTACTATTACGAAGTGATTGATTAGGACGTTCTAGTAGTTGATTAATGGAAATATTTACTGCAGATACAATTACAGACAATAGGCATGTTACTATAAAACCATTTCTGATATCAGTTAAAGAAATAGTTTTTAAAGAAGAAATCGCATTTGTGATGGAAGCTAAAAAAATCGTATTAATAATTAAATAGAAAGCTCGTAAACAAAGGAATAGCATTGTAATTTTGAATAAAAAATTAAAATGTTTTTGATACCTTTTGAGTACATTAAATATTTTTTTCATAATAATTTATCTCCTGAAAATAGTTTATGGATATATTTTATCATGGAAATATTTTTAGTAAATAAAGTTGTAAAAGTGTAAGTCTTGATTTTTAACGGTCAAGGCTTTTTAGTTTTAAAAAATAAAGGGGGTAACTAAAAAATGGTAAAGCGTTTGGAATATCCGATAGCAAAGACTGATGGAAATATGGCTTTACGTAAGGACGGTGTTGTCACGGCTTTTTATCGAATTCCTAACACACCAATAACCATTACAGATACGGATAAAAAGAAAAAACATAAGATAACAGTTTCACAGGTGGTTAAGAAGCTAGCAAAATATAAATATTTTGAAGTTTCTTTGATTCCCAAGGACTATCTATTAGAAGAAAAAATGCGAGATTTTTCAGATGATTTAGCTGATGATTCAAAAGTATTAGGTGAACAACTACTTGATAGAACTGTTGGACTATTGACTAAAGAGATGGAAATTCCTTACGAGTACGAATGGATAGTCGGTATTAATATTGAAAAAACGATAGTTAAAAATAATTTAACTGAAGCTGTTACGAATCAATTATCAGAAATAGCGGAAAATATTGCTAGCTTTTTAGGTTTTGAAGTTGAGACGCTAGCGAATTGGTGTGAAGATTATCAAGAGATTGAATCCATTATCTATCGCCTATTATCACCGTTAAAAGCAAAACGATTAACAGATGAAGAATTGTTCTACTATCAACGCTATCAGTTCTTAACTTATATTCCTCACTTGAGAGAAGATGTCATTGCCAATCGTGCTTTGGAAAACGTTACAGATACTGTGATTACTGTTGTTGAGGAGGGGATTTTAAAGCTATCTAGTATTTATGGCACTTCTTACCTTTCTATTTTGCCAATTGGTCGTTACTCAACGATTTTTAATGGTTTTCATTTAGGTGAGTTGCTTCAACGATTAAGTTTTCCTGTTTGGTTGAAAATGAAAGCAGAGTTTATTGATAAGTCTGGTTTAAACGGTCAAATGGGGCGGTCGAATAGTCGTTATCGTAATATTATGAATGAAGCGGCTAGTACGGATACGGTACAGCAAGATGATATTTTAATGGGTGCTTATTCCTTGAAAGACTTGATGAAAAAGGTTGGTAACAAGGAAGAATTGATACGTTTTGGAGCATATGTGACGGTGGCTGGTTCAAACATTAAACAGTTGAAACAACGTCGCCAATCGTTACTTTCTTACTTCCAAGATATGAGTGTTAGTCTGCATGAGGCAGGTCATGATACGCCTTACCTTTTCCAAAGTTTGCTTTACGGTCAAGATTTACAAGTTACTACTCGTAAATGGAATCATTTAGTCACTTGTAAAGGCTTTGCGGAGCTGATGTTATTTACGAATACACGTTCAGGTAACCGTATTGGTTGGTATATTGGACGAGTAGATAATCGGCTGACTGCTTGGGATAATATTGATGAAGCGGTTCAAGGTTCGAAGAACTTAGTTCTCTTTAATGCGACCGTCGCAAATAAAGAGGATATTGCTGGTAAAGTAACGAAGAATCCACACTTTATTATCACAGGTGCAACAGGTAATGGAAAGTCCTATCTTGCTCAATTACTTTTCTTGTTGACAAGTCAACAAAATGTGAGAATTTTGTACATTGATCCAAAACGTGAACTTCGTGAGCATTATCAAAAGGTGATTAGTCAACCTGATTTTGCAAGACGTTTCCCAGAGCGTAAAAAACAAATTGAGAATATCAATTTTGTGACCCTTGATGCTACTCTTGAATCGAATCATGGGGTACTTGACCCAATTGTGATTTTGGAAAAAGAAAATGCGCAAGCAACAGCTAAAAATATGTTGCTTTACTTGTTACGTCAAGCGACACAGGTTGAACTTACTCAAACAACGTCGTTGACAAATGCGATTACAACGGTTTTAGAACGACGTGAAGCTGGTGAAACAGTTGGTTTCAATCATGTGATTGATTTACTTTGTCAAGACGAGGATAAAAAGGTTGTTGAAGTTGGTGAGTATTTTAAAGCCATTATTCGTAATTCAATCTTAGAGTTAGCCTTTTCGGATGGCAATGTTAAAGGGCTTTCTTATGATGAACGAGTAACTGTTTTAGAGATTGCGGACTTGTCATTGCCAAAAGATGGTGTGGAAGATATTTCAGACCATGAAGCAAATTCAATTTGCTTGATGTTTGCACTAGGTGCGTTTTGTAAACATTTTGGTGAACGTAATGATGATGAAACACTTGAAATCTTTGATGAAGCATGGATTTTAATGCAGTCATCAGAGGGAAAAGCGGTTATTAAGTCTATGCGTCGTGTTGGACGGTCTAAATATAACACGCTTGGCTTGGTTACTCAATCTGTTCATGATGCTGAAAATGAAGAAGATTCTACTGGTTTTGGAACAATCTTTGCCTTTTACGAAAAATCGGAACGAAAAGATATTCTGAAACATGTAGGCTTAGAAGTAACTGAAAAAAATTTAGAATGGCTGGATAATATGATTTCAGGACAATGTCTTTATTATGATGTTTATGGCAATTTGAACATGATTTCAGTCCATAATCTCTTTGAAGATATTGACCCATTCTTAAAACCAATGAAACAAACAACGTCAAGTGTACTAGAAAATAAATACGCAAGCTAGTTAGGAGGTGCAAATGAGTTCTGAAGATTCAACAAGTATTTTAGTTAATTTATATAATAAGATAACTGGTGTTTCGATTTTTGACTTAAAAGCCTATATGGAAGAAACAAATTCTGTTATGACAAATGTTTATTCTGTTTTAACGGAAGTATTTGTCAATGGTCCATTTATGATTTTAGATTTGATTGTTGGCTTTGTTTCGTTAATTCTTCGCTTTTTTGAAAATTTTGATTTGTATGATGCCTATAAAAATACTGTTTACGACACCTCTAAAACCTTGTGGAATAGCTTATCAGGTTTAGGGGATTATAACCATTCTCTTTTGTATCTTGTGATAGCCGTAACGGCTTTTAGTATCTTTATTGGCTATACTTTTTCAAGAGGTGATGTTGGACGACGATTATTGCATTTGTTTGCGGTGATTATGCTTGGTTTGGGTTATTTTGGTACTATGAAAAATACATCAGGTGGGATTTATGTCTTAGATACGATTCACAATGTGGCAACCTCTGCTAGCACGACGATTTCTAATATAAGTATTGTCAATCCTGAAAATGGTAATAATACAATCAGTTCAAAAACATCTGTTGCGGATAATTACATTGCGAGAACGGCTTACGCAACTTATGTGTATGTCAATACAGGTCGCTTAGATGGTAAATATATAAACAACCAAACAGGTAAACCAGAAGATTTTGATGATTCAAAGGTTCTAGGCTCTGTTAGCAATATCACGGGTAAATTTCAAAAAGCGGATATGAGTAAAAAAAGTGATTATTTGGATGAACTAGGAGATGACGCTTTAAAGGGAAAAGAGAAAAATCGTTGGGTTTCAGCCGTTGGTGATTACATTTTTATTAAAGGTCTCTATGTGGTTTTAAAAATTGGTGAAGCTGTTATTTTAGGCATACCGCTAATTTTGATTCAAATCATGTCTTTTGTGGCACAGTTATTAGTGATTTTCTTGATGATTGCTTTTCCCTTAGCCTTAATTGTGTCACTAGCACCTCGTATGCAAGATGTGATTTTTAATACCATTAAACTAATGTTAGGGGCTAGTTTTTTCCCAGTATTGACTGGTTTTTTAACCTTAATGGTCTTTTACATTGAAGCCATTATTAATGTTTTTGTATCAAGCGGTTTTAATAGCTTATCTGAACAAGATTTAGTTAGCTTTAGTGATTTTCAACCTGTTTTTGAGTTAGTGATTTCAACAGTCGTACAAGCCATTGTATTTGTGGCAATTTGGAAGAATAAAGAAAAGGTCTTAACCTTTATTTTGGGTCATAATCAAGCAAATAGCGTTGCTAGACTTGCGGACGGTGTTGTCAATGCGCCTAGTCAATTTAGTGATTCAGGTCAAAATATGTATGACAAAGCGAGTGATATGGCGACAATGGGAATGCTTGCAACTGGTGCAGGCGCAGGTTTAGCCTTAACAGCTAAAGATGGTTTGGAAAAAGCTTTTTCCAAATTTAAACCAGATTATGGTGAGGTAACACCTGATTCAGCGGACAATCTTGATTATGATGATCAGTTTGAGGATATGAACAATCCGTCGTATGGTGATGATGATTTACCAGATGACCTTAAACAGTATGAGCTTGACCCTGACATGGCAGATGTTCCACTATATGAAGATGACAGCGTTAATTATGATGGTGTTTATCAAGAAAACTTATCTGATGATAATGAAAATATTTCTATTGAAGATTTTGAGCAAGATTTGTCAAGTGAAGAAGTCATTGACTATCATCAACAAGCAGATAATGCTCAAATTGATAAAGCAATTGAAGATTATTCCACTAACGACTTTTTAACCGATTCGGCGATTGAAGAGGTAGAAGTTCCTCAAACAGAATCACCTTTAAAAACTTCTGAAAGCTTACCGAATGATTATCGGACGTATCGTAAGCAAGCTAAATTAGAAGATGAATTATTCCAGTATCAATTTAGTGAGGATTTGGGACAGTTAGAAACAGGTCAATCAGCTTTTAAACGTGGATTAGCTAAGACAACGACTAAAAATAGACAATATCGTATGAATAAAAAACGTATGTCAGCTATTGAACAACGATTAGCAGAATTGCGAGGTGAATAAGATGAAAAAACGACGCTTGGGCTGTCTCTTTTCTCTTTTATTATTACCTTTCTTTATTACAATCGTTGTTATTATTGCTGTGTTTGCTGGTGCAGATGAAAGTTGTGATGTTTCTTCTGGGTCAACATCTGGAGCGACCGTTAGTACGGTAGTTTCGGATACGGATTGGACGCATGAGGGCTCAACCGCTTATAATAACGCAAAATTAGTCTTTGATTCTTGGGTTTCAAAAGGTTTGAGTGGTGCTTCTGCTTCAGGGATTGTTGGCTGGGTTAATTCTGAGGGTGGTTTTGCCCTTGTTGACCGTGCTGAGGGTCACTATGGCACAGACGAGTTAACAAATGGACTATCTGCTGGTGTTATTCCAAGCGGTGGTTCTGGTTACTCTGTCGGTGGCGGTGGCATTTATCAATTCACACCTTATACAAAGTTTGCGGAAGCTGGCGATAGTAAATGGCTTGATGTTGACGCTCAAAATACATTTGTTGCAAAAGCGATTTTGTCTGGTGATTGGAACGCTTCTATGGATTTAACAGGTGGTAATCATTCGTTTCAACAAATGGCACAAATGACTGATCCACAACAAGCAACCTTAGTTTGGCAAGCTTACGAGCGTGGTAACACGGCTCATATTAATCAATCTCAAAAGCAAGCTGATGCTCAAAAAGCTTATGATATGTTTAATGGCGCTTCTTACAGCTATGATGACAGTAAGTTTAGCGAAGCATTTGGCACAAGTTCAAGTGATTCTAGCTCTAATTCAGATTATAAAGTTTCTTCTGTTAGTACTAAAAACTGTTCCTCATCTTCTGGTGGCGGTACAGGGTCTTGGTCAACTGATGGAGGTACGGTTTCTTACAGTGCTTATAACGCTTGGAAGCGAGATAATTTACCAGATGACCTTAAACAATATGCGCTTGACCCTGCAAGTGTAGGTTTAGGTTTTAAAGATAGTACAGGTTGGAATGCGATTGCCTATTCAGGCGGTCAATGTACTGACTTTTCCGCAAGTCTTATGTACGCTTTATGGGAAAAAGATGGTGAGCATGTATCAATGACGTTAGGTAATGGTCAAGACATAGCGAAAAACTGGGCTAGTCGTTTTCTTGATAAAGTGAGTACAAGACCAACAGCGGGTGCAGTTTTTAGTCAAACGCCAAGCTCTGCTGGGAATGATGTCGGACATACAGGAGTGGTTAGTCATGTTTTTGCGAATGGCGATATTTTAGTCGTTGAACAAAATTATGCTGATTTCTCTGGTGAGAATGGTGGTTTTGGAAAATACACTTGGTCTTATCGTTATGTTCCAACTTCTCAATATGCTTCTGGTTGGAGTTTCTACGATCCAAGCAATGCAGGTTATAGTATTGTTTCTAATGCGTCATCAGTCAATTAAAGATAGAAAGGAAAAATCCCTTGATATCAAGGGATTTAAAGCTTAAAACATGAAAAGATTTTTACTGATTTTTTGTAAAGTAACGCTCTGGTTTTCGTTTTTTGGTCTAGAAAGTCTATTAATAGCGTCAGGTGGTATTTTTCTTTTTCTAATATTTTTACTTTTTCCTTTTGTATTTTCGTTAATGTATTATATGTCTCTTCTTATAGAAGATTATTTACAAAAACGAAAATCCAATAAAAAATAGTTACAAAAATAGAAGCGGTATTCTTTACTGTTTTTTTAAAGTAGGCATTGTTTCTAATGCGTCATCAGTCAATTAAAGATAGAAAGGAAAAATCCCTTGTAAATGACAAAGGATTTATGGAATAGGTAATGAAGTTTTAGGTTAGGTATGATATAATATTTAATGCAGAAAAGTTAAGATGGTGGCTACTCATTCTGGAAGGGTGGTGATGCCTATGGGCAATTCATCAAAATCTGACAGAAAGGAGGAAGCCTAAACTTGTCAATGTTCGAAGTATTGACGCTTTTATTTGTAGCTGGTAACTTTGTTATCACTCTAATAAAACTCATACTAGAACTAATCAAAACGACAAAAAATAACCGTCTATAACTTTGACAGGTTGACGGTTATTCTTTAAATAATCTAAAACATGCCACCGTCTTAAACGGTTCTGCATCGGGTAGTTGTTTCTAGCAACTGCCCTTTTTCTATTCTTATTATAGCTTAACTAGAAAAAATAGTCAAATAAGTTGTATGTAATGGTTTGACTTGGGAACTAAAACTTTAAAAGCCTTATTTTTAGTTTTGGAGAAAGGATATGAAGAAAAAAATAATCATGCTACTAATGATATTGATTGGTTTTCTATTGGTGTTTAGTAAGCCAATCAGTCATTATATGATTGGGCTTAGGTCTAATGATTATCAAGTAAGCAGGGTTTCAAAAGTAACGATTGCGGAAAATGAAACAGCAGAAGCGACTTATGATTTTTCAAGTGTTCAGTCTGTTTCTATGAAAGCTTTATTAACCTCTGATGGAACAGATTTACCAGTTATTGGTGGCATTGCTATCCCTGATTTATCTATCAATCTTCCTATTTTTAAAGGCGTGGCGAATGATAATTTGCTTTATGGTGCAGGAACAATGAAAGATAATCAAGTTATGGGTGGTGAAAACAATTATGCTTTGGCTAGTCATCACGTTTTCGGCTTAACAGGGGCATCTCAAATGCTCTTCTCGCCTTTAGAAAGGGCAAAAGTTGGTATGACAGTTTATTTAACAGATAAATCTATGGTTTATACTTACAAAGTTACGGAAATTGTATCTGTTAGTCCTGAACAAATAGAGGTTTTAGATGATGTTGCTGGGCAATCAACGTTAACGTTGGTAACTTGTGAGGATAAGGAAGCAACGAAACGTCTTATCGTTAAAGCAAGTTTGACTGATTCTAGGGCTTACAAAAAGGCAACAAAAGCCCAAGTAAAAGCTTTTAGCTATTCATATAATCAAATGCAATAGGAGTTTTAAAATGAAGAAAAAAGTTATTATCGGCTTACTAGTATTACTAGTAGGCTTGATTATTTTATCTGTTCGTTCGTGTCATAGGAATGAACAGTCACGGTCACCGTCCGAAAGTACAGATACGGTTACGCAACAGTCAACTAAGAAAAAATCATCTACAAGTCAGTCTGAAACAGTTTCAGCACAAGATGAAGCGACAGAAACGCTTGAAAAAGCAGATGAACCATTAGATGATGAAGCTATACAAAACGTGACCGCTTCGTTGACAGTTGCTTTTGATTACTTAACACAAGTTAATAATCAGTCTGATGTACAGGTGACTTATAAGGACAAGTTGTCTGTTACTAGTCAAGCAATGGCTCAAACCGTTGTGACTATGCTTAAAGCTGGTTATCAGCTTGATATTAGTACGTTAAAGGTCTATGCAAGTGATAGTGAAAATGTTTATCAATTTACCGTTGATTTAACGAAAGACGGTGTTGACAATCTTTCACTTGCAGGAAATTATGTTACAGGCACACAACAGTTGGAAATTGCCAGCTTGCATGGTATTCCAACAGGCATTCAATATTAAATTTAAGGAGAAAAAATAAATGAAAAAATCAAAAATTTTAACAATGGTTACACTATCAACGCTTGTTTTGGCACAAGCAGGAACAGTTTTTGCAGATGAGGTAGCAACGGATAATTCTGTAAATGATGTTGTATTATTATCTGGTGATAAGGTAGATGACACTATTGGAGATGTTGTGACACCACCGTCAACAGATGGTAATACAGGTAATGAGACCAAACCATCTGTTCCAAAGCCACCTACTACTGATGAAGTAGGTGGTACTGTTAAACCAGATGTACCAAATAAACCTGATGCAGGTGGAGATACGACAAAACCTAGCAAACCATCTCAACCATCAAATCCAGATGTACCAAATAAACCTGATACAGGTGGAGATACGACTAAACCTAGCAATCCATCGCAACCAACAAATCCAGATGTACCAAACAATCCTGATACAGGTGGAGATACGACAAAACCTAGTGAACCATCTCAACCATCAAATCCACCAATCACAGATGATGCCGTCAATAAAGATGACCAAGGCAATATTACGATTAAGCCACAAGTTGTTGCACCTAATCAAACTGTGATTGGTACTCAAAGCGGTCAGTTGCTAGTGCAAGATATTTCAGGGAATACTCGTTTGGCAGATGTGTCTGAATTTGGTGGGCAAAAAAATGATAATGGAACAGTATCTTTTAAGACCGCAGATGGAAAAACAGTAACACTACCTGAAACAGGTGAAAGTACGCTTGCTGTGATTGTTGGTTTGTTAATTATTTTGGCAGGTTTTGGTCTAGGATTTAAAGACAAATTAAAAGCTTTGGTTGATAATATTAAAGCAAAATCTAAGAAGTAATAAATTGAGCCATGATTTTTAGTCATGGCTTTTATTATTTATGGAGTGGTATGATGATTGGTTTAAATCTCGGAGTTGTTATAGCAGTTGTTTTAGGTTGGCTATATCTTTTTTTGCGATTGGTATTATATTTTTTGTTTAAGTTGTGTTTCTATTCTTTACCTATGAGATATTATGTAATACTATATTTTTCGACAATTTACTTGTTGTTTATAATCATAGGCATTTTTGGTAGATAAATTTAATGAAAAAATGTAAAATGGGTGGTGAATTTATTGAATATTATTTTATTTATTGTATTGGGAGTTACTATGTATTCAGTATTATATAATTTAGGATTAAAGGTTTATGATAATATCTATGGTAAAGCAATTTTAGGGATGCTTATTTTTCTTCCGATTGGAGTAATTAGCATGTTAACCATGGAATATAGTTTTTCTAGTTCTGGCTATTCGTTTTATAGTGAGTATTTGGTAGAATTATTAAATCTAATTGGGATAACTATTAAATTGACAGCGATATTAGATGTTATTTTGAATATATCCATGATTGTGATAGTATTTATTTTGTGTCTTTTTTGTTTTGGTAAAATTGTTAAAGTTATAAATATTGATGGTTTATATTATGATGAAAAAAATAAGGTGCTAGTTATTGATGGAGAAGCAGGTGCAAAAGCAAAATTACCGTTGTCTTCAATGAATATTCCTATTTTATTTTCAGTAACGTACATGGTGATTATTGAATTGTCTTATTATAATTGGTATTTATTTAGTCATCAATTTGGTAATGTATTGCAAAATATTATTATAGTTTTAATTATGTTTGTTGTTCTTGAATTTGTTATTATGATTCGTGAAATGATAGATTATATACAAGAATTATCAGTTCGTATGATTTTTCAAAATGCAGATGATTATTTATTGGTGAGAAACATATTTGAAGTTTATATTGAAGATGCTGAGGTTATTTTATCTTATACAGATATTGATTTATTAGTTAAACATTTTATAGAATTAGGAATTTTTCAATCTGCTTTTAAAATTGATTTTAATAGACCTGCAAGTGAATATTATCGTATAGATATAAATAAAAAGTTGCTTGAAATTTATAAAGAAGAAAAAGAAAGTTATTTAGAGCAGAATAAGTCATGATAAGTTATCATGGCTTTTGTTTTTTATAGAGGTGAGATATGTTAACTAAGGAAGAATTGTATGTTAAGTTAGTAATCTATTCGTTAGGGAGAAGTCGTGAGTTTATTCTTAGTCATTATGATGAAAAAGCTATAAAGATTTTTGCGAAAACAGAATTAGAGAATCATTTAATGATAGGTTTCGCTTTTGAAGCTTTAGATCCAAGCTGTCTATCATTCAAGGTAACTGATGAACTTTTAGATGTTGTTAATGATTTGATAGAGACAGCTAATAATATCAAGACAGCAGATGATTTATACCAGTTTGCAATTGAAGAAATTCCTATTTGGATTAAGAGATTTAAAGTTTTGCTTAAAGTAAATCGTTAATAGTGAAAAAGATATTATTTTGATAAAGTAATCTACTAATTTCATATATATAGCCAATATTTTCATGAAAAAGTTGTTGTGTATCAACAGGTGTTCCGCAGGTGATATGATTAAGTGTATTGGTTTTTGGGTCGAAATAAATATCATTAAACCAGTGAGAGACGTCGGAAATATCAGTTTTTTTAATGCTAGTATTATTTTCATATAAAGCAACATTAGCACTATGATTGCCATTACGAACAATAAGCAAGTTAAGGGGATAATATAAAGTTGCTTTGTTATTAGGTGTAGAATCGAATGGGTTACCGACAAGCTCACCGATAGATTGAAAATTACGAGGTAGTCTTAGATGATGCCATAATGTACAAATTGTTGGAATTTTATTTAGTTTAAGATTATCAATGTAATCTTTCTGTTTTATTATGGAATACTCTTTGTTGCAATTAGGACAATAAAGGCTTTTTGGGAAAATGTCATATCTACCACCATTATTGGATAGATGATTGGCATATTGATTGTTAAGTAATCGTTGAATAATAAACTGTTCAACTTCTAAAGAAAGGATTTTTTGAAATTTTAAAGCTATTGCTTTTAATTGAATTGGTGAAGATTCGTTAGCTTTTATGAGTTCATATAAAGTATCATAATAAGCGGATTTTGGGGAGGAATTAATGTTAGAATCAATAAAGGCGTTGTTTTTAACGTCAGAATCAAAGTATCGTGAAATAAGTGATGAAAAGGTAGAATCTTTAAATATAGCTGAACTAGATTTTTTTGCTAATTTTAGAGAAGATATTGAGTGTTTTAGAGATTTAATTGTCATAGCAGATACTCCTGAAATGGTGTCTATTATTGATGAGAGATTAAGTAAATCTAGATATGATTTTATTTTATCACAGAATAAAAGAATTATTGAGAGTTAATGTCATGATAAGTTATCATGGCTTTTATTGTGTTTAGAAAGCTAGTATTAGTGCCTGTTTTTTTGTGTACAAAATGAGGTGTAGGTGATGAATTTAAAGATTCTATTTGGTGTTAAGTTGAGTGAAGCAATTGCAAGTGATAATCAAATGCAAGCTTTTGCTTGTCTAAAGGACTGTTATTATTTATTATTAGAAAATAAAAATGATATTGAAGTGGAAGAAATAACTGTAGACAAGAAAACATTGTTGTATCTTAATTTTTTAGGACAGTTTAGGATATTTAGTTATATAGGAGATTATATTGAGTGTTGTCGTTTGTTAGAAGCTATTTTAGGATTTAAAATAACGAGAGGTGTCGTTAATAATATGTTATACTGTTTACATGAAATTGATGACAAAGTGGTCGCAAATGGTGATTAATTTAATGAAATGGTCTACTTATGGACGAATCACAAAGAAATTGTTTGACCAACAAATGGCTTATAAAAAAGCAATGAGATATTTTAAACAAGGGTTGGTAAGAAATGATAAATTAGTTTCTCCTAGTAAAGAAGAACAATTAGCTTTTATTGATTACTATATGACACTTGTTAAAATTGATTTGGTGAGTAGTAAAAAACTTGGCGCTTTTTGGGAGAGAGAATTTGAAGAACGTTTTTTACCAGACCCATTTGTTGTAGGCTCAAAAATGATTTATCCTACTCAAAAAACAGGAAAAATTGAAAAAATGTCATTAAATGAGTGGACTTATATTGCAACATGGAAATCTAGGTCTTTAATTGATACCTTTTTTAAAGTAAGAAGAACTGGCTTTAAACAAAATAGTAATCATGATGGCTATTATTATAAAGAGTTGGATTTACTTTACGTTTATAATGGTAGACATTCTGCAACGGTTGGAACAGTTCTTGGTGGAGAAATGGAAGTTGAAGTCGTGTCAATTGAAGAAATGTATAAGCAGAACATTGTAACAGATGGTGCTTATTGGTATTGTTTTTCTGTTTGGAATAATGATAAAAGAATTGGTGATATTGACGATTTTAGAATAGCAGTCCTTTATGAATTAAGTAGACAAAAATGGCTGTTAGAAAATAAAGGAAAAATGGAATTATGGTTTTAAAACAAGTACAACTATCAGTACTTGTTTTTTTGTGTATAAAATGAGGTGAAGATGTATGAAAGAAAATATTAATAATTTTCCTGATGTGATGGTAAATAAACAGGAATTAATTGAAAAGTATTTTCCTTATTTTAAGGTAGGAACGTTGAATAAATATATTTTAAATATTGCGGATAATGAGCGGTTTAAACATGTGATATTGCGCCCATCAACTCGAATGACAATGATTAATGTTAGAGGATTTTATCTTTATTTGCGTTGGTGTGAAGAACGGAGATTTAAATGATATAATGTAAGCATTGATTAAAGATATGCTTGCTATTGTTAAGATAGGAGGTCATATGTTTTATAAGGAATTGGATAATGGTAAATATCGCTATTATCAGAAATATTGGGATATAAGAGAGGAGCGGTGGCTACAAGTTTCTGTCACGTTAAAATCTAAAACACGGGCTGTACAGGCAGAAGCAAAACGAATTTTAGAAGATAAAATTAGTAAGAAAAATAGTGTTCATTCATTACAGGCTGAAACTGTCAAAGAGTTGTATGAGCAATGGCTAGTCATTCGCCGAATGGAAGTGAAAGCTAGTACATTACGAACACAAATGGGGATAATGAATGGTTTTATAAAAGTTTTTGGTAATGAAAAATTAACTAAGATTAAATCGTCTGCTTTACAAACATATTTATTAGCTAAAGATTGGTCATATGGCTATCGGAATTTAGTTAGGGTTTATTTATCATCTCTTTTTGACTATGCTAAAACAGTTGGTTATCTTGTAGATAATCCAATGGATAGAGTTGTTTTGCCGAAACATAAAGTAACACAAGAAGAAATTGAATTAAAGAGAGAGCATTATTTATCAAGGCATCAAATAAGACTTTATCTGGACGTACTTAATAAAAAAGGAACAAATCCAATATTTAATATATTAGTTGAATTTTTGTATTTAACAGGTTTACGTGCTGGTGAAGCGCAAGCGTTAATGTGGTCGGATATTAATTTTGATACTAGAATACTGACGGTAAGACATACTGTTCAAAGAGCAAGTAAGAAATCAGATTATCAGATTACAACACCGAAAACAATTCATTCTTATCGAAAAGTTTATTTTAATAGTAGAGTAGTAGAGTTATTGGACGAATTAAAATGTTTGACATCTGTTGTAAGTGATAAAGATTTGGTTTTTACAGATGGTCATGGAGACTTTTTTCTTTTGAATGCTTTTAATTTATATATTCAATACCATTTTGATAATCTCAAAATTGGTAAATCAGATAATTTTAAACTAACTAGTCATGTTTTTAGACATTCCCATATCAGTTTGTTAGCGGAGTTGGGTTTTCATATTCGAGAAATTATGGAAAGAGTTGGTCATAGTGATGAAAAGACAACAATTCAAATTTATACTCATGTGACAGAAAAAATGAAACAAGATAGTTTTGAAAAGTTAGAATCTGTTTCAATATAAGTAACCAAAAACTAACCAAAAATTGAATAAATAAGTAAAAATAAGTGGTAGGTAGTTGTTGATGATAAATTGTAGAACATTGTGAAGTAGTAGTAAATAATAGTATTTAGCAATAAGTGTCTTTGAAAAAACATGTTAGATGGTATAATAGAGCTATGGATATTTGGACACGTTTGGGACGTTATGCGTTTTTTGAGACAGAGCGCATGTATTTACGCCCTTTTGCCTATAAGGATAGTCAGGACTTTTTTGAGATTTGTAGCAATCCTGATAATCTTCGGTTTATTTTTCCAAGTCGAGCTAGTCACCATGAAAGTGATTATCTAATGGTTCATTATTTTATGAAAGAGCCACTTGGGGTTTGGGCAATTGAAGATAAAAAATCTCATAAAATGATTGGCTGTATTCGATTTGAGAAGATAGATTTGAATCGTTCATCTGCAGAAATTGGCTATTTTTTGAATCAACAGTTTTGGGGACAAGGCTTGATGACAGAAAGCTTGAAAACCTTATGTTTTTTAAGCTTTCAGGAATTTGGCTTTAAAGAATTACATGTTATTGCCCATGAAGAAAATTTGGCTAGTCAACGTGTTGCACAAAAATCAGGTTTCAAATTGAAACAACGCTTCAAAGGAAGTGACCGTTATACACGCAAAATGCGAGATTACGTTGATTATCAAATCAGTAAAGGTGATTATCGTTATGAGTAAACATCAGAAAATTTTAGAGTATTTGGAGAATCTTCCAGTTGGAAAGCGCGTGAGTGTGCGAAGCATTTCAAATCACTTAAAAGTGAGTGACGGTACGGCTTATCGTGCGATTAAGGAAGCCGAAAACCGTGGCATTGTTGAAACAAGACCGCGTAGTGGTACGGTTCGTATCGAGAAAAAGCCAGCTGTTCGCATTGAGCGTTTAACCTATTCAGAAATTGCTCGCATTAGTGACTCTGAGGTTCTGGCAGGTGAGGCTGGGCTTAGTCGTGAATTTAGCAAGTTTTCAATTGGTGCGATGACTCAAGAAAATATTTTACGTTACCTTGTCAAAGGTGGGCTTTTGATTGTCGGAGACCGTGAAAATATTCAACTGTTGGCGCTTGAAAAACACAATGCCATTCTGGTAACAGGGGGATTTCCTGTTTCTGATGAGGTGATTCGTGTCGCTGATGAGCTCGGAATCCCTGTCATGGTCACGCACTATGACACTTTTACCGTGGCGACGATGATTAACCATGCCCTTTCAAATATTCGAATTAAAACGGATTTGACGACTGTTGAGCAAGTCTATCAGACTAAGGAAGACTATGGCTTTTTGCAGGAAGGCGATACGATTCGTGAATTTAATGCGATGATTAAACAAACGGCAAATGTGCGTTTCCCTGTTGTAAATAGTAAAAATGTGGTTATCGGCGTTGTTAGTATGCTAGACGTTGTTGGCAAGGAAAATCATCTTGATATCAAGAGTATCATGTCACGTAATCTGATTGTGGCAAAACCGCAAGCCAGTCTTGCTAATATCAGCCAGAAAATGATTTTTGAAGATTTGAATATGCTTCCTGTTGTAGCAGAGGATTTGACCTTGCTAGGGGTTATTACACGCCGCCAGGCGGTTGAAAATCTGCCAAATCTACAACATTCTAACCTTTATACATACAGCGACCAGATTTTATCAAATTTGCAATACGAAGATGGTGTTTACAAATTTGTGGTTGAACCTGCGATGATTGACAATGCTGGAAATTTTGCCCAAGGTGTCTTAACAGAATTTATCAAAGATATCAGTGTTCGTGTTTTGACCAAAAAACATCAAAAAAATATCATCATTGAACAACTGATGCTTTATTTTGTACAAGCAGTTCAGATTGATGATTGTTTGGTGATTCGCCCACGTGTCATTACTGAAAAACGTCGCAGTTCGGTGATTGACTTTGAAATTCTTTTAGAGGACCAAATCGTCGCCAAAGCCTTGGTAACAACGAAAATTAATTAAATAACGGTTACCTTAAATGACAAAATCATTCCATTTTTGACAGTTTGGTGACTATCAGTGTATAATTAGTGCTATTGATGCATTTTTAGAGATTACTAATAGGAGTATATTATTGATATGATTACATTAAAATCAGCTCGTGAAATTGAAGCAATGGACCGCGCTGGAGATTTTCTAGCTTCAGTTCACATCGGTTTACGTGAATTGATTAAACCAGGTCTTGATATGTGGGAAGTCGAAGAATACGTTCGTCGTCGCTGTAAAGAAGCAAACGTTCTTCCGCTCCAAATTGGGGTTGATGGTTCTATCATGGACTATCCTTATTCCACATGTTGCGGACTTAATGACGAAGTGGCACACGCTTTTCCTCGCCATTACATTTTAAAAGAAGGGGATTTGCTTAAAGTTGATATGGTTTTGAGCGAACCACTTGATAAATCAGTTGTTGACGTTTCAAAATTAAACTTTGACAATGTTACACAAGTTAAAAAATACACTGAATCATACTCTGGTGGATTGGCAGACTCATGTTGGGCATATGCTGTTGGTGAGGTGTCTGACGAAGTCAAAAATCTGATGGATGTTACCAAAGAATGCCTTTATATCGGAATTGAAAAAGCTGTTGTTGGTAACCGTATCGGTGATATTGGCGCAGCTATTCAAGAATACGCTGAAAGCCGTGGATATGGTGTTGTTCGTGATTTAGTAGGACACGGTGTTGGTCCAACAATGCACGAAGAACCAATGGTACCACACTATGGTAAAGCAGGTCGTGGTCTCCGTTTGCGTGAAGGTATGGTGTTGACTATCGAGCCAATGATTAATACAGGAACTTGGGAAATTGATACGGACATGAAAACTGGGTGGGCTCATAAGACGCTTGACGGCGGTTTGTCATGCCAATACGAACATCAATTTGTTATCACCAAAGACGGACCTGTTATTTTAACAAGTCAAGGAGAAGAAAGAACTTACTAGGATGAATCGTAAGCAGCTTATAGACAAATTAGTGTCTAGATTAGAGTGGCAACCGCTACAGGTTTATTTAAAACATTACCGAAGTGCAGAGATTGATCTATCAGCGATTGCTGTCGCTTATTATTTATTGCTGACAGCATTCCCATTGATTGTGATTGCGGCAAATATATTTCCTTATCTTAACATTGATATTTCAGTGTTATTGTCTTTCATGAAAAAAAATTTACCGACCAATCTTTACCCCTCTGTTTCGGCAATTACGACAGATATTTTTTCAAAACCTTCTGGTAGTATTTTGGGAGTTGCGACTTTAACGGCTTTCTGGACAATGTCTAAATCGCTGACCTCTCTACAAAAAGCCACTAACAAAGCTTACGGTGTTTCACAACACAGAGATTTTGTGATTGGACGTTTGATTGGGGTTTTGGCAAGCTTGCTCATTCTTTTCCTATTGACATTCGTGTTAATCTTTTCTACTTTTTCAAAGGCTGTTTTGCAAATCATCAGCGCTCACTATGATTTGAGTGATACGGTTGCAACAGTCGTTCTGAATTTGTCCCAACCGGTAACTGTTTTGACGATTGTATTTGGGTTGATGTTGTTGTATTTCATTCTACCAAATGTCAAGATCAGACGTTTTCGTTATATTTTACCAGGGACAATTTTCACCTCTTTCGTCATTGTGTTCTTGAATAATTTGTTTAGCAATTATATTTTGAGAACCTTTGTACGCATGGTTGACATTAAAACATTTGGTTCGGTTGTGATTTTTGTTTTAATGTTATGGTTTATTTTCCTCGCACACATTTTGATTTTGGGGGCTATCTTTAATGCAACCTATCAAGAATTACGTCAAGGAAAAATGGAAAGCAGATGTGGTGACATTTTTTCTGTTCTAACACACCGCAAACAAGATAAAGATAAAAAATAACACCTGTGGGGGGGTGTTATTTTTTATCTTTAAAAATTAATAATTTACTAAACACATAGTTTAAAACGATGATAAGGACTTGTGAGAAAACAGTCTCAATCATGTTGACTAATGAAATATTATCATTGACAAATTGTCCGATAATATGAGGGAATTTTGTGACTAAAAGGTAAGCTAAAATCAAGTCTAGGGCAAGTGTTGATAGACGCGCGACAAAAAATTTGACAAAACGGTTAAACCAGCCTGTTCGAACTTGATTAAAGACGAAGTGGTCGTTTGTAAAGAAGGCAAACACGATAGCAATGACGTTAGCGATAACTGCGGAAGTCGTTGCCGATTGCGTTAGGGCAAAGATGACTAAGCGTGTTCCCATGTAAACGAGTGTGGCAAGGACACCGAAAAATAAGTATTTAAAAACTTCACTAGATAATAACTTTTTCATAGAATTACTATACCAAATTTTAACAATTTGTGCTATACTTTTAAGCGTTGTGCAAACAACCCTTGACGCTTAGTTCCCTTTCGTCAAGCATATTATAGACGTGAAGAGTTGTCGCTCTTTAACGTTAAAGGAGAAAAAATTTTTATGAAACATTTTACTATTCGTGATTTTGCGCAAGTAGCGCTTGTTGCTGCACTTTATATTGTGTTGACAGTCACACCGCCCTTAAACGCCATTTCGTATGGCGCTTATCAGTTCCGTGTTTCGGAAATGTTAGCATTTATGGCATTTTACAATCGTAAGTATATTGTTGGGCTGACGCTTGGTTGTATGATTGCCAATTTGTACAGCTTTGGTTTAATTGATGTCTTTGTTGGTGGTAGCCAAACGTTTGTTTTTCTAACATTAGGTGTTATTTTATTTGACCGTTATAAGGAGCAATATTTATTTAACGGCTTATTTAACAAAGCATTCTTTTACTTTTCATTATTGTTTTCGGCTTCAATGTTTACTATTGCGCTAGAATTATATTATGTTGGTGGCTCACCATTTTTGATGACTTGGTTTACATCAGCAGTAGGCGAACTTGCTTCGCTATTGATTGGGGCTATTATCATGGACAAACTTGGAAAACGTATTGATTTAACTGTATAATAGATTAAAAACTTCCTTTTTAGGGAGTTTTTTATTTAGTAAAATTCTTAAAAATAGTTAGCTTTTGGAGAGTATTTTTTACCAGATATGTTAAAATAGTAGTATGAAAAAACGTATTCAAGAATTGGTTGATGAGCTTAACCAGTACCGAAAAGAGTATTACACAGAGGACCAACCAACGGTCTCAGATAGCGAATATGACAAGCTTTATCGCGAGTTAGTCGAGCTTGAAAAAGCTCATCCAGAGTTGATTTTGCCAAATAGTCCAACGCAAGAAGTGGGTGGGCTTGTTTTAGATGGTTTTGAAAAATATCAGCATGAAACACCGCTTTATAGTTTGCAAGATGCTTTTTCACGTGAGGAATTAGAGGATTTTGACCGTCGTGTGAAAGCTGAATTTCCCAATGCCTCTTACATGGCAGAGCTGAAAATTGATGGTTTGTCAATTTCACTAGTTTATGTTGATGGTGTGTTGCAAGTCGGTGCCACTCGTGGTGACGGCTCAGTTGGTGAAAATATCACTGAAAATGTCAAACGTATCAAGGACATTCCTCATAAATTGGCACAGCCACTTAACATTACAGTTCGTGGTGAAGCTTATTTGCCAAAGGCGTCATTTGATAAAATTAATGAGGAACGTCGTGATAGTGGTCAGACAGAATTTGCGAATCCGAGAAATGCGGCTGCAGGGACATTACGTCAGTTAAATACAGTAGTTGTTGCTAAGCGAAATTTGGCAACATTTCTTTATCAAGAAGTGGCATCAACTAGCATGACAACGCAAAATGATGTTTTGGAAGAATTGTCTCGCTATGGTTTTTCGGTTAATCCGCGACGTATCACGACATCTTCAATGGTAGACATCTGGAAATTTATCCAAGAAGTAGCCGCTGAGCGTGATAATTTACCATACGATATTGACGGTATTGTTATTAAGGTTAATAGTCTTGCTATGCAAGAAGAACTTGGCTTTACGGTCAAGGCGCCTCGTTGGGCAATTGCTTATAAATTCCCGGCTGAGGAAAAAGAAGCAGAAATTCTTTCGGTTGGTTGGACTGTTGGACGTACTGGGGTGGTGACACCAACGGCTAATCTTAGTCCTGTTCAGTTAGCAGGAACAACGGTTAGCCGTGCGACTTTGCATAATGTGGATTACATTGCTGAAAAAGATATTCGCATTGGCGATACGGTTATCGTCTATAAGGCGGGAGATATTATTCCAGCGGTGCTGCATGTTGTTGATAGCAAACGTGATAAGCAAGTACCAATGCCGATTCCTGAAAGCTGTCCGTCTTGTGGCAGTGAGTTGATTCACTATGAAGATGAGGTGGCTTTACGTTGTATCAATCCGCTTTGTCCAAATCAAATTCAAGAACGTTTAACGCATTTTGCCAGCCGTGATGCCATGAATATCACAGGTTTAGGACCTTCTATCGTTAAGAAACTTTTCAAAGCAGAATTGGTTCATGATGTCGCAGACATTTACCAATTAACGGTGGAAGATTTGCTAAGCTTGGATGGCTTTAAGGAAAAATCTGCTGAGAAACTTTACAATGCCATTCAGGTTTCTAAGGAAAATTCAGCTGATAAATTGCTTTTTGGACTGGGAATTCGTCATGTCGGTGCCAAGGCTAGTCGTCAATTGTTGGAAGTTTTTGAAACGATTGACCAATTGGTTGCTGCGGATGCTGACAGCATTGCTAGTATCGACGGTTTGGGAACAGTTATTGCTAACTCATTGCGTAGCTATTTTGCCAAAGAAGAAGCGACAGAGCTCTTGCATGAATTGGAAAATGCAGGTGTCAACTTTGCTTATCTTGGTAAGAAAGTTTCAAAAGATGCTCAATTAGCAGGTTTAACAGTTGTTTTGACTGGAAAATTGGAACGTTTAACGCGAAACGAAGCAAAAGAAAAACTGCAAGATTTAGGAGCAAAAGTGACCAACAGCGTGTCCAAAAAAACGGACATTGTTGTCGCAGGCACAGATGCAGGTTCAAAATTGACCAAAGCCCAAGCTTTAGGAATTGATGTCCGCGATGAAGCTTGGTTAGAAAGTTTATAAATAAGTTGAGGTATCTTTATGGCTAAGAAACAAAAACGTGCACGTTTAATCTACAATCCGACTTCAGGTCAGGAAATCATGAAGAAAAACGTGGCAGAAGTGCTAGATGTTTTAGAAGGTTTTGGTTATGAAACATCAGCTTTTCAGACAACACCAGAGCCAAATTCTGCTCGTGATGAGGCTGAACGTGCCGCGAGAGCTGGATTTGATTTAGTGATTGCTGCTGGTGGTGATGGTACAATCAACGAAGTTGTCAATGGGATTGCTCCGCTTTCAAATCGACCTCAAATGGCTATTATTCCGACAGGAACGACCAATGATTTCGCGCGTGCTCTTAAAATTCCACGTGGTAATCCAGTTGAAGCCGCTAAGATTATTGGTAAAAATCAAATTATTCAAATGGATATTGGACAAGCGCGTGAAGATACGTACTTCATCAATATTGCTGCCGCAGGCTCATTCACAGAATTAACATATAGTGTGCCAAGCCAATTAAAGACAATGTTTGGTTATTTGGCTTATTTGGCAAAAGGTGTTGAATTGCTACCAGGAATTTGTACAGTTCCTGTTCGTATTAAACACGAAAAAGGCACTTTTGAAGGCGATGTTTCAATGATTTTCGCTGCTATTACCAATTCAGTTGGTGGTTTTGAACAAATTGCGCCAGATGCTAAGCTAGACGACGGAAAATTTACTTTGATTTTGATAAAAACAGCTAACTTGATTGAAATTTTGCGTTTGATTCGTTTGGTATTAGACGGTGGAAAACACATTGGTGACAAACGTATCGAGTATATTAAGACTGATTTCTTGGAAATCGAACCGTTATCTGATAAGAAGATGATGATTAATTTGGACGGTGAATACGGTGGTGATGCCCCAATTAAACTCCGTAATCTCAAAAATCACATCACATTTTTTTCTAATATAGAGGAAATTTCAGATGATGCACTCGTTTGAAAACTATTGCCCAAAAATTCACACAGGAAGTCGATGAGCTTAATTCAGAGGAATAGAAATTGAGTGCGAACCTATGAAAAATACAGTTATCGTTCATTATCATAGCTAATATGGCAATTATTTTGACTATAGTTTGTGGAAATGGATTGACTTTTATGAAGGGACAGACAGTCAATTCTCAGGATTTAATAATTTTGGTTTAGTGGGAAATTAACAATCGATAGTCTGTTCTTTTTGGAGCACATTGTATGTAATTGTCAAAAATGATAATTCTTTTATCAAGACAAGAGACTTTAGAATTCAACGCAATAGTGGAGTTCCTAAAAGTTATGGATTGTGGAGAGTGATGATACGCTTTATTGTTCACATCAAGCGGCAAAAATAAAAAGAACTTAGAGTTCTTGTAAGGGTGTACAAGCCACCCGTTTTCACGGGTGGTTATGACTTGAAAAAACTAAAAAAGGTTAAGAATGAAATAGAAAACGTTTCCAAAAAATGCGATTTCATTGACAATTTCCTAAAATAGGACTAAAATAACGAGGTAAAAAATTTTAAAAGGAGATTCATATCATGTTGAATTTAAAAATCTTAGCGCTTGGTATCGGCGTACTAGGGGTTAGTCTTGGTGAAGGTATCCTCGTTGCCAATATCGCTAAATCTGCTGCACGTCAACCAGAAATGTACAGCAAATTGCAAACCCTTATGATCATGGGGGTAGCCTTTATTGAAGGTACTTTCTTCGTTCTTCTTGCATCAACATTCTTCGTTGGTTAAACCTAACAAAGAATCTATAAAAAGAAGGAGGGGTAGAGTTGGAAACATCTGTAAATCCAACAGCGCAATTCTTTGGTATTGAGTTCGACTTGACCATTCTCGCGATGTCTCTCTTGACGGTGCTAGTAGCCTTTGTTCTTATTTTTTGGTTCAGCCGCAATATGCAACTAAAACCAAAAGGAAAACAAAATGTTTTAGAGTGGGTATATGAGTTCGTTCAAGGAATCATTAGACCTAATCTTGGACGTTATACTAGCAATTACAGTCTCCTCTTCTTTGGATTGTTCTTTTTCTTATTGATTGCCAATAACATAGGTTTACTTACAAAACTTGAAGTCGGTGACTATAACCTTTGGTCATCTCCAACTTCAAACGCTGCCTACAACTTTGGATTAGCATTGCTGATTGCTGTTGTTGTCCATGTTGAAGGTATTCGTAAGAATGGTATCAAAGAATACCTAAAAGAATATTTATCTCCAACACCAGCAATGTTGCCGATGAACATTCTCGAAGAATTTACCAATGTTATCTCATTAACATTACGTTTGTATGGTAATATTTTTGCGGGTGAAATTGTGTTGAGCTTGCTTGTGCAATTTGCACACTACAATATCGTAGCTGTACCATTTGCATTTATTTTAAATATGCTTTGGACAGGGTTCTCAATTTTTATCTCAGCAATCCAAGCTTACGTATTTGTAATGTTGTCATCAACTTATGTTGGTAAAAAAGTAAATCACGAAGAAGAATAATAAGAAAGGAGAAAGTATATTATGTCAACTCTTATCAATAGTACAAGTCTTGGTAACATTATTATCGTAACTGGCTCTTTTCTTCTCTTGCTTGTTCTCATTAAAATTTTTGCTTGGGAACAATTAACAGGAGTTTTCAAAACTCGTGAAGAAAAAATCTCTAACGATATTGATGGCGCAGAAGCTGCTCGTGAAAAAGCAGAAGCATTAGCTGCTAAACGCCAAGAAGAGTTAGCTGGCGCTCGTACAGAGGCAACACAAATTATTGATGATGCCAAAGAAACAGGTAAAAATCAAGAGGCTAAAATCGTTGCAGAAGCACGCGAAGAAGCAAGCCGCTTGAAAGCTAAAGCTAATCAAGATATTGAACAAAGTAAAGCAGAAGCTCTTTCAAGTGTTAAGAGTGATGTTGCTGATTTGACTGTTCTTTTAGCAGAAAAAATCATGACAACTAACCTTGACAAAGAAGCTCAAAGCAATCTCATTGATAGCTATCTTGACAAGCTAGGAGATGCCTAATGGATAAAAAGACACAAGCTCTTGTTGAGCAATATGCGAAAAGTCTCGTAGAAATTGCTATTGAAAAAGACAGTTTAGCTGAACTCCAATCAGAAACAGAAGCTTTGTTGTCTGTTTTTGAAGAGACAAACTTAACTAACTTTTTGTCAAGTTTAGTTGTTTCACGTGATGAAAAAGTAAAACTTGTTAGGTTACTTCAAGAGTCTAGTTCAGTATATATGAACAATTTTCTTGAGGTAATTTTACAAAACGAACGAGAAGCGTTCCTAAAAGATATTTTAGAAGGTGTTCAAAAAGATTTTGTTATTGCAACTAATCAACACGACATTGTTGTGATAACGGCAGTAGCTTTAACAGATGAACAAAAAGAACGTATTCTAGCTTTGGTTGCTGAAAAATTCGGTGTTAAAGCTGGAATACTCGTTGAAAACATTGACGAATCAATCCTCGGTGGATTTATCATTAATGTTAACAATAAAGTAATCGACACAAGCATTCGTCGTCAATTACAAACATTTAAAATGAATTTGAAATAGAAAGTGGTGTGACTTTTGGCAATTAATGCACAAGAAATTAGCGCTTTAATTAAAAAGCAAATTGAAAACTTCCAGCCAAATTTTGACGTCACAGAAACTGGTGTAGTCACTTATATCGGTGATGGTATTGCCCGTGCTCGTGGACTTGATAATGCCATGAGTGGAGAACTTCTCGAATTTTCAAATGGTGCCTTCGGTATGGCTCAAAACCTTGAGTCTAATGACGTTGGTATCATTATTCTTGGAGATTTTTCTACAATTCGTGAAGGTGATGAAGTTAAACGTACTGGTAAAATCATGGAAGTGCCAGTAGGTGAAGCTCTTATTGGTCGTGTCGTAAACCCACTTGGTCAACCAGTGGATGGTCTTGGAGATATCAAGACAACTGCAACTCGTCCAGTTGAAACACCTGCACCAGGTGTTATGCAACGTAAATCAGTTTCTGAACCACTCCAAACTGGTCTTAAAGCGATTGATGCTTTGGTTCCAATTGGACGTGGTCAACGTGAGTTAATCATCGGTGACCGTCAAACAGGTAAAACATCTGTTGCGATTGATGCAATTTTGAACCAAAAAGGACAAGATATGATTTGTATCTATGTTGCTATTGGTCAAAAAGAATCAACTGTTCGTACACAAGTTGAAACACTTCGTAAGTACGGTGCTCTTGATTATACAATCGTTGTGACAGCTTCAGCTTCACAACCTTCTCCATTACTTTACATCGCTCCTTATGCTGGTGTGGCAATGGCAGAAGAATTTATGTATAACGGAAAACACGTTTTGATTGTTTATGATGATTTATCAAAACAAGCGGTAGCTTATCGTGAACTATCACTTCTTCTTCGTCGTCCACCAGGACGTGAAGCTTACCCAGGTGATGTTTTCTATCTTCACAGCCGCTTACTTGAACGTTCAGCTAAAGTTTCTGATGCACTTGGTGGTGGTTCTATCACAGCTCTTCCATTTATTGAAACACAAGCTGGTGATATTTCAGCTTATATCGCAACAAACGTGATTTCTATCACTGACGGACAAATCTTCTTGCAAGAAAATCTTTTCAACTCAGGTATTCGTCCTGCGATTGATGCCGGTTCTTCAGTATCACGTGTTGGTGGTTCAGCACAAATCAAAGCAATGAAGAAAGTTGCTGGTACCCTTCGTCTTGACTTGGCTTCTTACCGTGAACTTGAAGCCTTTACACAATTCGGTTCTGATTTGGATGCCGCAACACAAGCTAAACTTAATCGTGGACGTCGTACAGTTGAAGTGCTTAAACAACCTGTTCACAAACCACTTCCTGTTGAAAAACAAGTTGTGATTCTTTATGCACTTACTCATGGTTTCTTGGATGATGTGCCAGTTAATGACATTTTAGCATTTGAAGAAGCTTTGTATGATTACTTTGATGCACATTACGAATCAATCTTTGAAACTATCCGTACAACCAAAGATTTACCAGAAGAATCTGTCTTAGATGCAGCTATTAAAGCTTTTAAAGAACAGTCAGAATTCAAATAAGAGGGAGGTAGCATATGGCAGGCTCTCTTAGTGAAATCAAAGGGAAAATTATTTCAACTCAGAAAACAAGTCATATCACTGGTGCCATGCAAATGGTATCAGCTGCAAAATTGACTAAATCTGAGCAAGCAGCACAAGATTTCCAAATCTACGCTTCAAAAATTCGCCAAATTACTACGGATTTATTGAAATCAGAACTTATTAATGGTTCAAAAAATCCAATGTTAGCCGCACGTCCAGTTAAAAAGACAGGTTACATTGTGATTACATCTGATAAAGGACTTGTTGGTGGGTATAATTCTAAAATCTTGAAAGCTATGATGGATCTTATTCAAGAATATCATGCTGAAGATGATAATTATGCTATTATTACCATCGGTGGTATCGGAGCAGATTTCTTTAAAGCACGTGGTATGAATGTTGTATTTGAATTGCGTGGTTTGGAAGATCAGCCATCATTTGAACAAGTCAGCAATATCATTTCAAAATCTGTTGAAATGTATAAAAACGAATTGTTTGATGAATTATATGTATGTTACAATCACCATGTGAACAGCTTGACAAGTCAAGTTCGTGTCCAACAAATGCTTCCAATTGCAGAATTAGATGCTGATGAAGCGGCAGAAGAAGGGACAACTGGTTTTGAGTTAGAACCAAGTCGTGAATTGATTTTGGAACAACTCTTACCACAATATACTGAAAGTCTCATTTATGGTGCCATTGTTGATGCGAAAACCGCTGAACATGCAGCTGGTATGACAGCTATGCAGACAGCGACTGATAATGCTAAAAACATTATCGCTGACTTAACGACACAATATAACCGTGCTCGTCAAGCAACCATCACAAATGAAATTATTGAAATTGTAGCAGGTGCTAACGCACTAGAATAAAAGTGAGTATTTAATTCGCTCACGAAAACGGGATTGAATTCCTAAAAAATCTAAAAGGAGAAAAACATGAGCTCAGGCAAAATTGCTCAGGTTGTTGGTCCAGTTGTTGACGTTGCGTTTGCAGCTGGGGAAAAATTACCTGAGATTAATAATGCATTGATTGTTTATAAAGATGGCGATAAATCTCAAAAAATCGTTCTCGAAGTTGCTCTTGAACTTGGTGACGGTCTTGTACGTACTATCGCTATGGAATCAACTGATGGGCTTACACGTGGATTAGAAGTTTTTGATACTGGTCGTGCGATTAGTGTGCCAGTTGGTAAAGAAACTTTGGGTCGTGTGTTCAATGTTCTTGGGGATACTATTGACCTTGATGAACCATTTGCTGAAGACGCACCACGTGAACCAATCCACAAAAAAGCACCAGCTTTTGATGAATTATCAACATCATCAGAAATCCTTGAAACAGGTATCAAAGTTATTGACCTTCTTGCCCCTTACCTAAAAGGTGGTAAAGTTGGACTTTTCGGTGGTGCCGGTGTTGGTAAAACCGTTCTTATCCAAGAATTGATTCATAACATTGCCCAAGAACACGGTGGTATTTCAGTATTTACTGGAGTTGGGGAACGTACACGTGAAGGTAATGACCTTTACTGGGAAATGAAAGAATCTGGCGTTATCGAAAAAACAGCCATGGTCTTTGGTCAAATGAATGAACCACCTGGAGCACGTATGCGTGTTGCCCTTACTGGTTTGACTATCGCTGAATATTTCCGTGATGTTGAAGGACAAGACGTGCTTCTCTTCATTGATAACATCTTCCGTTTCACTCAAGCAGGTTCTGAAGTATCAGCCCTTCTTGGTCGTATGCCGTCAGCCGTTGGTTACCAACCTACATTGGCAACTGAAATGGGTCAATTGCAAGAACGTATCACATCAACTAAAAAAGGTTCTGTTACATCAATCCAAGCCATCTATGTACCAGCCGATGACTACACTGACCCAGCGCCAGCAACAGCATTCGCTCACTTGGATTCAACAACTAACCTTGAACGTAAGTTGACTCAAATGGGGATCTACCCAGCCGTTGACCCTCTTGCTTCAAGCTCACGTGCCCTTGCACCAGAAATTGTTGGTCAAGAACACTATGAAGTGGCAACAGAAGTACAACGTGTCCTTCAACGTTACCGTGAATTGCAAGATATCATTGCAATCCTTGGTATGGATGAATTGTCTGACGATGAAAAAACATTGGTTGGACGTGCACGTCGTATCCAATTCTTCTTGTCACAAAACTTCAACGTTGCTGAACAATTTACAGGTATGCCTGGTTCATATGTACCAGTTGCTGAAACTGTTCGTGGCTTCAAAGAAATTTTGGAAGGTAAATACGATGATCTTCCAGAAGATGCTTTCCGTAACGTAGGTCCAATCGAGGATGTAGTTGAAAAAGCTAAGAAAATGAATTACTAATGAGGTGATACCATGACATATATGACTGTTCAGGTAGTAACACCAGATGGTATCCGCTATGATCACCACGCTAATTTTATTTCAGTAAAAACACCAGATGGTGAAATGGGGATTTTGCCAGAACACATTAACCTCATTTCTCCGCTTACTGTCCACGAAATGAAAATTCGTCGTATTGATGATGATAATCACGTGGATTGGGTGGCTATCAACGGTGGTATTATTGAAGTGAAAGACAATCTTGTGACAATTGTTGCAGACTCTGCAGAACGTGAACGCGATATTGATGTTAGCCGTGCAGAACGTGCTAAGATTCGCGCAGAACGCAAATTGGAACAAGCTCAAAGTACTCACGATATTGACGAAGTACGCCGTGCACAAGTTGCGCTTCGTCGTGCTTTGAACCGTATCAGTGTTGGTAATAAATAATCCTAAAAAGTCAGCTTTGCTGGCTTTTTTTGTTGTGAGAAGCAAAATTTGCTATAATAAGGTTATGGAAATTTTAAATAGTACTGTGACCATTTTGTGTCATTTGATGTTCATTGCGATGACACATCAATTGCTTCGTCAGTTGTTTGATTGGTCTAAAATCATTAAAAATTCAGCGGAAAACGTTGGACGACTAAAAGTATTTATCTTGTTTTTAAGCATTGCTATTGGTTATCTCGTCAGTCATTTTTTCCTAGAAATCATTACAATGAGTCAAACTCTTTTCTTGGTTTTTCAATAAAAGCAATAATTTGTAAACTATGATATAATTTTAGGTATTATAATATAAGAATGGAGTTCATTTTGGATAAAATTATTATTGAAGGTGGTAATACACGTTTGCAAGGAGAAGTAGTGATTGAAGGAGCTAAAAATGCTGTTCTTCCACTCTTGGCTGCAACAATTTTACCTGAGGAAGGAAAGACAATTTTAACCAATGTTCCAATCCTTTCAGATGTTTTTACGATGAATAATGTTGTCCGTGGGTTGAATATTCAAGTTGATTTTGACGAAGCTAACAATAAAATCGAAGTGGATGCTTCTGGTGATATTTTGGATATTGCTCCTTACGAGTATGTTAGTAAGATGCGTGCTTCAATCGTTGTTTTAGGACCAATTTTAGCACGTAATGGACACGCTAAGGTTTCAATGCCTGGTGGTTGCACGATTGGTAGCCGCCCAATTGACCTTCACCTTAAAGGTTTGGAGGCAATGGGAGCTAAGATTACGCAATCTGGTGGTGATATTACGGCAACTGTTGATGGTAAGCTCAAAGGGACAACTATCTACATGGATTTTCCGTCTGTTGGGGCAACGCAAAACTTGATGATGGCGGCGACTTTAGCAGATGGTGTTACGATTATTGAAAATGTGGCACGTGAGCCAGAAATCGTTGATTTGGCAATGCTACTCAATAAAATGGGAGCTAATGTTAGAGGTGCTGGTACAGAAACTTTGACTATTACTGGTGTGGATAGCCTTCATGGGGCAGAACATGATGTGGTTCAAGACCGTATTGAGGCTGGTACTTTTATGGTGGCAGCAGCCATAACATCAGGAAATGTTCTTATCAAAGATGCTATCTGGGAACATAACCGTCCATTGATTTCAAAATTGATTGAAATGGGGGTTACTGTTGTTGATGAGGAAGATGGTATTCGTGTGATTGCTGATACGTCAACATTGCGACCTGTAACGGTTAAAACACTTCCACACCCTGGTTTTCCAACGGATATGCAAGCACAGTTTACAGCCTTGATGGCAGTCGTAGATGGCGAATCAACGATGATTGAAACTGTTTTTGAGAATCGTTTCCAACATTTGGAAGAAATGCGCCGTATGGGCTTGCAATCGGAAATTTTGCGAGATACGGCTATGATTCACGGTGGTAAAGAACTCCAAGGAGCACCTGTGATGTCAATGGACCTTCGTGCGAGTGCAGCTCTGATTTTGACAGGAATGGTTGCTAAAGGAACAACGACTGTCGGAAAATTGGTTCACCTTGACCGTGGGTATTATAAATTCCATGAAAAATTGGCTAAACTCGGTGCAAATATTAAACGCGTAAGTGAGGCTTAAAAATGACAAGTGGCTGGAAATATGTAACCAAACAACTCGTTTTAATTCTGGTAATTGCTCTTTTGTGTTGTTTATTTTTGGCAATTGGTTTGATGATTGGCTATGGCATCATTGGTGAAGGCAAAAATCCATTTGCGATTTTATCTTTGGATAAATGGCAATCGATTATTGGAAAATTTACTGGAAATTAATAAGGTTTATTGGCTCTTTGTCAACTTTAGTGGGTGGCAAAGTTAAGCTCTAGAGGCTGGGCAAAAACTAGCTTCAGCATACAAAAAAACGAGTATTTCCGCAGTTGGAGCTACTCGTTTTTCGATGTCATGGTTTATATCATAAAAAAACAACTAGAAAGTCATGACGATGTATAAAGAGTATAACACCAATCAGTTGAGTTTGGAGCTCAATCTTGCTGACGCTATTCTCATGAATTGAGAATGGCATCATTGAAGACGCTGCTCTCTTTATCGACCACATATAAAAAAGCTGTTATTTATGACAAAAAAACGTTTATTTATGAAAAAAAGGTTGATATACTTGACTTTTCGGGGGGGGGGGTATAATATAATTATAATGCATTTTATGATGTATTATAATGTATAT